>Ga0116157_10000080_pt1 | contig 103550 bp, 97 predicted proteins | sample AD_UKC048_MetaG_FD_89882 | JGI IMG/M metagenome (GOLD analysis project Ga0116157, IMG submission 89882) | Active sludge microbial communities of municipal wastewater-treating anaerobic digesters from USA - AD_UKC048_MetaG | ecosystem: Engineered > Bioreactor > Anaerobic > Digestate | place... | reverse complement strand
ATGTAGCCGCCCCAGATGAATCCTGCCCGCGGCCGGCCGGCTCCGGGCGCGCGGCTCGCGAGACGGAACGTGACGAGCAGGGCCGCGAACAGGAAGAGCGCCTCGTAAAGCTGTGTTGGATGCCGGGCCAGGGCATCCCCGGCGGCGGGGAACCGGCAGGCCCACGGAAGCCCCGACGGTGCCCCGTAGCAGCACCCGTTCGCAAAGCAGCCCAGGCGGCCGATCGTGTGGCCCATCGCCAGGGACGGCGCGATCACATCGCCGAGCAGACGGAGGCTGATTCCCTGTCGGCGCCCGAAGGCGACGACCGCCAGGGCCGTCGCGACGAACCCGCCGTAGAACACGAGGCCGCCGCGGTTCAGGGCGAACAGGGACCAGACATCCCGGAACTGTTGGGGATAAAGGATGATATATAATATGCGAGATCCCGCGATCGCCGAGAACATGAACACGATCGCCAGGTCGATGATCTGGTCCCGGCTGATGCCGGACCGCTCGCACAGATGCAGCGCGACGCCGATGCCGCCGGCGAACGCGAGGGCGAGCAGCACACCGTAGACATGGATCGGGAAAGGGAGAAGAGAGGCGAGTTCACCCATGCGTGTCGGGCTTTTCCGGGTCTGGCGTCGCTTCTGGCGGCGTCGCGACGGCCGCGGGTTCCGGAGGGGCTTTTGCTGCGTGCTCTCCGGCAGTCGGTTCGGGGGCGGGCTTCACCGTGACCGGTGCCGACGAAGGCAGGATCAACAGTTCTTTCCGCTCCCGCAGCGACTGGACACCTGCCCAGCAGACCAGGGCCACGAGGGCTCCGATCACCTGGGACAGCGTGAATCCGAACGCAAAGACGGGGTTGTCTCCCCGCCAGAACTCGATGACGAACCGGAGCGCCCCATACCCGCCCAACGCCAGGAGGATGATTTCGCCATAGGCCTGTCGCACGCGGCGATACCGCTGGACGATCAGGAACAGGGCCATACAGGCGATCGATTCGTACAACTGGGTCGGATGGACGGCGGTGTACCCGGCCCGCAGGAAGATGAACCCCCAGGTCTGGTCGGTTTCGATCCCGTAACAGCAGCCGTTCAGGAAACAGCCGAGCCGGGCGATCGCGATTCCGAGAGGAAGACCGAATCCCACGGCGTCCATGACACGCCAGAAGGGCAGCCGGCGCCATTTGAGATACAGGATGTCGAAGGCGAAGCTGCTGATGACCGCCCCGTAAAACGTCAGACCACCCCGCTCGAACGCGAAAAAACCGGCCCCGGGGCCGGTTCCGATTCCATATTCAGAAACATATAACAAGCGCGCGCCCAGGACGCCGACGACGAGCTGCATCAACAGCATGTCGAACACCGCTTCCCCGGGCAGGCCGTTTTTGACGGCTTCCCGGACGATCCAGAGGGTCGCGACCGTATACCCGATCGCAAGCAGCAGGCCATAGCTGTAGACATTGAACCAGCGTGTGGCGAAGAGGACCGGATACATGGACCGTCAGGCGACCAGCGGCGCCGGATCCGCTTCCGCCGTCTCGCTCTGCTCCTCATCCTGGCTCAGCAGGAAGATGTCGACGAACAGCAGGAACACCCCGAGATCGATCGCGACATCGGCCACGTTGAAGACGGGGAAATCATACTTTCCGAAATGGAACAGGAAGAAGTCGACGACGTAGCTGTAGACCACGCGATCATACAGGTTGCCGATCGCCCCGCCCACGAGCAATGCCAGGGACCAGCGCGTCAGCTTTTCGCGCGGGGGGAGCTGGAAACTGTAGTAGGTGATGATGACGATCATGACCAGCGCCATCAGGATCGGCGGCAGCTTCCAGTCGGGAAACCAGCCGAAAGCGACCCCGGGATTCTTCACGAAGGTCAGGGTGAAGAAGTTCTTGAGGATCGGAATCGGCAGCTCCGAGGTGTTGGCGAGAATGGCCAGCTTCGTGATGCGGTCGAGGAAAAAGAAGATGACGGCATACAACAGGACGGAGGGCGCTCTGAGATAGTATCCCAGATTCTTCAGAATGAAGAAGGGATACGTCACGGCGATCAGCGCCGCCGTTCCGCCCGTTGCAAGGCACCACAGGAGTGTGTCGGTGAATTTCTTCATGGCTCGGTCATCCCCGGCGTGAAGGTGTAGTATACCAGTTCCTTTTTTCGGCAGGTATCATCCATTTCTGAACGGAATTTTTTTGGAATTCCGGGAGATTCGCCACCGGGTGAATTTTTTCTCAACTCCCGTCCCGTTCATGCCGATACACCGATGAACGAAACCAGTTTACCAGATCCAGTATGGGAGGTCCTTTCCCGCATGAAATTCACGAGAAGTCTGCCGGCCCGTTCCGCAACGCTCTTCGTGCTCGTGATCCTGGCCGCGCTCATGTCGGTTGGCTGTTCCGACAGCACCAACGATTCGAGTTCGACCGGTAACCCTCTGAGTGCCCTGCTGCCCCCCGGCACCACGTCCGGGCTGCCCACCGACGGAACCACCACGCACGTTGGTGCCATCGACAAGCCGATCGTCAGCATTCCGACGACCGAGGGCTCGACCGACCACACCAACGCCCCGCTGCTGGACAACATGCACCCCGGCTGGCAGCAGTCGGACTGTTTCAGTTGTCACACCGATCAGAGCCGGATTCCGGACCACAGCTATCCCGACACGAGTCTCTGCTATCTGTGTCACGGCACCAACGGCCTGCCCGGCTTCGATGACAAGACTCCCCCGCTCGTGAAGGGCATTCTCGCCTATCCGTCCAAGAGCTCGGTCACCATCAACTGGACGACCGACGAGGCCTGCATCAGCCGTCTGATCCTCCGCACCAAGGAGGGCGATCGCCTCGAGTTCCCCGTCAGCACCACCTACGTCACGTCACACAAATACACCGTGAGCGGCCTGCTGCCCTCCACCACCTACACCTACGAGATCATCGCGACCGACAAGAACCGCAACGTGACCAGCACCGCGGCCTGCGCGACCCTGAGCTTCACCACGCTTGCCGCCGCCACGACCACCACCACCACGCCCGGAACCACGCCCGGGACCACGCCTTCGGACCCCCAGGGGTTCTTCAGCACGATCACCGTCGAGGATATCGAGCCCTACTCGGTCCGCCTCCGCTGGACCACCAAGAGCGCCGCGAAATGCATCCTGCACGTCGAGCTGCCGGATCTGGGCACCGAACGTGTCTACGACATGGGGGCCGCGGCCACCTCGTTCAATTTCATCGTGCCCGAACTGTATGCCGACAAGGCCTACAATGCCTATGTCGTCGGCTACGATGCGGCCAATGTGGAATACAAATCCAAGAAGGTTTCGTTCAAGACCGACAAACCCTGAGTCTGTCCCGATCCTCCCTCGACGGCCGGCGGATTTCACCCGCCGGCCGTCGTTCTGTTGAAAAGACGGACGAAATCTGTTATAACCCTTGCTCATGACGCTCAACTGCCCGTCAGAACGAAAGAGCAGAGGATGAACTTCCTCGAGAGGTTGATCGGCCCCCGCAAGACGGATGCACCGTCCGAACTGTGGGAAAAATGCCCTTCCTGCGGCGCGGTCCTCATCAGCAAGGACCTGGCCCGTGCCCTCTACATCTGCTCGAAATGCGACCAGCATCTGCGCATGCCGATCTGGGACCGCATCGCGCTGCTCACCGACGGTGCCTCGTTCGTCGAGGCGGATCAGGACATCGAATCCGTCGATCCCCTCGGATTCATCGATACGGCTCCATACCCCGACCGTCTGAAAAAGGCGTTCAAAAAGACCGATGCGTTCGATGCCGTCATCTGCGGCGAAGGGCGGCTCGACGGTCGCCCCGTTCTACTGGGCGTGATGGATTTCGAGTTCATGGGCGGCAGCATGGGTTCGGTGGTGGGGGAGAAAATCACCCGGCTGCTGGAACGGGCCGCCGCGACGCGACTCCCCGCGATCGTCGTCTCCGCTTCGGGCGGAGCACGCATGCAGGAAGGCATATTCTCCCTGATGCAGATGGCGAAAACCTCCGCCGCTGTGGCCCGCATGAATGCCGCGAAGGTGCCCTACGTCTCGATCCTCACCGACCCTACCACCGGCGGGGTTTCGGCAAGCTTCGCCAGCCTGGGGGATGTGAATATCGCCGAACCTGGCGCCCTGATCGGCTTTGCCGGCCCGCGCGTGATCGAACAGACGATCCGTCAGAAGCTGCCGGACGGTTTCCAGCGCTCCGAATTCCTGCTCAGTCATGGCATGGTCGACATGGTCGTGCATCGCCGCTCGCTCAAGCAGACGCTTGCCCGCCTGTTCACCATGATTCTCGGCCCCCTGGAGGCCCCACATGCCCCATGAATTCGAGTTCGAACGGCCGGTCCTCGAGCTCGAGACCCAGCTCAAGGGCCTTCAGAGCATCTCCGAGGAGAACAAGATCGACCTCTCCCGCGAGATCAATGCCCTGGCCGAAAAAGTCACTCTGTTGAAAACCGATATTTTCCGCGGCCTCGAGCCGTGGCAGGTGACCCAGGTGGCTCGCCACATCGACCGCCCCTCGACGCTCGATTACATCCGGCTTCTGTGCGGTGAAGAGTTCATCGAACTGCACGGAGACCGGCTTTTCGGTGACGACCCGGCTATCATCGGCGGTCCGGCGCTGATCGGCGGCCATCGGGTCATGGTGATCGGCCATCAGAAAGGGCACGACACCGACGAGAATCTGTTCCGCAACTTCGGTATGCCTCATCCCGAAGGCTACCGCAAATCGCTGCGTCTGATGCGCATGGCCGAGCGGTTCGGCCTGCCCATCGTCGTGTTCATCGACACCCCCGGCGCCTTCCCCGGTATCGGCGCGGAAGAACGCGGCCAAAGCGAGGCAATCGCGCGGAACCTGGCAGAGATGTCCCAGATCGCCGTGCCGATCCTGTGCTTCGTCATCGGCGAGGGGGGAAGCGGCGGCGCGCTGGCACTGGGCGTCGGCGACCGGGTGTTCATGCTCGAATATGCGGTCTACTCGGTCATCTCCGCCGAGGGCTGCGCCGCCATCCTCTGGAAGGATGCCGCAAAGGCGAAAGAGGCGGCGACGGCCCTGAAAATTCGCGCTGCAAATCTCCTCGATTTGGGTATAATAGACGGAATTCTGCCGGAGCCGATGGGCGGTGCCCACCGCGACCATGCGGCCATGGCGGAGACGGTGCGGCGCATGATCGACGGGCATCTCCCGGCGCTTCTCGCGATTCCCCGTGCCGAGCTGCTCGAGAAAAGATACGCCAAGTTCCGGGCCATGGGACAATTCCGTATCGCACAGGATGTCGCCGATGACTGACAAGAAACAGAAAAGCAAAACCGAGGATCCGGAGTCGGACGTCACCCAGCCGAAAAAACGCGGCCGGAAACCGGCAGAAAGCACCGTTCCTCCCGTCGAGGATGCCGTGCCGTCCGTTCCCGCCGACGAAGCCGAGGATGGCCCTTCCCCGGAAGAGCTGATGGAGCCCGAAGTCGACGAGGCGGAAGAGCGGGAATCGATCTTCGACGACTCGGTCAAACTCTACCTGCAGCGGCTCAGCAAACTTTCCCTCGCCACCCGGGAAGAGGAGATCGACTTTGCCTCCCGCGCCCGGGCCGGCGACCCCGAAGCCAAGCAGGCCCTCGTCGAGGCCAATCTGCGCCTCGTCGTCAGCATCGCGAAGAAATACACGAATCGCGGCCTCCTGTTCCTCGACCTGATCCAGGAGGGCAACCTCGGCCTGCTGCGCTCCGTCGACAAGTTCGATTACCGGCTCGGGTACAAGTTCTCGACCTACTCCACCTGGTGGATCCGCCAGGCGATCACCCGTGCCCTTGCCGAGCAGTCCCGCGTCATCCGCATTCCCGTGCATATCATGGAGATCGTGAACAAGGTCCGCAAGACCGCGCGCACCTTTTCCCAGGAGCACGGCCGCGAACCGACGATCGAGGAGATCGCGAAGATCAGCGGCCTGCCCGTCGAGAAAATCGAGGAAGTCAGCCGCCAGACGCAGGAGCCGGTCTCCCTTGGCCTGACCGTCAGCAACAAGGAAGACAGCACCCTCGAGAGCTTCATCCCCGACTCGGATGCCGCGAGCCCCGAAGAGGCCATCGTCGACACGCTCCTCAAGGAGCAGATCGACCTGGTGCTCAGCGCCCTCTCCGAGCGCGAGCGCCAGGTCGTCCAGTTGCGGTTCGGCATCGACACGGGTATCCCCCGCTCCCTCGAGGAGATCGGCCGCATCATGAACATCACCCGCGAACGGGTGCGCCAGATCGAGGAAAAAGCCCTCAAGAAGCTGCGCACCGCCGGGGCCCACCTGAAGGATTATTACAACCGCTGATCCGAAGCCCGGAACGGCCGTTTTCGCGGCTATTTCAGGATGTCGAACAGGTCTGCGGGCATCGTCCCCGGGTCCGTATCGGCCGGCTTCGGCGCCGCGTCCGGCTCCGTCGCGTTCTCGAACTCGAACACCGTGTCGCTTGCCGAGCCCGTGTTGAGGCCCAGCGCCGAAGCGACGCCCTGGGCCGTGCTCTTCTTCATGCCGTTGCGGAGAAACCCGTCGAGAGCCCGCACCTGACGCGCGTTCGGGTAGAGCGCCAGGAAGGTTTCGAGATGCTGGCTCAGCAGTCGCCGGTGGTCCGCGTTGATATCCTGCTGGCCCCGCTTGAGCCGCTCGGAAAGATCCGCATCGCGGTTCTTGTCGACCCCGATCGAGGCGAGCAGGGCTTCCCGGAACAGGTTGTTCAGCGGATACGCCAGCTCCCGGGCATTGAAGGCCGGGACGCCCATCATCGGCATCGTAACCCAGGTTCCGGGCAGCGCCTGGTCGAAGACCCGCGCGAACACGCCGCTGCCGAAACGGCGGGCCAGTCTCGCGATCTCGACCGCCTCGGGTAAAAATCTATAGTATTGCAAATGTATCGACCAGAGGTCCCGCTCGGCGGGGGCCGGTGGCAGCGAAGCCGTGCCCAGCAGGCCGAACGGCTGGGAAAGCCGCTCGAGCGCCAGGCGGTCGTTCGCCAGAATGCCCATCGTCCGGGCCTCGTTGTTCATCAGCCAGGCCGTGAACGGGGCCTCGGGGGAGGGGGACTGCTGGCCCCGGCTCGCGACGGAAACGGCCAGGAGGGCGAGTAGAAGGGTGGCGGCCACAAGCCGCCGGACGGGTTGTGTCATGGCTTCACCCCCGTGAGTTTGCAGCTCGAAGAACGCGTCTCGCGCACGCTCCACAGATCGCGCGTGACGGCGATCTCCTTGTTGGCGTAGGTCAGTTCGTAACTGACCGTCCAGTCTGCGCGGTCGGGACAGCCCGTTTCGAGATTCAGCACCAGCGTGCCCCGCGACTGGAGGCTGCGGCTGATGACACGGTCGGAAGGCAGGGTGACGGAGCCGGTCACCGTGACCGTCGCCTTTTTCTTCGATCCGTCGAGGCCGGTCAGCGTCGTTTCCCAGGAGGCGGGCACCGTGCCTTTGCCCAGCGGGAACGACGTGGTCTGCTTCCAGGGCTTGCCGGTCACCGCGTCCCCCTCCGGAAACACCGCGAAAAACGGAAGCTCGGTTCCCGGCTCGGACGGCGAGGCCACCACGGCCCCGTTCGGGCGCATATACCGCCGGATCCGCCGGTCACCGGACAGGATGTCGAGGACGTAAACCCCGTCACGAAAGGCCAGAACGAGGACCTCGAGCTTCGTGGTCCGTTCCTGCGGGTGTGACGACCGGATCTCGTTCGACGAGACCTCGCTCGTCGAACGCTGGACGATTTCGTAGCTGTAGGTCGAGCCGACTTTCAGCCGGTAGGCGAGCGGAAGGGCCGACACCGGAACGGTCAGCGCAAGAGTATACAGGGCCAGCAGGACGATTCTGGCCAGAGGGGAACCTGGTGCTCCCGCCATCGGTGATCAGCCCTCCTTCGTGCGTGACGTTCCCCGACCGCCGCGGCCGCCGCGCCGGCGTTTCTGCGGTTTCCGGTCCGGGGCCTGGCCGGCGGGTGCGGTTCCCGGCGATCTGGGGCCGCTCATCGGCTCCTTCGGCCTGTTGTCAGACCTGGCAGGCGGCGGAGTGGGGCGGGTCTCCCCGACGATACGGCCGGCGCCCGTGTCTATTGTATAACTTTCGATATCCAATCCGTACTGCGGCTGGAGCGTGATGGTGCGGCCGCACCGCTTTTCGAGCTCTTTCAGCCGCGCCTCGCCGGGGCCGCGCAGGGCTTCGACCACCTGCTGATGAGCCCGAACCGTGATCGCCGGGGTCTCGTAACGCGACGCCTCGTCGAGAATGCGGTTGCGGATGCGGTTGACGAGGGTGATCAGCGAAAGCGTCATCCGACGGCCCTGGCAGCAGGGGCAGGGGGATTTGAGGATCTCCTCGAGACTGTGCGAGGTGCGCCGCCGCGTCATCTGCACGAGGCCGAGTTCCGAAAAGTCCAGGATGTGGGGCCGGTTCCGGTCATTCTTCATCGCGTCCCGAAACGCTTTCAGAACCTTTGCCCGGTGCTTCGCGTCATTCATATCGATGAAATCGATCACGATCATCCCGGCGAGGTTGCGCAGCCGGATCTGCCGCGCGATCTCCTTCGCCGTCTCGAGGTTGACCTTGAAGACGGTCTCCTCGAGGTCGACGCCGCCGGCGAACCGGCCCGAGTTGACGTCGATCGTGGAAAGAGCCTCGGTGCGCTCGATGACGAGCGAGGCCCCCGACTCCAGCACGATCTTCGGTTGGAGGGCGTTGTCGATCTCCCGGTCGATGCCGTAGGCGTCGAACAGCGGGGCCGGCCCCTTGTACAATTCAAGGCCGGCGCGCTGGAGCGGCGACAGGAAATCGCACATCTCCAGGATGTTCCGGTAGGCCTCTTCCGAGTCGATGAGACACTGGTCGACATCGTCGGTGAAATACTCGCGCACGATCTTCAGCGGCAGCGGAATGTCCCGGTGCAGCAGCGTTCGCGGCGGAGCCGTCTTGATCTTCTTTTCGACCTGCTCCCACAGCCGGAGCAGCAGCTTCAGATCGGCCGCGAGCTCCCGCTCCTCGAGCCCTTCGGCCGCCGTCCGGAAGATGATCCCCATACCTTTCGGGCAGATCCGCTTCGCGATCGCGCGGATCCGTTCCCGCTCACTGTCGGGGCCGATGCGCCGGGATATCCCGATGTGGTCGACCATCGGCATCAACACCAGGTACCGGCCGGGGAACGAGAGGGTCATCGTCGAACGCGGCCCCTTCACGCCCGTCGGCTCCTTCAGGATCTGCAGGATGACTTCCTGGCCCACCTTGAGCTGCTGCTCGATGGGGGCACGGAACACGTCCTGGAGATCATCGTCGCCTTCGCCGGTATCGACGCCCGACAGGGTCAGATATGCGTCTTTCTGGAGACCGATGTCGACGAAAGCCGATTGGGTGCCGGGCAGGATGTTCGACACCCGGCCCTTGAAAATACACCCGACGATCTTTTCCGAGTCGGGAATCTCGTGGAATACCTCCACGACTTTCCCGTCCTCGAGCAGGGCGGCCCGTGTTTCATAGGGCCCGCTATTGATAAGAATGCGTCTCGACAAGAAAAAACTCCTTCGGTTGAAAAAATGGTCTGGCGCCTGCCGGTCACTCGAGGAAGCAGATGCGTTCCACGCCCAGCAGGGCTTCCCGCTCCGGGCCGAGTTCCTCGGCGAGAGCGGTGATGATCTTGGAAACGGACGGCTGGCCCTTGCCGCCCTGGGAAAAATCCACTGTCAGGCCGGGAAGGCCGTTTTCCTCCTCCTCCCGGATCGCCAGGACGGCGGAGCCGATCACATACTGCCGGGCCTCGCTGCCGCGCCGCAGGATGAACGCCCGCTCCGGATCCGACAGGAAGGCGCGGACGCGGGCCGTCGTGTCGGCCGCACCGGCCGTGAACGGCAGCCGGTACCGGACGCGATGATCCCCCGAAAGCATCGGGGCTTTCAGGGCGACGCTCTCGGCACGCAGGATGTTCATCCCCTCGGGGAGCAGGCCGGAGAACGCCGCTGCAACCGCTTCCGGTTCCCGGGAGGCGCTCAGATACAGGTCGAAGAACTCGCACCGGCTGGCCTGTCCCAGTGGAAGCGGCGGCCCGAAGCTGGTCTTGGGCCGGGTGTGGCAGCCCTGCGTGAGGGCGTAGGGCAGGCCGGACCGGCGGACGGCGCGGAGCAGGGCCTCCATCAGGTCGAGATGGGCCTGGTAGATCGAGGCCCCATGACGGGTGTAATGGATGCGATACCGGAATTCCAGGGGGGGCTGGGCGGGGGTGGTCATGGCAGCGTCACTCCGGCGAGGCGGGCCGCCTCGCGATACTCCCGCACGAAATACTCGCGCGGGGTTCGATAATCGATGAACTCCCAGGGCAGCATCTCGTTGAGCGGCCGCTCCCGGGTATACGTGGCCGGATCGATCCCCACCTCGGCGAAGGCTTCCCGCCATGCGTCGGGCCGGAAATGCTCGCTCCACCCGTCGAACCGGCAGCCGCGTTTCCGGGCCGCCTTCAGCAGGGCCCCGATCCGCTCGTCGCCGCGGGCAAGAACGCCTTCGAGCTGGCACAGATAGGCATCGCGCCACGAGACGCGCGCCCGGCTCTTCTTCAGCGTCGTGCAGATCCGCCGCCGCTTCCCGTCGAGCGTCGCCATGTCGTCCTGCGCCGCCCACTGGAACGGCGTGAATGGCTTGGGTACAAAGCCCGACAGGCTGATGTTGATGTCCTTGCGGATCTTTTCCCGCCGCGCCGTCGTCTCGATCTTTTCGACCAGCTCGGCGATCGCGTCGAGATCCGCCTCGGTCTCGAACGGCAGGCCCATCATGAAATACAGCTTCATCACCCGGTAACACGACTCACCCGTCGCCGCGACGACGCGCAGGATCTCCTCTTCCGTGATGTTCTTGTTGATGATGTCGCGCAGCCGCTGGCTGCCCGCTTCGGGAGCGAACGTGAGGCCGCCCTTCTTCAGCTCCGGAACGGTTTCGAGCATCGCCAGGGTCTTGTCGTTCATGCGCAGCGACGGAACTGAGAGGGTCTGGTCGGGATACGTCTTTCCCTGGTCCAGCCGGCCAATCAGTTCGGCCAGCCCCGTATAATCCGAAGTCGAGAGCGAGACGAGCCCGAGCGACTCGTTGCCGGTGTTCTTCAGAAGCGCCTGGCCGCATTCGAGCAGCGCCTGGACGGGGCGTTCCCGCTTCGGCCGGTAGAAGAAGCCCGCGTTGCAGAACCGGCAGCCCTGGATGCAGCCCCGGAAGATCTCGAGGGGCGCCCGGCTGTGAACCGCCTCGATGTGCGGCACGACAGGCTTCTGCGGGGGCAGCGAGGCGCCGAACCCTTTGAACACCCGGCGCTTGACCTGCCTGGGGAAGGCCGGTACCCAGAAGCCCTCGAGCTCGGAAATCGCGGCCAGCACCTTCGGCCGGACGATGCCCTGGCGTTTCGCTTCGCGAAGCAGCTCGCACACCTCCACGATCGCCTCCTCCCCGTCGCCGATCAGGATCGCATCGAAAAAGTCGGCGACCGGCAGCGGATTCGAGGCGGACGGGCCGCCGGCGATCACGAAGGTGCCGTCAGTGCGGTCTCGCCGGTCGACCGGGATCCCGCCCAGTTCGAGCAGGTTGACCACGTTCGTGAACGTCATCTCATACGGCAGCGTGATGCCGAGCAGGTCGAACGCCGCCAGCGGTCGCTTCGTCTCGAGCGAGTAGAGGGGGAGCCCTTTCCGGCGCAGCAGATCCTCGAAATCCACCCACGGCGAAAAGACCCGCTCGCAGGCGATGTCGGGAAGATCATTCAATCGTTCGTACAATATTTTGAGCGCGATATTCGACATGCCCAGCTCATACACGTCCGGAAACGCGAGGCAGGCGCGCAGCGCGGCTCCCGGTTTGTCCGGGGCCTGGTTGATCTCGCCCCCGATGTAGCGGGACGGCTTCTCGACGCTCAACAACTCCCAATGGCTGATGCCCGGGATACCCGTGGTCATGGTCAACGGCTCCTGATGGGGGGAAGGTTCTGCAGGTCGGCCGTGATCGTGAAATCCAGCTCACGGCCCGCGAACTCGAAGTCCACCGTGAGAGTGGACGAGGGGATACCAAGCTGATCCGCGGCATCGCTTCTGAGCCTGTGCAGCAGATCGACGGCTTCGGATTCACTGAGGCGAAGGCGCTCCTGGAGAATCTGGAGTTTCACCCGGCGCGCGGAATCGCCCGAAGGGAGGATGTCGGGGCGGCCGCGTCCCGGCCGGTTCGGATCGTGGATCACGGTTCCTTTTCCAGAAGCTTCGTCTCGGCCTGGGCGGCCTTCTTCTTGGCGTAGACGTTGGTGGGATCGACGCCGAGGGCGGCGTTGTATGCCGCGAGCGCCGATGCGTATTCTTTTTTATAGTTGTAGATATCACCGAGATTGACGTAGGCGTCGAGATGATCCGGCGCCAGTTCGGTCGCCCGCTTGTAATGGTGCACGGCCTGGTCGAGCAGGTTGCGGCGGTGATACGCGACCCCGAGCTGGTAATGCACGGTCGGGTTCTTGTCCTCGATCCGAGCCGCCGCCTCGAACTCCTTCAGTGAGGCATCGACCTGGTTCTCGAGCAGATACAGCTCGCCGAGCGCCATGTGCACCCGCAGATCGCCTCGATCCTTCATCTGGTAGGCCCGGAAATGCCGGATTGCCTCCTGGTTCTTCCCGTCCTGCTGGGCGATCTTGCCGAGGGCGAACCGGGCCTTCAGATGGAACTGATCGACCGTCACGCATCGGTTGAGCACCGTCACGGCGTCGGCCTTGCGCTTCGCGTCGAGCAGGAAGATACCCAGATTGTAATAGGTTTCCGCGTAGGTCGGGTCGAGACGCAGCGTCTGGACCCACTCGCGCACGGCATCGTCGATGCGGCCCATCCGGTAATAGGCCAGCCCGAGGTTGTGATGGGCGTCGATCAGCTTGGGTTCGCGAGCGAGGGCCGCGGTGAGGTGCTGCACGGCCGTCGAATACTTCCCATACTGGCCGGCGAGCGTGCCGTACATATACTCGCTCTTCACTTTTTCGCCCACTTCCTCGATCCGCTTGCCCGTCTTGGTCTTGTTCTGGGGAAGCAGCTGCGACAGCGGTGTGCTCTTCACTTCTTCGGTCACGTGCAGCTTGAACCGCTGCCCGTCCTGGCTTTTGCCCTTTTTACAACCGTTCAGGGAAACGATCAGGCCGGCAGCGAGGGTGAGGCTCAGTCCGAGCCGGAAAATCGAGCGAATCAACGTGTGCCCCCTGGTGTCTGTATGAAATCCGCGACGGGAGGTTGCGGGAGAATGGTCATTGTATCATGGGGGAATCGGCCTGCCAATACGTTTCCTTCCGCTCCTTGCGCCGCTCCAGCACGACGATGCGATGGTTGCCCGAGTCGAGAACGTAGATCTGATCCGCGAGGGCGACGAGATCCGCGGGATACCGGAACCGGTCCCGTTCCGACATCCCGCCGACGCTTCCCAGAAGCCGACCGTCGGGCAGAAACGCCGATACTTCGTTCGTCTGTTCGTCACAGACGAAGACGATTCCGTCGGGATCGACGGCGACGCCGGAAGGGGCTTTCAGATTCTTCGTGATATCGTTCAGATAAGAGCCCAGCCGGTCGAATACCCCGATCCGCCGGTTCCCGCGGTCGCAGATATAGATGCGTCCCGATTCATCGACCGCCACCTGGGTGGGATCCTTGACCTTTTGGGAGCTCCAGCCGAAACCGCCCAGTTCGAACAGCTTGGACCCGTAGGAATTCAGCTTCAGGACACGATCTCCGCGACCATCGACGATCCAGAGGTTGTTCTCCCCGTCCACCATCGCGCCCCGGGGCCGGTTGAGCCGTGCCCCGCGATCACCCGGCTTCGGATACGTCGTGCCCCGGTAATTCTTGTAGGCATCGAACTCGCACACCCGATCGTTGTTCTGATCCGTTACGTAGAAGTTCGAGAAACCGCCGGGGGCGACATCCCAGGGCTCGTCGAGCGAGTCCTCGCGCTCCTCGCTGTCGTCACCGAACGCGACGCCGAACCCGCCGTACTGGGCGACGAACCGGCCGTCGGCGCTGAGTCGCACGATCCGGTCATTCCCGGTGTCGGCCACATACAGCTCGCGGGCGGTTGGATCCCAGCCCAGGCCCATGGGCCGGATGAACTGCCGCTCGCCCTTTCCGGAACGCCCGATGACCGAAACGGGGTGCAGGGAAAGGGAATACACCTCGAGAATACCCTTGCGGGCCGTGACGAGACTGGTCGGCAGCGTCGCCACATACGATCCCGCCTCACGCCAGAAGGGCCCCCAGAGCCGTTCGTTACCGCGCTTCCCTTTGTTCTGGGCCGCGATGGCCACGCAACCCGCCTCGGGAAGCGTGAACCGGAACGTGGCCGTCGTCGTTGCGACCGTGAGCTCCAACCCGAGCTGGCCGGAGGAGGGCGGGGGCACCACAATCTGAGCCGCTGCCGATGCTGTCCGAGGAGCCGGAACGGGGACTTTTCCGGCCGCAGCCCAGGATGCGCATACCGGCAAGACGGTGAGGATCCAGGCGCCGAACCACAGCACCAGCGACAGGCGGAGTCGTGAAAACGAGGCCGGAGAAAACAGGGAATGACGGATCATGAGCAAAAACCTCGAAAAATCTCAATAAAATCAATCAGTATTCTGATGAAATCATCAGAATTACAGCAGTGTTGTCATTGTTTTAGTAGATTGATCAGTTGCCGCAGGCCTTTGAGGGCGAGAGGGCTTGGCTGGGCCAGTTCATCGGGATCGATGGCGAAGACTCTGTTTTTCCTCACGGCATCGATATCTCCCCACCCCGGTCGTTGTCCGATGCGGGAGAGGTCCCCCACGGGGTAGGCGACGAGAATGACTTCTGGATTGGCTTTCAGCACCTCGGCTGGCGTGATGACCGGAAATGCGTCGGATGGACTGGCCAGGATGTTCTCGCCTCCCGCGCATCGCACCAATTGGCCGATGAGGCTGTTTCTGCCGGCAGCCTGGAGGGGGGCATCCCAGAGTTCGATATAGACCCGGGGCCTGGGCTGTGCCGCCCGCGAGGTGAGCTCTTCGAGCTCCTTCTGCCATCGGTTCAGGAACGCTGAGCGCTGTTCTGGGCTGTTCAGAGCTTCGGCAAGCCGCACGGCGGCGGATGGGATGCCCTCGAGCTGGGATATTTCCAGGGACAGGTAGGGAAAACCGATCTGTCTGAACAGCAGCTCATACCGCTTGTGCCGGCCGTTCAGATCGATGATGTGCGTCGGCTGCAGCCTGGAAATCCGTTCGAGATTGAGCTCCATCCCCCCGACCCGGGGTAGCGCCGCTTCCGAAGCCGTGCGGCTGGAATCCGAGACGCCGACGAGCCGGTTTCCCGCGCCGAGCGCGTAGAGAAACTCCGTCGCCGAGGGATCGAGCGAAATGATGCGGGGTGGGAGCGAAAGAGCGGCCGGGGTCTGGCCGGCTGCCGGAAGAAGGCTTGCCAGGGTCAGAAGTCCTGCGCTGGCCAGGCCGAGGAAGCCCGAGCGGAAATCCTGCATTACCGGTTCTTTTTCTTTCTGTTCTGGAAAAATTCTTTCCGGGAACGCTCATGTTCGGCGAGGGTCGTCGAAAACCGGTGACCCTCGGCGGCATCCGAGACGAAAAACAGATACTCCGTCGTTGCGGGATGGACGGCCGCTGCAAGGGAGGATTCGCCGAAATTGGAGATGGGAGTAGGCGGCAGGCCGGTTTTCTGGTAGGTGTTGTACGGCGACTCGATCTTCAGATCGTCGAAGGTGAGCCGCTCTTTGTGCTCCGGGAGGGCATACTGGACGGTTGCGCAGGATTCGAGCCGCATGCCGCTGCGAAGCCGGTTGAGAAACACCGATGCGACCAGCGGCCGTTCCGAGGCCAGTTTCGCCTCGCGTTCGACGAGTGAGGCAAGGATGCAGGTTTCATACCGGGTCAGCCCGGCGGAGCTTTTCGGGCTGCCGATGAGCCGGTCGACACGGTCGCGCGTCTGCCGGAGCAACGTCAGAACGAGTTCTTCCGGCGTGATGGTGCGGGGAAACGCGTAGGTTTCGGGGAAGGTCATCCCCTCGAGGCTGGGCAGTTCGCCCCATTCCCCGAACACCGATGCGCGAAGCCGGGGAGAGTTCGTCAGTTCGAGGAATGTCGCGGCCGATGCGAGGCCTGCGGATTCGACGAGGCGGGAAACCGCTTCGAGCGTCAGCCCTTCGGGGATCGTCAGGCGGACCAGTTCCTCGCGCCCTTTCATCAGCAGGCGGAGGATCTCTTCGATCGACTCGCCACCCTTGAACTGGTATTTTCCGGGCTTCAGGCGGGTGTCGACGCCGTAGAGCCCGGTCATGAGACGGAACAGAAAGGCGCTGCGAATGATGCCGCCGGCTTTGAGCCGTGCTGCGATTTCCTTCGGCGTGGCCCCCGAACGGATCTCTACTTCGATGGCCGTGCCGGCTTTGGTCGGAGCATCGACGGGGCGATGCAGCTCGTCGAACCAGAGGTATCCGCCTGCCAGGAAGCCGACGGCGGCAATGACGAACATCGCGCCCAACCCGAGGAGTGAACGGAAAAGGGACATGGCCCGGTTACTGGGCGGCTCTCTTGAACGACAGGATGCAGTTGCGGCTGTTGTCGAGAACGCTGATTTCCCCAGCCGACTTCGATACGATGCCGCGGGGATACAGGAACTGACCCTTTTCGCTTCCGAACGTGCCGATCTTCGAGATCAACTGGCCGTCCGGGGCAAGCACGACGACGGGGACATCGCCCAGATCGAGGACGAGCAGGTTGCCGGCTTCGTCGACGAACAGGCTCGATGGCCCTTTCATTTCCTCGTAATCGCCCTTCTTGTTGAATTCCTGGATGAGGCCGCCCTTGAGATCCATTTTGAGAACGCGACGGCCGCCGTAGTCGGCGACATACATCGCGTCATTCTTGATCACGATCGAGGTGGCGAACACGAGGGCCGTTTTGCCGGTACCCCCGATCATTCCCTGGAAGGCGCCGAATCCGTCGTATTTGTAGATCGCCGCCTGCTTCGACATCAGCACGTAGATGCTCCCCTGGCGGTCGACGGCGACATCGACCGGATACTTCATCTTGTCGATGACCTTCAACTGGGGTGCCCCGGTTTTGTTGAACTTGACGAGCTTGTTTCCGCGCAGATCGCAGACCCAGATATCACCCGTGAGCGGGTTCACTCCGCAGCCGGACATGCCGGAAAGCTTGAAACCGGTCGTTCCATACTCGCCGAGAGCGAGTTTGCAGGTGCCATCCGGGGTCAGAACCTGGACACGGTTGTTGCCGGCGTCGGATACCACCAGATCACCGTCTGGGGAAAGGCCCATATCGGTGGCGCTCAGCAGATCACCTCTGCCCGAGCCGGCCTTGCCGATTTCACCCGTGAACTGGAACTTGTCCGGCACGCACCCCGCCAGGAGGGTCATGGCCAGCATGGGAACGATGATCCGCCGCATCCTCTTCTTCATGGGGCCATTATATGGTGCCTCTCGGGCAATTGCAAGTGTTGCGTCATTCTTGTCGGATCGACAGTTGTAAATCGATGTCGCGATGCGGTATACTCGAAAGAGGAGAACATACCGATGAGACGAAGAGAAGGATTCACCCTGATCGAGCTGATGATCGTCATTGCGATCATCGGCATACTTGCGGCCACGGCACTTCCCTATTTTTCCCGTGTGCGTGAGCGCGCCCGGAAAAACAAGTGCTGGGAGAACTCCTCTCTCCTCTCTCGCATGGCTGAACTCTATAACATCGAAAATAAAATGTATCCCGACAAGGTCGAGGATCTGAAGCCCCTCATGTCCGGGCAGCGCCTGCCCAGTTGTCCCACAGGGGGCACCTACCAGTGGGTGCCGGGCACCGAAGGCGGCCTTCCGAACGGCAAGAAAGTCCAGTGCGTTCCGCACCACGGCTGCGCTGACACGATTTTCGGCGGCTGATCGGTCCGCCAAAAAACGCCACCGCCCCGGGCATCCATCCCGGGGCGGTGGCGTTTTTTCAGAGGCCGTCAGCTTCCCTTGGCGCTCATCAGAATGGCTTCATAGCGGGAAAGGGCGTTCTTCAGGCCGATATGCCCTTTCAGCGTCTCGATCTCGACGCCATTGACCAGGAAGCGCACCCGGGCCTTCCGGTCGAGCTCGGTCAGGGTGTTGACGATCGAGTACAGGGTCAGCGTCTCCTCCGTTGGACCGCCTGGATGCGCTTCGCTGAACTCCTTCGAAAGGTCGACGAAGAAGGTGCCCTGGCTGTAGAACAGGGAGCGCAGCGTCGTGCCCGCCGGAATCACGGCCCGCGCCTCGGGGGTGAAGGGGCCTTTCAGCAGTTCGCGAACCAGCTCGGTCGCCTGGTTCAGCAGCATCTTCTGCTCGGGGATCTTCCGAACTTCCCGCGTCAGATGGTCGGCTCCGCGTACCCCGAAATACAGGGTGACCGCCATGCCCTCGCCCTCGGGAAGCAGCGTCTCGCCGGATGTGCCGCCCGCCGCCTGGGCGGCATCGCCCGTGCCTGGGGTGCCGGCTGAACCGGTCGTGGCCGGCGTTCCCGTCAGGCTGGGCAGGATCTTGTCGACGAACAGGAAGTAGCCAGATATCAGCAGACCCAGCAGGATCAGCCCCATCAGGACGAACAGGAAATTCTCCGGCTGATGCCGCTGCCGTTTCTTCATCATTGGTTGCATGGCGTTTCTCCGATCACGGGTTCAGCTTGATGCCGTTGAAGAAGTCGACAATACCGTTCGCTATTGAACGTGCCGCCGCCTCCTGATACCCGGCATTGCTGAGCTTCGGCCCTTCCGTCGGGTTGGACAGCATCCCCACCTCGACCAGCACCGCCGGATAGATCATGAACCGCAGCGGCAACAGCGGGAGAGGGCGGACACCCCGGTCCCGTGTCGACAGGTGTTTCACCATCCGATCCCGGATTTTCATCGAGAGGAAGCGCGCCAGATCGAACCGGGTCGTCTGCGCCCACTCCCCAAACGTGTTCTGCGGTGGGATTCGACTGCCGGCGTCGTTTTCGAACGCGGCCCCGTTCGTGTCGAAACTGTAGCACGCGACCCCCTCGATAGACTCGTCGCCGGCCCCGCCGACGTGCAGGGAAACCAGCAGATCCCCGCCCGATTTATTGGCCGCCGCCTGTCGTTCGGCCGGCGACAGGGTGGCATCCTGCGCCCGCAGCAGATAGGCACTGAAGCCCATCTGGCGGAGCACTTTGCGCAGGTGGGTGGCGATGGCCATCGTGATCTGTTTTTCCGGGGCGAGACCGTTCAAGGTCACGCCCGCATCCGATCCGCCGTGGCCCGGGTCGATGATGATTGCGCGGCCAGAAAACGCAGATCGAGACAGCGTTTCCAGGGGAACGTCGATCCGCAGATTCTTCGCCGGCTCGCGACTTGGCGGCTCCGGCGTCGCTGCCGGGGGTTTCTCGGGAGTGGCCGCAGGCGTCGCGGCGGGAATGGCTGCCGTCATCGTCGCCTGCGCAGGTGCCGGTTTCAGGGGCGCCGTCGCACTCGCGGCGGCCAGTTTGACCGGCGCCGAAGCTGTTGCCGCCGAGACACCCGCCGCGCGGAAGGTCAGGACCATGCGGTACGGATTGGCCACCGTCTCGATCGTCGGGGCTTCGCCGCCCTCGACCAGATCGAAGTTGACGACCAGGCCCTTGCGGTCCGGTCCGCTGTGAAAGGAGACATTTTTCAGATCCCGGCCAGCCGGATTGCTTCGCTTGGTGGGGATGATGTTCTTGCAGCCATTGATCCGCAGCTTGACCGTTCCCTTGCCGACCTTTTCCGTTGCATAGCTCATCGGCCCGTCGAACTCGAGGACGACCCGCGTCTGATCGTCGCGCACGGAATGCCGCACCGTGACGAGCGTCGAGGCGTCCTCCTCCTCGGGGGTTTCGTTCGCAGCCGTCTGAGCCGCCGGCGGTGAGACGGGGGGAGGAATCACCTGGGGCGGAGAGACCAGCACCGGGGAAGCTGGTTCTTCCTCCTCGGCGGCGGGCGTGTCGGGGCCAAGCTCCTCCTCGTCCTCTTCCTCTGCGGGAGAGGTGATCGTGACCGAAGGCGGCTTCGCCGCAGCGGCAGGTTTCTGAGCCGCCTGGGAGCCGAACACGTTGATGATCGACCGTGCCGGGGCCATGAGCTGGCCTCCCTGCAGGATCGGCGCAGAGGGAAGAACCAGCGGCTGGTCATCGACCACCGATTCGGTGCGCCCGACCGTCAGGTGCATCGATCGTCCGCCGCGCGACAGCACCAGCGTTTTCTGCATCGGAAACCATTGATACGCGATTCCCTGCGACTCGGCGAACTCCCGGACGCTGATGAAGCCTTTCGTCTGACCAGCCTCCTGTGCACCCACGGGGGAGGCGAAAAACAGCACGGCCGCCGCCCCGGCGGCGAGTCCCCGACGCCAGAAGCGCCCCACTCGGTTCGATGTCATCATCGTCTCTCGCTCATCTCGCGGTCGAGCTCGCGCTTGAGGTCCTTTTTCGCGATCGTCGCCCGCTTGTCATACTGGGCTTTGCCTTTGGCCAGGCCCAGTTCGACCTTCACCATGCCGTTCTTGAAATACATCCGCAGCGGGATCAAGGTGTGCCCCGACACCTGGAGCTTCTGCTGCAGTTTGAGGATCTCGCGCTTGTGTGCCAGCAGCCGCCGTTTTCGCAGCGGGGCATGATCGAGCCGGTTCGAGAAGGCATTCGAACCGATATGCACCTCGTTCAGCCACAACTGGCCGTTCACCGCCTCGGCATACCCGTCCTTGAGGTTCACCCGGCCCTCGCGGCAGGGACGCAGCTCCGAGCCCACCAGCTCGATGCCCGTCTCGATCTTGTCGAGGATGAAATACTCGTGGTAGGCGTAGCGGTTGGCCGCGATCAGTTTCGTGCCGTCACCGGTCGACGCTTTGGACTTCAATCAAATCACCCGCTTTCACGCCGCGTTCGTGCTCCTGCCGGACCAGCGCCCAGCACGATCGCGCGAACACCTTCGTGACGAGCAGTTCGGCGGTGACCGTATCCGGGCGGCGTCCGAGAACCCGGCCGGTCTTGGGGTCGCGAATCTCCCCGCCGGGCCGGAATGAACGCAGCTTCAATGTATACTCATCGGCAAGGGACAGTCCGGATTCAAGCCCGATATCGAGAATGACGATCCCTTTCGACCGCTCGACGACCGTGCCGGCCGAAACCGGCTTTGCCTCGCCTCGCTCCTCGATCTTCGCGAGCCGCTCCGCGAGCGCCGTATCGTCGGGAAACCGCTTCAGCGCCTCTCGCAGAATGCGCGCCGCCTCGCGATGCCAGCCGGCCGTCACCAGCCGGCCGCTTGCCTCGTCGACGAGGTCCCGGTCGAGCTCCCGATGCAGGTCGAGCATGTCGATATACGCCTTCGCGCTGCCCTGCCTGTCCCCTCGATCCCACAGGATCCGGGCCAGGAGCTTCTGATACTCGGCATTCGCGGGATACAGCTCGACGGCCTTCTTGAGGTTCGCGACAGCGCCGTCCCAGTGGCCCTCTTCGAGGAGATGCTTGCCTTGCTGGAAGACGAGTTCGGCCTCTTCCTGCCGCTTCCGTGTTTTCGAGAGCTGGCGCAGGGCCGGATACTCGTTGTTCTGGATACTCAGCGCCTCGCGACGGTCGCGGATCAGCCGCTGCAGCCGCATCACTTCTTCCCAGTGGAAATCGGCTTCGCGAAGTTTCCCCATTTCGCGATACAGCTTCCCGAGCCAGTAATGCGCCTTGATCAGGTTCGGCTCGCGCCGGAGGGCGTCCTGGAAACTGCGCTGCGCATCGTCGAACCGGCCGGCACGATACTGGCGGTAGCCTTCTTCGTAGGCTTCGAGAGCGCCGTCGGCGTTCGTGGCCTGCGTGATGGCGGGGCGATCGACGGGGTGGATCGGCTCCGGGGCCGCCTGGGCCGGAGCGGCGGCAAACAGCGAGAGGGCGCAGAAAGCCGTGGCAACCGGGCCAAGCCGATGCCCGATCATGCGCGACCTTCTTGTCACGGCTGGATCAGCGACTGGCCAGGCGCCGCGGGGTCAGGAGGGCCAGCGGATTGATCCAGCGCCCGGCGCGCTTCACCGAAAAATGCAGATGGGGACCGGTTGCACGCCCCGAGCTTCCCGCCAGGCCGAGCACCTGGCCCGCGCGGAGCCGCTGGCCGGGCTTGCACCGATAAGACGAGAGATGACCGAAGACGAGAAGCAGCTCTCCGCACTGGATGCGCACTTCCCGGCCCATGGCGCCCGCACGCCGTGCCGAAAGGACGGTTCCGTCCACGGGGGAGATGATCGGCGTACCGCTCCGGGCACGGATATCGATACCGGCGTGGAACGAGGACCTGCGGGTGATCGGGTGTCGCCGCATGCCATACCCGGAGGAGATGCTGCCACGCACCGGCCAGAAAAACTCGGCGTCGGATGTCTGACGGCTCTCGACAGAAGCGATCCGGTAGCCCTTCGTCTCTCCATCGTTCACGGCTTCGCCGCCCAGGGCGCAGAGAAGCTGTTCGGCCGATGGGGCGTTCTCCCGCAGAACCCCGGCCAGGCGGGTCATTGCCGTCTTCCACAGGGGCACCAGGGCAAACCGGCCCTCGAGATTGACGCAGACGTTCGAGGGGTCCGGGGGGGCCACCTGGAGGCCGATCAGGCCGACCAGAACGAGCAGAAAGCGTACAGGGGAAGACAGCGGCGGTATGGCGGTGTAATGCATCAGTTCCCGCTTTTGCCTGAACCTTTGTAGTTCGGGTTGATCAGGGAGAGGAACTCGGCGTTGCTTTTCGTGGCCGAAATGCTCTTCACCATCATCTCGATGACTTCCTGGTTGCCCTTCTCCTCGAAGGCGCGGCGCAGGATGATCACCTTGTTCAGATCCTCGGCGTTCATCAGCAGTTCTTCCTTGCGGGTGCCCGACATCTTCACGTCGATGCAGGGGAAGACGCGCTTGTTGAACAGCTTGCGGTCGAGGTGCAGCTCCATGTTGCCGGTGCCCTTGAACTCCTCGAAAATGACTTCGTCCATCTTCGAGCCGGTGTCGATCAGCGCCGTGGCGATGACCGTCAGGCTGCCGCCGCCCTCGATCTGGCGGGCCGCGCCCAGAAACCGCTTGGGCTTGTGCAGGGCGAACGGATTCACGCCGCCGGTGAGGGTCTGGCCGGCCGACGGCACCGAGATGTTGTAGGCGCGGGCCAGGCGCGTGATCGAGTCGAGCAGGATCACGACGTCGCGGCCGAGCTCGACGTACCGCTTGGCCTTTTCCAGGAGCAGCTCGGAAACCTTTATATGGTGACTGATATGTTCGTCGAACGTCGAGGCGACGACTTCGGCATCGACCGAGCGGCGCATGTCGGTGACTTCTTCCGGCCGCTCGTCGATCAGCAGGATCAGCATCAGGACTTCGGGATGGTTGGCGATGATCGCGTTCGCCAGCTTCTTCAAGAGAACGGTCTTGCCGGCCTTGGGCGGTGCGACGATCAGGCCGCGCTGGCCTTTGCCGATCGGGCAGATCAGATCGAACACTCGCATCGAGGTGTCGCCGTCGCTGGTCTCGAGGGTGAAGCGGTTGGTCGGGAAGACCGGGATGCCATCCTCGAAGTTGGTGCGCCGCGCGAGCTGCTCGAGGCTGACGCCGTTCACGGCCTCGACCCGCAGCAGGGAATGATAGCTCTCGTCATCTTTCGGCAGTCGCACCTGCGCGATCACGTGGTCGCCGTTCATCAGGCCGTAGCGCTTGAGCTGCGAGGGGGAGACGTAAACGTCGTCGTCGTTCTGGATGTAGCTGCGGGTGCGGATGAAGCCATATCCGTCGGAAAGAACCTCGAGCGTGCCTTCCGCGAGGGCGAGGCCCTGCCGGTTCAGGTGCTCGCGCAGAATCGCGCGGATCATCTGATCCTTTTTCATCTTCTCTGCGCCGTTGATGTTGAACTCTTTGGCGATCAGCCTGAGCCCCTTCACGGGCTCTTCACAGAGTTTCAGATAATTCAGGGTGGACTCGTCCACAACAGTTTCCCCTTTCGTGGGTTCAAGCGGGTGATTTTGTGCGGTGTCTTGCTGCATGGCGGGAAGCGGTCCTCAGCCGCGTTTGCGGGTCGGCGGAAGGATCGAGCGGGAAAGTTCTTTGAACAGAATCTGGCCCATACCGATCGGGGACTGTTTGGCGCGCTCCTGGTCGAGCATGTCGGAAAAAATGTCTTCCGCCTGCCCGCCGCTCACGAGGCCGGTTTTGTGAACCGTCTTCTTCATTTCCTTCATCATCTGGTAGACGAAGATGGATTCGAAGTCGTTGCAGGCGGCTTCGAGCTTCTGTAATTCTTTTTTCTTGCTCTCCGGCAGCTCGTCGAAGTTCTTCACGGCGTTTCGTGCGGAAACGCCGGTTGAAAGCGATTGCGAGCGTTTGATGCCGTCCAAGGGTGGCTCCTTAGGAGAGTTTCTGCTGCAGGGCGCGGAACCGCTCGTTCTGCGGTTCGAGCTCGACCGCCTTGCGCAGGTTCTCGCGGGCCAGGGCGTAATCCCCGGCGGCGTGCTGCGCCTCGGCGAGCGCATAGAACGCGTCGGCGTCGCTGTAGAGCATGCCGAAGCTGTAATGGTAATCGACTTCGTCGGTATCGTACTCGACCGCCTTGAGCAGGTGTTCGACGGCCTTGTCATACTGCTGCAGGAAGAAGTAGCTGCGCCCGATGTAAAAATGCCCCTCGGCGTAGCGGGTCTTGAACATCGCGAGATTCGTGTAATGCTCGATGACTTTCTCGAACTGCTGGACCGCCTCGGCGGGGTGGTTGACCCGCTGGAGCGCCTGTCCGAGCATGAAACGGGCCATGATGTCGCTGGGATCCTTGACCAGGGCGCGCTTCAGGTTCTCGATCGCCTCGCCGTACATGGCCATCTCGAGATAGACATGGCCCATGCGTCCATAAACCTCGAAATGTTTCGGATCGATGCTCAGCGCCTTCTGGAACTCGTACAGAGCCTCGGAATGGCGGCCCAGATGGGCATACGCGCAGCCGAGATCGAAATGGGAATTCTCCACTTCGGGTTTGAGCTCGCTCGACTTCTTGAACATGTCGACCGCTTTCGTGATCTGACCCTTCTTCATGTAGAAATCACCGAGCTTGTTGTAGGCTTCGGCGAAGACGGGGTCGAGCTTGACGGCCTTTTCCATCTCGTTGATCGCGTCGTTCAGCTTGCCGCGCATGTCAAAGGAAAGACCGCGGTCGAAGTGCTGGTTGGCGAGATCCCGATCCTCGATACTGGTCATTGGTTCATCTCCTGGAGGGTGTCCAAGACACAAAGTGGGGGGAGGGGGGAAATAAAAAGTCAAGGAACCATAGCACAGCATAGGTCAAAGATCAAGGGCACGGAAAAAAGTTTTTTTGATGGGCCTACATGATTTTCAGCTCGCCGTTGAGCGCACCGGCGGCTTCAATAGCCTGGAAAATGGCGATCAGGTCCTTCGGTGTGGCGCCGATTCCGTTGAGGGCACTCACAAGATCGTCGACCGTGGTTTCGCCCTGGATGGCCACGAGACTGCCGGATTTCGGAGCCGCCTTGGTGCCCCCTGCACCGGCTGCCGGGGCGGCGGGTGTGCGCTGTGCCCCGTCGCCGATCTCGATCTTCAGCCCGCTCTGCGAGATCACGACCCGGTTGATGCGCACCTTGTTGCCGACGATCACGGTGCCCGTGCGCTCGTTGATCACGACGCGGTTCGGCTCCTCGATCGTGAGCGTCAGCTCCTCGATCGCCGCCGCGAAGCTGACCGGATCATCCTTGAAACTGCTGGGAATCGTGATATCGAGGGTGCCCGGATTGGCGATCTTCGCCCAGCCCTCGCCGAACTTGCGGTCGATCGCGTCCTTCACCTTGCGGGACAGCGCCGTGTCCTTGCGCTGCATGAGAAGGCTGAAGAGGCCGTTCTGGCCGAACACGTCCCCGACTTCCCGCTCCTGGATGGCGCCGTTCGGAATCTGCGCCACCGTGAGATGGTTCTTCTGCGCCGTGCCGCCCGCCGCGCCGCCTCCGGCACCCGTGCCGGCCTGGAAGCCGCCGATCGAGATGTTCCCCTGCGCGACGGCATACACCTGGCCGTCCCCGCCCTTCAGGAGCGTCGGGAGGAGCACCCCGCCCTGGAGGCTCTTGGAGTCGCCGATCGAGCTGACGGTCACGTTGAACGCTTCTCCGGCCCGCGCAAACGGCGGGATCATCGCCGTCACGACGACGGCCGCGCAGTTCTTGCTCTGAATCGAGGCCGGATCGATCTCCATGCCCATGTTCTGGAGCAGCCCCTTCATCATCGCCGAACTCATCGGGGTCTTGTCGCCGGTGCCGTCGAGGCCGGTCACGAGGCCGTAGCCGATCAGCTGATACTCGCGGGCGGTGTTGATGCGGGCGATATCCTTGATGCGGACCTGCGCCTCGGCCCAGACCGGAGTGACGGGAGTGAACGTCACCAGCCCCGCGAGGGCGAGAGCGATGATGGTGTGCGAGCGGCCCCTGGATGAATGATTCACAGTCTGCGCCTCGGAACGATGGATTCGGAAGAAGGCTCGGAAGAACTCTTTCCCAGTAAATGTATCGGCATGCCGCGCCTCATTCCGAAGGGGTGGCACGAAGGTCACCGGCCTTCGAGCTGGCGAAGGTTTCCCTGGATCTCGCCCGCGAGAGCCCGGTCGCCGCATGCCTGGGCAAGCGGAAGCGCCTCGGCGAGGGCGGCGCGGGCTTCGCCGATCTTCCCCGCGGCGGCACAGGCGACTCCCAGCACCTGGAGCGGCTCCGGCTGCGACCGGCCGGTCAGTTCGACGGCCCGTTTCGCGAACCCGACGGCCGCCGCCGGATCGGCGGCCCCGGGGTGGTCGCTGGTGGCGAGGACGGTCGCGGCAAGCTGAAGGACGGCCGGTTGATCGGGACACCGAGTGGCCGCTTCCCGCAGATGAGCCGCTGCCGTTGCTTCGCGGCCGAGCGCCAGCAGGGCACGGGCCGCGCCGTAGTGCGCGAGGCCGTCATCGGGATTGGCGTGGACGGCCTGTTCGAAGCGCTCAAGCGCCTCGCCAGGCTTGTCGCTTTTCAGGAGAGCGTTGCCGAGACCATACGCCAGTTCGGCCGAATCCGGGGAGATGGCCAGGCCGTTCTCGTATTCCCGGATCGCTTCGGTGGCCTTGCCGGACTGAAGCAGCAGATTCGCGAGGTTCAACCGGGCTTTCGTCAGGCCGGGATCGATAGCCAGAGCGGCTTCGTAGGCCTCGCGGGCGGCTTCGGTTTTGCCGCTTTTGGCCCAGGCGGCGCCGAGGTTGAATCGTGCCCCCGCGAAGTTGGGGGCGAGTTCGAGGGCCGTCTGGAAGTCTCTGACTGCCCCATCGAGGTCCTGAAGGCCAAACCGGATGAGACCTCGATTATTATAATTATCGATATTCCATGGGTTGGCTGCGAGGGCCGCATCATACTGGGCGAGGGCATCCGATGGAAAACCCGCATCGGTAGCGAGTCCGGCGGCTTTCCCGGCAAGCTGCGGATCGGCTCCGGGAGTGCGGAGGGTTGCGCTCACCGAGGCCAGGGCGGCGGAGAGCGCCTCGGGCGTGAGCTGCTGCCGAAGACGGGCAATGGCTTCGGCCAGGCGCTTCCGTTGCTCGTCATTGCCGATCCGGGCCGTCAGGGGCGGCCGGCCGAGGGCAGCAAGTATGGCTTCGAGGTCGTGAAGCTCCTCCCGGGAAGTGTAGCCGAGCCGGGCCAGCGTTTCTTCCCGTGTCAGCCGAACCGCGGGAGACGCGGGAAGGGCAGGGGCAAAGCCGCCAGACAAAGCGTCGAAGAGGTCGTTGGCCGCTTTCCAGTGGCCGTCGAGGGTCAGGTGGACATGATCGTAGAACAGCTCCCGACCGCAGATGCCGCCGGCCGATGCCTTGGAAAACGCCTGCTCGAGATCGAGCAGCTTCACCCCGGCATCGCCCGGAAACGCCGCGACGGCCGAGGCGATCGCTCCGTTGAGTTCTGGAGTCGTGCGGAAGCGCAGGGCGTCGCATTGTCTGGCCATTTCGAAGGCCGTGCGGGCCTCTTCGAAGCGCCCGGCCTTCATCAGCAGCTTTCCGCGCAGGAACTGCAGCCCGGCATCCCGCGGCTCCTGTTTCAAGGCCTCTGCGATCCGCGAAACGAGCCCGTCCGGAACGGCGGCGCCTTCGAGCGCATCGGCCGCCTCCCGGACCAGCACGCCCCGAAGCTCCGGCGGGGCTTCGGCGACGCTTGCGAACGGGCCGCTGTCGGCCAGGTTGGCCGGGGTGGCACAGGCGATGAACCGTGCCCCCGCTTGTCGTGCCGATCGGATCATGTCGATCAGGTTGCCTTCGAAATTCCGGGTTGCGGCCCGTACGCCGGGGTCATCCGGGCCGAGGCGTTTCTCGAGGAACATCTCGAGGCCGCGCCAGCCTCCCGAGGCGACCGTGGCCGCCGGTGTGAGACGTGTTCCCGTGAGCAGTTCCGGAACCTGGGCCAGCATGAGACCCGACAGCCAGAGCCGGAACCGCGTGAAGCCCCGGCTCGAGGGAAGGGAGAAGGCGCTTGCCGGGCCGTAGGGGCCGAGAATCTCGTTGTGGCCCCCGTAAAAAATCACGATATCCGGCGTGTAACGGCTGATTTCGGCGGCGAACTCGCGCAGAACCCAACTGTTGATGCCCGGAATGCCGGTGTTGATCACCTCGAACCGCTTTTCGGGATACGCGGCCTGGAGAAGGACCCGGAGCATCCGGCCGAACGAGAAGTCGGCGAGCGACTCCCCGCGCGCGGCCGATTCCCCGAGAATGAAGACCCGGACCGTGTCGGGCTGTTTATCCTTCGGGAAATGTTCCGAGAGCGGGCGGCGGGCGATGGTGCCGGGAAAATACCGCCAGCCGACGAGGTGGTTCGCCGTCATCTCGCCTCTGCCGTCGATTTCCCGCTCGATGAAGAGGGAGACCGGCCTGCCTGCACCCGAAGCGCGAAGTGTCAGCTCGAGGCAGACGAGAAGGGCAATCGGGACGAGAAGCCCCGCCGTCAGCAGCTTTTTCATCGGGTGGTGTGTGACCGCATCAGAAGATCGAGTAGATGAAGGGGGCGAGGGCCGATGACTGCGCCAGCAGACAAATGCCGCCGAGCAGCAGGAGGGTCATCACCACCGGAAGCATCCACCAGAGCCTGCGCTCCCAGAGAAACCGGCCCAGCATGCCGGCCGTTGCGAGGCGGGTCCGGCCGGGTTGTGGCATCCGGGTGTTTTCGCTGGATATCTCACTTTGTATATTCATGAAAATATCTTCCTGTCTGTGATATCGATCAGTATGGCCGTTGGAGATCCGTGGGGGTGTTCGTTCGGCGATCTTCCCGGTAGGTTGCCGCGGTGCGGTCGAAGAAGAGACCGAGGCGGTCGCGGCCGAGGAGGCGGGCAGCGAAGCCGAGAGGGGCCACGACGAAAAAGTAGAGGATGCCCAGGAGAACCGGGGTCGTGATGCGTCCCAGCAGCCTGCCGAAGCCCATCCAGAGGACGTAGGGGAGTTTCAGAGACCGCGGGGCGACAAGGCCCAGTCCCGCAAGCATCATTCCGATCGTCAGCAAGAGGACAGACGGGGACGAGCCGTGCCGTGCGACCGGCCACAGGGCGATCAGTAGGAAAACGATTCCCAATTCCAGACCGAATCTCCGGAGCCGGTGCCCATCTGGTTTGTTTGCGGTCGGGATGGCGAGGGTGGTGGCCGGTTGGTCAGTCAAGGGTGAACTCCTTCATCCAGGAGGTGTCCTGGGAAAGGGGCGGCAGATCGGCTTTGTCGATGACGATGTTCTCGAGCACGAGCGTATCGATCTGGGTGCGCAGGAAACAGCGGAGCGCATCTTCGGGCGTGCAGACGATCGGTTCGCCCCGCACGTTGAACGACGTGTTCACGATCACGCCGCACCCCGTGCGTCGCTCGAACTCGCTGATGAGTCGGTGATAGCGTGGATTCGTGTCGGCGTGCACCGTCTGAATGCGTGCCGAATGATCGACGTGGGTGACCGCCGGAATATCGGATTTCGGGACGTTCAGCAGGTCGATGCCCCAGAGGCTGCGCTGCTCGCCGGAAAGCGCTTTTCGGCGGCTTTCTCGTACCGGGGCGACCAGCAGCATGTAGGGGCTGTCGGCATCCATCTCGAAGTAATCGGGGAGCCGTTCGCGAAGGACGGAAGGGGCGAACGGCCGGAACGACTCCCGGAACTTGATTTTCCGGTTCATGACCGACTGCATTGCCGCCGAGCGGGCATCCCCGATGATGCTGCGGGCTCCGAGGGCGCGTGGACCGAACTCCATGCGGCCCTGGAACCAGCCGACCACTTTTTCTGCGGCCAGGGCTTCGGCCGCGATTCGGAACAGCTCGTCGTCATCGACGCGACGGTAGGCCACGCCCTTGTCCTTCAACATCGATTCAATAGTGTCTGATGTATAGCTTGGACCGAGGTAACACCCGTTCATGGCGTCGCGGCCACCGGCGGCTCTCGGGTTGCCGAACCGTTCATGCCAGGCCGTCAGGGCGGCCCCGACCGCGCCTCCCGCATCCCCCGCCGCCGGCTGGATCCAGAGGCGCTCGAACGGTCCTTCCCGCAGAATCCGTCCGTTCGCCACGCAGTTGAGGGCGACGCCGCCCGCGAGGCAGAGGTGGGGCAGGCCGGTGTCGGCATGGAGGGTGCGCGCGAGGCGCAGCATGATCTCCTCGGTGATCTCCTGGATCGACCGGGCCAGATCCATCTCTTTCTGTGTCAGCTTTGACTCGGGTTCGCGCGGCGGGCCTCCGAACAGGCGGTGGAAGTGGTCGTTCGTCATGGTGAGGCCGGTGGCGAAATCGAAATACGAGAGGTCGAGCCGGAACGTGCCGTCCGGCTTCAGATCGATCAGGTGGTCGAGGATCGTCTGCGTGTAGATCGGCCGGCCATACGGCGCCAGACCCATCAGTTTGTATTCGCCCGAGTTTACTTTGAAGCCGGTGTAATACGTGAATGCCGAGTAGAGCAGCCCGAGCGAGTGGGGGAAGCGCAGTTCCCAGAGCGGCACGATCTTGTTGCCCGTGCCGCGCCAGGCCGTCGTCGTCGCCCACTCCCCGACGCCGTCGACGCACAGAACGGCCGCCTCGTCGAACGGCGAGGGGTAGAACGCCGATGCCGCGTGCGACTGGTGGTGCTCGGTGAACAGGAGCTGCCGTGGCGGGCATCCGAAGCGGGATTGCAGTTCTTCGAACAGCAGGTTCTCGAGGAAGATTTTCTCCGTCACCCAGGCCGGCATGGCCCGGACGAACGAGCCGAACCCGCGCGGGGCAAGGCCGAAGTAAGTTTCCAGCAGCCGTTCAAACTTGATGAACGGCTTCTCGTAGAACACGACGGCTTCGACCTCGTCGAGTCGGATCCCGGCCTCGGCGAGACAGTATGATACGGCGTGCCCCGGAAACCGGTGGTCGTGCTTGACCCTGCTGAAACGCTCTTCCTGCGCGGCGGCAACGATCTTGCCCCCGTCCAGGAGACAGGCGGCCGAGTCATGATAATACGCCGAAATTCCCAGAATCCGCATGCCCGATCATTCCGTCAGGGGCTTTCATTTCACATGCGATCGATGTGTGCCTCGTGCCCTGTATCGTGCAGCAGGGTATCCCATCCCCTCCCGCCTTGGCAAGACGGGAGGGAACGAACCTCTCTCTTGCGGTGGTAGGGGCGGGTCTGGAGAACAACAGTGGGTGAGAATGCGGTTCTTCAGGATCAGAAACGCATGTATAATGCTGTCGAATCTGATGTTCGTGCATGAAAGGTGAGGACATGAACAGACTTCTTGGAATCCGCTTGCTGTGCCTGAAAACCGGCTGCCAGGAGATCATCGCCGAGTATGACATCCTCAAGGAAGACAAACATGCGATCCGTATTTCGATGGCGGACCACACGGGTGAGGCCGACGAGCGCACCATCAAGCGGAAATGGATCGGCGAGGTCACCGAGTATTCCCTCGGCGACGACGGCGTCGAGTTCAAGGCCATGTGTCTCCCCGAAGCCAGAACGGAGTCCGTCGCGCTCCTGCGCACAGCCATGATGGAGTATGTCGGACGCCTCCGGGAAACGGCGGATGCCCTTGAAAAGGCGGCACGGGAGTTCGTGCAGGACAGGCCGTAGAACAACGTTGGCTCCAGCCGGCCCGTCGCCGTCTACGGGGAAGCACAGGAAGGGCTCTGCCTGAGTGTGCACACCGCACGGTTTATGGAAATATACATTTATCGCTATATAAATGAAGGCCCCGGACATGCGAGCCGGGGCCTTCGGCTGATAGGAAAATAACGTAGATTGTATTTTGTCCGAGCTCTGGATGGTTTCGAGAACACTTCCGGTACGGGGCTTCGCAGTTTTCGATCCCCGTTCGGGAGCTGATGGTTCAGAATAGGATCTGCGAGATCTGGGTCATGAGGCCGGGTTTCTGGGTGGTGCCGACCGCGCCCTTGCCGTCGTATTTGATGTCGGCGTTGGCGAGCAGGCTCGACTTGATCTCGTTGTTGGCGTTGATGTCCTGCGGCCGGGCGATGCCCTTCACGCGCAGCAGCTGGCCTTCCTTGTTCACGCGGATCGAGCGGCTGCCTTCGATGAGCAGATTGCCGTTGGGCAGAATTTCCATGACGGTCGTGGTCACGGTGCCGTCGAGCTTGCCGGACCGCGTCGTCGTGCCTGTGCCCTTCCAGGTGTTCTTGATCTCGTTCTTGCCGATGAACTGGTTCACCACTTTCTTGAAGAAGGGGATCTTGGGCTCGGACTTGACCTCGAGCTGGGTGTTGTCCTGCGTGTCGGTCGTGGCGGCCTGCTGGGCGGTCGCCGATTCGGAGATCACCACCGTGATGATGTCGCCCGGCTTGAACTCCTTCGAACCCTGCGAGGAGTAGAGGTCACGGCCGTTCAGCCAGAGAGAGGCGGCCGAGGCGGCCGAGGCGATCGCGACGAAGGCGACGGCGAGCAGCAGGCGGGAAAAATCAGTTCGTGACATGTTCCACTTTTCCTTCCGCGGTGATGATGCCCTTGATGGGGCGGTTGTTCTGAAGATTGATCAGCCGGATGGCTTCGCCGGCGCGTCCGTTCTGCAGCGCCTTCGCGGGAACCACGAGGTTCAGGTTGCCGCTGCGCACCGTGAACTCGACCTTGTCGCCGCTCTTTACGAGAAGGTCTCCCGATGGCTTCGCCGCCGCGACCGGAAGACTCCGGGCTCCGGTCTGGAACGCCGGTTCGGGGCCGGCCTCTCCCGGCAGCGCCGGGGATTCCCGGTGGGGCTCGGCCGCCGCGCCGCTCATAGCTCGCCGAAGCTCATCCGTGGCGGGAGAGGCGGAGGCCTCGGCCGGGCAGATGGCCGCGAGATCGCTTTCCCGGAGCATCGTTCCGGGGGATTTGATGTTCGCGAGCTGTTTGCCGACGGCGGTTTCAAGGGAAACGGGCGGATTGGGCTGGTCGTTGCGCAGCCGGACGGAGGTTTCGACCAGGTCGGCCGCGGTCACGCACTCGCCCCGCTTGGCCAGCCGGCGCAGCTTCGCCGCCCGGATGACCCGGCACACGTCGGCCTGGATGAGCTGGCGCACCTGTTCTTCGCCGCACCGGGCCTCGAGCTGGAACAGCCGCATGCCGAGACGGTTCGTCGAGAGCGGGGTGAGCTTCCATTCGTCGAGGGCGCCGGGAAGCACGACATGGTGCGGAACGCGTGACAGATCGATCTGGATCTCACCGGCCGGAATGCTTCCGAGCCCTTCGAGGCACAGCTCCCGCATCTTTGTTCCGATCACGTCACCGCCCAGCATTGCGCCCTTGCGCAGAACCTGGACCCGCTGCGGCAGGTCGAACATCGCGGCCAGGCTGCCCAGTTTCTGCGCCAGCTCGTTCCGGCGCAGCACGATCGTGCCGAGCGGCTCCGAGATGAAGCCGACCGGAATCTTGGCCAGCGCTTCCCGCAGCGACGGTGCCGCATCGCTGCCCACCAGCATCGAAGCATCGACCCGGCCGTCGTTCACCAGCACGGTCGATTTCACCGACAACATCGGTGACGTCGAGGCCTCGGCCGGGACCACCTCGCCCACGACCGGAATCAGCAGCGCGAGCAGCGCCGTTCCCGCCAGGCGGCCGAGGGATCTCATCAGTCCCGGTTCATGTCCGGTGCGGCTGGTAGGCATGGCTCAGTGTCTCCCTTACCGGCGGAGGTTGTTCGCGGTCTGCAGCATCGAGTCGGAGGTCTGGATCGTCTTGGAATTGGCTTCGTAGGCGCGCTGCGCCACGATCATGTTGACCATCTCCTCGACGACCTTCACGTTCGACATCTCGATGAAGCCCTGCTCGATCTCGCCCAGTTCCTGCGTGCCGGGGATGCCGGCGACCGGGTCGCCCGACGCGCTGGTGGGGATGAACAGGTTGCGGCCGATGGCTTTGAGACCGGCCGGGTTGATGAAGTTGGCGGTTTCGATCTGGCCCAGGATCTCGAGATCGACCTGGTTGGGCATCTTCGCCGCGACGATACCCGAGGCGGTGATGTTGATGCCGAGCGCGTTCTGGGGCACCGTCATGTTCGGAATGACGGCATACCCGTCGCTCGTCACGATCTGGCCCGTGTCGCTCAGCTTCCAGGCGCCGTCGCGCGTATACCCGATATCGCCGTTGGGAAGCTGGATCTGGAAGAAGCCCTTGCCCGCGATGACGATGTCGAGCGGCTGGTCGCTCTGCTGGAACTCGCCCTGGGTGAAGATCTTCTGCGTGGCGACGGGCCGAACGCCGTGGCCGAGCTGGATGCCGACCGGGTACGAGTTGCCCGTCGAGATCGGCGAACCCGGCTCCTTGAGCGTCTGGTAGAGCAGATCCTGGAAGTCGACGCGGTTCTTCTTGAACCCGGTCGTCGTCACGTTGGCCAGGTTGTTGGAAATGACGTCGATGTTCATTTCCTGGCCCTTCATGCCGGTCGAAGCGGACCACAGGGATCGCATCATGGCTTGTTACCTCCCGTCCGGTTGTGTGTTAGCGGCGAGTCGGCCCGACCGAGTTGACGACGCGGTCGAGCAGGGAGTCGTGCGCCTGGATACTCTTGGAGTTGGCCTCATACGCGCGGGAAACCTCGATCATCTTGACCATCTCCTCGACGAGGCTGAAGTTCGGTTTTTCGATATAGCCCACCTTGACCTTGCCGTCGGCGCGCTGCACGTCACCGTACGCGCGCACGAAATTGTTGGTGTTCTCCTTGCGGAACGCCTTCCGGTCGGAAGCCTGGCCGCGAACGATGCGGAATCGCCCTTCGCCGTTCACCAGCACCCGGCCGTCGGTGTCGAGCGTCACCACATCCGTCGGCCCGAACTGGGCCCGACCCATCTCGAGATTCGGCGTGCCGTCGGCATTCACGAGCAGCCGTTCCTCGGCTTTCTCCTGCGGCTCGGGCTCGACCATGATGTAGTCGCCGTTCATGTTCGTCAGGTAGCCATCCTGGTTGACGGTGAACACGCCGTCGCGTGAGTAGCGGATCCCGTTGGGCGACTCGACGAGGAAAAACGCCTTCGCGTTCTCGAGCGCGCAGTCGAGATCGTTTTCCGTGTGCTCGTAGACGCCGGCTTTGAAGTCGGTGTAGGACTCGTCAAGAATGACGCCGGTGCCCAGCTTGCCGATCTTTGGATACTTGTAGAACGGCCGGGGCGGATACAACTGGCCGTCGTTGACCTTGCGCAGCATCATCGTCGGCAGCTCCTTGAAGATGCCCTGATCGCGCTTGAACCCGACCGTGTCGACGTTCGCGAGATTGTTGGCGATCATGTCCTGGCGGATCGTCTCGACCAGCATCGATGAGGCGGACGTATAGATGCCACGTATCATGACTTCACCTTTCCGTGTGGTTTCACCTGGCCGCAGCCGGCCTCGTTTCCGCACCGCCCGACCCGCGCCAGAACATCGTCTCCGATGGGGTTGGAGCCGAAGGTGAGGGACTGGGCCACGTGTGCATGCAGGCATTTCACGCCAACCGGGCTCCGGCTGCCCACGATGTTCGTTCCCGACAGGACCGAATGAACGTCGGGGGGAAGGGGGCTGCCCGCGAGCGCTTCGGCCTGCGCGAGCCGCTGCTGCTGAAGCCGCTTCTGGCCCTCCGCGAACCGCTCCCGGAACGATGCATCCTCGGTCAGCCGGCGTGTGAAAAGCTGGACTTCCTGCGCTGCCTCGAGCTTCGCGACTTCGTAGCGAAGACGGGGGCAGACGAGCCAGAGAAACGTCGGAAACGGCTTCCACCGGTTGTCCTCGAAATAGACCGGGTCGGCCTGCAGCACCTGGGGCGTGCCGTCGCCGCACCGCGACGCGATGACATAGGGCATCTTCGCCGGCCGGCCGAGCAGTTTCTCGACCATCGCGGCTTCGTCCTTCGTCATCGTCTCGTTTCGAATAGACATGGTTTTGCGCTTCCTTATTCAGAACATCGGCAAATGACGATCCCCCCCGAAGGGGAAATCGAACATTTTCGGATTTTTCTGACTCTTTCGAACCTTCGGCACATTTCGCCCCATAGCTGAGAGAAAAAATGCCCCGCCTGCACCCGCTCTCCAGGACGAACGGGGAACTCATTGGGCTGTGGGGAGGGACTTCCAGAGGATCGATTCGCCCTCCAGATCTCGCGTGCCGGACCGGTTGCCGTCGTTCGCGTTCTCCTCGGGAGATCTCGCTGTCGAGGCGAAACCCGGACCAGTCGGCATCCTGCCTCCGGGTCCGGGTGGGCGCACCTCTTGTGCGCCCACGCCTGCCAACGGATCTCCCTCGATGCGAACGACGCACCGGTCTCGGCAGCGCTCGACCGTTGGGCTCGTTCGATCCTCTTCCAGTCCCTCCCGGAACATACCTGAAGCTCTTCTGGTGAACAAAACATCAATTTCTGGTACGTATCCGCAGATGAACAACTGGAATGAATCCTTTCAGCTTTTCATCTGCGCCATCTGTGTCATCTGCGGATAGGTTCTTGTCACGAAATCCACATGTCGAATTCCTGTTTGCCCTTGTCGGTGGCCGGGGCGCGCTTGTTGGGGAGGGGAAACCGGAGTATGCTTGGAGAAAGTGCCGGGATGATTCGTGATTCCTGGAATGGAGGCGCTATGTCGATCAGAAGATTCACTCTCGCCTGTCTCGTGCTGCTGGCTTTTGTGGCGGCCGCTGCCCTGCCGGTTGCGGCCGGGCCGTTCGACACCCCCACGGTCGAGTCGGTCGCCTCGGGAGATGAATCGGATAGCGCCGCCGCCGTTCCCGCCGATCTCGAGCCGGTGAACGTGCCGGCGACGAAGCGGCCCCGCATCACGGGGGCGTTCGTCCAACTGTGGGAGAGCGATCTCGAGAACACCGAAGAGTTCTGGCGCGCCGAGCTCGGCGCGATGCGGGCGGCCGGCATGCGCCTCGTCATTCCACAGTATTCGACGAGCGGGGACACCGACCTGACGCCCGCGATCGAGAAGATCCTGAAGGTCGCCGAAGAGCTGAAGATGCAGGTGTTTGTCGGAACGATGCTCGACGAGCAGGGCTGGTATGCGAACAAGCTCAACCCGTTCTTCCTCGCGAAAGAGCGGGTCAAGGTCGCGAAATACACCGGGGAGCTGGTGAAGCGGTTCAAGGGCTGCAAGGCGTTCCGCGGCCTCTACATCCCCTACGAGGACAACACCCTTTCGTTGCCCGGCTCGATGGGGGCCTTCTACGGCGCCATCGCCGATGCCGGCCGGGCCGAACAGCCCGGCCTGAAGGTCATGATCTCACCCTTCACGACCCCGCGCCCCGGCCTTGCGAAGTCGCTTCCGACCTGGATGATCAACCGGTATTTCAAATCGATGCTCGCGAAGGCGAAGGTCGACATCATCGCCTGGCAGGACGGCGTGGGCGGCACGACGAAGCAGATCGATCGCATCGCGCATGACCTCGCGCCGATCGCCTCGGCGGCACGCTCGCTCGGCATCGAGGTGTGGGGCAACTGCGAGGTGTTCCACCGCACATCGCCGCTTTCGGACGCCTTCGAAGCCGAGCCGACGACGATGGATGTGCTGGCCCGGCAGATCGAGGGCGCGAAACCCTTTGTCGACCGGTTCATCTGTTTCGATTTCAATCACTATTTTTCTCCTCGGCTCGGAACCAAGGCTGAAAAGCTTTACGACGACTACCGTGCCTGGGCCGGCATTTCCCTGAAAAAACCCTGATCATGGCAGTGCTGCGCTGGCTGACCGCGGGGGAATCGCATGGAAAGGCGCTCGTCGGCATTCTCGAGGGGATGCCGGCAGGCGTTCCCGTATCGGAAACCGCGTTCAAAAAGCTCCTGACCCGGCGCCTCAGCGGGTATGGAAGGGGCAGCCGGGCCGCCTCGATCGAACGTGACGCCGTCGAGATCCTCTCGGGCATCCGGTTCGGCCGCACGACCGGCAGCCCGATATCGATGGTCATATATAATAAAGATTACCCCAAACATGCCGCTTCGATGGACGTGTTCGGCCCCCGCCCGGAAGGGGAAAAGCCCGTCACCGCCCCGCGGCCGGGCCATGCCGATCTTGCCGGCGCCCTGAAGTATGGAACCGGCGACATCCGGGATATCCGGGAACGGGCCTCGGCCCGCGAGACCGCGATGCGATGCGCGCTATCCGTGCCGGGCCGGGCCTTGCTCGCGGAACTCGGCGTGACCTCGTCGGCTTTCGTGCGGCGCATCGGAGAGCGGGAGGCCGCGATTCCCGAGGTAGCGACCGTCGCGGAACTGACGGCGATGATCGAGGAGGTCGGCGAAGGCTTCCTGACTCCCGACCCAACCATCGTCATCCCCTGGACGCTGCTGATCGACGAGGCGCGCGCATCCGGCGACACGCTCGGCGGGGAAATCGAGATCCGCTTCGACGGACTGCCGGCGGGGCTGGGCAGCCACGTTCAGGCCGACCGACGTCTCGATGCCCGGCTTGCCGCCGCCGTGATGGGGCTGCCGGGGGTTCATGCCGTCGAAATCGGCCAGGCCGTCCGGCAGAGCCGCCTGCCCGGATCCCGGGCCCATGACCCGATTCTCCGGAACGAGCCGCACGGCTGGGTGCGGCCGACCAACCTGTGCGGCGGCCTCGAAGGCGGCATGACGAACGGTTCCCAGCTCGTGCTTCGTGCCGTGATGAAGCCGCTGCCCGGCAGCATGCCCGGTGAAGTCCCTTCTATCGAGTCGCCCCACGCCGCTGTTCCGCTGGCCGCCGACCGCTCCGACACCGTTGCTCTCGCCGCGCTTGCCGTCACCGCCGAATCCACCCTCGCCCTCGAACTTGCAAATGCCCTACTGGAGCGGTATGGACGAGACTCTCTCCCTGAGGTTGCCGCTGCGTTTTTGAGAGCCTGATCAGATCCACTCCAGCTTGTGGAGGAGCCACCAGTTGAACCAGCCGAGGATGGCCATGGCGGCGAAGAAGACTGGGTAGGATATCAACCAGTTCTCGGGGCCGGTGATCATCGACCACTCGGACATGCCGCCGATGCCCGAGACCAGCGTGAGGGGCATGAACACCGTCGTGATCGCGGTGAGGCGCTTCATCACGAGGTTCGTCTGGTTCGAGAGTTGGGTCATCCGGGCGTTCGTGAGCGAAAGGTGAAGCTCCATCAGCGAGGTGATCTGCTCGCGGTTGATCTCGATGAACTCGAAGAACTTGGCGAGATGGTCGTAAATATCGCGGAAGTAATAGATCGCCTTCTCGCTGACGAATGGCGAGTCGCGGCGGCAGATCTTGATCAGGATCTCGCGTTCGTTGAACAGGCTTTTCCGGAGGGTCAGCAGGGTCGATCGGAGCCGCATCAGGTGCTCGGGCTGGAAATCCGGCTTCTCGCCCAGGATGCTCTCCTCGATCCGGTCCACCTCTTCCTGGATGGATTCTATGACGTTGAATTTTTTATCGACGATATAGTCGAGGATGAGCTGCAGCAGGAAGTCGGGACCCCGGTTCACCTCCGACATGCCGCGGAAGACCGCTTCGTCGAGCTTGTCGAAAAATGACGGATTCAGAGCCTTGAAACCGCGGACGGTGATCAGGTAATTCGCCCCGACGAGAAAATCGATCTCGTCGATCGTCAGCTCTTCATTTGTATAGTTATAGCAATTGAATAGAACGAACGTGTTCTTCTCGAAGTTCTCGGTCTTGGGGATCTGATCGTCGTCGAGACAGTCCTCGACGCTCAGTTGATGGATGCCGAACGGCTCGATCAGCTCGTCGAAGGTTTCCCTGACGGGGTCGATCAGGTCGATCCAGACATACTCGCCCTTCTTCTGGAACTGCAGCGCCTCGCTCACCGAGCCGAGCCGGGCGACTTTCCCCTTCCTGGGGATATGAAAAAAACGGGTTTCTGCCATGATCATCCTCTCCGTTCGTTGTGAACCCGCTCACATTTCATCACAAACCCCGCCACGGGTCAAAACCAGCATTCCACGAAGGACGGGCGGATCGCGATCCGCCCCTACGGAACGGGCGTTCCGCCCGGAAATGAAAAAACGCCCCGGCGACTGCCGGGGCGTAATGATCGGATGTGGTTCTATCAGAAGGTGGTGTCGAACGCGTTGTCGAACGCGTCACCCGCGGTTCCGGCGGGCTGGGCGGCCGGGGCCGGCTTGGCGGCGGGCATCGGCTCACTGCTCGCTTCGGGCACGATGCTGGTCGGCGCTGCCGACTCGATGCTCTGGGCGATGATGTGCGGGGTGATCAGGATGATCAGTTCTTGCGACTGGCCCGTCTTGCCGTTGTAGTTGAACAGCGACTTCACGATCGGGATGTTGCCCAGCAGCGGGATCTTGTTCTTTTCACGGGACTCTTCATCGCGGATCAGGCCGCCGATGAGGATCTCTTCGCCGTCGCGCACGCGCACGGTGGTCTTGGCGGAACGGGTGCCGATGACCGGATACATGCCGTTGTTCGACCAGGATTCGACGAAGGAGACTTCGGGTTCGGCATCGACCGTGATGTAGCCGTCATCGTTGATGCGCGGGGTGATCTTGAGCTTGATACCGGTGTCTTTTTCCTTCGGGGGCTGGTCGGCGCCGCCGGGGTAGATGACCTTGGTGCCCACGACGATGTTGGCTTCCTGGCCGTTGACCGCCGCGATCTTCGGGTTGCTGAGAACCTTCGTCTCGCGCTGGGTCTCGAGGGCGTTGACCGTGGCCTGGAACAGCAGCGTGTCGCGGTAGAAGTCGCCGAGGCCGAACAGCTCACCCTGCGGATCCGTAAACCCGCCCTGATACAGGGTCGAGTCGGGGTTCTGGGCGAAGTATTCCTTCGTGGCGAACACGGTCGGGCTGTTGTCGAGCGGCTGCGCGTTGTCCTTGGTGCCCGTCTTCCAGGCGAAGCCAAGGCGCTTGGCGGCGTTCGTGTTCACTTCGACGATCTTCGCTTCCATCATGACCTGATGGACCGGCGTGTCGATCGTCTCGATCAGCTTCTTCACCTCGTCGAGGATGTCCTTGCCGCCCGACACGATGACCGCGTTGATGCGCTCGTCGGTGGCGACCTTGACGTCCTTCTTGATGGTCTGGGCGATGATCTTGCTGACGTCACCGGCCTTGGCGTACTGCAGGCGCTTGGTGATGGTCAGACCCTTTTCGAAGGCCTCGATGAGCTTCTTCTCGTCGGCCAGGATCCAGGTGTTGCCGATCTTGCGGACGGCGAACCCGTTGGTCTTGGCGATGAGCTGCATCGCTTCCTCGTAGTAGACGTCCGTCAGGCGAACCGTGACGTTGCCGCGGACGCTCTTCTCCGCGATGATGTTCGTGCCGGACTTCTGGGCGATGATCTTGATGATCTCGCGGATGTCCGTGTCGCGGAAGTCGAGGGAGATGTTGTCCTCTGCCGAAGCGGGCTGCCCCCAGAGGGACGCCAGCATGGCAGCGGCCACCATCGTGTACTTGAGGCCCTTACCAGTTTTCTTCGTGGAATTCATTCTTTTCCACCTCCGATCGGAAATGTCCGACGCATCTGTTCCTGAATTGAATACACGACGACATTGTCAGACAAGATATCGACAACTTTGAACGATCCATCCACTGTCATTTCTTTGAAAACGACATAAGATTTTTGTTTGTATTCGATCATCGCCAGCCGTTCGTCGTCGTTGCCGCAGATTCCCGTGACCCTGATCTGGAGCGGTGGAATCACCGGCTTGATTTCGACCGCCTGCGTCGCGGGCGGGGGAGTGACGCTCTCCTCCTGTTTGGGAGGCACGGGCTTGGTGACCAGGGGTTTGAACGGGTCTTTGTCGGAATTGGCCGGCGCGAACGAGTGCTCCTGCGCGAGGGCTGCGACCCCTTCCGTCTCGTCGGCATCCGCCGGAACCGCCGTCTGAGCGGCCGCCGGGGAGCCGGCGAGAACCGTCAGAAGCAGGCCCAGGGCTGCCGGAGAGAGGCCCAGGAAGCCGAAGTTGAACCGTCTGGCGTACTGCTGCATACCGTTTCTCAGTCCTTGCCGCCGCTGCCAATGGGGAAGGTGCGGCGCATCTGTTCCTTGTTCGAGTAGATCACGAGCCGGTCACTCATGACGTCAACCACTTTGAACTTGCCATCGATCACCTGGTCCTTCTGGACGGTGTAGGGCTTGCCTTCGAAGGTGATCAGGGCCAGCCGCTCGTTGTCATTGCCGCAGACGCCGGTCACGACGAGCTGGATCGGCTTGGGCGGCGGCGGCGGCGGCGGGGCCGAAGAGGATTTCGGGATCGAGGAGGGCGGCGGCGGCGGGGGCAGCACGACCTTCTTCTCGACCAGGGGCTTGAACGGATCTTTCGAGGGGTTGCTGGGGGTGAACTTGTGGTTCGCCGCCAGCATCTCGATCTGCTCGGGCTCGTCGACGGCGGGTGCCGCGGCATTCGCCGCATCGCCCGCGCCTTCGGCGCCGATGTTGCCAGCGGCGGCCTCCGCCGGAGGCTCACCGGGAGCTTCTTCAGGATTGGCCGGGGTTTCGGCCCCGCCGGCTGCGGCATCGGCGGGCGGCGTGCTGCCACCCGCATCGGCCGAGCCGCCACCGGCATCGCCGGTGCCGCCCGCATCGGACGGGGCGCTCGCATCGGTGTTCGGAATGTTGAAGTCATCGGCGCCCTGGCCGTAGACCAGCCGTGGGCCGGCCGCAAGCAGGAGGGCCGACAGTGCCAGGACGAACAGCAGTCTGGAACCAGTCCTTGTTCTCATATATGCCTCCTCGTTGCCGATCAGTAGGCGCCGCCCATGATGTAGACCTTGGCGCTCAGGTTTACAGTCAGAAGCGGGGCTTTCGACTTGGTGTCGGTTTCGGCGGACACCGAGATGTTGATCGAGCCGGCTGCGAGATTCACGATCTTGCGCTTTTCCATGATGGTCAGGAAGTTCCCGATGTCCTGGAAGGTGCCCAGAAGGCCCACTTCCACCGGCAGCTCGGACCACTGTTCCGCGCGGACCAGCGGGGAGATGCGGATATCCTGGAACTTCACGTTGAACTTGTTGGCGATCGCTTCGGTCGAGTCGAGCAGCTTGGGAACGACGGTTCCGAGCTGATTCGATTCCATCTCGAGCTTCTTCTTTTCTTCCGTCAGCTTGGCGATCGACTCGTTGATGCGGGCGATCTCGTCGGCGACGTTCCGGATCTCGTCCTTCTTCCGTTCCAGATCCTTGATGTCGTTCTCGAGCTTGGTCCGGATCTCCATCGTCGGTTCCCAGTAGTACATCCAGAACGCACCACCGGCACCGGCCGCCGCGAACACGATGATCATGATGACGACTGCGAAGTTATTCATGGTTCGCTCCCTCAGTTCTTTCCGACGTCCCGCTTGATGCGGCAGGTAATGTCGAACCGCCAGACGGGAGCTTTCTCATAGGTGTTTTTGTTGGCGTTGCTGAGGAAGACTTCCTCGAAGTAGGCGTGGCCCTGGAGCTGCTTGATGAAGTTCTGGATGCCGAGGGTCAGCCGGTTGTTGTCCTTGCCGGGCTGTTCGGAACAGGCATACCCGGTGAGCTGCACGCGCCGGTCCGAGTCGATGCGCAGGTTCGTGATCCAGACGGTCTTGTCGGGAACCACGGTGGTCAGGGAAGAGAACACTTCCGACCACTGGAGCAGGTTCGCGCCGGAAAGCTGCTTGAGCTGCTCGATCTGGGCTTCCAGATTCCGCTTGTCCTGCTCGAGCCGGTCGCGCTGTTCCAGCTTGTCCTTGTCCTTGCGCACTTCCTCTTCGAGCGTCTTCTTCTGCTCTTCGAGGTCGGTGTTGTAGGTCTCGATCCAGACCGTGCCGAAGTAGAACAGCACGAGGATGCCAGCCAGCGCGATCACGAGGAAGATCGCCGCGAACGGGATCTGGATCGGCTTGCGCCGCTTAATGGTGATGAGGTTTACTTTGATCATCGTTTATTCCACCACCCCTCTGAGCGCCAAACCGATGGCGACGGTGAATCGTTGCAGGTTGTTGTAGAGAACGTCGGTGTCGGGCACGGTCACCGAGATGCCCTCGAGCGGGTTGCCCATGGCCACGTCGACGCCGAGCTCGTTGCTGATGTAGGTGTTGAACCCCTTAAGGTTCGAGGAGCCGCCCGAGAGGATGATCCGGTGGATCAGGGGCTCGCGGGACTGGGCCTTGAAGTAGTCGAACGAGCGGCGGATTTCCGAGGCCAGCTCCTCGACCGTCGTCTTCACGACCTCGGCGACCTCGTTGCCGCCCGCGTCGTTGATGTTGACTTCGGCCTCGTTGAACTTGATCTGCTCGGCCTGCTCGAACTCCTGCTTCATCACGTTCATGATCATCTGCGTGATGTTGTTGCCGGCGATCGGGATGTTGCGGGTGAACATCAGCACCCCCGACTTGAGCACCGAGATGTTCGTGGTGCGCGCCCCCGAATCGATGATCGCCACAACCTCGCCGCCTTCCGCGGCGTTCGCGGTGAGCAGGATCGAGTTCTCCAGGGCGTTGATCGCGGCGATCGTGTCGACGTCGATCACCTCGGGAGTCGAGCCGCCGCCCTTGAGGACGTCGAGGTAGCTGTTCACCAGCTCCTTCTGCGCCACGACGAGCAGGATCGAATACTTGCCGCCGCCCTCTTCCTCGGCGAGTTCGGCGAGCTTCGCATGGGTGATGCTGACCTCGTCGATCGCGTACGGAACGTACTGCTCGGCTTCAATGCGGACGGTTTGCTCGAGCTCATCGTCGCTCATGATCGGCAGCTTGGTGAAGCGCATGATCACGTTCTGACCCGAGATCGAGGCAAAGGACCGATCCGGCCGGATCTTGGAGCTTTTCAGCATATCCTTGATCACGGCTGCGATCGACTGCGGGTCTCGGATATTGCCTTCCTCGATTGCCGAGGGGGGTACAGGCGCTATCGCATATCCCGTCAGTTCCGGACCCGAGGGGGTCTTCTTGAGCTGGACGATCTTCACCGTCGAGGTGCCGATGTCTATGCCCACCGAGGTGTTGCTTGTCCCGAAGGTAAACAAGCCCATGCGTGGTTCCTCCAAGGTCGGCCTGGCCGCCGGTCTGTCCGGGCCGCGAACTGATGATTCTACAGAACGTCAGTTCTGTATCGACCTCATCTCGTAATTTCCTGAGAGCTGATCCGGAGTATTTTTCGGGAATCGCGTCATCGTTGCCTCCGAACCGGGTCATAGCGCAGAAGACGCAGCGAAACGTGGGAATAATACAAGGCCAGGATCTGCCGGTACGACCACCGGCGCTTTCCGAGCTCGATCGCACCCGCCTGGCACAGCCCGACCTGGTGCCCGTATCCGCGCCCATGAATCGTGATGCCGTTGCGGGCCGCGGTGCCCTGATTCAAGGGTAGACCCCGGTTGACAGAGGTGTCAAGGGTGCGGGGGATTCCGCTGATCACGATCCAGCCGGATGTCGGCCGCCGCATCCGGCGGATGCCCGCCGCGGTCTGGACGACGAGCTGGGGCGGCCCGCTGAGCCGGCCACCCGCGAACAGCCGGATACTGCCGTTTCCCGCGGGCCTGGTGCCGGGGGTGGCGGGAACTGCCGTGGCCTGGGCCTGAACCGCCCCCTGCTGGGGAAGAACGAACGTCGTGCTGGGAAGATTGAACAGCCTTCGGAACGTGGTGCCCTTCACGCGCAGTTCGCCCTTGTCGGTGCGGAGCCGGACCTGCTCGACGCGGTCGAGGGGGGCCGGGGAGACGATTTCGGCCGCATACAGGCTCGAAAAGGACAGCCCTTCGGCTGCGAGGCCCTTGCGGAGCCTGTCGAGGCCGATCTGCTCGGTCCAGCGGTATTTGGAGGCGGCTTTGCAGTAGTCGCACCGCACGCGACGCAGATACCGGGTGGGCGCCCCGCCGTAGACCTTTTCGTTGTCCGAGGTCATGCCGCCGCAGGCCGCGTGATACATCGTCGAGATCGGCACCCCGTCACTGATCAGAATCACCCCGCGGGTGGCGTTCAGGGCCGCGTCGACGCTCGCCCGCTCAGCCTTCACCCCATTGTATACCTGACAATGCTCGCGGTCGCACAGGTCGTAGCCTTCCTTGCCGTGCTTGCCCCGGTTCGCGATCGCCCAGGTGCGCGCGATGACCGCCTGCGCCTTGAGCGTTTCGGCCGGTGACAGCGAACCGACCTCGCTTCCCACGACCCCGCGCAGGTAATCCTCGAGCCCGACCCGGTTGATCACGCTCGCGCCGCTCTTTCCGAACGCCACCTCGAGGCTGCCGCGATAGGCACGCCCGTTGATGGACAGCGTTCCGCGTTTCGGCTGGAAACGCATCCGCCGCCCCGTCAGGGAAGGGGGCGCCGGCTTTCTGCGCGAGACGCGCCGGCTCTTCTTCGGCTCGGGTTTTTGGGCGGCCGGAACGGTCCAGGAAAACGTCTCGCCCGCCCGGAACACCTTGATCCGCCGGTTCTTCTCGTCATACTGCTCGCCACCCGACGGAAACGTGATCTTCACCGTCGGAATGCCCGCTTCGATCCCGACCCGCAGAACCGGTTCGGGCGATGCCGTCGCGGGAGAGATGCCTGCCGCCACGAGCAGGAGGGGCAGGAGGAGGCGGAGAAGTTTATTGACCATATAGAGATGTTTCGGCCGAATCGGCCCGCAGCATGACCCCATTCTCTCCGATCGTTTTCTGGAGCGGGTTTCCTGTGAGCGGATGTTGGGGTAGAATGTGGGAAAGATGAATCGAGAGGTCGACAGGTGAGAGGAGCGTTGCTGTTGCTCGTCTGGCTGCTGTTTGCCGGCGGCCCGGCGGCCGAGGCCGCCGGAGCGGCGGTCGCATCGGGCAGCCCGGCCATCGACGCCGCAGCCCTGATCCGGAAGATCGAGACCCAGTATCAGGGGCGATCCTCGCACGGCACCATCTCCATGACGATCCGGACCAGCCAGTGGAGCCGCACGCTCGTCATGGAAGCCTGGTCCGAAGGTCGGGATCGCTTTCTGACGCGCATTCTCGATCCCCGCAAGGAACGCGGAACCTGCACGCTCAAGGTCGGGAATGATATCTGGAACTATTTTCCCCGCATCGACCGTCTCGTGAAGATCCCCTCGAGCCTGATGGGCGACCGGTGGATGGGCAGTCATCTGACCAACGACGATCTGGTCAAGGAGAACAAGGTCGACGAGCTGTATGAACTCGCCGTCGAGCGCCGGGAGGGGACGAACGTCACGATCGTCGGCGTTCCCCGGCCGGCCGCGGCCGTCGTCTGGGGGAAGATCCGGTATGAGGCGGATCTCGAACGGGAAGTCCCGGTGCGGGTCACGTATTTCGACGAGGAGAACCGGCTGGTCAGGACGATGACGTTCACGGATCTGCAGCGGATCGACGGCCGGTGGCTCCCGATGCGGTTCACCATCAGGCCCGAGGAAGAGCCGGACGAGGAGACGGTGCTGGCCTACGAGAACCTCACCTTCGACCTGCCGCTCGAACAGGGATTGTTCTCGATCCAGAGGCTGCGGCGCGCCCCGTGATGCTGCTGCGGCTGGCCTGGCGGAACCTGTGGCGCAACCGGCGCCGCACCCAGTTGACCATGGCCGGGATGGTGTTTGCGACCGCGCTGCTCATCTTCACGCTGGCGATGTATGACGGCATGCTGTGGGACATGATCGAAAACGTCACCGAAGTGATGACCGGGCACGTCGTCATCGCCCGGGAAGGCTACCAGGACCGGCCCGAACTGCACCGGACGATCGGGGGGAGCGACGAGGCCCGGGCGGAAATCGCTTCGGAAGCGGGGGTGCGCGGGGTCTGCAGCCGCGTCTCGGCGTTCGCTCTGCTGAGCTGCGGCCCGGAGAGAGATGCGAAAACGCAGCCGGGGCGGCTGACGGGAATCGACCCGCTCTCGGAGCGCAGATTCGGCCGGCTTGCCCGGTGCGTCACGCGCGGCAGGTTTCTGGATTCGGCTTCCGGCACGGAGGCGGTGCTGGGCATCGATCTGGCACGCAGCCTGGGCGCCGGGCCGGGGGCGGAGCTGGTGGTGATCAGCCAGGCCGCCGATGGTTCGACGGTCACCGAGGTGCTGCCGGTCGCGGGAATCCTCGACACGGGTGACCAGCTACGGGACGGGAGTCTTGTCCTGGTCGGCCTGGAGACGATGCAGAGGATGTTCGGTCTCGAAGGCCGTCTGCATACCCTGCACGTGTTCCTCGACCGGCCGCTCGCCGCCCGCGAAGCCGCGGCCGCCCTTTCCCGGCGGCTTTCCGGGCGGGGCCTCGAGGTGCTGCCGTGGCAGGAGCTCCAGCCCCAACTGGCCCAGGTGTTTTCGATCTGGCTGGGGATGCAGGTGTTCACGATGGGGGTGTTTTACTTCGGCATCGTGCTCATCACCTTCAGCACGATGTCGATGACGTTTCTGGAGCGGCTGCGCGAGTTTGGCATGCTGCGCGCGATCGGGTTGAAGCCCCGGCAGCTCGTCCTGCTCATCATCCTCGAGGGCGGGCTCATGAGCTCGCTGGCGGGGCTGCTGGGCATGGGGGCCGGAGCTCTTCTGGGGTGGGGGATCTCGGTCGCGCCGATCGATCTGGGCTGGTTCCTGCCCCCGATCTCGTGGGGCGGAACCACGGTGATCCCGCGCATCCGGGGCGTACTCAGCCCTGTCAACGTGGCGATGCCGGGCGGGGTGATGATGCTGCTGGGGGCGGTCGTCGCCCTGTTTCCGGCCTGGAGGCTGTTCTTCCTGCGCCCCGTCGAGGCGCTGCGGGAGGGCTGAATGATTCTACGGCTGGCCTGGCGGAACCTGTGGCGGAACCCCCGTCGCACGCTGCTGCAGATGCTCGCGGTCGCCGGGAGCCTGTTCGTCGCCGTGTTTTTCAACAATCTGGCCTATGGGTCATACCGTCAGATGATCCGTGAGGGCGTGAAGGCGGGTAGCGGACATGTTGGTATATATCATAAACGATACATTGAGGAACGCAAGGTCGAGCAGTGGTTCGTGGTGGGGTCGGCTGCCGTCGCACTGGAAGGCTTGCCCGGGGTGAGCGGGGTGTTCCCGCGACTGCTGCTGACCTGCCTGGCGCGCACGAGCCATGACGGCTGCGGGGCGGCGATCCTGGGCCTCGACGTCGCGGCCGAGGCCGCCAGCCACCCGCTCCTGGAACCCCGCCGCCTGGTGTCCGGAACCCTCCCCGCCGGGGCCCGGCAGGTTCTGGTCGGGGACCGGCTGGCTGCCATGCTGCGCCTGGAGCCCGGCCGGAAGCTGGTGGTCATGTTCCAGGGCGCGGACGGCGAGATCCGCAGCACCCTGTTCCGGGTGTCGGGGATCGTGCACTCCGGGGTGAAACAGATGGATGCCGGGATGATCGTGGCCGACCGGAAGGAGCTGGGCGAGGCATTCGGCGCTCCCGATGCGGCTCACGAGCTGGCGATCCTGCTCGACGACCCCGTGCGGGGAGGGGAGGTGCGCGCGGCGATCGAGGCTGGGTGCGGACTTCCCGCCTCGACGGCGGCCTTCCCGTGGGAGAAAGCGATGCCGCAGCTGGATGGGGCGATCCGGATGGACCGGGTCCAGTTCCGGTTCATGATTCTGATTCTCGCCATGATCGTCGGGCTGGGCGCGGCGAACACCCTGTTGATGAGCGTCGTCGAGCGGACGCGGGAGTTCGGCCTGGTGCGCGCCCTCGGCTTCGGGCCCGCGGCGGTCAGGGCCCTGGTGATGGCCGAAGGGGTGATGCTCGGCCTGCTCGGCATGGCGCTCGGTACGGTCCTGGGGCTGCTCGCCACCTGGCATGCCTCGGTTCACGGGATCGATTTCTCGTCCCTGATGGGCGAGGCCGAACTCGCCGGCATGCTCATCGACCCGGTCATCTTCAGCGGCTGGGATCATGTGACGACCTTCTGGTTCAATCTCGGCATGCTTGCGGTGGTGGCGGCCGCCTCGCTGTATCCGGCGCACAAGGCGCTGCAGATTGGGCCTGCGCAGGCCATGCGCACGTTCTGACACGGGAGAAGAAGGATGAGGGGAATCCGGATCGGGAAGGTTTCGAAAAGCTATCGGGAAGCCGGCGGCGAGGTGCGGGCGATCGACGCCCTCGATCTGACGGTCGGTGCCGGGGAGTTCACGGTTATCGCCGGGCCGTCCGGCAGCGGCAAGACGACGCTGCTGAATCTTGTCGGCGGCCTCGACCGGCCCGACACCGGGGAGGTGTTTCTCGACGAGTATGCCCTGCAGACGATGTCCGATGCCGAGCTTACGGAACTGCGGCTGCGGCGGATCGGATTCGTGTTCCAGGCATTCAATCTCCTGCCCGTGCTGTCCGTGTTCGAAAACATCCAGTTCATCCTTCAGATCCAGGGGGTTGCCGAGTCCGACCACGCCGGCCGAATCCTGCCCCTGCTGAAGGAGCTTGGCCTCGAAGGTCTGGAAAACCGCTTCCCGCCGCAGCTGAGCGGTGGCCAGCAGCAGCGTGTCGCCGTCGCGCGGGCGATGATCGGCCGGCCGCGGGTGGTCCTCGCCGACGAGCCCACCGCCAACCTCGACTCGGAAAACGCCATGGCGTTACTGCATCTGATGAAGCGGCTCAATGCCGAACAGGGGGTCACGTTCCTGTTCAGTTCCCACGACCAGAGGGTCATCGAGACGGCCCGACGGGTCGTGCGGCTGCGCGACGGCCGGATCGAGTCGGATGAGTGCCGGTCCGGATCGGAGACGGCGCAGGGATGAGATGGAACAGGCGGCCCCGACGGAACACAGGGATAATCCTTGTAACTCTTTTTCATTTGATGCGATCGTGCGGGCTCGAAGCCGGACCGATCACCCAGACATGGGCCTGGCGCACGATCTGCCAGGGCCTGGCGTATACCGAAGGAACCACCCGGCTGGTTCCCGGACTGCCACGCGCTCACCTCGTGACGCAGGAGCTGCTGAGATACGGAGTGAGCGGGGAGGCGGGTGCGGTCAGATTCCAGCTCGGATACGAGATATCCGGCGTCTGGCGCGGTCAGGAGGCGCCGTTCCGGGACGCGGGCGTCCGTCTCGTCGGCCGGCCTGACGATGCCGGACTGCCGAATCTCGTCGAGACCCGCGGTGTGTTCCGGCGGACGGAGCGGAGCCTGGTGAGCGGAACCATCGAGCGGATGCAGGCCTCGTGGCGGTCGGGGGTGATCGACATCGATCTCGGCCGGCAGCCGGTGAGCCTGGGAACCAGTCATTTCATCGGGGTTCTGGACGTTCTGGCCCCGTTTTCCCCCGGCTATCTCGACGCCACGTTCAAGCCAGGCATCGATGCGGTGCGGTTCCGGACCAGATCCGGGGAGACTGGCGAAGGAGAACTGATCCTCGTTCCCGCCCGGTCGATGCGGGAACGGGCGGTCCTGGGCCGTCTGCGCCGCACCCTCGGCGGGATCGACGCGGAGATCGTGGCGGGCCGGTTCCGGAGCCGGGAGATGGCCGGCATCGGGTGGGAGGGGGAAAAGCGGGGGTGGAATCTGTGGGGGGAGGCGGCCCTGTTCACGCGGAGGCCCGGTGCCGAAGCCCGTCGAGCCGGCCCGGCCGGGTGTGCCCGGTCACTGATCGCAGGCGCGGAACGGCAGATCCGTTCGGGCACGCGTGCCGGGATCGCCTGGTTCCATCAGGATTTCGGCGTCGTCGACCCGGCGGCGCTGCCGGAGGTGGTGAGCGATGCCCCGTTCCGCGAGGGATGGCGGTATCTGGCCGGGCGGCGGTATGTTCTGGCCACGTTCGACCAGGAGCTGGACCCCCTCGTGCGTCTCGATCTGGCGATGGTCGCGAATGCGTGCGACGGCTCGACGCTGTGGCAGCCGAAACTCGTTTTCAACACCGGGGATGATTCCGATCTGACGCTGTTCGCGTGGGTGGGAGCCGGTGCTGATGCCGGGATCGGGCCCCGCGGCCCCGTTCCGGGGTCGGAGTTCGGCTCCGTCGCAGACGGCATCGGGTTTCTCTCCCGGTGGTTTTTCTGACCCGGGAACCGTCAAACGACCGGGTCAGTCTCGAACCGCAGTTTCGGGGCGAACCGGTCGCGTTCGCTGAACATGCAGCCGCAATATTTCTGTCGATATAATTCGTGCGCTCGCGCCTCGGCGTGGGTCGTGGAAAAAGCGGGGCGCAGATCCGTGTCGACGAACGAGACGCCGTGGGTCCGGCCGGCCTCGTGGCCGATCGAGACGAGCAGGTCGTGGTCCTGGTAGGGGCTGATCAGCAGGGTCGTGGAGAATGCCGGAATGCCGTCCCGGCGGGCCCGGGCCGCCGTCGCCCCAAGCCGCATCCGGAAACAGGCGGCGCATCGTGCCGGGCCGAAATCCCCCTGGAGAGCCGTGAGAAACCGGTCCAGGCCATAGGAAACATCTCCCCAGCGAATCTCGGCATGCAGGAGGCCGGCCATCTTCCGGAACGATTCGAACCGGGCGTGATACTCGGTGAGCGGATGGATGTTCGGATTCTCCCAGAACAGCACCATCTCCCTGGCCCCGGCGGATTTCAGGTGCGGCCAGGCGCCGCTCAGGCAGGGGCCGCAACAGGTATGGAGGAGGAGGCTCACGTGCGGCCTCCCGTCAGACGCGGGTGCCGGACATCGTCCAGAGGCGGGCCCGGTCGATCTTCACCGTGATGAACCGGCCGATCAGGTCGGGAGTGCCGGCGAAATCGACGACCCTGCCGGTGCGCGTCTTTCCGAGAAGATGGCCGGGGGTGCGGCCGGATTCGCTCTCGACCAGCAGCTCGAACGTGCGCCCAACCTGGCGGCTGCTTTCCTCCTCGGCGATCGCATTCTGAACCTCGATCAGCCGGGCGAGGCGGGCCTTGCGCTCCTCTTCGGGAAGCAGGCCCGGCATCGTCGCCGCCGGCGTTCCTTCGCGGGGGGAATAGTAGTAGGTATATGCCGACTCGTATCGCACCTCTCGAACGAGGGAAAGGGTCGCTTCGAACTCGCTCTCGGTTTCGGTCGGGAAGCCGCAGATCAGGTCCGTGGTGATGCAGGCCCCAGGAATGAGTTCGCGGACGTTTCGGACGAGATCGAGATACCGCTGCCGCGTGTACCCCCGGTTCATCAGGGAAAGAATGCGGTCCGATCCGGCCTGGGCGGGCAGATGGAACTGCTCGCACAACTTCGAGAGGCGGGACATGCGCAGAAGGGCGTCGCGGGTGAAATCCCGGGGGTGCGAAGTGAGGAACCGCACCCAGCGGATTCCCGGAATCTGCTCGACCTCTTCGAGAAGTGTTGCGAATCCTTCCGCCATGCCCAGATCTTTTCCATAGGCGTTGACGTTCTGTCCGAGAAGGGTGATCTCGACGACGCCCTTTGCCGCCAGGTCGCGGATGAACGCAAGGAGTTCCGTGAGGGGGCGGGAAACCTCGGGGCCTCGGACATGGGGAACGATGCAGTAGGAACAGAAATTGGTACAGCCCCGGATGATGTTGACGAGCGCGGAAAAAGGACGCTCGAGAAGAATGCCGTCGACATGTTCCCCGTCGAAGCTGCCGATCGCGGCGAAGGCTCCGGTGGCCTGCTGCTGATGAGCCTGCTGGAGAAGGAGGGGCAGGGTGGGGATATCGTTCGGTCCGAACACGAGATCGACATGGGGGAGAAGCTCGAACAGGCGATCCTGCTTGGCCTGGGCAACGCAGCCGGCAATTCCGATCAGCAGGTGTGGACGGCGTTTCTTGAGGCTCTGGAGCGACTGGATGCGGCTCACGAGCCGCTGCTCGGCATGTTCCCGCACGCAGCAGGTGTTGTAGAGGATGAGATCGGCATCGGCTTCAGTGGTGGTTTCCGAATACCCGAGGCCGGTCAGCATGCCGCGGATCCGTTGGGCATCCGCCTGGTTCATCTGACACCCGAAGGTGGTCAGGAAAAAATGCTGAGTTCCGCTGGATTTCATAAGAGCGTGATTTTACCATAAATACAGGAAGGAGTGTCGAAGCTTGTGTTATCAGTATTATGATATGGCTTTGATAATTACCGATAACGTTATCGATTGAAAAGTGAATATGTTTGGATTTCTTTCCCTATTACAGAGTAGAGAGGGGATTTTCTGTTGACGAATGGTGAGGCTTATTGCATAGTTCCTCTATTCTAGAGGGAGATGTGTCCATCATAGCGGCTTTCAGACCGAATCGAACCCACAGGATCGACAAAAATTTCAACACAGCATGAACTGCTGGAGGAATGATGAAAACTACCCGCTTGATCATAACTGCCATCATCGGCTTCTGTTTTGCCCTGACCGCTCTGCCGGCAGTTTTTGCCGATTCTGCCTCTGCTGCACGGTTGTCTTCCGATGAACCTGTTTCCGATGCCCCGGTTGCTTCACCGGATGGTTCGGCAAGTCAGCTTCCGCCCATGGATTTTGCCCCCGTTGACTCCACGGCTGCAGAACCGGCAGCCAACAAAGAAATGAGTTCGACGCCGAAGAGTTCCCGGAAGATTCGGGAATACTGGCTGAAGATTCATGCCGATGAAATGGCGGGTATCGCGAAGCGCGAAGAAATGCCCGTCGAGCCCGGTGTCAACGTCGCGCCGGCGCCGGTTGAGCCGGTTGTGAGCGTTTCCGAGACGAAGCCTGTGGAAGAAAAAGCCGCGGTTGCTCCGGCTCCAGCTGCCGTCGAGACGAACAATCTCGGCATCGAAAAGCCGATTCCCCATTCCGAGGCTCCGGTTGTCGTTCAGGGCGCCGCCCGGGAGCACAAGGATGTCGTCGTGAGCAAGGATGATATCGCTCCGCCCGCTGACGGACAGGCCATGGAACAAGCGTCGGATCTGCCGTTGTTTTCAGCCGCTCTTGCAAAGATGACTGCCCGACGGGCTCAGCGTGAGGCTGATGCCAAACGCCTGAACATCATTCTGCCGAGCCAGGGGGGCGCTGCGGACAAGGTGCCTGCAAGCCTCAAGAAGCTCAATGCTACCGTCTCGGAGTTGATCGAGCGGAGAGGCACGAAGTTTTCTTTCGATACCGTCGCTGAGTCTGGAGCTCTTGCCGGCACCCCTGCGCCAGCCGAGAATAAATAACTTCTCCATCATGCACGACGCCCCGACGGCGTTTCGTCGTCGGGGCGTTCGGGAAGCCTGCCGGGTCTTCGTCAGCGGATGCTTCCGGTGCAGGAAGCGAAGTCTTCCGCGTTTCCTGCACCGATGGTGTTATACCTGATTCTTTGTCCCGTGCTTTCGTCGTCTGCTCCGCATCCGGTGATCACTGCGGGCAGCAGGACCAGGGCCAGGGCTACGAATAACCAAACGAAATTCTGATAATTCATGGGTGGTTCCCCCTTCTGCAAATCGTACCTGCGGAGGTTTTCGGCAGAATGTGCAGGTTTTCGAAGGGACCTTCAGTACGTGTGTTCAAGTTTTCCCCCGGGGAAGTAGTGTTCGAGAATTCTCTGGAAGGGAACCCCGGCTTTTCCCATCGCCTGGGCTCCGGTCTGGCACATTCCGACCCCGTGGCCCCAGCCTGAACCGATGATATCGGCCCCGATGATGAACCCGGATGTATCAGTTTTCCAGTCAGAGACGAAGCAGGCGCTTCTCAGACCACCGAACAATTTTCTGATAGCCAGCTCCTTCATGACGGTTTTCGATCCCTGCTCCCCGTTCAGTGTAATCCGATAGATCCGTCCCGATGGGCCACGGGCAATATCGGTGATGGAAGTGATCCGGCCGATGCCGGCTGATTCTTCGACCTTGGTCCAGTCGGCTCTGGACAGCTTTTTCCGCCAGCGGAACTTGTCGCCCCCTTCGACGGAAGCGTCTCCACACCAGGATTTCGGGGGATTTCGAATGAAGGTTTCCACGTCGCGTTCCTTCGTCAGGTCGAGTCGGGGCGGTTTCCCTCCCGTATCCCAGGTGCCGGCGAGCTGGGCATCCGGCGGGGAGGTCCAGACGAGATGGTTGGATTCGCTGTGACCGCCGCAGTTCGCGGAATATACGGCATCCACGATCCCGCCTTCGGTGTTGCGGAGAACGAGGCCGCGCGTGGGGGAGATCACGGGCGCGAGTTTCCGCGAAGCCGCCGTTTCCCCGGCGTAGACCTGGCAGTGCTGTTCGGCACAGAAGTCGAAGCCTTCCCCGAGATGGCGAAGCCCCATTTTCGAGAGAATTTCCCCCCGGGCCGCGACGGCCTGAGCCTGGATTGCCCCCGCAGCAGCGTTTGACGAGATCTCGGAGGGGACGACACCGGCGAGAAAGTGTTCGAGATCGCTCGTCAGGATGGCGTCCAGGGCATCCTGAGCTCCCCAGCGAATAGAAACGGGACCTTTGTAGGTGCGATCGGCAAACCCGTGCCAGGCATAGCCCTTTGCGAACTCGACCTGCTTCAGCTCTGCAACGGTTGCGGGAATCAGCTCGAGGTTTTCCTCGCCGGCGGCTACGGGGTTTCCATTGATCGCGAGGGCGATCGCGCCGCGGGCGCGGCTGACGACCTCTTCCAGAATCCAGCTCGAGTTCCCCCCGGCAGCCAGTTCGTCGACGAGCCGGGTCGCGGCATCCTTCGTATCGAAGAGGCCGACGCCGATATACACGACCCGGCCGTCCCAGGAAACGGTTTTCCCGTCTTCCTGATACGAGATGTGGCCGGCTTCGAAGGTGTGAATCGGCCGGCCGCTCGCCCGCCACGTTGCCAGCGCCGCCTCGACACGGGCGGGCTCCCGCCGGGGGGCCGACTCGACCATCACATGGAACCGCTTCACGGCGGGAGTGACGAGGGTGCCGGTGACCGAGACCCGGTCGGTTCCGCCGATACCGCCCGATCGGCTGCCGAGACGCCAGGCGCCCCCACCGGGAAGCCGGCAGGAAAGCGCCCTCGGATACTCGGCGATTTTCATGGCGAGCGTGGGGGTGTCGGCTGCGGTGGTTTCCGCGGGGGCGAAAGCCAGCAGGGCCATTCCGAGAAGGGCTGCCCGGGTGAACTCATTCATCGGCATCGACCTCCCCGAGGGCCACGGCAAGCCGTCCCTGTGCCGTTTCGAGGGCTTTGCGCGCCTCGTCCGGCGTCCCGCCGTTCCTCGCCAGGAAGATGGCCAGCTTCACTTCGCCTTCGGCGCGTTCCAGGCAGGATTCCGCATGTTCCGGGGTGGTCCGTGCTCCTTCCATCACGATCCGCCGGGCTCGCGCCCGCAGCTTGTCGTTCGTGGCGCGCACGTCGACCATCAGGTTCTGATACACCTTGCCGATCCGGATCATCGAGATCGATGATAGCATATTTAATACTATTTTACATGCCGTGCCGCTCTTGAGCCGGGTCGATCCGGCGATCACCTCGGGGCCGACGATCGGGTTGATATGCACGTCCACGTCGGGGCGCTGCCCGTAGGGATTGCAGGAGATCATCACGGTCGGGCTCCCGTTCGCCTTCGCATGGGCCAGGCCCGAGACGACATAGGGGGTCGTGCCGGAGGCGGTGATGCCCACGACGACGTCGACCGGTCGGAGCCCGATGCCCTGCAGATCCGTCACGGCGGCCTCCCGGTCATCCTCGGCCCCTTCCCGTGCCCGGAAGATCGCCTCGGTGCCGCCGGCGATCAGCGCGACGACGAGATCCGGAGAGACGCCGAAGGTGGGCGGGCACTCGGAGGCATCCAGGACGGCGAGACGGCCGGATGTGCCGGCGCCGATGTAGATCAGCCGCCCGTTCTGCCGGAACGCCGCCACGATACGGTCGACGGCCTGGGCGATGTGTTCGGAAACGGCTTCGATGGCCGTGAAGACGGACCGGTCCTCGTGCAGGAAGGTTTTCACGATCTCGCGGGTGGACTGCCGGTCGATATAGACCGTGCGCGGATTGCGGCTTTCCGTGAGGGGAAGATGCGTCGTTGCCTGCGGCTGGGATGTCGTCATGATGCCTCCGATGGGTGTGGACTCAGTGGGCGGCCAGGCGGCGGAGCCTGTGGAGCGTCTCATCGTCGAGACTGCTCCCGCTCGGGGACAAATGCCTGATCAGGGGGCCCCAGATCGGCGGGAACGCCGGTTCGCGCAGATGGAACCGGCCCGGCTCCCGTTCTTCCAGGGTGCGAAGGGCGCGGTCAGGGAAGGATGGCCATCGCGACCAGAGTCCGCCCGTTCCGATCAGGGCAATCCGGTTGCCGAAGCCGAGATCCCCGGCAAGAGCACGGATATCCGCCGCCCAGCGGCGCAGCGAAGCCGAGACGAGGGCATCGGCCGTCTGGTCCCCCTCGTCGGCGGAGATCGTGAGAACCGGCGCCACTTCTCCCAGCCGGCGCTGGGCGGCGGGGTCGGCATACAGCCAGTCGAGGATCGCGGCCCGGTCGATCTGCATCTGTTTGAACTGGCTCCTGAACTGGGCCAGGAGGCTTTTTCCCGAGAAATCCCCTTCGATGGCCCCCAGAATCTGCTGGAGAGCGAGCCTGCCGAATTCGGCCCCCGAAGGGGTCGTGTCGAGCAAAAAGCCCCAGCCGCCGCGCCGCCGCTCCATGCCCGTGCGTCGTCCGAACAGCACCGAGCCGGTTCCGTTGACGCTCAGGATGCCGTCGCTGCCCGCAAACGCCGCGGCATGGTTTGCTTCGTAATCCCGGGAAACGGCGATCTCGCCGGGAACCAGCCCGGCCGTCTCGATCGCCTCTTTCCAGCGTTCCCGGTCCAGCTCCGGGCGGGCTCCGGCACACCCGACGAGCCAGGCGGCCCCCTGGGGATCGGCTCCGCAGGAGCGGATCTGGTCGGCGATGTTCCGTACCAGCTCGGTCAGCTCGTCGCGGCCCATGCCTCGGAGGTTGCGCGAGGGACAGGAAACGGGCACGAGAGCCTCGTCCAGCAAGCGCAGCGCGATGCCGGAGGCATGGGTGCCCCCGACGTCGAGCGAGATCATCCAGTTCGTCGCCATCATCATTGAACCGCTCCGCTTCTCATTCCCTCGAGGAGATGCCTCGAGAACGCCATGAAGATCAGCACCATCGGCAGGGCCGCGAAGGTCGCCCCCGCCATCAGGAGCCCGTAATCCATGATCTGCTGGTCCTGCATCGTCGCCAGACCGACCGGCAGCGTGTAGCTCGCCTCGGTGTTCAGCGTCACCAGCGGCCAGAGGAAGGCGTTCCACTGGGCGATGAAGATGAAAATGCCCGACGTGGCGAGGATCGGCATGGATAATGGAAAATATATATGACGAAAGATATCGAACTCGCCGGCGCCGTCCATGCGCGCCGCTTCCTGCAGCTGCCGGGGGATCGAGTCCATGTACTGGCGGACCATGTAGATGCCGAAGGGCGCCGCCAGGGATGGAAGGATCACCGCCCACAGGCTGTCGATCAGCCCCCAACGCGACAGGAAGAGGAACAGCGGCAACATGACGATCTGGCCCGGCACCATCATCGAGGCCAGCACGATCCAGAACAGCGCTTCCCGGCCCCGGAACCGGCCTACCGAGAAGCTGAACGCCGCGAGCGCGTTGAACAGCAGCTGGCCCGCCGTGATGGCGGCCGAGGTGACGAGCGAGTTGAGGGTCCAGCCCAGAATCCGGCCTCCCCCGAACAGCAGCCGGAAGTTCTCCAGCGACCACGAGCCGTACCGCGGCGGACTCTGTTCGAGGGCGGCGGGATCGGTGAATGCCGTGACGAGCATCCAGGCCAGGGGGCCGAGCGTCAGGGCGAGACCGGCCGAAAGCACGGCGAGGGTGGCCAGGGAAGGGGCGGCGCGGCGCGTGGTCGTCATCGATGCCTCCTCAGGCCAGTTCCATCTCGGTCTGGCCGCCGAAGCGGCGCTGGAGAAGCGTCACGGTCAGGATGCCGGCGAAGAGGAGCAGAGCCATCGCCGAGGAGAGGCCGAAGTCGAAATCCCGGAACGCGGCCGTGTAGACCCGGTGGACGATGACCTCGGTGGCCGAGCCCGGGCCGCCGTCGGTCAGCATCAGCACCTGGGCGAACACCTGCATCCCGTCGATCGCCCCCGTGATCAGCAGGAACATCGTGGTCTGCTTCAGCAGCGGCACGGTGATGTGCCACCACCGCTGGAGGGGCGAGGCCCCCTCGAGATCGGCGGCTTCATACAGCGATTTCGGGATGTTGCCCAGCGCGGCGAGGTAGATCAGGATTGCCCCGCCCGGCGAGCGCAGGATGCCCGTCAGAAGAACCGAAACGAACGCGACGTCCGGATTCGTGAGCCAGCCGACGGCGGGCAGACCGACCGCCCGAAGCACCGTGTTGAACAGACCGACCTCGGTGTTGAACAGCCATCGCCACACCATCGAGATGACGACGACCGAGGCGACGCCGGGCAGATAATAAAGAGCCCGGTATATCGATTTCAGACGGCCGGACAGGGCATGGATGAGGCTGGCGGCAATCAGGGCCGTCGCCGTGTTGACGCTCACGACGACCAGGGTGTAGAGGCCGGTGTTCCAGCAGGCCTGGACGAACTTCGTGTCGGAAAACACCCGCCGGAAGTTGCCGAGGGTGAAGCCGCCGACCTCGCCGAGCCGGTAGTCCCGGAACGCGAGTAGGAACGCGTCGAGCAGCGGGTAGACGAGGAACAATCCCAGCACGGTGACGGCCGGAAGCAGCATCAATAGATGTGCCTGGCGCGCGCACAGGGCCGCGGCCAGCACGATCGGGAACAGCCAGAGAAACGCCTTGCCGAACAGCGAGCCGGACCGGATATCGCCGGTGACCGAGCCCTGGTGCCGGTCCATCAGGGCGGAAATGCGGTGTCCGGCCTCCCGGACGGCCGTCGGGGCCGACACCCGCCCGAGCAGCGCATTCTGGACCGCCTGCTCGATCTCCTCGTCCATCTGCGGCCAGCGGGCGTCGGTGGGCACGGTCCGCCCCTCCTGCAGGATCTCCCAGGCCCGGGTCATGTGGCGGTTGCCGGCATAGATGTTTCCCGCGGAACGACGGGTGGGGAACTGGGTGTACCGCACGAGATCCCGCTGACGCGCCGCGCCCGTGATATAGCGGGCGAATTTTACCGCCGCCTTCATGCGGACGGGATCGTCCCGATGGAAGAGATACAGGCCCGAAATACCGAGAAACGACCCCGACGGCCGGCCTGCCGGGGCGGGGAAGTGCATCAGCTCGAAATCCATCGGGTATTTGTCGGTCAGGGCCTTGATGCCCCACAGGCCGAAGGCCCCTGCCGCGATCCGGCGTTCCCGCGCGAACGCGGTCCAGATATCGTTCGACTGCCGCCCGCCCGAATCGGCGGGAATCAGACCCCGATCGATCAATCCCCTCAACCATTCTATGCCGCTGGTTATATCAACCGCCTCGGCTCCGCCGGCCGCTTCCATGCCCGGCCAGGTGCCGCCGAACTGGAGGATGAACGGGAAGTTCGCGGTTTCATTCTTCTGGAAATAGATGCCGAGCGGAAACTGGCCGTCCCGGCCCTGCTGCCACGCCTTGACCCGGGTCAGCTTCTCGACGAAGGTCTCGGGGGTCCAGCGCCCGTTCGGCGGCAGATCGACTCCCGCCGAAGCGAACGTCGACCGGTTCACGAACAGCAGCTGGCCGCCCATGTACCACGGCCAGCCGTACAGCTTGCCGTCCACCGTATACGCGTCGAGGGCACCGGGCAGGTAATCCTCCCGGTCGCCCGGTTCGAGATAGGCGTCCATCGGCTCGATCAGCCCTTCCCGGATGAACAGCAGGGGCACCGTTCCGGGCGCGATGTCGGGGAACCGACCGCCGAGCGCCGCGATCTTCAGCTTCTCGTCGCCCCGGTTCCAGGTCAGCTCGGTCAGGCGCACGCGGATTCCGGGATTCTCCGCCTCGAAGGCCCGGATCTGCTTTTTCATCCAGGCGAACCGGTCGATCGTCTCGCCCGGCTCGAGCCAGCGCGGGTAGTCCCAGATCTCGATCTCGACCGCCGAGGCACGCCCGGCGCAAACGAGCATCAGGAGCAGCACGAGCAGCGCGATTCCCCGCGTCAGCCGGCAGCCGGTTCCCCCCGCGGACTTTGGCGTGAAAAAAATCACATTCCTGTCGGCGGGAGTATTGTCAATAGCGTTCATTTCAGATAAAATGCGATTCAAGTGTTTTTTATCCTACACACAGGAACAGGTGATGGAAGACGAACTCGTCAGATTGAACGAAGCGATCAAGGCAGACCCCAAAAACCCTGAGTTGTACAAGGAACTCGGCAATATCTACTTCCACCACGAAAAGTACGATGAGGCCATCGAGTCCTACCAGAAAGCCCTCGAAGTCGATGCGAAGTATTACAAGGCTCTCTATAACATCGGCAACACCTACTACAAAATGGAACAGCACGAGAAAGCCGTGCACTACTGGCACATGGCGATCGAGATCAAGCCTGACTTCGATCACGCCTACTTCAATCTCGGCTACTACTACTACCAGAAGGGCTTCCTGCGCGAGGCCATCCGTGCCCTGATGGAAGCGGCGCGCATCAACCCCAACGCCCCCGACACGCATCATTACCTGGGCCTGTCCTACCACCAGACGAACCAGTTCACCAATGCCGTCGAGGAGTTCCGGAAGGCGATCGCCCTGTCACCCGAAGACCCGGATTACCACTACAATCTGGCCAATACCAGCTACGATCTGGGCGAGTATCAGACGGCCGCCGACGAGTGGGCCCTCACCCTCAAATACCGGCCGAAGGATTCGAAGGCCCGCAACAACTACTGCGACGCGCTTCTCCAGCTGAACAAATATGACGAGGCGCTGCGCGAGATCGACATCGTCCTCGGCGAGGACCCCGAGTATCCGCCGGCGCTGTGCACCAAGGCCGAGATTCTCGAAAAGCTCTCCCGGCCCGAAGAGGCGAAGGTCCTGTTCCAGAAGGTCGTCGAGCTCACCACCAACAAGGAAAACTGGGAGCTCCTGCTCAAATACGTCCAGGAAAAAATGCAGGGCCACGCCTGAGGGTTCGCGCGTTTCCGACAAAAACCGAGCCCCCCGCTCCGGCATGGAACGGGGGGCTTCGTTCGTGCGGCTTCAGGCCGCCTTTTTGCGGGCCGCGACCGGCGCGTGACCGTTCAGCTTCTGCGGATTGGTCAGATACTCGTACAAGGCATGCTCCGCCCGGTACGCCGGCCCCATGTCCTGCCCGTCGAGCAGGACCCGTCCATCGGTGAAGATTTCGATCAGCATTCGACCTCCTTATAGTTGGTGATATTATATGAGCCCGTCGGCATGTCGCCGGGGGATCGTTCGCGTTCGTTCACGGCGCCGACAGTCCGTCGAATCCGGTATAGGCGCCACCCGAGGCGGTTTCTGGCGGCATCTCCGTCCCTTCCGTGGCCGTTCCGTCTTCGGGCGGCGTGGCCGGTTCCCCGGTCGGGGGCGAGGCGGTGCCGGTTTCCCCGGGCCTGATGGGAGCGGCGCCGATATCGATCAGGTTGAGCTTGGCCTTGAACTGGTTGCGGACCATGTCCGGCAGATCCGGCCAGGAAATGGCTTCGATCAGCTTGTCGCGCGCTTCGTCGCGGCGGCCGACGGTCACGAGGCAGTCGACGAGAAGCACCAGGTTCCGCTGGTCGCGGGGTTCGGCCTGGAGCGCCCCCTGGAGCAGCGCGACGGCTTCCTCGGCCCGGCCGTCGAGATAATAGTTCTCGGCCAGCAGGCCGGCCAGGCCCGTGTCGTCGGGAAGCTGGCCCAGAGCCGTTTCGATCAGCGTCGTGCTTTCAGGCCGGCAGCCATTTTCGGCCATCTCCTCGGCCGCTTTCCGGATGACGGCGATATTCGATGCGTCGATGCGAAGGCGCATGGCCGGCTCGAGCAGGGCGCGGGTCAGTTCGAAATCGTTGAGCGTGGCGGAGGCGCGCAGCACTGCCAGGGTCATGCCCGCCGCTGGCGTTTCGGCCGGATCGAGCGACGCGCGGAACCGGGCGATCTCGTCCTTCACCAGCTTTTCCCACTTCATCTTGTCGGCTGGAGCCTGGCCCGCGAGGCCGCCCTTCTGGGATGTCAGGGCGACATAGGCATCGAGGAACGCCTCGTGCGGCTCGGGCTGGTCGCCGTGCATGCCGATCAGCTGCTGGGCGACGGTCATCGCCTTGGCATGCTGTCCGGTGGCCGACAGCAGCCGGATATACAGCAGGTTGTCCTCCATCGAATCGACGGGGCGCCGGGAGAGAAGCTGCATCCCCTTGTCATACCGGCCGGTGTCGACATAGAACCGGATCAGATCGCGCTCGATCGCACCCTGGTTCGCCCCGGGCATCGCGAGCTCGGCGACCAGCATCTTTTCGTACTCGTCATACAGCTTCTGGTCCAGCATCAGGCGGCGGATCTCCCGGCGAACGGCCGTGGTCCGGATCCGTGCGTCCGTGATGCCCATGAGCCGCTGGAGAGCCTCGCGCGGGGCCTGGTCGCGGCTGAACCAGCCGTCGATCAGATCGCGCAGATCGCCCTTTTCGGTTTCGGGTGCCGAGGTCTGGCCGAGCGCGTTCCAGGCCGCCTCGGCATACCGCTTGTCCCCCGCCATGACGGATGAATAGACGGTCAAATACATCAAGGCCGGATCGTTCGGCGCATGCTGGAGCGCTTTCTTGCAGGTTTCGAGGGCCTCGTTCCAGGCTTCGCCGTCGAGGTAGCTTCGAATCGCATGCCGCAGATCCGTCTGCTTCGCACCCACCGAGAGCTCGGCGAGCCGTTCCCGGGCGAGGGGCCCATACTCGGCATCGTCGAGAATCTTCCGGAACAGGGCTTCGGCGCCTTTTGTGTCCGACTTCCCGGCACGGTGGACGCCGGCGTAGTACAGGGCCCCCGCATGGGTCGGGTTCAGCTTCAAAACGCGCTTCAGATCCTCGATCGCCGCTTCGATCCTGCCGGCGCGGCAGTGAGGCTCGGCTTTGCGGAACAGGCGCTCCTCGACGGTCAGCTCCCGCGCGCGCACGACAGGTCGGTCGGGATTCAGCGGCGAGACGGCCGCGATGCCGAGAAGGGCGACGAAGACGAAGGGCAGGGGATTTCTCATGGTTCGTCCCGTCTCACTTTCCGCCGCCCGATGTCGGGGCGGGCAGATGGGCGGAGCGGCGGGCCGGCTCCAGGTCGGCATCGATCGTCCGGTCGAGGCCGGCCGAGGCGCGGGCCGCGAGACGGCCGCGCGGGGCAATCGTGAGGATGTGTTCGAACTCGTGACGCGCTTCCTCATACCGCTCGAGCCGCTCGAGAAGCCGTCCGAGGTTGTGCCTGGCAGGCAGATGGTCGTCGAGCGCGATGGCCGAGCGATACTCCGCCTCGGCCAGCACGTCCCAGGCCGTCACATCGCCGGGAAGCCCTTCCAGGCCGCGTCGTTCGAAGGCATATCCGAGCAGGAAATGGGCTTCCGATGAAAGAGGCTTGAGACGCAGGGCTTTGCGGAAAGCCCAGATCGCCTGCTCGAACTCTTTCCGCGCCAGATACCCGCGCCCGTTCTTCATCCAGGTCGCATACGTCGTGTCGGGGCGGGTGAGATACGCCTGTGCCCTGCGCTCGGCGGCCCGTCCGGCCGCGGGCGGCTGCGGGAGCGTGAGGAACGGGGCGCTCCGGTCGGTCATGGTGGCGCGTGCCGTCGGCCACAGATAGAGGCCGACGAGCAGCGTTCCAAGAATCAGGCGTCGATAGTTCATGTGCATCTTCTCTTCAATGCACATCGGCCATCCGCGCCCCTTACCTGAGCGGAATTTTGACGCCGGCCGGTGGACGGTATACAATTTGGGCAATGCACGACACGACGCGGGCCGATGAAGGCTGCGCAGAACGAGGAGAGGAAAGATGATCGTCACCAAACAGGAGTTTGCCGTTCCCCGGTTCACCTTCGAAAAAGCCGGCCGCACGATCCCCGTGCGGATGGGGTATGAGACCTACGGAAAACTGAACGCCGCCGGTGACAATGCCGTGCTCGTCTGCCACTTTTTCACCGGAACCGGCCACGCCGCCGGCCGGTATGCCGAAACCGACCCGCTGCCAGGCTGGTGGGACGAGCTGATCGGGCCCGGCAAGCCGATCGACACGAAAAAGCTGTTCGTCGTCTGCTGCGACGCCTTCAGCAACATCAATGCGCACAATCCGAACGTGATCACGACCGGCCCCGCGACGATCGATCCCGACACGGGAAAGCCCTACGGGATGAACTTTCCGATCTTCACGCTCGACGACGTGGTGCGATGCCAGCGGCTGCTGCTCGACCACCTGGGCGTGAAGCGGCTGCGGCTCGTGACGGGGCCATCGATGGGCGGGCTTCAGGCGTTCCTCTGGGGAAAGCTGTATCCCGAGATGGTGGAGCGCATCGTCTCCGTCGTTGCCACGCCGATGGTGCGGCCGGCCACGCTGATGGTGCCGAACCAGCTCGGCATCGATGCCATCATGCTCGATCCGCGCTGGAACAACGGCGCGTATTACGGGGGTGAACCGCCCCGCAACGGGCTGCTGCTCGCCTTCAAGATCCTGGTCACCTCGACGCGCACCGACCACTGGGCCGATGCGAACTTCGGCCGCAGGCTGGCCACCGAGGGCAGCGCCGCGGGCAAGGATCCGGCGAAGAGCTTTGCGGGCCGGTTCCTCGTCGAGCAGGAGATCGAAAAAACCGTCATCCAGCGCATGCAGTTCTTCGATGCCAACTCGTATATCTACATCGCGAAAGCCAACACCCTGTTCGACCTGTGCGAGCCCGGCCAGACGCTCGCCCAGGCCCTTGGCCGCCTGAAGATGCCGGTGCGCATGATCATCGACGAGTCGGATCTGCTGTTCACCCGCGACCAGGCCGAGCTTGCCACGCCGCAGCTGCCGGACGGAAAGACGTTCTATTACAACAGCCGGAATGGGCACCTGTCGTGCCTGTTCGACATCCCCCTGTTCCGCGACGCGTTCGCGGAGTTCGTCAAAGGTTGATCCGGAACACCCCTTCGGGGGTGAGGATGAAGCCGAACGGATCCGAGATCGCGAGCTGGCGAACGGGCTGGGGGTGAGAGAACACCTTCCAGGCCGGGTGCTGATACAGGGCCCAGCCGCCGCCCGTTCCCGAGCTGAACGAGACCCAGAACAGCTCGGGATTTTTCTGGTCCAGGGCGAGGCTGGTGTACTCGTCGAGCGCCTCTGGCAGCGGCAGGGCGGGCTTGAACGTCTGCCCGTCGAACATCAGGCAGCTCGATTTGCCGAGAATCACCAGGTCGCCGCCCGGCCGGCGGGCAAGGCCCGGCACGCGCCGCAGGTCGCCGGTGCCCTGCGTCGAAACCGGTTTGAACGCCTCGCCGTCGAAGAGATACAGGTGCCCGTTCTCCAGTCCCATCATCAGGTAATGGGGGGTGCCGAGCATCGCGGAGACCGCGGCCTCGACCGGGTTCACATCATACAGGGAAAGCGCCTGCGAGGCGTTCGCGGCATCGAAGCTGCGCTGGTAGGCCCCGCCCATCTGCAGCGCCTTGAGGGTGTCGGTGGCGGTCGCGCCCTTCCGGTTCAGGGCGGATTTCAGGAAGGCGGCGTCGTAGCCGGTGAAACCCGATTCGGTGAAGATCGCGAGCCTCTCCGACAGGGGGCCGTCCCCGGCGCCGGCAATATAGACGCGGCCGTCGGCGTCGGTTTCGATGCCGGCGATCTCCTCGGCCGGCACGCCTTCGTTCCGGGTGAACCGGTGCCAGCCAGCCTCGTCCAGCATCCAGACGCCGGCATCCCCGCCGGTCCAGAGGCGCAGCCGGGAGTCGAGGGCGACGGCATTGACCCTGCGGTGGAACCCGGACGGCTGGTTGGGGCTCCAGGCGCCCGTTTGCTGCAACGATTTGATATCGAAGGCAAGAAGCCCCTGGTTCTTGGTGCCGACGTACAGGTTCTCGCCGACGGGGGCGATCGCGAGGGCCTCGCCCTTCCAGACCGGAACCGGAACGGGCTTCTGGCTCGAGGTATATTTCGTGTAATGGAGCAGGCCGGATTCGAATGTGCCGATCCAGGCCTCCCCGTCCTCGCGCGTTGAGACGCAGGTGATGCGGTTTTCGGGCAGTTTCGAGTTGTCGGCGGTGAGACGGCTGCGCTTGCCGTCCATGCCGAGGAGGATCGCCCCCTGATCCTGGGTGCCGACCCAGATGCCGCGCTGGAGCGGGTTGGTGTTCAGAACCACCTGGCCCTGGAGGCGGTTGAGATTTTCCATATACGTGATCATATCGTCCCAGGTCGGGGCGCTGCCCATCGCATACAGGCGGCTGACGCGCTGATACTCGGTGTTCATCTGCGAAAGCAGGGCCGTGGTTTCCCGCGTCTGTTCCGTCAGGGAGTCGAGCTCGTTCCGTTCCCCCGGGAGCTCCTCCTGGGGGCCGAGGGCTGCGGTCAACGCCCGATCGCCATCGGAAGGGGCGGCGACGCAGGTCGTCCAGACGCCGGGAATCAGCTCGACGGCCGTGTCGCCCTTCTTCGCGAACAGACCTTTCGAGCCTGCCGCGACCAGCCACTCCCCGACGGGGGCGAGGCCCTGGACCCATCCCTGATCGAAGCCGCCGAGCAGGGGAGCGACGAGAAGCCCTTCCCGGGCCTCATACAGGCCCAGACTCGACCCGAACCAGACACCCCCGTCGTGGCGGGCGACGGCGCCGAACCCGGTCGGCTGGCGGTCTCCGTCGATCCGGCAGGGGACGAGCCGGCTTCCCGTCACCGCCCCGGCGGTGCCGTCCGTACCTGCCCAGATGGTTCGGCCTGATTGTATAGATGACAATATATTCGTCCCGTCGGGGGTGGGGAGGGTGATCCGCTCGAAGCGAAGCTCCGAGGAAAGCCCCGAGACGGCGACGAGGCCGTCGGGTGTCGCGGCCAGCACGATGCCGTCTTCCCCGCGCGAGAGGCTCGTGACGGTCCGGGAGGGAAACGGCGGCTTCGAGTCGGGCAGCCAGGCACGCCAGAGGCCGTCCCGGAGGATCATCAGCCCGCCCCCCTCGGTGCCGGCAAGGACGGCCTCCTCCAGGGCCAGCACCGACCGGATCCGGTTGCAGGGGAGACCGCTGAGGCTCGAGTGGAGCTCGAAATACCCGGTGCGGAAGACGGGGTCCGGGGCCGCGGGCGGAGGGAAATGCTGGGGGCCGGGTTCCGGATTGCAGGCCGGCAGGGGAGTCTGCGAAAAGAGCAGAAGCAGTCCGGCCAGCAGGAGAACGGCAAGGGTGGTGCGCGAGAGAGTCGTGGTCATGATTCCTCTCCTTGGGACGCGTTTCTTCTTCGCCATTATACATGAGCCCGCAATCATGATACCCTTGCCGCTGACGATTTCGAAGCCGGAAACGGCTGGAAGGAGTACTCCGCATGCAGGTGATCATCTCGCGTCCGCTGCCGGGAGCGGCGGTCGAACTGTTGAAACAGGCCGGTCACGAGGTTCGGATGCTGCCCGCCGACCGGACGACCGAGGCGTTCCAGGCGGCTCTCGCCGATGCCGATGGGGTGATCCCGCTGCTGTCGGATCAGCTCGATGCGCGTGTCGTGCGCCAGGCGGGCAAGCTGCGCGCGATCGCGAATTATGCGGTCGGTTTCAACAACATCGATCTCGTGGCGGCCACCGCCGCCGGCATCGTCGTGACGAACACCCCCGACGTGCTGACCGACGCGACCGCCGACACCGCGATGGTGCTGATGCTGATGACGATGCGCCGGACCCGTCAGTCCGAAGAGCTCCTGCGGGAGGGGAAATTCACCGGCTGGAAGCCCGATGTGCTGCTTGGCCAGGATCTGGCCGGCAAGAATCTGGGCATTCTCGGAATGGGGCGCATCGGCCAGGCCGTCGCACACCGTGCCCGGGCCTTCGGCATGAAGGTGCTGTATCACACGCGGTCGGGGCCCAAGGCCAATCTGTCGTATCCGCACGTCTCCTTCGAGGCGCTACTCGCGGAAAGCGACGTGCTGAGTCTGCATCTGCCCCTGACGGACACGACGCGCCATCTGATCGGCGCCGCCGAGCTGGCGAAGATGAAGAAAACCGCGGTCGTCATCAACACGGCGCGTGGCCCCATCATCGACGAATCTGCTCTGGCAGCGGCTCTGCGCAACGGAACGATCTGGGGGGCGGGCCTCGACGTGTTCGAGAAGGAGCCGGAAGTGCATCCCGACCTGCTGCCGCTTCCCAATGCCGTGTTGCTGCCGCATATCGGCTCGCAGACGGTGGAAACGCGCTCGGCGATGGCCGCGACGGCTGCGCGTGCGCTGATCGAGGCGCTCGACGGGAAACGGCCTGCCCTGACGGTGAATCCGGCCGTGTTTGAAACGCCGATCTGGCGCAGCCGGCATCCGGGGCGGTGAGCTCGACCGGTCGCATCCCGCACGGCTTGTGAAGATGCCGGTGCGGGATGCGGCGGGGGCTCAGAAGATCATGTCCTCCATCGCCTCGTCGATGAGGCTGCGGGCTTCCTCATCGCCGACTTTCTTGGCGTAGACGACTTCCGAGATGAGGAGCTGGCGGGCGGTTTCGAACAGCGCCTTGTCCTTCGTCCCGAGGGGTTTGATCATGCTGCGGCGGTACAGCAGGCGGTAGACGTGGGCCACCAGGCGCAGATCGCCGCTCTGGATCTTTTCGAGATGTTCGCGATACCGCTGGTGGAAGCTCTTGCTTTCCTCTTCCTCGGCATCGGAGAAGCCTTCGCTCAGGGTCTGGAAGATCGTGTCGATGTTCGAATGGCCGTTGATCGAGCGCAGCCCGACCTTGTCCGCCATGTCGATCGGCACCATGACCTGGCCCAGATCGCTGTAAGGAAAGTCGATGATATAGTAACAGGTCAGTCGGCCGCGCACCTGGCGCTTTTCGATCTGTTTGAGGACACCGGCACCGTGGATGGGGTGGACGATCGGAGAACCGATTTCAAAGTTCATTACACGCTTACTCCTGTGCGGTCGTATTCTAGCAGGAGGACAGAGCGCGGACAGGTCAGGACGGAACAGGGCAAAATGAAGGACAGACCGCCCCCGCCACGCGGCGGGAGCGGTCGTTCAACCGTTGGATGTTCGAGGGCTGGTGGCTCCTCGACAATCTCACTTGCCTTCCTTCTTCGCGGCGGCCGGAGCGGCAGCAGCGGGGGCGGCGGCACCGGCAGCGGGGGCTGCGCCGGCGGCGGGAGCGGCACCAGCGGCCGGAGCGGCGGCACCTTCGGCGGTAGCGGCGGCGGTCGGAGTGGCTTCCACTTCTTCCTTCACGATGGACATCTGGCACACCGTGAACTTCGGGCTGGTGAGAATCTTGTAATCGCCCTTCGGCAGGTCGGCGACGTGGAACGAGTCGCCAACATCGAGGGGAGAGATATCGAGCGTGAGCTCGGTCGGGATCTTGGTGGGCAGACACTCGATGCGGACGGTCTTGAGCTGCGTCGTGAAGATCGCGCCGGACTTCTTGCCGACCGGATCGCCGACGAACTTGAGGTCGACGTCGATCTTGATCGGGTGCGTCATGTCGATCGCCTGAAAATCGATGTGGGCGAACGTCTGATTGATCGGATGGCGCTGGATCTCGCGCACGATGACCTCGCGCTCTTTCTCCTTGCCACCGAACGCGATCTTGTAGATCGTGTTGCGCTGCGCCTTGGCGATGATCATCTCGATCTCGCGGCGGTTCAGCGTGCAGTGGACGGGCTGCTCGACACCGCGTCCGTAGATGACGGCCGGAACCTGCCCGGCGACACGAGCTCGGCGGGACGGACCCTGCCCTGTTTGCGTTCTTACTTCAGCGTTCAACGTTAACCCTGCCATAGAACCTCCTGTAACAAATTGGGGTGATTGAAGAAGTTTCAGTATAGCACCAACGAGGCGTTTGGTCAATCCGCATGGTTTCCCGGCGCCTCCGGCCCGGGTACCGCCCATCCGGCTTCTGTGATATCATTTTTTCGTATGGTGATGCGCCCGATCGACAAGACCTCCGCGGCTGCACCGGCTGACATGCTCGCCGTCACCGGAACGAGCCATTGCCTGTTCGGCGACAACTCCCAGATCCGCCGGATCTGTGACATCGTCCGGAAAGTCGCGAGAAGCCGCGGACCGGTGCTGCTCCGGGGGGAATCCGGCACCGGCAAGGAAGTCCTCGCCCGGGCTCTGCACCTGCAGAGTCCCCGCTCGGATAAGCCGTTTGTACCGGTGAACGCCGGCTCGCTGCCGCGCGAGCTGGTCGAAAGCGAGCTGTTTGGCCATGTGAAAGGTGCCTATACGGGCGCCGACCGTGACCGGATCGGCCGCTTCGACGAGGCCGACGGGGGTACCCTGTTCCTGGACGAAATCGGGGACATGCCGGTCGAGCAGCAGGTCAAACTGCTGCGCATTCTGCAGAGCGGCGAGGTCCGCCCCATCGGCTCGACCCGTTCGCACCGCGTCGATGTGCGCGTCGTGGCCGCGACGAACCGCGATCTCGAGGCCCTGGTACGGGAAGGGCGGTTCCGCGAGGATCTCTACTACCGGCTCAGCCTGTTCGTCATCACGATTCCGCCGCTGCGGGAGCGCCACGAGGATATCCCGGCCCTCGCCGAATCCTTCCTGGAGAGATTTGCCGAAGAGCAGCAGCGGCCGGCCATGCATCTTGCCGGAGAGACCCGGGAGCTGCTCCTCGAATACGCGTGGCCCGGCAACATTCGTGAGCTCGAGAATGCCATGCATTACGCCGTCACCATGTGTGACGGGGAGATCATCCAGCCGGTCGACCTGCCTGGAACCGTGCGCACCTGCACCCCTCCCTTCGCCCGCACAGGGAAGAAAGAACCAGCCCCGAACTCTGCCTCTCAGGAAGCGACGATCCGCCCCCTGGCCGACGTCGAACGGGAGCACATTCTTGCCGTCTATGACGCCCTCGGGCACCAGAAGGCGGGAACGGCGCGGGCCCTGGGAATTTCCGTTCGGAGCCTCCAGATGAAGCTCAAATCCTGGAACGTGTCATGATGGCAGACGCATCAGACGAACCGACAGGTCTGCGTTTCCCGAGATTCAGGTGGGCGATCTTCTGCCTGGTGTTTTTCGGCATCCCGCTGCTGCTCGTCTGGCTGGGCTTTCACAACATCTGGCGGGATCTCGAGGCGAAGGAGCAGCGCCGGCTCGACGAGCGTCTCGAACGCGTCGTGAGCGGCTTCGACCAGTTCCGTCGGACCGACGATTTCGTGGATCGCATCTTCCGGATTCTCGTCCAGCGCGTCTTCGTGAACAGCCGGACTCCGGAGAAAACGTTTGCGCGATATCGGGCTCACCTGCACCGCAGGTTTCCGGGGCTGTTCGAATTCACCTACATCGACCGGAACGGCGAGGCGCGATCGGAGCTGTGCGATCGGACTCTGCCCAGCGGCCGTTTTGAGTATAAGACGACGATGCGGTGGTTTGCCGCTGCTGTGCGAGCGAAAACTCGGAATGACGATGACGGCCTGCTCAAGCAAAAGTGGGGGCTGTTTCAGACATATCTGGGACAGCTTCTGCAGCCAGGCCAGTTCAAGCTGGGCACCCTTCGCATGGCTTCCCACAAGAATGAGCGGCACTTCGTCGTCGTCTCCTCCTGGACGCCGCGTGGGATGCTCATTGCGCATGTGAATTATCCACCGAACTGGGATGCTCTGGCCGCCATCGACCGGGTGAACTATTTCAATGCGCATTCCAAGCGCCTGAAGGCATTCGTCATCGACGAAACGGGCGGAACCCGGGCCCGGATCGTGGGCGACGATGCTGATCCGGCGGTCCTGGCGCGGGTGAACGCCGTTTTCGCGGCCGCCCCGAAAGCCGTCATTACGGATGGCAATGTCTCCTGGGCGCATGTGCTGCTCTCTCCCGCGGTGAAGGTGTTCGTCCGTTCCCCGGTCACCCGGTTGAAAGAGGTGACCGAGAAGCGGGTCCTGCTGAATGGCGTGCTGATCACCCTGTTCCTTCTGCTCTCCTTCCCGACATGGATGGTGATGAGCGGGAAATGGCTGCCGTATATCTCGATCCGGCAGAAACTCGTCGGCCTGTTCCTGTATATGGTCGGGCTGCCGCTGGCCTTCATGAGCCTCGTCGCGGGCGACTACCTGGGGGAAAAACGGGTGGTTCTCGAGAAGCAGGTGCATGACGAGATGGAAAAATCGCTTCTGCTCTTCGATCGGCGCATGCCGATGATGATCGGCGAGCTCGAACGACTGATCACGCGGATGCTCGGCCCCGTCATTCCCGCCGGCGCCCCCCTGCGCGGCACGATGGTCGACCGCATGGAGCGGTTCCAGGCCCATACCGGTCTGGATGCCGGTTTCCTGGTGAACGAAGAGGCCGATGTCGAGTATATCAATGGTTCGGTCGGCATCGTCGACGAGCGCAACCGGAAACTCCTGAAGCCGATCTACAAGAACCTGTTCCGCCAGTACAACCCCACCGACGATCAGGGCAATCGCAGCGACGATATGGAAAACGTGCGGGAGTCGCCGGCGTTCCAGATTGCCACCGCCGGCGGGATCGATGTCGAGTCGTTGTATGCTGATATCGCTTCCTCGCTGGGCCGGATGATCCAATACAACTTCACCGGCCGCCGATCGATCCAGATCATGCTGCCGGTCATGGATGCGACGGGCCGTGTCCGGTATCTGCTCTCGACCGGCTGGCAGCGAAGTCGGATCGAGAAAAAATATATGATGAAATATCTCCTACCGACCTGCCGTCAGCTCGACGACACCCGATGGGGCGTGTTCGATCGCGAAGATAAGCGGATCGTCATCCCGACGGGCTTTTCCCGGGTTCCGGCGATCGAAGCCTTCGCGGCGCGGGTCACCAGCCAGGGCCAGACGGTTCGCGACAGTATGGAGCTGCAGGGCAGCCGGTATCTGCTCACGGGGGTGCCCGGCCAGGAGCTGTCGAGCATCAATCTGATCGCCGTCACCTCCGACCGGTTCATCCGGACCGAGCTGGGCCGGCTGCAGTGGATGGTCGGCATCGTCAGTCTTGCGATTCTGCTCACCGGAGCCACCGTCGGCACCCTCCTGGCCCGGAAGTTCCTCGAGCCGATCGGCAACCTCGCGGCAGGCGTGGCTTCGCTGCGCATGCGCGAGTTCGAGAAGCGGCTGCCGATTCTCGATCACGACGAGCTGGGCGACCTGTCCCAGACATTCAACGAGATGATGGAGGGGATGGCCGATCTCGAAGTCGCCCGGATCGTCCAGGAAAGCCTGTTCCCGACGAAGGCGGTCGAGGCGGGGCCGTTCGGCATTCACGGAAGCTGTGTCTCGGCGACCCAGGCCGGCGGTGATTATTACGATTTTTTCCCCATGCCCGACGGCCAGGTGATGCTCCTGGTGGGGGATGTTTCGGGGCATGGGGTCGGGGCCGCGATGGTGATGGCCATGGCGAAGGCGCTGGTGGCTCACATGGTGACCCAGTCGGTCGATCCCGCGGTGCTGCTTGCCAGTCTCAATGCGACGCTCCTGAAGGTGCTCAACCGAAAGCGCATGATGTCCTGCTTCATCGCCTTTCTCGACGGGAAGAGGATGCAGATGGTCTACGCGAATGCCGGCCACAACGACCCCTTCGTGGTGCGTGGCGGCCGGGCGATCCAGATCGAGGGCGAGCGCTCGTTCCCGCTCGGCTCGTCGAAACGCAACACGTTTACCTCGAGCGCGTTCGCCTTCGAGGCCGGTGACCAGTTGGTGCTGTACACCGACGGATTGATCGAGGCCGAGGCCGTCGACGGCCAGGCCGTCGGATACGCCCGGTTCATCGAAACGCTGCCCACCCTGATGCGGGAATCGGCCGCCGGGACGGAGCAGGCGATCCGCGACTGGCACCGCCTGCTCGTGAAACCCGCCCCCCAGGCTGATGACATCACCGTCGTCGTCGCCCGCGTCGGGTGAGGCGCACCCCTCCTCCCTGACGCCCCCGGATTACATCGCGAAAGGAGCCGCCCATGAGCCGAACCACCGGCCGGTCTCCGGAGCTGGATGCTGCCGTCGCGCTGAGCAGGCTGCCCGGCGTCGGTGCCCGGCGTTTCATCGACCTGATCCGGCAGTTTCGTCACCCGGCCGTCGCTCTCACCGCCTGGCAGACGACAGAAGAATATCGAGAAATATTCAATTCTCCCCGGTCCCGGAAACGGCCGGGACCGGTCGATGGTTGGGCCGCGGCGGCACGCCGAGCCCGGGCGACGGCCCGTTGGGCCGGCGGACCGGGGTACCCGGAGCGGCTTCTCGACCTGACCGAACCCCCGCCCGTCGTGTTCCTGCGCGGCGCATGGGAAACGGCCGGCGTCCTGCGCGTCTGCATCGTGGGGGCGCGGCGCGCCACCCCCTATGCCGAACGTCGGCTTCGCGCCATCCTCGAGACGCTCGAGGCCATGCCGGCCGGCGAGTCGTGGCCATGCGAGATTCTCAGCGGCGCCGCGGCGGGCATCGACGGAGCTGCCCACCGGGCTGCGCTGGAGCTGGGCCTGCGGACCTCGGCGGTGCTCGCCTGCGGCATCGACGTCAGGTATCCCGCCTGCAACGCCGCACTGATCGATCGCGTCGCGAAGAGCGGGGGACTGATGAGCGAACTGCTGCCCGGCACGCCCCCCCGGCGCGGCTTCTTCCCGACGCGCAACAGACTTCTGGCGGCTCTCGCCGATCTCGTTCTGGTCGTTCAGGCCGCCGAAGGCAGCGGCTCGCTCATCACGGCCGACTGGGCGCGGAAACTGGGACGGCCCGTCTTCACGCTCGTGCCGCCCGACGATGCCCCGGAATGGCATGGCAACCGCCTGCTCCTCGCGGCCGGCGCACGGCCCGTTCGCGAACCGGCAGACGTCAGTGCCGCTCTCCGAGAACGGCGAACGTCTTGACAGGGACCGAGATGCCCTTGATCGGTACGGGGTCGAGTTCCTGGGTGTCGAACCGGTCGCGCACCTCGCTCCAGGTGGATTCGCTGATGATGATCCGGTGCGCGTCACGGGCGAGCGAACAAAGACGGCTGGCGAGATTGACCGGCGCCCCGATCACGGTGTACTGGAGCGCCTTCGAACTGCCGATATACCCGGCGACCACGTCCCCGGTGTTGATGCCGATGCCGGTCTTGATCGGGAGTTTGCCTGCCGCTTCCCGGCTGGCATTGAAGCCGTTCAGCGCCTCCTGCATCCGAAGCGCCGTGCGGACGGCGCGAATGGCATCGTCGGGACGTTTCGCCGGGGCCCCGAACAGGGCGATCATGCCGTCTCCGACGAACTTGTCCAGGGTGCCGTCGAAGGAAAAGACGACGTCCACCATCAGTTCGAAGTAGGCGTTCAGCATCTGAACGATTTCCTCGGCATTCATCGCTTCCGACATCGAAGTGAAGTTGCGGATGTCCGAAAACAGCATCGTAGCCCGCATCGGTACGCCGCCCTGCTTCACCTCGAGCTTGCCACTTGCGACATACTCGGCAATCGAGGGGGAAAACAGCCTCTGCAGACGAGCGCGGGACTCGGCGGCTTCCTCATTCTTGCGCGCCAGGCCTGCATTTGCCACCAGCAACGCGGCCTGACTGGCCAGGGTCGTGAGAAGCTGGAGATCTTTCTCGGAAAAAGCGTGCGTCGCGATCTGCGAGTCGATGATGACGATGCCCAGCAGGGTGTCCGCATACAGAAGCGGCACCGCCATTGCGCTCCGGATGCCCTGGGCAATCACCGACCGGGCGAACTGGAACCGCGGATCACCGGCCGCGTCGAGCAGCAGGATACCGATGTGCTCTTCCTCGATACGCTTCACCATCGAGGTCGAAATCATGAATTCCTCGTCCGGCCGCTCCTTGCGCATGCGGGTCGCCCGTGGAACGAGGCTGCCGCCCGGCTCATACAGCAATACGACACCTCGATTCGCCGGCAGCATCGCGAAAACGCATTCGAGAATCCGCCCGAGAACCCGATCGAGGTCGATCTCGTGGCCGACGGCCTGCATCAGTTCGTGGGCGATGCGGAGCTTCTCGTAATCCCGGCGCAGGAACTCGACGTCCCTGATGGCTTTCTCGGGCTGGAACGTGCCGGATTCAAACGCGATCCGGCCTTGCACCATGCCTGGCTGTTTCGGGGTGAACACGGCCTGCATCACATGCAGGCTGTCGGGCTTCTGGAGACCTGCCGCAGGCGGCGGCACCGCCGGCTGAAACGGCATGGGTGGGCATTCTGCCTCCTCGGCTGGCAAAACACGGCGGTCTTCGATCAGAAAGACACACGACGTCCCGCCCAGAGAAATGCGCGCCCCGTTCTGGAGGGGATTTGGCGTGGAGATCCGCACCCCGTCGACGTGTGTGCCGTTCGTCGAGCCGAGATCCTCGATCTGGTACCCGTCCGGAACCGCCGTGATACGGCAGTGGGACTTCGAGATGTGGAGCTCGGGAATGCTGATCGTGTTATCCGCGTTGCGGCCGATCGTCGCTTCCCGTTCGATCTCGTATACGAGCCGCTTTCCGCGCGGCATCAACACGATAAGCCTGGCCATGGCCGATGAATCCTCTCGATTTCCAGCTCTGTCCGATCAGTCTATCACATTCGCAAACCCTGATCAGCCGCCCCCTTTTTGTCCTCGATCCCCCCGACGGCTTCCCTCAGTGGCACGAAAACAGAGCCCTGATCGGCGCCGTCGGCATCACGTTGAAGTCATTGGCAATGCCTTGGTGCTTGGGATTATGAGCAGATCGGCGGAAGAATCGCTGGAGTGTCAGGGAGAGGTCGGGGAGAGGGGGCGTTGGGGGATGAACCCTGAACGGAGCCAGTAGATTCCATCTTTGCGAAAGCCTCGAGAGATGAGTTCTTGCGCCTCGAATTCTGATGATAGATATCCGGAAAAATATATAACATCCGGAGCGAGATCATCGAAGGTGTGATGCAGACTGAACTTCATATGACCGGGCTGGAACATGCTCGGATTTTCAAACCGTGTTTCCCGAGCCTCACGGGATTTTGCAAGGAACCGGTCATTATATCCGAAAATATCGATAAGCTGATAGTCTGAAAAGAATGCCGGAATGCCCGCCCAGGTGACGGCAACGCGGGTTGTTTTGGAAATCGCAGCATTGAGGACGAGCGTGTCCCTGAGAATGGTTTGGTGGGCGCCGACGTTGTGCGGGCACGTGCGGAGGGTGAAATTTTCAAAATGATCTTTCCAGCCAGTTTCGAGAAAACCGTTACTGATGCAGATCAGAAGCAGAGAACAAAGGATGGCGAATCGTTTCCTGTGTGGAACGATGCCGGTTCGGTCCAGGCCCAGGGATGCCAGCAGAAACACGAGGGGCATCACAAATGATGTAAATCGATTGGCACCGATCGACGATTGTTCCCAGGCATCTCCACCAACCCACACGGCATATTCAAATTGGGCGAAAAGGAGAAGAGAAAGCCAACGGACCTGAGGAAGCGAGTTCCAGAATGCAGCGGCCGTGAAAGCTGCACTAAATAACAGGAGCCAGAGCGGTCGGGCAAACTCGATGAATACATCGAGCCCTCGAAGAATGCGTATTTCGAGATTTCCACCCGTCATCTTGAGATAATAGGTGTTTGGGAGAATATCGTGAAAATATCCCCACCGGAATACCAAATAGGCAAGGTTGGGAAGCACCAGAATGCCAATACCCACGAGGAGCGTGCGTCTGTCAGAGAGTCCCGAGGTTGACCAGAATGCACCGAGCAGAATGATCGTGGGTATCCACATATCCATGCGCAGAAGAGTTGCCGTTGTTCCGACCAGGGCGAGTTTGAGAAAGCTTTTGGAGCCGCCGTCGAGGGCGTATCGCAGGCCAAGGAGGAGGAGGAGGCTTTGGAAGCCCGTTTCCATTCCCTGAAGCGCCCAATGGTTGAGGGGGTAGTAGGCGGCAGTCGCCGTTACGGCCACGAATGACGCAAGGCGAAGGTCTGGCCAGTGCCGGCGCATGAACGACTCGAGGGCCCACAGGTTTGCCGCAAGGATTCCCAGGCTCAAGAGCTGGATAAACAAACTTCGCAAGGGGATGGGGATGCCGAGCGCGTTGGGAATGAGCATGAATCCGAGCCAAAGAGGATGTGTGAACCCCTCGACGGGGTCTCCCCAGCGAGCCCAGTTCAGCCCGTATCCATCGACGAGATTGCGTGCATAGGTCATCGAGATCATCGCATCATCAAACAGGCAGGTGTAACGGACATCCCCGATCAGAAATGTCGTTCGGAAGATGAAGGCCAAACCCCAGAGGAGAAAAAAAGCTGTTATGACGGGAAGCCATGACAGATGCTTGATTTCTGATTCGGAAGACTGAAAGGGGATCACCTATGACACCTTTGCGCGATTTGGAAACCTGCCGGTGCTGCCGGACATTTCAGGAAAATGCCCCGATGTTATAGAAAAGGGTTGTACGAAATTTCTCCGCGAGATAGTATCTCATCCTCGATATATGTGCAAATAGTATCATTCACCAATTGGCAGGGACCATCCGCGAAATCGAAAATCGATGGGATCGGTGACGGGCTGCCGGACGTCAGGAGGATGAGGCGAACTGGATCTCGTGGAGGCGGGCGTAGTGACCGCCCCGGGCGAGGAGTTCGTCGTGGGTTCCCTGCTCGACCAGGCGGCCGTCGTGCAGGACGAGGATGCGGTTGCAGTGACGGATCGTCGAGAGCCGGTGCGCGATGATCAGGCAGGTTCTGCCGTGCGACATCGTCTCGATGGCTTCCTGGATGGCCTTTTCGGTCTCGGTGTCGACGGCCGAGGTTGCCTCGTCGAGGATCAGGATCGGCGGGTCGGCGCACAGCGCCCGGGCGAAAGCGAGTAGTTGCCGCTGGCCCGTCGACAGGTTCGCCCCGCGCTCGTACAGTTCGCCGGAACATCCGCCCGGAAGCGCCCGCAGGAAGCCTGCCGCGCGGGCCTTCTCGGCGTGGGCGAGCACGCTTCGCTCATCGAGAGCATCGTTCCAGAGCCGGACATTCTCGATCGCACTGCCGGAAAAGATGAAGACATCCTGCTGGATGACGCCGATCCCGCGGCGCAGCGCGTCTTTCGAATAACCGTCGAGGCGGTTCCCGTCGATCGTGATCGTTCCCGCGTCGATCTCGTAAAACCGCTGGAGCAGAGATGCAAGCGTCGTTTTCCCGGCACCCGTGTGGCCGACGATGGCCACCGATTCGCCGGCCTCGATCCGAAAACTGATGTCGCGCAGCACCGGCCTCGCCGGGTCATACCCGAACACGACGCGATCGAACGCGATCTCGCCCCGCCACCGGAGCGGAGCCGCACCTTCCTCGAGCCCCTCCTCCTCCCGCTCGTCGAGAAGGGCGAACACCCGCTCGGCGGCCGCCATGGCGCTCTGGAACAGCGTCACCTTTTCGCTGATGTTCCGGATCGGAAAGAAGAAAAACTGGGCATAAGCGAGAAAGCTGACCAGCACGCCGATGCTGATTTGGCCGTTTTGCACCATCCAGCCGCCGAGCAGCATCACGATCACGATCGTCACGGCGTTGATCACCGTCACCGTCGGGGAAAAAATCGCATGGTGAAACAGCGACTGGAGCTGGGCGTCCCGATGCCCGGCGTTGAGCTCGGCAAACCCCTTCTCGCGATCGGCCTCCCGCTGGTACATCCGGATGATCTTCATGCCCGAGAGGTTTTCTGCCAGCGTCGCGTTCAGGCGGGCCAGCCGCTGTCGCACGAGACGGTACGCCGTGCGAATGCGGGACTGGAAATACACTGCCGCGACGACCAGCAGCGGAAGGGTCGCGAGCGTCGCAAGGCCCAGCAGGGGATCGAGCAGGAGCATGGCGGCCGCGATTCCCACGAGGACGACGGCGTCTCCCAGGACCACGACCAGTCCCGAGGAAAACAGCTCCCCGAGCGCCGCGACGTCGTTCGTGACACGCGTGACGAGACGGCCCACGGGGTTTCGGTCGAAGAACCGCACCGGCAGCCGCTGCAGATGCCGGAACAGGCGGGTGCGCAGTTCGAGCATCACCTGCTGGCCGACATACTGCAGCAGATAATTCTGCCCGCAGGCCGCGAGGAAGATCAGCAGCTCGAGGACCCCATACATGAGGCCCAGCCGGGTGACGGCCGCGGCGTCGCCGGCCCGGATCCCGAGATCGACGACCCGCCCGAGCACCCAGGGATTCACGAGAAACATCCCCATGCCCAGGAAAACCAGCATCACGGCTGCGATTGCCGCCTTCAGATGCGGCCGGATGAAGGGGATGAGGCGGCGCATCAGCCGCGCGTCGTACACCGTTCCGACGATCTCGTCGTCCTGGACGTAGCGATCGCTCATGGGGTGCTCCTCCACGAGTCCATGAGCTGCTGTTTCTTCCAGAGCCGGGCGTACCGGCCGCCGGCCGCCAGCAGATCGGCGTGGGTGCCGCGCTCGACGATGCGGCCTTCGTCGAGGTAGACGATGAGCGCCGCATCCTGCACCGAGGCGAGCCGGTGCGAGACGATCAGGGTGGTGCGGCCGGCCCGGACGCGGGCCAGCTCACGCCGGATCTGCTCCTCGGTGTCGGCGTCGACAGCGCTCGTCGTGTCGTCGAGCACCAGCACCGGCCGGTCGGCGGCCAGGGCCCGGGCGAGGGTCAGACGCTGCTTCTGGCCGCCCGACAGGTTGACGCCCCGCTCGCCGAGCTGGGTTTCGAAGCTCCGTGGAAGCGCCTCGATCTCGGGAAGAAGCCGCGCGATGCGGGCGCACTCCCGCGCCCGGGCGAGGTCGTTCCGGTCTTTCATACCGAACGCGATATTTTCCAGGACCGTTTCGGAAAACAGGAACGCGTCCTGCGGAACGACGCCGAACATGCTGCGAACCGCCGCCACCGGCAGATCGCACACGTCCTTCCCGTCGATGAAGATCGAGCCCGGGGGCGTGTCGAGGAGTCGCATGACGAGGTTGAGCAGGGTCGTCTTGCCGCTTCCGACCGGCCCGACGATGCCGAGCGTCTGGCCGGCCGCGACCGACAGGTCGATGCCTTCGAGCGCCGGGCGTGTTCCATCCGGATAGGTATATTTCAACTGCCGGATCTCGATCGCGCCCGTGACGGGCGGCGATGCAACCGCTTCCGGCCCGGCCTCCTCGGAGGGTTCGGAAAGGACTTCGATGCTCCGGACGAGCGAGGCCATGCCGCGCTGGGCGATGTTGATGGCCATGCCGAGGGCCGTCATCGGCCAGACCAGCTTGAGGATGTACGACTGGAACGCCACGAAGGCGCCGAGCGAGATCGCCCCGGCCAGCACCTGGCTGCCGCCGGCCCAGATCAGCAGAAAGATTCCGAGGCCCATCGCCAGCTCGAGGGCCGGGTGGAATAGGGCTTCCAGTTTCGCCAGCCGGAGCTGGTCGTCCATCAGCGACCGGCTGACATCCGTGAAAATCTTCTCCTGGGCTTCTTCACGGCGGAATCCCTTGATGACCCGGATGCCTCCGATCGCCTCCTGGGCATGGGCTGAGAGATCCGCAAGCCGCTTCTGCACCCGAACCGAGCGGGTGTGAATGCGCCGGCCGATGAGCACGACGAACAGCGGAATCAGCGGGGTGGGGGCGAGCACATACAGCGTCAGCTTCGGGGACAGCCAGAACATGATGCCGGGGATCCAGAGGAAATAGAACAGCGTATCCATGATCAGCAGAAGACCAAGGCCGAACATCTGGCGCACCTCGTCGATGTCGTTCGTCAGGCGCGACATCAGCTCGCCGGTCTTCATCCGGGTGAAATAGCCGTATGGAAGCGTCTGCACGTGCCGATACAGTCGCGCCCGCAGCTCGAAGGCGACCGCGTGGCTGGTTCCGATGAAATACTGGCGCCAGGCATACCGGCCGACCGCCTGGCCGACCGCCGCAAGCAGATACAGGCCCCCCAGGTTCCAGAGGAGCGGCATGCCGGCGCCCTTTTCCAGGCCGTCGATGGCAGCCTTGATCAGGAGGGGCGGCACGATGTCGAACGCATCCACCACGGCAAGCGAAAGGATCGCCAGCAGGAACGGGCGTTTGAACTGCCAGAGAAGATCGGCGGCGAGACGGCGCGGCGACATCGCCGGAGATCCCGGCCCGGAGCGTGTGTCGGATGCTGCTGGTGTAGTCAAGGGCGCCGTTTCCGTTTCGATTGCAGACCTGTGCACGATACCCAACATGCCCGAAAATTGCAACGCGCCCCGCCCTGTCCGCCATCTACGGAGAAAACTATAACCACCTCTATCCGAAACCTCTCCGGTGAAGACATCCACACAACCCTTGCCTCGCGTCAGGAACTCTGGTAATCTCGGACGAGAGAAACGCGATCGGCTGGTACTGATCGGAGGACGAGAGGTGAAGATCAAATTCTGGGGCTGCCGGGGCTCGATTCCCGCGCCAGGCCCGCATACGCTCCGCTACGGCGGGAACACCACCTGTGTCGAGCTGCGGCCGCCGGGCGGCGGCGTCATGATCATCGATGCCGGCTCCGGCATCCGGGCCCTGGGAAAGCAGCTCCTGAAGGAAAAGAACACCACCGAGATCCATCTGCTGCTCACGCACTCCCACTGGGACCACCTGATGGGGTTCCCCTTTTTCACGCCAGCTTATTTTGAAAAATATAATATCAATGTCTTTGGCGGTCCCAATGCGAAGAACTCGCTGCGGAACTACCTCACCCACCAGATGACCCCGCCCTTCTTCCCCGTCGAGTTCACGGTGATGAAGGCGAACTTCCGGCTCGGCCAGAACGGTTCGCATACCGGCTGCATCGCAGGGATGGATTTCGATGCGATCGAGCTGAGCCACCCCAACGGGGGGTACGGGTTCAAATTGTCGTGCGGGGGGGCGAGCTTTGTCTTTCTCACCGACAACGAGCCCGCGTTTCCCCATGCGGGCGGTCTTTCCCGCGAGAAATACGTCGAGTTCTGCCGCGGGGCCGACCTGCTGGTGCATGACGCGCAGTACACCGACGAGGAATACCGGGTCACCCGGGGCTGGGGCCACTCGACCTTCACCGACGCGACGCAGCTGGCGATCGATGCGGGGGTCAGGCGACTGGGCCTGTTCCATCACGATCCCGACCGGTCCGATGACGAGCTCGACCGGCGGGTCGACGCATGCCGGGCCATGATCACCGCGGCCTCAGCCGACCTGTCATGCTTCGCCTGTCAGGAAGGCGGCGAAATCGACCTCTCGACCCGATCCTGAGTTGCATTCCCCGGCCTCCTGTGATATCCTTCGCGCGCCGGGATGGGATCTCCCATCTCACTGGAAACCCGGCGAGCCACGGGGCGATCCGATCCCGCCTTCATCCGGCATTCATCGTATCAGTATCACAGTATCACCAAGGAGTAGAGTCATGCAGAGTCGGGTAAAATGGTTCAACAACGCCAAGGGCTTCGGTTTCATCGAGAACAACAGCGGCGGGAAGGACATCTTCGTGCACTACAAACAGATCACCGGTGACGGCTACCGCTCCCTCGAAGAGGGGCAGACGGTCGAGTTCGAGGTCGAGGAAGGCCCCAAGGGCCCCCAGGCCGTGAACGTCCGCAAGATCTGAGCAAGGAACTCGGCAAGCTTCGGGGGCGACGGCATCTGCCGCTTCGCCCCCGTTTCATTCGATGAGGAAGGAACGACATGGACGCACCCACCAGCACCAGCCTTGACCTGAACTCCGTGCAGCAGCAGCGGCTCGACGTGATCAACAATCTCCGGAGCGAAGGCGTCGAGCCGTTCGGCCACCGGTACGACCGTACCCACGACACCGAGGCGGCGAAAGCGGCGTTCGACGCCGCCGAAAAGGCCAACGGCCCGTCGGAACATTTCGAGTGGGGCCCGGTCAAGGTCGCCGGCCGCCTGGTCGCCAAGCGCGAACAGGGCAAGACCGCCTTCGGCCACCTCGCCGACATGAAGGGCCGCCTCCAGATCTACTTCCGTAAGGACGTCCTGAACGAGAAGGAGTTCGCCCTGCTCAAGCGCCTCTATGCCGGCGACATCGTGGGTATCGAAGGCATGATGTTCCGCACCCGCACCGGCGAAATCACGCTCCGCGCGACGGCCGTCACGGTGCTGTCGAAGTCGGTGAACCCTCCGCCCGAGAAGTTCCACGGCCTCACCGACGTCGAGCAGCGGTACCGTCAGCGGTACGTCGACCTGATCGCCAACCCCGAAGTGCGCGACACCTTCATCCGCCGCAGCCGCATCGTGCAGAGCATCCGCGAGTTCATGAACGCCCGCGGCTACCTCGAAGTCGAGACCCCGATGATGCACCCGATCGCGGGCGGCGCCGCGGCCCGGCCGTTCGTCACCCACCACAACGCCCTCGACATGGACCTCTTCCTGCGCATCGCCCCCGAGCTGTATCTCAAGCGGCTGCTGGTCGGCGGCTTCGAGCGGGTGTACGAGATCAATCGCAGCTTCCGCAACGAAGGCATCTCGATCAAGCACAATCCCGAATTCACCATGATGGAGACCTACCACGCGTTCGGCGACATGGAAACCATGATCGAGCTGACCGAGTCGCTCGTGGTCGAGGTCACGAAGCAGTTCTTCCCCGACCTGAAGGTGCCCTACCAGGGCAAGACGCTCGATTTCAGCCGCCCCTGGAAGCGGCTGAAGATGGTCGACGCGGTGCGCGAGGTCACGAACTGCCCCGAGCTCGATTTCAACTGCCCGCGCGAACTGGCCGCGGCGAAGGCGAAAGAGCAGGGCATCTACATCGAGCAGAACGACACCAGCGCCAAGCTCATCGTGAAGATCTTCGAGGAGAAGATCGAGTCCACCCTGCTGAATCCGACCTTCGTGATCGAGTATCCGAAGGAAACCTCGCCGCTGGCCAAGGCCAACGCCCAGGATCCGACGAAGGTCGACCGGTTCGAGATGTTCATCGCCGGCCGCGAGAACGCCAATGCCTTCTCCGAGCTGAACGACCCCGAAGAGCAGCGCATGCGCTTCGAGGATCAGCTCCGGCAGCGGGCCGGTGGCGACGATGAGGCCCACCAGATGGACGAGGACTACGTGACCGCCCTGCGGTACGGCATGCCCCCGGCCGGCGGCCTCGGAATCGGCATCGACCGGCTCGTGATGGTGCTGACCGACTCCGCCTCGATCCGCGACGTCATCCTCTTCCCGACCCTGCGCCGCACCGACAACAAGCCCAAGACGCCGGACGCCGGAACCCCGGAAAACGCCTGAACCGCCTGAACAAGGGAGGGCCGCCATGCTGACCACCGCCCTGAAACGCCTCGGAACGACCGCCGCCCTGCTCCTCGGAATCGCGGGGGGACTCGGCTCCCCCGCCTTCGCCGTCACGCCAGACGTGCGGCTGCCCGAGTGGCATGCGCTGACCGTGCACGTCACCGAATGGAATCCCGCGAAGGGTGAGGTCGCCATCGAGTCGGAGCTGCGCAGTTGCGGAGTCCCGCTCACGGATCTTTCGGCCGAACTCCACTGGCCGGAGCCGGCCCGGTCGCGGAACGGTGGCCGGCAGGGCGCTCCTGCTCTCGAGGCCGGCAAGACCTGGTCCGTCCGGCACGCGGCGGCCGGCGTGACCGTGCCCTTCGACGGCTGGCTGGAACTCGAGGTGGCGGCCCGGCCCGACGCCGGAACTCTCCGGAAAAAACTGGACGCCATCGCCACCTACACCCCGGCGATGCGCCAGGTGATGAACGCCGAGGTCGCCGCGATCTCTGCCCCTATCCCGGTCGGGCGCAGCCTGCCATTCTATGCTGATAAAAATATAGCTGTATTTATGCCAAGGGCGCTGCTGTTCACGCCCGTGGCAGGCATGGGGGAACGCGCGCTGCATCTCTGGATACCCGAAATCACCTCCCCGGCCGCCCTTGCCGGGCCGATCGGAAAACTCCGGGCGAGCCTCGGAACCGCCGGTGCGGCGCCGGTTCTCGGCGATGCGGTGAAGGCCGTCGACGAGGCGATGGCGGCCGCCGGGGACGCGGTCGAGGTGGCCTGCGGCGGTGAAAAGCCCCCGTTCCTCGTGCCCCTGAACGTGTTCCGTGAGGCGATGAGCCTGAACCGGGCCGTCCTGGCCGCCGCGAACGAGCGGGGAAGCGCGATCGCCCTCGGGCGGCTCGAACGGCTCGTCCGTCAGTCGCCGCCCGGGTTTGCGACCCCCTTCGGCTGGGCGAACCTCGCGGTGCTCCAGGCCGAGGCCGGCCTCGGGCCGCGGGCCCGGGATTCGTTCACGAAGGCTCTCGAGCTCATTCCCGCGTGGCCCCTCGTCCGCGGCTGGCGGGACGGCCTGGAGGCGAAAAAATGATCTGGTTTTTCGCGTTCAGCACGGTCGGTGTCGCCCTCTCCGCGATCATGGCGCTGTTCCGGCGCACCCTCGGCCTTCGCTGGCTCGAGTGGCTCGGCGGTCTCGCGATCGTCGGCCTGGTGGCGGGTCTGCTGATCCGCTTCGGTGGCCTGTCGAATCCCGACCGGCCGGAGGAGGCAGGCCCCCTGCGCGGATAAATCCGGATACGAATAAAACAAAACCGGCCCCGTCGAGATGACGGGGCCAGTTTGATGTCGGATCGGAAATGGATCGGAAGCCTCAGCGGCCGAGAACATCCTTCAGCGTGTTCAGGCGGGTTTTGGCAGCCTTGAACCGGGCGAGCGCCTCCTTCACGGCGGCCGGATCGGCCGGGCGGCGGCTGAGCGCCGCATTGTAGGCGGCAAAGGCGGCGAAGTATTCTTCCTGCGCGGCGGCCAGATCCATCGTGGAGCCCGTTGCCGCGGGGGATGTCGCCTCGTCGGGGGCGATCGGCGACAGGGAGGTCTGCGATGTCGGAACCTCGCTGCTGGGAACGACTTCCGGGCTGACCGACACCGAAGCCTGGATGGTCGGGGCCACGGGCGAGGCGGCAACGGCGGGCGTGCGGTTCCCGAACAGGTTCGAGAAGAAGTCGGAAATGCGTGACCAGAACGACTTCTTCGGGGTGGTCTGGGTCGAGGCGGTCGAGGTCGTCGAAGTGCCGCCCGGGATCGAACCGCGCTGCTGCAGGTAGGAGTAGAACTCGCGGCTCACCGTGTTCGAGCCGTTGTTCAGGTAATCGAGCATCTGCGACAACGACGCCTTACTGTAACCGTTCTTGTCGAGCAGCTTCGCGAACGCCACCTGGTCTGCCGGATACAACCGGATGTAGGCCCGGCAGAAGTCGCGCATCGAGGTGTGCGGCCCGGTGGCGGAAATCACGTTGAACACCTTGTCCTTGCCGCCCGGGAAGGTCAGCATGATGTCATACAGGGTCTTGCCGATGAACAGCTCGTTCCGGTTCATCTCGTCGAACGTGTTGTTGACGAGGAACGCGGTCAGGGTGTCGCTGCCGAATGCCAGGGAAAACACCTTGCCGTTGTTCTTCAGCGCCGCGAACGCATTCGCCCAACCTTCGATCCAGGCCGTGTTCGTGTTCGGAAGAATCTCGTCCAGCGTGTGGACGTTGTCCGATCCGTAGTTCAGCCCCGAAAACGAGTAGCCGCCCGGATATGCGTTCAGCATCGCGACATGCCCCATCTCGTGCAGGAAAACGAACTTCTTGCTGTCGTCGGAGCTATACTGGGTGACATGCTTATAGAGACTGATATTATATCCGGTGGTCGAGCGATACGAAGACGAAACCGCGTTGCGGTCGCTGAACTTCAGGGTGAGGGGCTGGGCCAGGCTCTTCCCGATCAATTGTGTGTATTCCCACAGGGTATACGTGCCGACCTTGTTGGTGAAATACGCCCGCCAGGGGCTTCCCGTCGGGAGCTGGTCGGGGCTGGTGACGAGCACCGACTGGTAGCCGACCTCGTTGCCCCAGGCGTCGGTGACGGCACGCTCGTATTGGAACGTCACACCGGCGAGGACCGGCCCGGCGAGCCAGAACAGAACCGCCAGTGTCAGAAGATACGGCAGAAACGGCCTTCGAAGGGTGGGCCGATGGTGCATAGATTCTCCCCGCTGTCGCAGATATACATGAATTATAAGAATGATCCGGGGGTACGTCCAGTGGAGCGGGAACGAAGAAATCTTCCCCCCTGCTGCAAACTTTCCCGGCAGAGTCGGGTATTATGAAGGAAATCACCTATCAATGGAGGCCTCCCCATGAAATTCCGAGTGCCCCGATCGATACTTGCCCTCCCGCTCCTGTTGACGTGCTTCGTGGCGTCCCCCTGGCCTGCGACCGCCCAGGACGAAGGAATCGACCTGGTCGAGCAGCCGGCGATGGGGGAGGGGGGTGTTGAGACCTTCAGCATCCAGAAGAGTATCCAGGCTCAGGGAACGACGGGCGCGGAGCTCTCCTCCGACGTCACGATCGCGGTGACGAGCGATCTGCACGTGCGCGACGCGAACATCAAGGCCAACCGCCGGATGGTGGAGGCCGTCAACCGGCTGCCCCATGTTTCGTTCGTCGCGATCACCGGCGACCTCTGTGACAAAATCGGAACCGAAGAAGAATACCAGCGACTGGAAAAGCTGCTCGCCGGCTTCGAGGATCCCATCCTGGCCGTTCCCGGCAACCACGACTTCATGTACCGCGACTATTTCAACAAAAACGGCGACAAGATCCGCGGCACCCCCGAAGGCAAACGGGCGAAGCTCGAACGGTTTCGCAAAGCGGTGAAGCTGAAGTCGATCCGTTATGCCCGGAAAATGGGCGGACATCTGCTGGTCTTCCTGCCCACCGACGAGCTCGACAGCAAGCCGCTGACCGAGCTCTCCGATGCGACGATGAAGTTTTTCCGCGAGACCCTCGCCGCGAACCCGAAAATGCCGACCATCGTGTTCTGCCATGCCCCGCTCGCGAAAAGTTACGAGCGTGAAACCAATCTCGGCGTGCTCCAGCCCGAAAACAAGATCCGGGAACTCCTGAAAGACAATCCCCAGGTGTTTCTCTGGGTTGCCGGCCATCTCCACATTCGGGCTGGCCAGAAAGATTTCCATTCCGATGCCAACAAGGTCGGCAAGGTCACGGGGATCCATGTCTCGGCCGTCACGGGGGATACGCCCTGGATCCGCCTCCTGAAGCTCACTCCCGAGGCTGCCGTCGTGCGCACCTACAACGTCGAGACGAAGAAGTTCATTCCGGCGTTTGAGCGCACGTTCAAGCACAAGGCGAGCTCCGGCACCACGCCCGGCGGCTCCGTACCGCCGAAAACGGATGACGGGCTCAAATCCCTCCAGGACCGGATCGATGCCCTGTTCGACAAGCTCGATCAACTCTACGAGAAAACCTGCAAGCTCCTGAAGAAGCTGTTCGATCTCTGATTCGCTGATTTCAATCCATTGCGCTTCCATCGACCCGGCCGTCAGGCCGGGTTTTTTCCTGGCGGTGAGACCGCCTGCCATGCCGGACAAAATTGTTCAGGGGGATGGAAAAACCCTGGAACGTTCGGAAAAGGGGGGAACATGCGCGACCGGAGATTCGTCGCCTCGCATCGAGGGGGGCCGCTGTTCATCGAAGATCACCGGCTGCTGGCCCTCTGGGCCGCAGAGTGTGCCGGCCGGGTCATCCGACGGTTCTGGAGGGATGACAATGACCGGCGGCCCTCCGAGGCCGTGGCCGGCGCGGAAGCTTGGGCTCGTGGAGAGAATTCCGTCGGTATGGCACGGAAGCTGGCCGTTGCAGCGCATGCAGCCGCTCGGGAAGCGGGGGATGCCGCTTCCGCCGCTGGAGCGCGGGCGGCCGGTCACGCCGCCGGAACGGCTCACATGGCCGACCATTGTCTGGCGGCGGCAGAGTATGCGCTCAGGGCGGTCGAGCTCGGGGGAGGCGATGTCGGGAAGGAGCGTGCGTGGCAGGAGCAGCGGCTTCCCGACGCTGTCCGTGATCTCGTGGTATCCGCCCGGACGCTCAAATGCGGGAGAAGAAGCTGATTTCGATCCTGGTGGACGTCACTCTTTCCAGGAGGATACGATCTCCTGGAGGAGATCGGGGCGGTTCGTCATGATGCCCTTGACCCCGAGCCTGATGACTTCGCGCATCTCGCCGGGCTTGTCGAGGGTCCACGCGATGACGCCCTCGATCGGCGGCTCGCCCTTGTTGAAATTGTGGATGCGGGCGAGCTTCATGTCATACTGCAGGATCTTCTTGTAGATCGAGTACCCGTTCAGCGTCGCGACCGGTCGGCCGACGGCGCCCCAGCCGAGTTTCAGTTCGATTGCCCCGGCGACGGTCGAGAATTTTTTCCAGTTGACGATGACGACCCCGGGGAGCTCCTGATCGTGCAGAAGGGGCAGATTCGATTCTGCCGCCAGCGGGGCGATTTCCGAGAGAATCGTGTGATAGGGCGACATGAGGATGACACGCTGTTCCAGGCCACGTTCGCGGATGGCTTTTGCAACGCGGGTGATCAGCGGCTTCACGAACTCGGTCTTCCCGTCGGGAATCTTGATGTCGAAGAAAACCCGCTTCAGTCGATCTTCTCCCGCCATCCAGGAGCAGAACTCCTCGATGGTGGGGATGCGTGCGGAAAGCTTGAGGCTGGTTCCCGACCGTTCCGTTCGCCACGTGTAGCCGAAATGCTCGCGGAGCTGGGCGAGGGTCAGCTCGGGAACGGGACGCCGCATGGAGTTGCCGATGTTCGGGTTGAACGGCCTCGCGAGAAGCCCCTGCTTGCCGGCCTGTCTGACGAGTGCCACGGTGGAGTTGGGGCTCCAGTCGTGCCAGATAACGACCTCGCCGTCCTTCGTCAGGGAAAGATCCGTTTCGATGGCGTTCGCGCCGAGATCGAGGGCCTTCTTGAATCCGTCGAGGGTGTTTTCGACCGCGTGCAGGGGCGCACCCATATGGCCGATGATGAGAAAATCTTCCCCCGGGGCGCAGATACGCAGATCCTCGCCGGCCGCGAAAACGGCAGCCGATGTCGCGATGAGCAGCAGCACGATGAGGAACGTCCCGGAAATCGAGGTGCGATGCTTCATACACAACTCCTCGTGAAGACGATGGATCAGCCTTATCTGACAAGTATACCCGGGTATTCCCCCCTATTAGGAGAGACTGGCTCGATCGGGCTTTCCGAGGTGCCTGACGGAGGGCTAGCGGGTAGCCGGAGCGGACAGCCGGCCTTCCTCGATCAGGCTGATGAGCCGGAGGACGAGTTCCGTGAAGCCCTTCGTGTCGACCTCGCGCGCGGGGTCGTTGATGGTTGCGGAAAGGGCGTAGGTCGGCGAGGCGGGGGCTTTCTGCAGGGCCAGGGTGTAGTTCAGCACGCCGGGCTCGGAGCCGCCCTTGAACGCCACGCGGTGCCACCGGCTCTTCTCGACGAGCCCCGGATTGATGCCCGTGGCGGGGTGCGCGCGCAGCTCGTGGATCACCCGGCACAGCTCGTCCGTCGTGACGAACCATTCGATGCTGTCGATGAACGCCGGATCTTTCGGAATATCCGAGAAGGAGACGCTTGCCGTGCCGAGGGTGGCCAGCATCTCACGGCGCTTTTCGGGGCCGGCCTTCGCGAACGTCTCGGCACGGGCCTTGTCCGGCGTGAATTTGAGCCGGAACATCTCCATCGTGGTCAGGAACGGCCGCATCCGCCCGGGGGCGACGGCTTCGACGGCTTCGCGTCCGAGAATCGCGATGAGGTGGTCGGTCGCCGTGTTGTCGCTCATCGAGATCATCAGGTTGGCCAGGGTGGCGAGGGTGACGGGGGTGCTTGCGGGCCAATCCTGGCAGATGCCCGTCGGGAGCGTTTTCAGGGCAGGGTCCAGCCGGGCCACCGTTTCGGGAAACAGGCGGCCGGCCGTCGATGCCGTCTCCAGCGCTTTCAGGACGTACAGCTTGAAGGCCGAACCGACGGCCAGGGGCCGGTCGGGCTCGAGGGCGAACAGGCGCTCCGCATCGTCGCGGCGAACGGTCACCGAAACCGTGCCCGGGAGGTTCCCGAACTCGGCGGCGAGCGTCGCGGGATCATCGTTGAAGAGGCTCCAGGCGCCGAACCAGATCATATCGACTTTTCCATTTGCATCGATATGGATCTTGCATGGCGCTTTGCCTCGCGAGAAGAGAAGGTCGCAGGACCCGTCCCGGACAGCCGCTTCCCGCAGCTCACCCAGTTTCCCGCGGTACAGATCGCGGATCTCGTCCAGCTTCGCTGCCGGTGCCAGCTTCAGCAGGCTTTCGGCGAACACGGCGTCGTGGTCCTTCACGTCGCCGGCAAAAAACATTTTCAGGACGGCGGATTCCCGTGTTCCCGGGGCTTCGGCGGAAGAGGCCGACGTGGCGACGCAGAGCAGGATGGCAACGAGGAGCATCAGGTGGCGGAGCCGGTTCATCGGTTCATTCCTCTCCGAAAAGGATCGGGGCGATTTCGGTCAGATCGGCGGAGGGCCGGGACGCCTGGCACTGCATGTAGGCCCGGTGAATCTGGTCGGGTGCCGCCTCGATCAGGAGTTCGTGCACCGAATCCCCGTCGCAGCCGAAGCTGCCGCGGAAAGCGAAGCCGGACTCGAAGGGGGGCTTGAGGGCCAGGCTGATCGAGAGGGGGATCGAATAGGCTCCGGGCGGGATCCGCAGCTCGCTCTGCGAGATCAGGGAAACGTGCGTGCCGAACGAAACCTTGCCCGTCCATTCCGCCGATTCGCCCGGCATCAGTTGGGCGGAGCAGTTTGGTCCGGGGGTTTCCATACTGCCGGAAATAAAAATATCCCTTCCGATGCCGCGCCCCGTGTTTTTGAGCAGGACCGAAAGATTGCACTCGAGGAACTCCCCTTTGACGAGGGTTTTTCCATAGAGTTTGCGATACGTGATGCGGGGCTGCGGCCGTTTGCCGAACATGCCGGCGAGAACGGCGTGCGGGACGGGCATGAAATCCGACCCGGCCCGCATGTAATACTGCACCTTGCGCACGACCTGGTGCGGGGCGAGGTCGCTCTGCGGAATGAGCGACACGACGAAGCCCTCCCCGGTGACGGGGTCGACGATCGCGTGCAGGCTCACGTTCGGCACGGGGGGGATGGTGAGCCCTGAAACGGCCCCCTGGAGCAGGCTGAGGAATTTGAGCGGATCGCTGATGGGGACGACGCGCGAGGCGACATCCCCGAAAGAGGAGGCGCGGCAGTCGATGCCCCAGACGATCACGCCGCCTTCGGCGTTGGCGAAGCCCGAGAGCGCTTTGCCGAAATTGTCGCGGTCGTGGTCCGACAGTTTGCGGCCCCGGCCGTTGTCGCTGGACCGCTTGAAATCCAAAAACAGCTCTTCGGATTTGCGGTTGTCGATGAACTCCTGAATGCCGGCCAGGCCGTCCGTGACGAGCTTGTCGAAGATTTCCCGCGCCCTGCTGATGGTTCCGATATCGTTCATGGCTTGCTCCCGGGGCATTCTACCACCCCCGCTGCTTTCGGAGAAGAAAACCCGACCCGCAGGATGCGGGAAGTGGGCCGGCGGCGCCCGGATGGCGCAGTCCAGCCGGACCCGGCCGGCCTCACGGGGCGGGCTGGGCGAAAGGGGGCCGATACCCGTTCCGGAAGGTGAAACTCTGGTGCCGGGAACGGTAGAACTCCAGGCCCAGCAGGCCGATGCGCGTGTCGATATGGATCGGAGCCCCCTTGTTCAGCTTCAGCCCCGTCGTTCTATCTATATCGAGGACGATAATTTTCCCCTTCTCGTCCCAGGAGTCGACGACGAGCTGGTGCGTTTCGGATGAGCCGCCGCTTTTCGTCCGGGAAACATGCCGGGTGATATCGATCACCGTCGTGTCGCGGCCGACGCTTTTGAGCGGTATCAGGCCGTTGAGGGTGAGGATCGAGACATAGGCGACCAGAAGGCTGAACACGACGTTGGCGAGCACATCGCCGAGGGAAACCGTCTTCAGCCTCGAGAAATCGCCCGGGGAGAGGTCCGCAAGCCGGACCGGCCGGCCGAACTTGGTGGTGCCGGTGAGGGCCTCATACGCGGTGAGCAGGAGACCGAAGATCCCGGCAAGGACCAGGATCGATCTGGGAAACGGGCGGATCAGGGTGAACCCGAACCAGAAATGATTCAGAGCGAACAGCAGGAGCGCCGGGATCACGACGGCCCTGACAACGAACGCCGGGGACTTGGTGCCCCGGCTATCTGCCATCGCCAGACCCGGTGCCGAGCCGCTCCTTCAGAATCTTCGCGAGTCCGCCGTCACGGAGGGATTCACCGAAGGCGATGACCTGCCCGGCGCCGTCGAGAAGATACATGGCGGGAATCGACTGGATGGCATAGGCCGCTCCGACATCGCTTTCCCAGCCTTTCCCATCGAAATACTGGGGCCAGGCGATGTGATGTTCGCCAATATATTTGTTCAGCTCGGCCCGCTCCTGGTCGAGGGAGATGCCGACGATCGCAAAGCCCTTATCCCGGTAGGTGTCGTATGCGGCCGTGAGATGCGGCAGCTCGGCCTTACAGGGACCGCACCAGGTCGCCCAGAAATCGACGAGGAGGAGTTTCCCGCGGAAGCGCTCGAGGGAAAGCGGCTTTCCGTCGAGAGTCGTCTTGCCAGCCGGGAACGGAGGGAAGGCGAGGCCGACCGGGTTGAGGAAGAAGGGGTTGAGCAGTCGTTTCGCTCCGGCCATCAGATCTGCCGGGCCGCTGGCGGCGATTCCCCGGAGGCGCTCCATCGTGAGGGGGGAGGGCGCGGTGCCATTCTGGACGAGCGCCTGGGCGACGGACACGACCATGTCGTCCCCGACATCCCCCTCCCAGTTTTCGGTGAGGGCTTCCACCCAGGCAAGCTGGCCGGTGGAGGCGAACAGGCCGAGCTGGGTGAAGTCGAGGAACAGCCGATGTTCCGGCTTCTCGAGGGTCAGGCGGAATTCTTCGCATTTCTTCTTGACGGGCTCGAGGCGACGGCCCAGTTCGAGCCGGTAGGCTTCGTCATCCTTCAGGCTGATGATTCCTGCCTTTGCCTCGGCTTCCAGCCCTTTCTGGATTTGTTCGACCATCTGCTGAAGGACGGTGTCGCGAAATCTGGCGACCGGTCCGGACTCATTCATCTCCAGCTCGTCGAGATCTGCCCGGTTCGCCCTCTCCCGTTCGGCCTGGACGGGAAGAAGCGATGCGAGCGACAGAGCCGCGATCAGCAGGGGGAGCTTCAGGGCGCGCATGGGGGAACCTCCGGTTTCGGCGGTTGGGGCGAGGTCTGGGGACAGCATAGATACCCTCGCCGTGCGAGTCAAGGACCCGGCTCGAGGGTGGCGATCGTTTCCCTCGCGATGTCGGCGAATATCCCGGAAGCGTTCGGGCGAACTGCTTTCCAGAGGGCGAGAGAGCGTCTCGCCCGTTCGGGAAGGATGCGGCCCTGGAAGCTGGACTCGGTCCGTTCGATCCATTTCGGGAAGTGTGCCGTGCCGGGGATGCGCTCGGTGATGAAGAACCCGTCCCGGGCGAGGAGGAAAAACTCCAGGAGCCGGCTGTCGGGATGACACCGTTCAATAAAAGCTGGTATATTTATGCCGATATTGTCGGATTCTCCGAGAACGAACAGGTCTATGGCCGGCCTGCATCGCTCGGTGAAGGCATCCATCTCCCGGTAATTCCCGTAGATGATTGCGGCTTCCCGGGCGCTTTCGAGGGATTGCCCGAGCGCGGGATCCCGCAGGATCTCCACGGCCTTCACGAAGCACCCTTCCAGGAGAGGTTCCGGCATCGATGCCACGCGGCTTCTGAAGACCCGATTGAGCGAGTCGATCTCGTGCCAGATCCGCGCGGTGGCCGGTGAGTCCTCTGCCGCGGCGGGAAACACCCCCAGGGCCAGCGCAAGGAACAGCAGCGGGAGGGTTTTCATCGGGCGCGTCACGGGGCGGGGCTTTCCACGCGGGAGATCCAGCGTTCGAGCAGCTCGGCGGCTTTTGCCGGGTCATCCGCTTTCGCGATGCCGAAGAGTCGGCTGCCGGATTGCCGGATGATCACGTTTTTGTAAAGGGGGTCCTGCACGGACAACGCGTCATGGGTGCCTGAGGCGGAAGGTGCGGCGGGCTTGCCACCCGGCTGAAGCCCCGAAGCCGCGTAGGCGTCGAGGCAGGCCGCAGCCGAGGCGGGGGAGTCGGTGAAAACCACAAACAGCTTGACCGGCTTCCCGTCCAGGGTTGCATCCGCCGTGAGTCCGCGGGGAAAAAATCGATAGCCCAGCAGGCTTTGCGTCACGAACTGCTCGGTGCGGGGGACCGATTCCCCTGCGCGGATGATGGCGAGCTCAGACGGCCAGGAAGCCGGTGACGGGAGCTTCGCCGCGGCCGCGTTCGCGCAGCTCTGCAGGACGTCTCTCGTCGGATGGACCCTGCCGGATGAGGTGATGCGGACGAAATACCGGTCCTGGAAGAATGACACCTGGGTGTCCGAGCTCTCGCCCTCGACCCCGGGGCCCGTCGGCAGGGCCTCGGGATTGCGGTACCTCGAGTAGATGCCGAATGCATCCAGCGGTGAACCCATCCGGTAGATATCGACCGCGACTCCGGATTTTGGTGTATTCATGTCGATATAATATCCGGCGACGGCTTCTTCGAATCCGTAAGGAAGATACAGCTCCGCTTCCCCGTTGATATGCTCATACAGCGTGTCACGACCGAATGTTTCGGGCGTGCCATCGACCTTCCAGCCGGGGTGGAACCCCTCGTCCGGGAGACAGGCGGCGAGGGCCGTCTCCGTTGCCTGGGCGATACAGGGCGCGCCGCCGGCCAGGAGGAGAAAAAGAAGGGCCACCGTCGCGGTTGTGCGGAGAAGCGGGAAATGCCGGAATTGCTTCATGATGCCGTCATCCCAGGAGCGCACGGGCCGCGCTCATCCGAGAGGCGATATCGAGGCCGTGGGCGCAGGTCGCCACGCAGCCCGGACAGCCGGCACAGGTGCGGGCCGTGGCTTCCGGATCGAGTCCGTCATAGGTGGCGCGAGCCAGTTCAAGGCTTCCATAGCCTTCGGCATACATCAGGCTGCGGTTGACGACGCTGATCGCGACGCGGTTCGGGCAGGTTGGTTCGCAGCGGGCGCAGAGCCGGCAGTAGTAGCCGCTCACGGCCTTGGAATACCGTTCGAGCCGCTCGATGTCTGCCGATGAGAGTTTCATCCCCATGACCGACAGGTCCTCTTTGAGCATCGCCATGTCCCGCATACCGGGAATCGTGGTTGCGACGTTCGTATCCGCGAGCACCCACCGGAGGGCCGCCTGGTGCTGGGTCGTGGTGTCTCCTGCCGGGACCTGGTAGCCCCCCATCTGCGTCTTCATCGCGATGATCCCGATGCCGGCAGAAGCGGCCCGGGCGATGGCCGTCTTCAGCTCGGGCGGGCTCTGGAAATTGTAGGCGACGAGAACCGTGTCGAAGAACTTGTCGGGATCGTCGACCACGGCATTGATGACGTCGGCCTGGTCGGTGTGGGTCGTCACCCCGAAGAACCGCACCTTGCCTTCCTTGCGCAGGCCGGCGAGCGCCGCGCGCACGTTCCGGTCGAGAAGGCGGTCCCGGTTCGCGTTCGTGACGTTGTGGAGCTGGATGATGTCGATGTGGTCCGTCTTCAGGCTGGCGAGGCTCGTCTCGACATCGTCGATGATCGCCTCGGGGGTGACGGATTTCCCTTTCGTCTTGGTCGCGAGGATCACCTTGTCGCGCCGGCCCGTGAGGGCCTTGCCGACGATCTCCTCGTTGCGGCCGTTCATGTAGACACGCGCCGTGTCGAGGTAGTTGATTCCCATGTCGATCCCCGCCCCGATCACCTCGGGCTCGGGCGTGAGCATGGCGCCGAACCCGACGATCGTCACCTGGAGCTTGGTGCGGCCCAGGGTGCGGTACACGGGAACCGGGGGAAATGCGTCGGCCGCCGTTCCGGATGCCGGCGCGGCACCGTCGAGACGGCTCAATCCCGTGGCCAGGGCGGCCGTTCCCAGAGCGGTCAGCTTCAGAAAATCTCTGCGTTTCATGCGGCTCTCCTCTCATCGCGGCGCTCCGGCGCCGTCGTGTCATTTTAGCATGCCCACCTGCCGGATTCCCACCGCCGCTTCCCTCCCGTGCGCCTGGCCCGGCTGGCCGGAAGTCTGGACGGGATCGGGGAAAGCTGGTATCATGCACGCTCCGATATGGATATGTCTTCGTGGATCGTCGTTCTGGGCATCTCCTTTGCGCTGGGGTGCGACGCGTTCGCCGTCGGGCTTGCGGTGGGAACGCGCATGCCCGAGCGCCGGGCGCGGTTCCGGCTCTGGTTCCACTTCGGGCTGTTCCAGTTCCTCATGACGATGGGCGGCTGGCTTGCCGGGCGGGTCATCATCCCGTATGTCGAAGCATGGGACCACTGGATCGCTTTCGGCCTGCTCGCGTTCATCGCCTTGCGGATGCTCAACGAGAGCTTCTCCACGGAACAGGAGTCGGAAAGCGGCGAGACGGTCCGCAAGGACCTGACGCGGGGCTGGTCTCTGGTGGCGTTGTCCTTCGCCACGAGCTTCGATGCCCTCGGCGTCGGGTTCAGTCTCAGCATGACGGTCCGTTCGCTGCTCTGGGAAAGCGTCTGCATCGGTTTTGTCGCCGCCGCCATGACCTGGGCCGGCCTCCGACTGGGGCGAACCCTTTCCCTGCAATTCGGGAAACGCGTCGAAACCGTCGGCGCTATTATATTGTTTGTTATAGCACTCAAGCTCCTGTCGATCTGACGGGGCGTTGACAAGGCAAGGGGAGGCCGTCATGGCGAACAAACTCATCATCATCGGATCGGGGCCGGCCGGGTTGACCGCCGCGATCTACGCGGCACGGGCGGGCCTGGCCCCTCTCGTGATCGAGGGCTTCATGGCGGGCGGCATGCCGGGCGGTCAGTTGATGACCACCTCGGAAGTCGAGAACTTCCCGGGCTTTCCGACCGGCATCCTGGGGCCGGAGCTGATGGCGAAGATTCGCCAGCAGGCGGCGCATTTCGGGGCCGAATTCGTCACCGAGGATGTGAGCGAAGTGAACCTCACCCGCAAGCCGTTCACGGTCAAGACATCTTCGAAGACGCTCGAAGCCCATGCGCTGATCGTCGCGACCGGGGCAAGCGCGAAGAAGCTCGACATCCCGTCCGTGCAGACGTTCTGGGGCAGGGGCGTTTCGGCCTGCGCCACCTGCGACGGCGCGCTGCCGATGTTCCGCAACCAGGTGCTCGCCGTCGTCGGCGGCGGCGACACCGCGATCGAGGAGGCGACGTTTTTGACCCGGTTCGCTTCGAAGGTGCTGCTCATCCACCGCCGCAACGAGTTCCGGGCGAGCAAAGCGATGCGGGACCGCGCCCGCTCCCATCCGAAGATCGAGCTGGTGCTCGACTCCGTGGTGGAGGAGGTCGTGGGGGACCGCGCGATGACCGCGCTGCGCGTGAAGAACGTGAAGACGGGTGCCGTAACCGAGATGCCTGCCAAGGGCCTGTTCATGGCGATCGGCCACACTCCCAACACCGCCTTTCTGGGCGGCCAGCTCGCGGCGGATGAAACGGGCTACCTCGCCGTGAAACACCCCTCGAGCCTCACCTCCGTCGAAGGCGTCTTCGCCTGCGGCGACGTCATCGACCCCCACTACCGCCAGGCCATCGTCGCCGCCGGCTCCGGCTGCGCCGCCGCCCTCGACGCCGAACGCTACCTCGCCTCCACCCACCTCGGCTGACAGCACCCTCTCAAAATTGTCGTCGCCCTTCGCTGCAGAAGTCAGAACCAGCAGAGGGGCAACGGCAACCTGTCTTTCAAACCCGTCGAATTCGACGGGTTTGGAAGGCAGGCAAGCCTCAACACCTTCACGCTCAAACCGAAGCGATGGTTTGAATGCACGGGGCCAAATCCGCTCAACGGTTTCTACGAGATTTTGAGAATGGGTACTACGATACGTCGAATGCTCGAATTATTTTTCGATGTATGCTACCCTTCACCCAACGAACACGTCAGGATCGCAACATTCTGAAATGACAAAATCGCGTGTGGATGAGCGGAAAGCTGCGCGGGAACCATCAAAGCCTCCTTATAATGCCGACATGGTTGCCGGTGCTCTCTTGGAGCGGGAAAGCCGGATTATCGCCAAGCTCCTCCTCGACGGGGTAGGGCAAGATTCTTGGCGCGAACGGCTTTTGCAGGATAACCCCCTCCAGAAACGGAGCCTGAAGACGATCTTGCGACAAGCTGGGCTCGTTCGGAACCGCCTCGACCTTCTCGATGCGGCAGGCTGGCGGCTGATCGTGCGCGGGGCCTCTGATACCGTCAGGCAACTGCTTCTTGCCGCCTGTATCAAGCACAACAGGCTGCTGGGAGACTATCTGCTCACCGTCGTCAGAGAACACATCCGGTTGTTCGAGAAGACGTTGAACCCTCGCGCATGGAGCACCTATATCGAAGAGCTCGCGCATCGCGCTTCGGTGGTGGCGACGTGGTCTCCTTCGACGAAACGGAAGCTGGGGCAGGTGACACACAAAATTCTCGCCGAGGCTGGGATCATCGACAATTCCAGAAGCCGGAAGTTCATTCCCTTTTTTCTCTCCCCCGAGGTGGGCTCATACCTTGAGAACCGCGATGAAACCTATATCTTGAAGTGCCTGGAACTGACATGAAAACTGAGTTGGAAAAGCGGCTGAATCAGATCCTCCCTCGCCTGACCTCCCCGGAACTGCTTACCAATACCGGCCTCGGCAATGAAATCGGATTCTATATATTCGATTACCCCGCCGAGAATGAACTCGATGTCAGGGAGCATATAACCCACCTCCTGAAACAGCTTGAAAAGAAGCATTCAGACATCAAGGTGAAGCACGTCAACCTGTTCGAGCTGGTCATCGACTACCTCAAGTCACGGAACCTCCTCGATAAAGCCCTGAAGATCGAGCGCGAGAAGGGAGACGCCGAGTTGCTGAAAGCCCTCCAGTCACCGCTCCACGTCGAAAAACTCGCGGACTGGTTCGGTCAGAGTGTACAGCCGCAATCCTGCGACCTTGTTCTCATCAGCGGCGTGGGCAGTGCGTATCCCCTTATCCGCAGTCATGGGCTGCTCAACAACCTCCCTCGCATCATGGGAAGGGTTCCGCTCGTCGTATTTTATCCCGGCAAATATGATATGCAGTCCCTGAGGCTGTTCGGCAGGCTTTCCGACAACAACTACTATCGCGCGTTCCGTTTGGTGCCGTAGGCGTCACACACACGAAGAGAGAGAGCATCAATGAATATCAAAGACATCTTCAGCAAGGATCTGTTCCGCCCCATCAACGGCGTGGTCAAGGCCGACCAGCAGGACGAAGCCATCGTCTGGCAGGAACTCGATGAATATGTCGTTACACGCGAACTGGACAAGCATTTCCGGCTTTTCTTCGACTCTTACGGGAAGTCCATCGGGAACCGCGCTGATCCGACCCTGAGCGGTCGCATGGGGGTCTGGATCTCCGGCTTTTTCGGGTCGGGCAAATCCCACTTCCTGAAAATCCTCTCCTACATTCTCGCCAACCGAAAGGCGCACAGCCCAGACAAGCAGGAAGAACGACCGGCAATCGCGTTCTTCAAGACGAAGTTGGGATCAGACCCCATGTTTCTTGCCGATGTCACCCGCTCTGCTCAAGCCGGTGCCGATGTCGTTCTCTTCAACATCGACTCCAAAGCCGACCCCCGT
>Ga0116157_10000079_pt1 | contig 105342 bp, 94 predicted proteins | sample AD_UKC048_MetaG_FD_89882 | JGI IMG/M metagenome (GOLD analysis project Ga0116157, IMG submission 89882) | Active sludge microbial communities of municipal wastewater-treating anaerobic digesters from USA - AD_UKC048_MetaG | ecosystem: Engineered > Bioreactor > Anaerobic > Digestate | place... | reverse complement strand
TCCTTTGCAGTTTATTGTCATCTTAAATCAAATTTCGTTAATTATCATTTTTACATCCCATAAATATTCCTTATTTTTGAGGAAATTTTTTGACAAATATAACCAATAAATGAACATAACTTCGCAACAATATGATAGCGTAATTGCAATTTGTCGCTCGCTATTTATCAACAAAATGAAAGATTACGGTAGTGCATGGCGCATTTTGAGATTGCCTTCCCTCACAGACCAAATCTTTATCAAAGCCCAAAGAATAAGAAGTTTACAGGAAAACGAAGTTCGGAAAATAGACGAAGACGAAACCGGCGAATTCATCGGAATCATCAATTATTCGATTATGGCGTTGATTCAATTGGAATTAGGAGTTGTCGATCAACCCGATTTGAATGTAGAAGAAGCTAGTATTTTATATGACGAAAAAGTAAAATTGACCAAAGAGTTAATGGAAGCCAAAAACCACGATTATGGAGAAGCTTGGCGCGAAATGCGAGTAAGTTCATTGACCGATTTAATTTTACAAAAACTGCTCCGCGTGAAACAAATTGAAGACAATAAAGGAAAAACATTAGTCTCTGAAGGCATCGATGCAAATTATCAGGATATGATTAATTATGCTGTTTTTGCCTTGATTCTAATGAAAAAATAAATCGATAACCTTTGTCAAAGTTTTAATTTTTTACAAAGTATTTTTAAATTAAACATAAATAATGAAAAATTTCATCACCCAATTCTCCAGACTTTTCGTAGGGATTTTATTTATTATTTCGGGATTGATAAAACTCAATGATCCCTTAGGTTTTTCGTATAAACTGGACGAATATTTTAGTGAAGCCGTTTTCAACCTGCCTGTTTTTATTCCATTTACATTGGCTATTGCCTTGTTTTTGGTAATTCTAGAAGTAGTTTTAGGTGTGATGTTGCTCATTGGTTACAAATCAAAAGTAACGATTTGGAGCTTGCTGCTTTTGGTTGTATTGTTTTCATTTTTAACTTTTTATTCCGCTTATTTTGATGTGGTAAAAGACTGTGGATGCTTTGGCGATGCTTTACATTTAACTCCTTGGCAATCTTTTTCGAAAGATTTAATCTTATTGTTTTTTATTCTAATTTTATTTTACAATCAAAAATATATCAAACCATTATTTACTGATAAAATCCAAACTATTATAGTTTTAGCAAGCATTGCTTTGTGTTCCTTTATGGGATATTGGGTTATCAATCATTTGCCTTTGAAAGATTTTAGACCTTATCAAGTGGGAACAAACATCAAAAAAGCAATGGAAATTCCTGAAAATGCTCCAAAAAGTGTGGTGGAAATGATTTTCATCTATAAAGTAAATGGTGTTAACAAAGAATTTACCGAAAACGATTTGATGAATCTTCCTGAAGGAGCCGAATTTGTGGATCGAAAAGACAAAATAATTGTTCAAGGTTACTTGCCTCCTATTCACGATTTCAAATTAGAACTCGACGGAGAAGATAAAACAGATTTGGTATTATCTAAAGAAAAAGTAATGCTAATTTTAGCTTATGATTTTGAAAAAGCAGATTCTGATGGTTTGCAAAAAATGAAAGATTTGTATAAAAAAGCTACTGCAAATGGATTTTATGTCGCTATCTTAACTGGTTCTTCACCAGATGCAATCGCTAGTGCCAAAAAGAAATACCAAATTAATTACGACATCCTTTTTTGTGATGCTACTGCAATAAAAACAATAGAAAGAGCGAATCCAAGTATTATGCTTTTGCATTTTGGAAAAGTCGCCCAAAAAGTACATTATAATGATATTGATGATCTTAATTTTCAATTTACCAAATTTTTAGTAGATCATGAGTAGTAGAACAGAAAGAAGAAGAAAAAAATTGTTGCTGATTTTAGTGAGTTGCTTTGTTTTTGGAATAGGATATTATTTCCTAAATGAAGTTTCAACTTGGTTTGAAGTACCTTTGGGAGTTACATTTCACGTTATTTTTGGATGCACTTTAATGGCAATTTCTGGAATTTATATTGGCTACACCCTAAAACAATTGTATTTCACCAAGAAAAGAAAAAGAACTAAACGGATCTATTTAGACGATACTACAGATAAAAAATCTACCTAAAAGGGAATTCTTTTTTCTTATAGACACCTAAACTATTTACGAAATCGAAATAGTATAAATCCCTGAAATAATGTCTTTTAGTTTTACATATTTTAGTTTTAAAACGTAACTTTGGGAAAATTTTAAAAATGAAAAAAATACTTGTATTGCTTTTAGCTGTTATTAGTTTTTCTTGTTCTCAAGCTCAAAAAACTACCTTTTCTAAAGAAGCTTTATCCGAAAAATTATTGGCTACAGATGGAAAACAGGTTGCTTTTAAAGACATTCTAAAAAGCCACAAAGGCAAAACCCTCGTTATCGAAATATGGGCGTCTTGGTGTGGTGATTGTGTCAAAGCAATGCCCAAAGTAAAAGAATTGCAAGCCAATAATCCTGAAGTTGATTATGTATTCATTTCAATGGATAAAACATCCGATAAATGGAAAGAAGGAATAACAAAGCACGAAATTAAAGGCGAGCATTTTATGGCAAATGACCAGATGAAAGGCGTTTTTGGAAAAGCAATTGATTTAGATTGGATTCCAAGATACATTATTATTGACAAAACTGGAAAAATCGTGATTTACAGAGCTATTGAAACCGATTTTGAAAAAATAAATACAACCTTGAAAGATTTGAATAAATAAATTTCAATAAACAACAAATAATAAAACAATAAACACAATTAAAATGAGAAAGAAGATTGTAGCAGGAAACTGGAAAATGCATAAAAATGCGACTCAAACCACAGAATTATTAAACGAATTAAAAACACAAGTTTCAACTGAAAATAATGCACAAGTAATTGTAGCACCAACTTTTGTTAATTTGGCTTTGGCGACAAGCTTATTAGAAGGAACTTCAATTCAAGTTTCGGCTCAAAATATGCATCAAGCGGCTAGTGGAGCTTACACTGGCGAAATAGCAGCCGACATGTTGAAAAGCGTGGGTGTTAACACTGTAATTCTTGGACATTCAGAGCGTAGAGCGATTTTTCACGAAACTGACGCCTTGATTGCTAGCAAAGTAGATACTGCTTTACAAAATGACATGACTGTTATTTTTTGCTTTGGCGAAGAATTGAAAGATCGTCAATCTGCAAATCATTTTAACATTGTTGAAAACCAATTGAAAGATGGTTTGTTTCATCTTCAAGCTAAAGATTGGGAAAAAATTGTTTTGGCTTATGAGCCAGTTTGGGCTATTGGAACAGGAGAAACTGCAAGTCCAGAACAAGCTCAAGATATGCACGAATTTATAAGAGAAACAGTTCGTAAAGCTTTTGGAAGCGATATCGCCGAAGATGTTTCGATTCTTTACGGTGGAAGTGTAAAACCAGACAATGCGAAAGAAATTTTCTCTAAACCAGATGTTGACGGAGGTCTAATTGGTGGAGCGGCGCTTAACGCAAAAGATTTCTTAGCCATAGTAAACGCTATCTAAAATTTAGATTATATTTCAAAAAAGAGTCCTCAATTACGAAAGTAGTTGGGGACTTTTAATTTCGTTTATAACCGATTTAAGCAATATTTTCGTAAATTTGAGTTTGCATCATTTTTCTCAAAATTTAAATGCTAACATCAAACGAATCTAAATCCATTCCCCAAACTATAACACTTGTTCATAGTGGCGAAGACTATTTTTCACGATTAGAAAGGATAATTTTAGAATCAGAATTCGAAATTCATATTCAAACTTATATTTTTGATTATGACTCAACTGGCAAAAAAATAATTGAAGCACTAAAAATAGCCGCTTCCAAAAATGTCAAAATATACATTCTACTAGATGGTTTTGGCTCTCTATTATTTCCAACAGAAATCATCGATGAGTTATCAAAAATTGGAATCGAACTAAGGATTTTCTCCCCATTTTTCTCTGCAAATTCATTATACATTGGTCGTAGGTTACACCACAAAATAATAGTTTCCGATGCAAAAACGGCTTTAATTGGCGGAATTAACATTGCCGATAAATACCACGGAACTTCAAAAATAGCCCCTTGGCTTGACTATGCAGTTGAAATCAATGATGAAAACATTGCTAAATCCCTGCAAGAATTATGCAGAGATATTTTTTTCAAAAACAGAATCATCCGAAGAAAAAAAATCATATCACTTTATGAAAAAGCCAATATAAATAGTGTTTCCGTACTTCAAAATGATTGGCTAAAAAGAAAAAATGAGATTTTCAAAAGCTACATCGACAAAATTAGTACTGCCGAAAAAGAAATTGTAATTGTCAGTAGCTATTTTCTTCCAGGTAAAAGATTGATAAATACACTAAAAAAAGCATCCCAAAAAGGAGTAAAAATCAAATTGATTCTTTCTGGAATATCCGATGTTCCAATGGCAAGGCTTGCTAGCTGTCATTTGTATTCAAAACTTTTACGCTACAATATTGAATTATTCGAATGGAAAAAATCGGTTTTGCATGGAAAAATCGCTGTGATTGATAACAATTGGAGCACCATTGGTTCTTTCAATCTGAATAATTTGAGTTCATTTGCGAGCATCGAAATGAATGTAGCCATCGATTCAGAGGAATTTGCAAAGGATTATTTAATCCATCTCAATGAAATTATCACTCAATGCGAAAGAATTACACCAGAAACTTTAAAATCAACCCATGGCTTGACTTCAAAATTCACTAATTGGGTTTCGTATTGGATTTCCAGAACCATTGAAATTATCATTACCTATTTCCCTCATAAAAGATTCAGGAAATTTTATTAGAGTAACATTAAATGCTTATTCCTCTAATAACGAGTAAAAATTCACTAAATTTATAGTGAAATTGAACCGCACTAATTACACAAATTCAAAGGCCAATTTAGTGTTGTCTAATTAGCTTTTAAACCAACTTTTAAAAGAATTTCAAGTATAAAATTTAGCTAAAAAAACATAACAATGGCATTTATAGACTATTACAAAGTTTTGGGAATCGATAAAACTGCTACCGAAGCCGAGGTGAAAAAAGCCTACCGAAAACTCGCCCGAAAATACCATCCCGACTTGAATCCCAATGATAAAGCAGCGGAACAAAAATTCAAGGAAGCCAACGAAGCCAATGAAGTTTTGAGTCATCCCGAAAATCGAAAGAAATACGATCAATACGGCGAAAACTGGCAACATTCAGAAGAATTCGAGAAACAAAGACAACAACAATCTCGTGGCGGCGGACAACAAGGAGGATTTGGCGGTTTTGAAGGTTTTTCTGGCGGTGGCGATTATTCCGATTTCTTTGAATCGATGTTTGGAGGTCGTGCTTCAGGAGGCAGAAGACAAACCCGACAATCCAAAGGTGGCGATTACAATGCAGAACTAAATCTAGAACTGAAAGACGTTTACACTACTCAAAAGCGCGAATTAACCATCAATGGCAAAAAAATAAGACTAACCATTCCCGCTGGAGTGGAAAATGGTCAAGTCATAAAAATTAGTGGAATGGGTGCCGAAGATGCTAATGGCGGTCCAAAAGGCGATTTATACATTACATTCACCATTCAAAATAATACCAAATTCAAATTAGACAAACACAATCTACATTCTACAGTAGATTTAGATTTATACACTGCTATTTTGGGCGGAGAAATAACCGTCGATACCTTTGACGGCAAAGTAAAACTAAAAGTTTTGCCTGGAACCCAAAATGGAACCAAAGTAAAACTAAAAGGAAAAGGCTTTCCTGTTTACAAAAAAGAAGGTGTTTTTGGAGATTTATACATTACTTATCAAATCGTAATTCCCACCCAACTCACAGAAAAAGAAAAAGAATTATTCTATGAGTTGGTTAAGTTAGGAACTAAATAATGGTTAAATACACCCGATAGATAACAACATCAATGTAGCCTATTTTAGCTCGTTGGTAGCCTAAGAATGCACCCGAAAGTCAGCCAACGGACAGATTAATTTGACGGTATCCATTGTTAATCAGAATTTTTATTAATTTCCACAAGGTCAAGGTAAATAATTTGGGGTACAATGTAGTTCCCGACTCAAGCGGTGTTTTTACGAGATAAATGTTCTATCAAATCGCTGTACAACTGATTGTTTGAAAGTGTAATTACCTCCTTTTTTTCAATAGATCAAAACTATTCTATCAACTATTTTTTGATGAATTTTACAACTTGAGCTTTTGATTCGGATAATATTTTCATAAAAAACATTCCACTTGGTAATGCGTCTAAATTATTTATTGTAATACTATTTTGAGAATTTAAAACTGGATTTGCAAGCGAATACACTTCTTTGCCTAAAACATCATAAATATGAATTTTAATTTTTCCGTTTAATTCATTTTCAAATTGAAGATTCAAGCTATTAGAAACGGGGCTAGGTGATAAAATGATTTCGTTTACACCTTTAAACGATGCTGTCTTTAAAGAAGTCTCCATTATTCTGGTGTAAAAACCTTTATAGTCGTTTTCGCCAACAAGCAAAATTTTTCCATCATTTTGCATTGCCATATCATAAATAACATCATCGCCAGAACTTAAATCATAAAAACCTTGGGTTGTTCCAGTTTTAAAATTAAAGTTGGTATCAACATTTCCAACAGAATTAAATCGTTGCAAATACAAACCTTTGTTATTTGTTGCAACAGAAAATCCGCCCAAATAGAAAGATTCGTTGGGTGTAGGCAAAATTTTATAAGCACTTCCATCAACATTAAAAAGGGATGTTTCTGTAGTGTGTGTTAAATCACTCATACTAATCCAATCGACGCCCGATGCTGTAAAACCGCGGAATGCTGGAATTTGTTTTCCGTTCCATAAATTTGCTGCACTTCCAGCTCCACACAAATAAATATTGTCTGAACTAGCTATAAACATCGAGTACACTTCAGAAGAAGCACTCAACAAAAAATAATTGTTTTGAGTATTTACTTCATAGTAAAATACTTTCGACCCGTTATCACCAAAAGTGGTGTCGAGTGTTCCGTTAGTATTTAATCGAGCTACAATTCCTTGTGAACCTGGCGAGGTGCGATGTCCTGCTACTATTATTTTTCCTTCCGATTGCACGCCAATGGCTCTGGCTTGACAATCACTTCCAAAGGCCAATTTTACATAGCCCGTACTGTTGAATGTAGTGTCAAAAGTATAATCAGTATTCAAACGAATAATAATCATTCGACCTTGTGAGAGAATACATCGTCCAGCCAATAGTATTTTTCCATCGGCTTGAGTAGTTGCTGCAAAAATATCAAAATCATTTTCTCCAATATCAAATGGAATAATCGTTGCTTTTAAAACACTCGGATTGGTAATTTCTCTAATTTCTATTCCTTTTAAGTTTATTCCTTCGCCTATCAAATTAGCAACATAATCATTTCCTACTATAGGTAATGGGAAATTTTTGTTGAGATTTGTACCTCCATTAGAAGATTCAACATCCCATTGATAATCAAGTACTCCATTTGAAACAATACCGGTAGACCCGCCATGAGAATAGGTAGCACCCTCATAATTCCAATTTGTAGTCATATAAAATGCATTGGTAGATGGATTCAACTTTATCCCACGATTTGCAGTTTTTAAATAGTTTCTGGAGCTAATGTTATTTTTAATACCGTAACTCGGTTCGACAAAATAGGTTCCTGAAGGTGTGAGTACACAGCCTACACAACCGGGTGTACCATCGCATTCTTCGCCATCTTCAACAATTCCGTTACCGCAAATTGAAACTGTAGTTTTAGACGAAGTGTTTTGAGCTATACTAGCATAGCTACAACAGAAAATTGAAATAAGTAGAATTTTTTTCATAATGTGTTGATTTATATTTTTGACAAATTTTCAACTTTAAACTATGTTAAAAAAAACACCAATAGACCAACGACATTATAAATAGACAGAAGCAATCTATTTGAAAGTATTCTTCATATAATCATCAAAACTAGGCAGTGATTTATCTTCAAAAATTGCTATGAATTGACCAAATTGCATATAAGCATACACATACGGATTGCTTGCTGCTTGCTCATAATTTTGGGTAAAATAATCTTCTTTTGCCATTCCCTCAGGAACAGGATTGGGCAATTTTGCAAATATTGTTTTGGCTAATTCATAACATTGCAGAAGTTCTGTTTTTTTACCTATTTTTTTCCAATACAAAATAGCAATAGTATTAGCTAAATATTCGTTTTGGTAACTTACTTTACTATTTTCCCGATCGTAAGTTTCTTGGTACGCATGACCATATTCATGAATTAAATAAAACCGTTGAAAAATAATCCAAACATTCTTTTCCCTTCTTCTTCACTCCCGGTCACTTCTTTTGTAAAATCTTTTAACTCAGGTAAAACTTGACTCCATATCGGAATAGTAACCCGATTTTGACCATCGAAAAAAATTAAATAAGGCGTAGTATTTACAATGATTGTGGTTTGAAACTTGTCATCTTTTGAATTTTTCAGCATTTTTTGTTGCGTCATTTACTAGCGTAACAGCATCATACTAAAGGGTAAACCATTTATTTTGAATATAAATAGTTTGCAAAAAAAGGTATAATATGAAAAATTAGAGTTTTTTCAATTTAAAATTATTTAAACAATATATTTGCTGTTGTATTGGATATGGATAAACTAATGTTTTCACTGATGGTTAGTATTCTATTAAGTAAAGACTTTGTCAAATTGATTTCAATATTTTTGAGTTGTGTTTGTTTGGCATTTTTACTGACTTTGTAATATATTTTAAATTCATTACAATTGATAAATTTTCGACTGTATTTAAACTGAAATTGATGAGCAAATTGCCTTAATTCCCTTTCACCCTCTTGGCTAACTTCAATTGTAATTGATTTAAAAGATTTGAATAATTTAGGATAAAGATGGTTTTGATAGACAATTGCATTGAATTTTTCAGGCGTAATTTCGCTATCTATTTCTTCATTTGAAAAACCAAGTTGCTGCAGATAATCAGAACTGTATTCCAATATTGAAAGTTCTAAATTTGTGGTTGAAGTTTTATTTTTTAAAGCAGTGTACCATAAGGATTTCTCGTCTTCAGTAGATATATCATAAGTATTTTCGGCTATCAATGAATTGTCTTTGTTGTCTTTCAAAATTTTGTTCAATTCATTTCGGTTTCTTGTTTTAAATTCAATAGCAATATCCCCCAAATGGTCACCAAATTTATTTTTTTGGGAGGGTTGAAAAAATTCAATAGTTCCAAATTCGCCAATAAAGTACTTACCCGTGTAAACATCAGAATCTGTTTTGGTAGTAGTTTCTTTAGATACAAACAAAGTGTCTTTTACAAACGAATTTGAAAACAGTGAAGCATAATCCTCTGCTGGAATGCAAGCAAAAATAGTATTTACATCCATTTTATATTGAGAATAAACCGAACTTAGGGAACACAAAAACAGACTGAAAATCAATAAATTCATTCTTTGCATCATGAGTTTTTTTTGTAAATTTATGATAAAAGTATTTATTTGAAAATCGAAATCGACCAATAACATTTTTAATAGACCTATGTAAATCATAACAAAAAATTGATACTTTTGAAAAAGTTATTTTGAGGCGTATGAATCTTTTCAATTGCATAATTATCGATGACGATGAAATTGACCGACTAACGGTCGTTTCATTTTCCAAAAGATTTCCAAATTTGAAAATTATTGGTGTTTTTGAAGATGCACAAGAAGCACTACTTCTTTTAGAAAAAGAAAAAATTGACATTTTATTTTTAGATATAGATATGCCTTCGTTAAACGGGTTGGAATTTCGCAAAAAAGCACTAGAAGTCCCCGTTTGTATTTATATCACTGCACACCCAGAGCACGCTGTTGAAAGCTTTGAATTGGATACCTTAGACTTTATTGTAAAACCCATAAAAATAGATCGATTTACCCAAACTATGCGTAAAATTGAAGATTATATGGAGTTAAAACAAAAAGCCAAATTATTTGAATCGACCATTGGTGGCGATGTGATTTATATCAAAGAAGGTCATACAGAAACTAAAGTGAAATTGCACGATATTTTGTATCTCGAAGCCTTGAAAGATTATACAAAAATTGTAACTGCATCCAAAAGGCATTGTGTGTTGAGCAGCTTAGGAAATCTTTTGAAAGAACCTCACTTTCAATCATTTATTCGAATTCACCGCAGTTTTGCCGTTCAAAAACAATATATTGATAAAAAAATGACAAACGAACTTTTGCTCAACAATGGAACACTTATTCCAATTGGTAGAAGTTTTAAAGAGAATTTGAGTTTATGAGAAAACTGACTTTTTTGTTCCTTATTTCTATCCATTTTTTAAGTTATTCTCAAACGGAATCAGATAAGAAGTTAGATTCTTTGATGCAAAAATTCTCGAGTCAAAAGAGTGTCGAAAAAGCAGAAACAGCTAAGAAAATAGGTTCCTATTATAAAAACAACAGTCAATATTATAAAGCAATTGAATACCAGCAAATTGCACGTGATTTATTTGAAAATGAAACAGTATTATCATCAAAGGAGAAAGCTAAAAATAAAGCCTTATGTGATATCAATATTGGCGTAGAATATTTCTTTATTGGTGATCACAAGAAAGCGATGGAGTATTACATAAAAGCTTATAAAGTAGTTCCAGAAAACATTGATTTATTACTTAATATGGAAGGTGTTTTTTCTAGTCAAGATAATCTTGAAAAAGCATTTTATTATGCTGAATTAGCCGAAAAAGTTGCTAAAAAAACTAAAGATTTATCGCAATTCGATAGAATTTGGTCTATTAAAAGTGATATTTATTTTAGCAAAAAAGATTCTGTCAAAGCCTTTGAGGCACTTGAAAAAAGTATTGAATTTTCTAAAAAAGAAAAAGATTTTGAGCAGTTAGCAATCACCTATACTAATTATGGAGATTTGTTGAAAGATTCAAGTAAAAAAATTGAGTATTATTTAAAATCCAAAGCGTTATGGGACAAATACCAACCTAGTAGTTTATTAGCAATATCTAACAATATCTCAATAGCTAATTTTTACAGAGAAATAGCAGAGGATGAGAAGTTGCAAAAAGAAAATAAAATATCTAGAACAGAAGCTTTAAATAAAGCTGAAAATTTACTTCTAGAACAAGTTAACAATTGTAAAAAAATTAAGCATAGAGGTAAAAACTTACAGTATTCCTTAGAATGCTTGAGTTATGTTTATGAATCAAAGAAGAATTATAAAAACGCCAATGATTATTTTAAGGAATGTGTCATACTTTATGATTCATTAAATTCAATTGACACTAAAAATAAGATTTTAAACGTTGAATCTTCATTCAGAATCGGTGAAAAAGACAAAGAAATACAACTCAACCAAAAAATAATTGAGCAAGAAAAAAAGCAAAAATGGTTTTATATTTTTGGGATTGTACTACTCACCATCATCGGGGGGCTATTATTTTACCAAAGTAGAAATCGCAAAAAAACAAACGAAAAATTGCAACTTTTAAACACTGAACTCGATCAAGCGAACAGAATAAAAACTCGTTTTTTCACTATCTTGAATCACGATTTAAGAAGTCCAGTGGCTAACTTGATTCATTTTTTACATTTGCAAAAGGAAAGTCCAGAATTATTGGATGAAGAAACAAAAACTAGAATGCAAGACAAAACCATTTCAGGTGCCGAAGATTTGCTTTCGTCAATGGAAGATATTTTACTGTGGAGCAAGGGACAAATGGAAAACTTTAAACCGCAACCAAAAAATGTGAAGGTAAATCAATTGTTTGAAGATACTAAAAAAGTCTTTTCAGGGTATTACGAAATTCAGTTTGAATATCAAAATCTTGATAATATAGAAATTTTAACAGATGAAAATTATCTAAAAACCATTGTACGAAATTTGACTAGTAATGCTATAAATGCCTTTGCAACTACCGCCAATGCAAAAATTACGTGGAAATCTTGGCAAGAAAATAATCAATACTTTTTATCAATTTCTGATAACGGAAATGGCGCATCCGAGCAACAATTGAAAGCCTTGTACGATGATAAAGAAGTCGTAGGTATTCAATCGGGCTTGGGATTGCATCTAATTCGCGATTTGGCAAAAGCTATTGATTGTGAAATTGAAGTGCGTTCAACAATGAATGTCGGAACAACTTTTGTACTAAGTTTCAAATAAAAAATAACACAATTTATTCTTAATGATGGTTTTAGAATCCCTTTTCCCGCATTCAGATATAATGGATTTTACTGCAAATAAATATTTGTTTTGACTGACTAACTCTACGAACTCATTGTACTGGGGAAACAATAGTAAATACCTTTGACGGAAAAACAAAACTAAAAGGAAAAGGTTTTCCTGTGTACAAAAAAGAAGGCATATTTGGTGATTTATACATTACTTACCAAATCTTGATTCCTACCCAACTCACCGAAAAAGAGAAAGAATTATTTGAGGAGTTGGCTAAGTTGAGGGCTAAATAACATAGTTAAACTATTTGAAAAATTTCTTTTGAAAAAATTAAATAAAGCTGAAATACTGACATAAATACCGTGAAAAATTCTAGGAATGTAATGTTTCCAAAATATTCTTCTAAATTAAGTTGCTTATAAATATTGACTCTTTGGTTGTTATATTTTTTAACTAAATTCATTATAGATATACCCCAACTAAAACTTAATAGAACAGAAAAACTATTGCTACTGGGTAAGGTTTTTAGATTGAAATAACTATAAGCTTTTGTCATTAATGCAATAATAAAGAATATTAAAATGACATAAAAGAATAATTCCATTAAATTTTCTTTATATTTTAAAAGTGTATAGATTGCAAAGTTCAAAAGAAATATTGCACTTATTAAGATTATGTAATACATTATTTTAAGGAATTAAACCCGATCGCTCGAATATTAAAAAAAACTTATGTAAATGTGCAGAATTACTTCGTCAGTTCGCTGTCGCATTCTATTCCTACTCCAATTGGCAACTACAATACCACGGACTTTAGCAAAATTTACGAAACAAATCTACCTAAATTACTCCTAACTCATAATCTAATTCTGTATAATTTCTTGCTGAACTAAAATAAAAATCCTCAAACAAGTCCACAATTATATAATTTCACATTAGTAAGATTATTCAAACGTTAAATTATTATTTTTTTGTAGTAAAATTCAAAAAATATTCTATTTTTGATAGGTAATTTAATATTAAAAATATGACAGCTCTTACAGATTATTGGTGGTTACTATTATTGCTTTTGTGCTTGGTTCTTTACAAATTCGTTTTACGAGTTTTCTTCGGAATGGTTATCGTTCCTGAAGATAAAATAGGTTTGGTAACCAAAAAATTCGTGCTCTTTGGCGCATCAAAATCATTACCCGACGGCAGAATTATCGCCACCAAAGGCGAAGCAGGTTTTCAAGCTAAAACATTGGCACCCGGATTGTATTGGGGAATGTGGCCTTGGCAATATTCTGTAAATATGACTTCGTTTACGATTATTCCAGAGGGAAATATCGGATTGCTGTTGAGTAAAGATGGTGCCGAAATTCCAACAGGTCGAATTCTTGCTCAAAAAGTCGCTTCCGATAATTTTCAAGATGCCACTTTATTTTTAGACAACGGCGGACAAAAAGGACGTCAATCGGCTTTTATAACCACAGGTTCGTATCGTATCAATACCTTCTTGTTTGAAGTTGTCGTAACTCCACAAATCGTGATTTCTGAAAATATGGTGGGAATCGTAACCGCAATGGACGGTGAACCCATTCCAATTGGACAAATTGCTGGTAAATTTGTCGATAATCACAACAACTTTCAGGATTTTGACCAGTTTCTAAAAAACGGAGGAAATCGTGGATTGCAACCTCAAGTGATGCTTGCCGGTTCGTATTACATCAATTCTTGGGCCATTCAAATTGAGCAAACCCCAATGACTGATGTTCCTATTGGATATGTTGGCGTGGTGATTTCTTACATAGGCGAAGACGGACAAGATGTGACAGGAGACACTTTCAAACACGGGAATATTGTTTCAAAAGGACAACGTGGCGTTTGGATGGAGCCTTTTGGACCTGGAAAATATGCTTTAAACAAATACACAACAAAACTGGAACCTGTTCCTACAACTAACTTGGTTTTAAACTGGGCTGATGCCAGAAGTGAATCGCATAATTTAGATCAAAACCTTTCTACCATTACGGTTCGTTCAAAAGATGGTTTCCCTTTTAATCTGGATGTTTCCCAAATCATTCACGTTCCAGCGAACGAAGCGCCAAAGGTAATTGCCCGTTTCGGAAGTATGAACAACTTGGTTTCTCAAGTTTTGGAACCCACTATTGGAAACTATTTTAGAAACTCGGCTCAGGAAAGCGACGTGATTTCGTTTCTTTCGACCAGAAAAGAGCGTCAAGAATCAGCCAAAAATCATATTAAAGTAGTTTTGGACGAATACAATGTCAATGCAGTTGATACTTTGATTGGTGATATTGTTCCGCCAGAATCTTTGATGAAAACTTTGACCGACAGAAAAATTGCCGAGGAAGAGCAAAAAACCTATCAAACCCAAAGAATGGCACAAGAACAACGCCAAGGGGTTGAAAAAGAAACGGCTATCGCCGATATGCAAAAAGAAATCGTGAAAGCATCTCAAAGTGTGGAAATCGCCCAAAGAACTGCCGATGCCACCGTTAAAAAAGCCGAAGGAGACGCCACCAGTTTAAAACTAAACGTGAATGCAGAAGCCGAAGCTACTAAAATGCGTGCCAATGCAGAAGCTGAAGCCACCAAAGCAAGAGCCGGAGCACAAGCTGAAGCCACAAAACTAACCGCAAGTGCAGAAGCCGAAAGAATCTCAAAAACTGGTTTGGCCGAAGCCGAGAAAATCAAAGCCATTGGTAAATCTACTGCCGAAGCGTATCAATTGCAGGTTTCAGCAATGGGTGGCGATAATTTTACCAAATACAAAATCACGGAAGAGATTGGAAAAGGTAAAATCAAAGTGATTCCAGATGTATTAATTTCAGGGAATTCAGGTTCCGATGGAGGAATTAGCGGACTTTTGGGTATGAAATTAATGGAAATGATGGATGCTAAAAGCGAAAAAGAAGAACCTAAAACCAAATAAAACCAATTTAAATTACCATTCAAAATCCGCTTTTCAGCGGATTTTTTATTATTCAGAATTTAACTTGTAAAATTATTGGATTCGAAAACAAAACGCATCTACAAGAACTGAAAATTAGTAGATTATTCGTAAATTTACTATGTCCGTTCGCTATGCTCGGGTGAGTGTGTTTTTTATAAAAATACCATCTTATAGATGAAAGCTATTTCAAAAATAATCGCATCTTTCAAGGCCTTCTTGCTTGAAATTGGAGAACTATCTAGTTTTGCAGGTCGCTTCTTTCAGGAAGTATTCAAACGCCCTTTCGAGTTCAAAGAATTTATCCGACAATGTTACAACATGGGAAACCGTTCCCTCCTATTAGTTGCAGTTACAGGTTTTATAATCGGATTGGTATTTACATTACAATCACGACCAACATTGCAGGAATTTGGTGCTGTCTCTTGGATGCCTTCTATGGTTAGCATTTCGATTATTCGAGAAATTGGACCAATCATTACTGCTTTGATTTGTGCTGGAAGAATTGGCTCTGGAATTGGCGCCGAATTAGGTTCGATGCGAGTGACCGAACAAATTGATGCAATGGAGGTTTCAGGAACGAATCCTTTTAAATATTTGGTCGTTACTAGGATTTTGGCAACGACTCTTATGCTTCCAATTCTGGTGTTTTTTGGCGATATTATTGCGCTTTACGGCTCCTATCTTGTCGAAAATACCAAAGGAAATGTATCGTTTTTATTGTATTTCAATAAAGTGGCAGAAGCTTTGGAATTTGGCGATTTAATCCCAGCCACCATTAAGTCTTTCTTCTTTGGTTTTGCCATCGGATTAGTCGGTTGTTTCAAAGGGTATAATTGCAAAAAAGGGACTGCTGGTGTTGGTCTTGCTGCCAATTCCGCTGTGGTTTTCACTTCGATGTTACTTTTTATAATCGATTTTATTGCCGTTTTTATAACTAATATTTTTTATGATCTATAAATTATGGAAGCCTTCTCACAAAATAATAAAACGATAATAGAAATCAAAGACCTGAAAAAAAGCTACGGTGACAACCACGTTTTGAATGGCTTCAATATGCGATTGGTCGAAGGCGAAAATCTCGTCATTATGGGCAAATCGGGTTCTGGAAAATCAGTAATGATAAAATGTTTGATTGGATTAGAAGAACCTGATAGCGGATCAATCATTGTAATGGGCAAAGATATAAGCACATTGGAACGCGATGAATTGGATGAATTGCGAACCGAAGTGGGTTTTCTTTTTCAAGGAAGCGCGCTTTATGATTCGATGACCGTTCGAGAAAATCTAGAATTTCCACTGAGACGACATACCAAGAAATTTGGCGTTATAAAAGATACTACGCCATTAGTTATGGAGGCTTTAGAAAATGTAGGTTTGGCAAAAACAATCGATTTGATGCCTGAAGAACTTTCGGGTGGAATGAAGCGACGAATAGCACTTGCCAGAACCTTGATTTTGCAACCAAAAATCATTTTGTACGACGAACCCACAACGGGATTAGACCCAATAACTGCCAAAGAAATTATTTTGTTAATGCAATCTATTCAAAAAAAATACAACACCTCAGCCATCATTATTACCCACGATGTAGATTGTGCGAGAGCTATTTCGAATCGAATGATTTTATTGATAGACGGGATAAATTATGCCGAAGGCACATTTAATGAATTACACGCCTCAAAAGACCCTAAAATACAAGCATTCTTTAAATAAAATTAAAATGGAAAAAACAGCTTCACAAAAAATAAACCTAGGCCTATTCGTAATCATTGGATTATTGATTTTTGTACTTGCCGTCTATTTTATTGGCAACAAACAAAATATGTTTGGAAAAACGAATCATTTGCAGACCGTTTTCAATAATGTCAACGGCTTGCAGCTAGGAAATAGCGTTCGGTATTCGGGAATTAGCGTTGGAACAGTTCGAGGAATCGAAATGATTAACGACACTACCATTCGAGTGGATATGATTATAGATAAATCTATTTTCTCCTACATCAAAAAAGATGCAATTGCCACCATTGGCTCCGACGGATTGGTGGGCAATATGATCATCAACATTATCCCTGGAAAAGGGAATCTGCCTTCGGTAGTTTCTGGCGACGAAATTCGTTCTTTCAATCGAATCCGAACCGAAGATATGTTGAGCACCCTGAATATTACCAATAAAAATGCAGCAACTCTAACGGCAAATTTGCTTAAAATTACCGATAAAATGATTGAAGGAAAAGGAACTTTGGCTTCTTTGCTCAATGACACAATGATTTCGAGAGACCTAGGAGAAACTATGCGCTATTTAAAATTAACTACCAAAAGTGCTTCTGAAACAGTATCAAAAATTGATAAAATCGTAGCTTCATTAGACAATAAAAACAATGTTGTAGGAGTCATAAAAGATACGGCTGTGGCCAATAATTTAAAAAATACTATTGCCAATTTAGAGAAATCTACCAATGAAATTAACAAAGTGGTGACCAACCTCAACGCCACGATTCTGAATATCAAAGAAGGAAAAGGCGCAATAAATTACTTAGCAAACGACCCAAAATTAGTTCAAAAAATAGATTCAACAATGACCAATCTTAATGCAGCCAGCATAAAACTAAACGAGGACTTAGAAGCAATGAAACATAATTTTCTGCTTCGTGGGTATTTCAAAAAACAAGAAAAAGAGAAAGCTAAAGCAGAAGAAAATAAAAAGTAATTAAAATAAAAGATTGAATTAATAACCTATTAATTTTAGAATAGCCCTTTGAGATTTTAAAAGGGGATGATGTAATTAGCTTAAAACCTTGTAAATACTTGGTTCTAATTAAGTAATTAGTTTACAAAAAAAATTCCGCTACTTGCGGAATTTTTTATAAACATAAATCAAATTATTGCAAAAGAAAATTAAGTCCTACGTTAAAACTTCCTCTACTATTTTTTGCGTCTGAACCAGAATTAACTTTGAAAATATCTGAAAGACCATCTTGCTCATCATATTCTAACGAAATTTTCAATTTATCTGAAACAGGTATTTTTACACCAATCCCAAATGAGATTCCAAAGTCTGTACTATTAAAAGCCTTTTTAACATTTCTGCTATTGGTCGTTTCATTTGCTCCCATTAAAAACCCTGCGTAAGGACCAAAATTTAAATACCAATTTCTTTTCCTCCCAAAATGCCAATTTGCCATTACTGGAACAGTTAAATAATCTAATTTATAATCTGTTGTGTAAACAATGCCACTATCTAAATCATTATAAAAGCCGTTGTCCCAACCTTTTTGATCATAAATCAATTTTCCCTTAATACTCCATCTATCTGAGAAAAAATAATCAGCTGCTAAACCAACATTAACTCCAGAGCCACTGTCTGAATTTCCGTTGGAGTTGCCAACATTAAATGCATTATAACCAATATTTACTCCAAATTCTACAATTCCTTTTTTATTTCTCTGACCGAAAGACGCTATGGAAAATAAAACTAAGACAACTACAATTACTTTTTTCATTTTTTTGATTTTTAAAATTCGAGCGAATTTAATAAAAAAAATAGTAAAAAAGTAATGTAATTCTTATTTATAATGATTCTTTATTCAAATACTTTTCAGGCTTTGAATCAACAAATCGATATCTTCTTTGGTGTTGAAATGACTAAAAGAAATGCGTAAACTGGGTTTCTTTAAATCTTCATTTGAAAGCATTTCGGCCAAAACGTGAGACGGCTTTATACTTCCCGATTGACAAGCACTGCCGCGAGAAACCGCAATTCCTTTCATATCCAAATGAAACAAAATCATAGCGGTTTTCGCTTCGGAAAAAGGCAATAATACATTCAAAATAGTATAAACCCCATCGATAGTTCCATTGATTTCAAAAGAAGGAAATTCGATTTCCAATTGATTAATCAAATAATTTTTCAATTCTTGAATATGATTCTTTTTGACTTCCAAATTAGTGTATGAAAGTTCCAAAGCCTTTGCCATTCCAGCAATTTGATGCACCGCTTCAGTTCCAGGACGCAACCCCTTTTCTTGTTCGCCTCCAAAAAAAAGAGGCTGTAATCCTGAATTTTTCTTGATATAAGCAAATCCAATTCCTTTTGGTCCGTGAAATTTATGCGCACTTGCTACCATAAAATGGATAGGAAAATGCTGTAAGTCAATTTCCAACTTACCCACAGATTGTACCATGTCCGAATGAAAAAGAGCGTTGTGTTGCTCACAAATTCTCCCAACTTTTTCAACATCCAAAACGGTTCCAATTTCGTTATTCACGTGCATTAGACTCACTAGCGTTTTGATTTCTTGCGAAAGCAAATCTACTAAATCAGTCAAGTCAATTTCGCCATTGGGTTTTACTGCAACATAATCTACTTGAATTTCAAATTCTTTTAGCAGGGCTTCAACAGTATGTAAAACAGCATGATGCTCTATTTTACTTAAAATTATTCTTTCAACTTTTAAATCCTTAACTACTGAGCGAAGAATCCAATTATTAGCTTCGGTTCCACAAGAAGTAAAGATTATTTCTGAAGCTGAAACGTTCAAATTCTTGGCAATAGACTTTCTGGAAAGTTCCAAAATACTTTTTGCATTCCGCCCAAAACTATGCGTGGACGATGGATTTCCAAAATCTTCGGTCAATACTTTTGTCATTTCTAAAATGACTTCAGGATGCAATTGCGTAGTGGAGGCGTTGTCGAGATATACTTTTTTCATCGATACAAAGTTATGAAATATCAATTGTGATTTCTGCACTATCAATTGCCAATTTTTTCACTATTTTTGCGACAAATATTTATACAATGAAAAGAGTATTTAGCCTATTGATTTTTGCGCTATTATTAAACGGATGTGATGACGGTAATTTGACTTTGGAAACTATTGATTTTGAAGATGCAGAAACAAAAAGTTGTAGCGACAATAATATCATTTACAAACTGAAAGAAAACGAAGCTTTATTGCTTGAGATTCCAAAAACGACATTTGAAAACGAACCTACAGATCCTGACTCTCCAACAGTTATAGATATCGACAATTCAACTAACCGAGTAGTTTATCGTTTTTATAACGGAACAGTTGCCACAGACAATATTTGCAACACAATTCCCCCAGCAACACCTTATGTTTCTGACCAATGGACAGCTAGTTCAGGCAAAATAGAAATTGCGACAACAACTAAAACTGTTGCAGGAACTATTGCTGGAAGTACTGTTATTACTGGCTACAACCATCGTATTGTTTTCAAAAATATAACATTTGCAAAAACAAATGGCACTCAAGTTTATGAAACCTTTGTTTTTGGGGATTACATTACACCAGCAACTCCATTACCGTTTGGATTTGACAAAACAGCAGATCAATGCCCTATTTCAAAAGATGTTTATAATTTTACTAGCGGCGAAGCATTAACACTAGAAAATCTAGATGCCTCTTTAATTGCCAATGTGGAAACATTACCGGATGCTCCCAGAACTGCAATAATTGGCTCCGTTAAAAACAAACTTATCTATCGTTTGTATTCAAATGGGGTGCTTAGTGCAGACTATTTTTGCAAAACAATTCCACCAACACTTCCAACAGTTAGCGAAGAATGGAATGGAGTAAATGGCGTTGTAAACGTTAGTGGTATCATAGAAGTTACCACTATAAAAAGCGGAACAACTGCATTTAAACACAACATTGTAATTAAAAATGCAACCTTAAAGAAAGACAATAGCACTTTCAAATTGGGTGATGTTTATATCTATGGAGAATTAATAACCTTCTAATTTACCCAATATTAAAAGCATTTTACCGCAAATTCGCAAATTAAATCAACCTTCCGGAATGTTTTATTTGTGACCCGAGCGAGAGCGAATAGACGAAGTAATTTGCGGTATATTTTTTTTATTCTAGACTTAAAATTTTAGTTCAAAACAAAACTATTTACTGTTTTGTTTGATGTAAACTTCGGTTGCACCTTGACCGTATTTTTGATAATTACCGTCTTGAAAAGCAATATTATCATAACGTCCCAACAAAAAATCCAACTCCGATTTTAGAACTCCTTCGCCAACACCGTGTATAAAAACAATCTTAGGAATACGATTTTTTATAGCAAATTCTATGTGTCTTTTTGCAGTTTCAGCTTGCAAAGTAAGTATATCATAATTAGACATTCCACGTTTATTGGGCACTAGTTTTTCGATGTGTAAATCGAATTCTGGAGCAGGAATTTCACGCTTATCTTTACGCTCTTTAACAAAACTTCTGGGTTTTGGGATTTCTTTTTCTTTAGCAATTTCAACTACATCAATTCTTCTGATAGAATCCATTAAGTTACTGGAATTGTTTATTTTAATCAATTCATTGACAAAATATGTCATCACAAAACCGTCTGTAGTTTCTATGGTAACTTGCTTATCTTTTACAGCTACTACTACTCCGTTTACATCTTCATCTAAAACCGAAACTTGGTCTCCTTTATTGAACATTTTTTATTTTTATATTTGATTATTATTTATTTTTTGGACATCAGAATTCAAAAGGAAGACGCTAAAAATCATTTTGATGAATTGAAAGTTTTCCATTTTATTTACATTATGCTAATCGACCAATTGCAAATATATCAAAGTTACAGCTGCCACCGTCATAATTAACAATGTTGTAAAACCAAGAATATTAGATGTCCTGCTATTTGTAAATTTACCCATTACTTTTTTGTTATTCGAAATATGAAGAATAATAGCAATTAAAATTGGAGCGGTCAATCCGTAAAGTATAGCTGTATAAATCAAAGCTTGAATTGGAGAAATGCCCACATAATTTAATGACAATCCAAGTAACAAAGAAATACCAATAATTATATAAAAAGCCTTTGCCTCGTGAAATTTTTTATCAAGACCTTGCTCCCATCCAAAAGTTTCGGTAATGATATAGGAAAGCGAACCACTTAAAACTGGAATTGCAATTAGCCCAGTTCCGATGATTCCAACAGCAAAAAGAAGGTAAGCAAAATCACCTGCCAATGGTTTTAATGCAATGGCAGCTTGTTCGACAGTATCAATTTGGTGAATACCATTATTGTACAAAACCGTTCCCGTAGTCAAAATAATAAAATACATTACAAATCCAGAAAAAGACATGCCAAAATCAACGTCTTCATTTATTTCGTGAATTATCTTTTTGTTTACAATAAGGTGTTTTTTATTTTGTTCCTCAACTTCCATTGAGGCTTGCCAAAAGAACAAATAAGGTGAAATTGTAGTTCCCAAAACACCTACTACAACCGCCATAAACTCTTTGTTAAATTCAATTGTGGGAATAAAAGTAGATTTAAAAATATGCAACAAATCCTGGTCGTACAAAAAAGGCACAATGAAATATACAATCATCACAATGCACAAATATTTTAGTGTAGCAGCAATTTTTTGATACGGCAAATAAATAATTAACCCCAAAAGTAATATGGTAAACAAAACACTAAAATAAGTAGCCTCAATGGACGGAAATAATAAATTCCCAACGGCTCCCATTCCAGCAATATCAGCACCAATATTCATCACAATAGCTGGAAAACTAAACAAAAGCATGAGATACAAAACAGGTTTAGGATAATTATTTTTGAGTGCACCCGTCAAACCATGAGAAGTCACAATACCAATCCTAGCACACATTTGTTGAATTGAAGCCATTAAAGGGAATGCAACAATCGAAGTCCATAAAGTCGATAGTCCAAAAGCTGCACCTGCCTGAGAATAGGTTGCTATGCCAGAAGGATCATCGTCACTAGCCCCAGTTACAAGACCAGGACCAAGAATTTTAAAATAGCCCGCAATTTTGTTTTTAAATTTTACTGCGTTGTTCATCTTTCTAAACATTCGTTACCAATTAAAATAAATCGACAAAAAAATCAAGAATACATGCTAATTTACGCATTTATAAAATCTATTCCGAATAAAATTGAAAGTATTGATTTGGATATCCTAAAACTACATGTTTAAAAATTATTTAGGAGATGTTGCAGTTGAATCTGTTTTTAAAATCGCAGGAACCTGAGAATTTAAATTAGAATTTGTAGCGGCAGGAACTGCATTGCTTGTTGGCGAATTCAATGGAGCTCCAACAGCAATATCACAGCGATGACCCGTTTGCCCGTGTGGAGGATTCATTCCCGGTTTGGTAACCACGGCAGTAGTATTAGATTTTATAATTGCTGGCACAGAAGAATTGGTTACCGATGGGTTTGAAATTGACTTCTCAGGCAACGTATTCAATGGAGCTCCCACAGCAATATCACAACGATGGCCAGGTTGACCGTGCGAAGGATTCTTTAACCCTAAGGCATTTTGATTTGCATTCTGTTGTAACAAAGATGGGTTTTGAGTTGAATTCATAGACACTCCCGGAGTTGCATTTGGTGAAATTGATGTGCTGTCAGCAGTCGAAGGATTATTGCCCACTGAACTTTCTTGTGGCTCTAATTCTTTTTTACAAGAAAAAATAATCGTTAAAAACAATAACAATAAACTTGAAATGTATTTAGTTTTCATCTTCAAAGTATTAAAATTTATAGCATTCAAATATAGTTTTTATACTAATATCTTCAACATAACTTCAATCGTTAAACAATTTACATCCATTCTGAATTTTATAAAAACAGTAATATTATTTAATTGACAGATTTATTTAAGCAAATTTATTTTCCGAATTATTACGGCAATTTCTAAAAACAACTTACTTTTACCTTTTATAGTAACATTTGAATTTTATTATTGTGAGTAAAGAACTAATCAGAAATTCTATTTCTGCCCTTAAAAGTCATTTTTCCATCAATTATGGGATTAAAACCTTGACCGAGGCTTTTACTGAAAAACTATTTTATACGCTTTTTGATTCCAATGCGCACTTGGACCAAAGCATTGACGAACTCGAAATCCTTTTTAAGAAAATCGCAAAAATTTCCTCTAAAAAACCCGATGCTTTATGCGATACTATTTGGGAAAAATTTCTTGAAAAACTGCCCTTAGTTTTAGATAATCTAAATCAAGATGCCGCTTACATTCTAGAAAACGACCCTGCTTCAAATAGTATTGATGAAGTTTTTTTAGCCTATCCAGGATTTCATGCCATCGCAATTTATAGGTTGAGTCACGAATTATATTTATTGGACATGTTGCTTTTTTCAAGACTGATGAGCGAATATGCGCATCGTATCACTGGAACCGATATTCATGCAGGAGCCGAAATTGCTTCTCCATTTTTTATTGACCACGCCACTGGAATTGTTATTGGAGAAACAACCGTAATCGAAAAACATGTAAAATTATACCAAGGTGTCACTTTGGGTGCATTAAGTGTTAGTAAAGATATGAAAAGCACCAAAAGGCATCCTACCGTTGAAAAAAATGTTTGCATATATGCTAATGCTACTATTTTGGGAGGTGAAACTGTTATTGGAAAAAATAGTATTATCGGCGGAAATACTTGGATTACCAAATCGATTCCAGCAAAATCAGTTGTGACTAATACTACCATCACAGAAGTAAAAATAAAAGAGTTAAAATAGAATGAACGCACAAGATATATTAAAACTTATAGGAAACACACCTTTAGTTGAATCCCGAAATCTAGTTAAAAACAAAAACGTAAAACTGTTTTTCAAAATGGAAGGAAACAATCCAGGAGGCAGCGTAAAAGACCGCCCTGCTTACAATATGATTGTATCTGCATTAGAAAGAGGAGAGATAAAAAAAGGAGATAAACTCATTGAAGCCACCAGCGGAAACACTGGTATTGCCTTAGCGATGATTGCCCAATTATTAAACATAGAAATTGAACTTATTCTTCCTGAAGATTCGACTAAAGAACGCACCCAAACGATGAGAGCTTATGGTGCAAAAGTAATTCTAACACCTGCAAAAGAGGGAATTATTGGCTCCAGAGATTATGCAGATAAAAAAGTAGCCGAAGGCGGTTATGTAATGCTCAACCAATTTGCTAATGAGGACAATTGGAAAGCACATTACAAAACCACAGGTCCAGAAATATGGAATGATACTCACGGAACTGTAACCCATTTTGTTTCGGCAATGGGAACAACAGGAACTATAATTGGGACGTCAACTTATCTGAAAGAAAAGAATCCTACCATTCAAATCATTGGTGCACAACCAAGTGATGGATCGCAAATTCCTGGAATCCGAAAATGGCCAAAGGAATATTTGCCCAAAATATTTGACGCTTCAAAAGTGGACACCATAATGGAAGTTACCGAAAAAGAAGCTCGAGAAATGACCAAAAGATTAGCACTTGAAGAAGGTATATTTGCTGGAATGAGCAGCGGAGGTTCAGTTTCTGTAGCATTGAAGCATGCAGAACAAATGGAATCTGGAGTAATTGTTGCTATTATTTGTGACCGTGGTGATCGGTATTTATCTTCAGATTTGTTTGATTAAGAACAACTATTTTAAACATAAAAAAGGCTCGATTGTTTCTAATCGAGCCTTTTTTAGTATTTCAAAGATTAGCCTTAAACCAAACTAGCTTCGGTAGAAATTTCGGTGTCGAATAATTTTGAAATCGGACAATTTGCCTCAGCTTTGGTTACTAATTCTTGGAAAGTTTCATTTGAAATATCTTTAATTTTAGCACTTACCGTAAGATGAGAACTTACAATTTTTCCTTCTAGCAAATTGATATCGCATTTGGTTTCAATGCTATCAATCTCAAAACCGCCTTCGGTAATGTAAGCCGAAAGTTGCATTGTAAAACATCCTGAATGTGCCGCAGCGACTAATTCTTCTGGATTTGTACCAATTCCTTCTTCGAAACGAGATTTAAAAGAGTATTGTGTTTTTTCTAATATTCCACTTTGTGTAGATAAATGACCGGCTCCTTCTTTGAGTGAACCATTCCAAATTGCGGTTGCATGTCTTTTCATAATTTTTATTTTTATTTTCTCAAATTTAAGGTTTTAATGACAAATAATTTTAGTTTATTTTACTTTTTAACTAAACTTTAAGCCAAGATTCAATCCCGTTTTTTTACTACAAAATCAATTGAATCGGATAGGTTTTGCAGACTGAAAATAGTATTTTTGTTTACTAATTCTTAAAAATCCCAGTCGGGCGACTTATGAAAAACATAAAACCAATTTACTACATCATTATTTTATCACTATTCATGACAAAACAAATACAAGCGCAAGATTGGGCAAATTTGAATAAATACCAAACCGAAAATTCCACTCTTCAACCCTTGAAACCTGGACAAAAAAGAGCCGTATTTATGGGCGATTCTATTACTGAAGGTTGGTCATTAGCTGACTTTTTTACTGGAAAACCATATGTAAATAGAGGAATCAGCGGACAAACTACTCCACAAATGCTTATTCGATTTAGAGCCGATGTGATTGCATTACAACCCAGTGTGGTGTTGATTTTAGCAGGAATTAATGATATTGCTGGTAATACGGGTCCTTCGACATTAGAAATGATAGCCGACAATATATTTTCGATGGCAGAATTGGCCAAAGCCAACCAAATCAAAGTCATTTTATGTTCGGTTTTACCTGCTTCTGATTTTCCTTGGAGAAAAGGATTAGATCCAGCCGATAAGGTCATTACACTCAATAAAATGATAAAAACCTATGCTGATGTCCATGGAATTCTTTATTTAGATTATTATACCGTAATGGTCAATGACCAAAAGGGATTGAAAGCCGAATACTCTGGTGATGGCGTTCATCCGAATAAAACAGGTTATGAAGTGATGAGAATTGCCGAAAAAGCAATTGAAGAAGTGTTATCAAAAAAATAAATTTTCACAATAAAAATCAAAATAAAAAACATGAACTACAGAAAACTAGGAAAAACCAATTTCAACATCTCGGAAATAGCCCTTGGAACTTGGCAAGTAGGCGGAAAATGGGGTTCGCCCTTCAATGACAAAACCGCAGACGAATTAATCAATACTGCCATTGACAACGGCGTAAATTTTATTGACACCGCCGATGTATATGAAAATGGATTGAGCGAAACAGCCGTAGGAAGAGTGGTTCGTTCTCGTTCAGAGCGCATTTATGTGGCCACAAAATGCGGTCGCCACATTAATCCGCACGTGAATGAAGGATATCAACCCAAGATTTTACAAAAATTTGTTGAAGATAGTTTGAAAAGAACAGGACTCGAAACTTTAGATTTAATTCAATTGCATTGTCCTCCAACCGAAGTCTATTATCGTCCCGAAATCTTCGAATTGTTTGACCGTTTGAAAGAACAGGGAAAAATTCAAAACTTGGGCGTTAGTGTCGAAAAAGTGGAAGAAGGACTCAAAGCTATTGAATATCCAAACGTGACTACGGTTCAAATCATCTTCAACCTGTTCCGTCAGCGACCATCCGAATTATTTTTCAAAGAAGCACAGAAAAAAGACATTGGTATTATTGCCAGAGTTCCTTTGGCAAGCGGACTTTTGACTGGAAAATTCTCTTCTCAAACAACTTTCGAAGCACTAGATCACCGCAATTTCAATCGAAATGGAGCAGCATTCGACAAAGGGGAAACTTTCTCAGGGATTGATTATGAATTGGGCTTAAAAGCAGTCGAAGAATTGAAATCCTTATTTCCTGAGGTTTCTAATTTGGCTCCAATTGCTTTGCAATGGATTTTAAGTTTCAGCGAAATCAGTTGTATTATTCCAGGAGCATCAAAATCTAGTCACGTGCAATCGAATTTATCAGTTTATGATTTGCCTAAACTGAGCCCAGATAAAATTGCTGCAATGAATGCTATTTACGAAAAATACATTAAGCCAGAAGTGCATCAATTGTGGTAATAAATGTTTAAATATTTAGCCACAGATTTACAGATTTTTACAATTATTTAAAATCTGTAAATCTGCGGCTATTTTAAATAATATAAATGTTCAACAAATCCAATTTCAAAGAATGGTTTGATCGGTATAAATATGCCGAAATAGCAGCTACATCGGCAGCATTGGCAAGCTCGCAATTCAACCGAATCTTTGATGGATTGACAACAGCTTATTTAATCACTTTTGCCGAATACGCTGCGTTTTATGGGGTTATTTTATTTATTGGCTACCAAAAATTGGTCAAAGCCAATCGGTTATTAGATAAAAAAACGTCTTTAAAAGAAATCCTTTTTCTGGTTCGAAATTTACTACTTGAATTTGGTTATCCCGCTTTCCTCGACCTTTTCTTTATTCGCCCGTTTTGTATGTATTGGATGCCCATTTTGACAGGGAATCATTTTATAGGAATCATCTTTGGCAAAATTGCTGCCGATGCCGTTTTTTATGGTTTAGCAATTGTGAATTACGAATGGATTAAGAAGAAAAACTCAAAATTATGAGTCTCTTTTTGATACTTTACTCCTGAAAATTTCGTTATTTTATAGAAATATCAAATTATAATCTATGAAAAAATGTATTATTATAAGCTGTCTATTACTAATTATAGGCTGCAAAACAAAACAAATAAATGGCAAATTAATTCAAAAAGGTGTTGGTGCTAGCGAATTGAATGCAGTCGAAAACGCTCAAAAAGACAAAGCTTATGAACTCGGAAAAAGGCTTTTGATGACTTGCAACACCTCCAAATTTAAACCTTTTACAAAAAGTGAAGCCACAGACAAAGTTATTGCGAACTCATCGGAAAAGAACGTCAAAGCAATTGGAATCAGATACGGCTTAAAATATGGCAACTTCAAGGATCTTGAGTTTGTAGAAATGGTGAGAAACAAAACCGATGCCACCAACATTTACCGATTCAAAGCCCATTTTGATTATGCAAAAGCCAACAAGGAGCTTCGAGTGACGATGAACTCAGAAAACAAAATCTCTACCATTACTACCAAAGACTGGAAGGATGATTTTAATTAAAAAATGATGTTGTATTTTGTTCTTGTACACCATTAATTATCAACACATCCCTTGCTTTGTATTTCTTAATTCGTACTTAAAAAGTATTTGGTTTCATTTTTAGTAAAAATATTTCTCAATTTGAATTTATAAAACCATTCAAAGCGTTATTTTTGCGCTATGGCTAAGAAAAATACAGACAAGATCGTTTTTGATCATATAAAAGTCCTTGATGCAGGTGCAAAAGGCGTTTCGGTGGCAAAAGCCCCAGATGGAAAAGTAATCTTTATTCCCAATGTTGTTCCTGGTGACGTGGTCGATGTGCAAACTTTCAAAAAGCGCAAAGCCTATTACGAAGGGAAAGCGGTGAAATTTCACGAATTTTCAGAACACAGAATCGAACCTATTTGTGAACATTTTGGTGTTTGTGGTGGTTGCAAATGGCAAAATATGAAATACAACCAGCAATTGTATTACAAACAAAATGAGGTTTTCAACCATTTGCAACGCATTGGAAAAATTGAACTTCCTGAATTTGAACCGATTTTAGGTTCCGAAAAACAATTTTTCTACAGAAACAAAATGGAATTTTCGTTTTCGAACAGTCGATGGTTGACGGAAAAAGAAATTGATAGCACAGAAGATTTGGGCAACCGAAATGCTTTAGGTTTCCATATCCCGAAAATGTGGGACAAAATTTTAGATATTAATAAATGTCATTTGCAGGAAGATCCATCGAATGCTATTCGTAATGAAATCAGGGCTTTCGCCAATGAAAATAACCTCACATTTTTTAATCCAAGAAATCACGAAGGTTTGCTTAGAACCTTAATGATGCGAACCGCTTCAACGGGTGAAATTATGGTTTTGATTCAGTTTTTCGAAAATGATAAAGCCAATAGAGAATTGATTTTAGACCATATTTACGAAAAATTTCCTCAGATTACTTCATTACAATATGTAGTGAATAATAAGGCGAACGACACTTTATACGATCAAAATATAAAATTATACAAAGGAAGAGATTACATTTTAGAAGAAATGGAAGGTTTAAAATTTAGCATTAATGCCAAATCTTTTTACCAGACCAACTCCGACCAAGCATTCGAACTGTATAAAATTGCCCGAGATTTTGCTGGACTTACAGGTAACGAAATTGTATATGATTTATACACCGGAACTGGAACAATTGCACAATTTGTTTCCAAAAATGCTAAAAAAGTAATTGGTGTTGAAAGTGTTCCCGAAGCCATTATCGATGCCAAAGCCAACGCCGAACGCAACAATATCAAGAATTGCGAGTTTTATGTTGGTGATATGAAAGTAGTTTTCAACGAAAGTTTCATCGCGCAACACGGCAAACCTGACATTATTATTACCGATCCTCCAAGAGACGGAATGCACAAAGACGTGATAGAACAAATTATGAAAATTGAGCCTAAAAAAATTGTTTATGTAAGTTGTAACTCGGCTACTCAAGCAAGAGATTTGGCTTTAATGGACGAAAAATACAAAGTTTCACGCGTTCGACCCGTAGATATGTTTCCTCAAACACATCACGTAGAAAATGTTGTACTTTTGGAGAGAAGATAATTTTAGTCCCGATAGCTATCGGGAACAGGTTTTAGATTGCAGTTGTTGAAATTGATATTTAAAGAAATTTATGAAAAAAATACTTTCGCTTTTATTACTTGTAATATTCACTTCTTCCAGTTGTGAGAAAGATGATATTTGCGATGCCAATACACCTACAACTCCCCGTTTAGTAATTGATTTTTACAATATTTCGAATGCATCTGTTAAGAAAAATGTAAACAATCTGAAAGTTATTGGAGAAGGAATGACCGAAGGCATTGTTTTTAACTCTGGTGCTTCAGGCGAAGCGCAATATTTAACTAACGGTAGTAGCATTTCAATTCCATTAAAGACAGACTCCAATTCAACTAAATATAGTTTTATTCTGAATTCAGGCAATTCAAATCCAACATTGATAGATACTGATGAAGTCACATTCAATTACACAAAAGAAGATGTTTTTGTTTCAAGAGCTTGCGGTTTCAAAACCCTTTTTACTTTTGTGCCAAACAATCCCATAATTCATACTGCAGTACCAATAACCAAAGGAAAATGGATGCAAGTCATTTCTGTCGAAAAAAGTAATATAGCAAACGAAAATGAGACACACATTAAAGTATTTTTTTAGTTTTTGTTTTCTAATAGTACAGTTTTTGACACAGGCTCAAGAAACTACTGCAACCAAAACTACATCAGAAAAAAAGAAATCTGAAGGCAAAATTCCAGAGGCTCCAAAACAAGCAACTGCAAAATTGGATACAATAGTTCCCGTAAAAAAAGACTCTATTGTTCCTGTAAAAAAAGATCGATATGGACTTCGTGTGGGAGTCGATTTGTACAGACTCACTCGTGGTTTATATGATAAAAATTATAAAGGAATAGAACTAGTTGGTGATTACCGCTTAACTAAAAATTACTATGTAGCTGCTGAGTTAGGAAGTGAAGATAAAACAACCGAAGATGATCGATTAAATACCACTACCAAAGGAACTTACCTGAAAGTGGGTTTTGATTATAACGGCTACGAAAACTGGTTGGATATGGAAAACATTATCTCTATTGGATTACGTGCTGGTATTAGTACCTTTAGCCAGGAATTGAACAGTTACAAGATTTACAATGCACATCCTTATTGGGGAGAAATGCCTTCGAAAGATTCAGGAGAGACTTTCAGCGGACTAACAGCTGGCTGGATTGAAGTCGTTGCAGGTGTAAAAGTAAAAGTGTATAACAATATATTTGTGGGCTTTAGTCTTCGAATGAATACACTAATTTATGACAAAAAACCAAGTGAAAACTTCGAAAACCTATATATTCCTGGCTTCAACAGAACGTATGCTGGAAATTTTGGTGCTGGATTCAATTATACGGTTACCTATTTTATTCCTTTATACAAGAAAACGGTTAAGCCGAAAAAGGGTAAATAATAATTTTTCCTCTACCCTATTTCCTTAATTCCTTTGATAAAAATCCAAGACATGAAAAGTTTTTCGCCCTCTTTGGTTTTTGCTGCTTGAAATTTTGGAGCTAAAATTGTACCCACAACAAAAGCAGTGACAGAAACCCAGATACCTTCCAAATGGGTATAGTTTCCAATTAAAAATCGGAATAAAATAAATAATATTGCAAAACAACCTAGTTGGTATAGAAAAGCACGTACTTGTAATTTTGTCATTATTTTAATGTATTAAATTTCTGCAAATTGATTACTGAACACTGTCATCTGTAGTCTGAAACTTCGTTCTCTTACTTCCTTCGTACATTTCATATTTTACCAATCTCGCTTCAATACTAGCATTGAAAAGCTTGATTTTCCTGGAAGGTTTTAATCCAACATATTTCAAAGCTTCGAGATTTCCGGTGATAAACCAAGCATTGGTTCCTGGATAATTTTTCTTCAAAGTATCACCAATATTTTTGTAAAATTGTTCCATGTGAATGTCCAATCGCTCATCATAAGGCGGATTGAAAACCATATGTAATTTTCCTTGCGTATTTTTTTCTGTGTCAAAAAAGTTTCTTTCTTCGATAGAAATATATTCGTCTAAATTGGCATTTTTGATGTTGTCTTTGGCTTTCAAAACTGCCGATGGCGCTTTATCGTAGCCTATGATGGTATAATGAAATTCCCGAATTTTCTTCATCAGGGAATCCATAATTTGGTCGAATAAATCATTGTCCCAATCGTTCCATTTTTCGAAAGCAAATTCCTTACGGTTGATGTTTGCTGGAATATTACAAGCAATCATTGCGGCTTCCGCTAGGAAAGTTCCCGAACCACACATTGGATCCAAGAAATCCCCTTGTCCGTCCCAACCCGAAAGCAACAAAATTCCTGCTGCCAATACTTCGTTAATCGGCGCAATATTGGTGGCAGTTCTATAACCACGTTGGTGCAAGGAATTACCTGATGTGTCTAATGCTACCGAAACTTGGTCTTTGTCAATATGAATATTAATTCTTAAATCAGGATGAATTTTTTCGATACTCGGACGTTGTCCAGTTCTTTCGCGAAACTGATCTACAATAGCATCTTTACATTTTTGAGAAACAAATTCCGAATGATTAAAATACTCCGAATGCACCGTGGCATCAATCACAAAAGTCTGGTTGGCACTCAAAAACTTCGACCAATTTACTCCCGAAATTCCTTTATATAATGCGTTTTCATCTCTTGCTTTGAAGAAATAAATAGGTTTCAGGATTTTCAAAGCAGTTCTCAGAGACAAATTGGCTTTGTACATAAAACCTTTGTCACCTTTGAAACTAACCATTCTCACACCTTGCTCCACGTCTTGTGCGCCTAGCATTTTCAATTCGTTTGCCAGTATTTCTTCAAAACCAAAAAAGGTTTTGGCAATCATTCTAAAATTATTTTCCATTGTAAAATCAAGTATTCGGTGCAAAAATACACTAAATTTGCTGACTTGAATTAATAGAAAAAGAATAAATGCCGAATTCCCACGAACAACAAGCAACAAACAATAAACCATTAACTAAAAACTGGTTCGCCTCCTGGTTTGACACTCCGTATTATCACATTCTTTATAAAGAACGAAATTTATAGAGAAGCCCAGATTTTTATGGACAATTTGACGCACTACCTCAACCTTCCGGAAAAAGCAAAAGTACTGGATTTGGCTTGTGGAAAAGGACGTCATTCCATTTATCTGAACCAATTGGGTTATGAAGTTGTGGGTGCCGATTTGTCTGAAAACAGTATTGCCGAAGCCAATAAAAACAAAAACGAAACCCTTCATTTTGAGGTTCACGATATGCGCGAAACTTTCGGAGATAAGTTTGACGCTATTTTCAATTTGTTTACTAGTTTTGGTTATTTCGAAAATGATGAAGACAATCTGACCACTTTAAAGGCGATGAAAGATAGTTTGACAGAACACGGTTTTGCCGTAATCGATTTTATGAATGTAAATCAAGTCATTGGTAATTTAGTTCCCGAAGAAGTAAAAACTGTAGATGGAATTGAATTTCACATCAAACGATATTTGAGTGACGGTCATATTTACAAAGAAATTGACTTTGAAGACCAAGGCGAAAAATTTCATTTCACCGAAAAAGTAAAAGCATTAACACTCCAAGATTTTGAGGAAATGATGGAAGAAGCGGGGATTTTTCTTTTGGATATTTTTGGAGATTATAAACTGAAAAAATTCCACAAAACCGATAGCGAACGATTAATTATGATATTCAAATAAGTAGATTAATCGGATAGAAAAAGTTTAATTGATACATCGATTAACTCAACGACTAAGCCGCTAACCAATTAAACGATTAATCAAATAATCTATTAAAAAGTTAAACAACTTTAAACAAAAAATGAACTACCTTTTACCCTTATTTTCTGTCCTTCTTGGTTATAGTATTGCTTTGTTTTTGAAACCAAAAAGCAAAACTAACCTTAAATTATTGCTAGCCTTTAGCGGTTCTTTCCTACTTTCTTTAACTGTGATTCATTTGTTACCAGAAGTATATGAAAGTCAAAATCAAAATGTTGGGCTTTTTATTATGGCGGGAATTTTATTCCAAATCATCTTAGAATTTTTCTCCAAAGGTGCCGAACACGGTCACGTTCACGGTCACGAAACAATGGCTCATATTCCGTGGTTGCTTTTTATCAGCCTTTGTATTCACGCTTTTTTAGAAGGATTTCCTGTAAGCCATCACCACAATTTAGCCTTGGGAATTGCCATTCATCATTTGCCTATAGCCATTATCTTGACGGTATTTTTTGTCAATTCAAGTTTGAATAAAAAAGCCATTTTTGCCTTTATGCTAACTTTCGCCATTATGACTCCGTTAGGAACCATTATTTCAGACTATTTGCCAATACTAAATGATTATTACACCGAAATAACCGCCGTCGTAATCGGGATATTATTCCATATTTCGTCTACCATTATTTTCGAAAGTAGCGAAGGACATAAGTTTAATGTTGCGAAAGTTTCGATGATTATTGTTGGAGTTATTTTGGCGTATTTTATATAAATTTGCGCGTGACCGCAAGGGTCGGGCTATACGCTACAATCCACGCAAAAAAGCGTGGGATTTCCGCTGCTATCCCTCACGCAAAAAAAAACACATAATTTTATAAATAACTCGCGAGTTGTCCTTACAAAAAACATACATTTAAATGACCTTTACCAAAACCACTGAACAATCCTCGAAATACGAACATTTAGAAAAAATGTCGGTTCAGGAATTACTGTCCAATATCAATCGAGAAGACAAAACCGTACCTCTTGCTGTCGAAAAAGCCTTGCCTCAAATCGAAATTTTGGTCGCTGAAATAGTTGCTAAAATGAAATTGGGTGGACGATTATTCTACATTGGTGCAGGAACCTCAGGGCGTTTGGGCGTTGTGGATGCTTCGGAATGTCCACCAACATTTGGCGTTCCTTTTGATTTAGTCAACGGAATCATTGCTGGTGGCGACAAAGCCATTCGACGTGCCGTAGAAAATGCCGAAGATGATGAAAACCAAGCTTGGATTGACTTACAAGAACATAATATCAACGAAAATGATGTCGTGATTGGAATCGCCGCTTCGGGAACCACGCCTTATGTAATTGGTGGTTTGCAAGCCTGTAACGAGAACAATATTATCACAGGAAGTATTTCTTGTAACGCAGGAAGTCCAATTTCGCTAACAGCAAAATTCCCTGTAGATGTTGTTGTTGGTCCAGAATTTGTTACTGGAAGTTCCAGAATGAAAGCTGGAACCGCACAAAAATTAGTACTCAATATGATTTCGACAGCCACAATGATTCAACTGGGGAAAGTGAAAGGCAACAAAATGGTCGATATGCAATTGAGCAACAGTAAACTTATAGATCGCGGCGTGAAAATGATTATGGGAGAAATTCCTGTTTCTTACGAAAAAGCATCTGAATTATTGGCAAAATACGGAAGCGTTCGAAAAGCAGTGGATAATTTTCAGTCTTAAATTCCAAAAAAAGGAACCCTAAATGGCAACAAATAAAGAACTTTTATCCAAATCCATCAAATATTTAGCTTGGGCTTTGCCTTTGCTTTTTATTGGGCCATCGCTGATTTACAATGCGTTTATGAACAAACAAAATGTTTGGCATTATTTAGTTTTGGTGATAGGAATTATGATTTGTTTAGGAGCAGTTTATTTAATGCTTTTAGGCCTAAAAACAATGATGCGAAGTTTATTCAACGACTAATGGAAAACCTGATACACATTCATAAAACCTTCGAAAAAGTCTCTTTTATTGACAAAAAAGTCAACAATCGGGAGTTTGAAGAGTGCGTTTTTAGAAACTGCGATTTTTCGAACAGCAATTTCTGCAACAACATTTTTATGGATTGCGAGTTCATCGATTGCAATTTATCGATGATGCTGTTAGACGGAACTAGCTTAAAAACGGTACATTTCAAAACTTGTAAATTAATGGGGATTCAATTTAATTCCTGTGCCGATTTCTTGTTTAATGTCAGTTTTCTGGATTGTGTCTTGGATTATTCGTCTTTTGCCAACAAGAAAATGCCGAAAACAAAATTCGATTCTTGTTCTATGAAAGAAGTTTCTTTTATTGGAACGAATCTCACGAATTCGGCTTTCGATAATTGTAATTTGGACAACGCCATTTTCAATGATACACAATTAGCAGGAGTCGATTTTAGAACGGCTTACAATTATAAAATTGATCCCGAATTCAATCCGATGCGAAAAGCCCAATTTTCGACACAGGGAATTGTGGGGCTTTTGGATAAATATGATATTAAAATTGAGTGAAATGGAAGCAACTAATTCCTATTTGGAAAGTGTAAAAAAGCAATTTCTTTATTATAAAACATTAGGCGAAAAAGCTATCAACCAGCTTGAGCCCGAGCAACTTTTTGTTTCAATAAACGATGACACTAACAGTATTGCAACAATTGTGAAACATCTTTCGGGAAATATGCTTTCGCGTTGGACTGATTTCCTAACTTCGGATGGCGAGAAAAAATGGCGAAATCGGGATGATGAATTTGTGGACACTATAAAAACCAAAGATGAATTATTCAATGTTTGGAACCTAGGATGGGATTGTTTTTTTGAAGCATTGAATGTATTACAAGCCGAACAACTTTCAGAAATTATCTATATTAGAAATGAAGGTCATAGCGTGATTGAAGCTATAAATCGCCAATTGGCACATTATCCGTATCATATAGGTCAAATTGTTTTTTATGCCAAAATATTAAAAAATAGCGAATGGACCAGTTTATCAATTCCAAAAAACAAATCGAATAATTACAACTCAGAAAAATTTTCCAAAGAAAAAAGCATACAGCATTTTACCGATGATGAGTTGAATAAATTAAAATAACAAACCTAGTCTTTAAAAGATTATGAGGTTTTATAAAATCAACAAATGAAAAAAATAATCTTCCTCCTCCCACTACTGCTATTAGTATCGTGTTACAATGTGGAACGCAATTGCAAGGATTTCAAAACCGGGAAATTCAAGTTTGAATATGAAGTAGATGGTGTCAAAAAAACCACCATTTTTGAACGCAATGACAGCATCGAAATTGAGACTTTTGAGGGCAAAACCGACACTTCGAGCATTCGATGGGTGAGTGATTGTGAATACATCCTGCAAAAAATTCACCCAAAGAATATGGCGGAAGAAAAAGCAATTTCGATGAAAATTTTGACTACAACTAAGAATTCCTATATCTTTGAATTCGGAATTGTGGGAAGTGACCAAAAACAACGTGGAACTGTTGAAAAGTTGGAAGATTGAAAATGCGAGATTTCAGATTACAGATTTCAAATTGCTCATCCTTTATAACTCATAACTAAAATAAAATGGAAGTATTTTTAAATCCTGATGCTTGGATTGCCTTATTAACATTGACCTTTCTGGAAATTATTCTTGGAATAGACAATATTATTTTCATATCGATTGTTACTGGAAAATTGCCTCCAGAAAAAAGAAAAAGTGCAACAAAAATTGGTATGTTCTTGGCTATGTTTATGCGAATTGCATTATTATTTGGTATCAGTTTTTTGATTCAAATGAAAAAGCCTTGGTTTTATATTGATTTCAGTTGGTTTTCAGCCGGAGTGACTGGTCAAAGTCTTATCCTATTATTAGGTGGATTATTCCTGATTTATAAAAGCACGAAGGAAATTCACGAAAAAGTGGATGAAAAAGGAGAAGAAGAAAAACAAATTGGTAAGGCGGCTTCCAAATCTTTTCAAGGTGTACTATTGCAAATTATTATGATTGATTTAGTGTTTTCATTCGATAGTATTCTAACGGCGGTTGGTATGACTAACGGTGTAGAAGGTGCACTTTATATTATGGTTACTGCTGTAATTATTTCTGTGTTGATTATGATGCAATTTGCGGTTCCGGTTGGGACTTTTGTCAACAATCACCCTTCGATTCAAATTCTGGGATTATCGTTTTTAATTCTTATTGGATTTATGTTAATTACTGAAAGTGCTCATTTATCGAATGCCTTAATCTTTGGCGGACACGTTACACCTGTGCAAAAAGGGTATTTGTATTTTGCGATTTCCTTCTCGCTATTTGTAGAGTTTTTGAATATGAAAGTCGATAAGAAAAAGAAATAAAATAATTAAATCAAAGCTCCTTTCGGGGCTTTTTTTATTCTAAATTATACAATTAAGTTATTGTAAATTAGCATTATGAAAAATACAATCTCACAAAGAGTTGCCGACTTTTTAAAAAACTTCCCTCCTTTTAGTTTTTTAAAACAAAAAGACTTAGAAATCATTTCAGAACAAATAACAATTATTTATAAAGAAAAAGACAGTGTTGTTTTTGCAATAAACGAAGATACACACGATAGTTTTTATGTGGTTCACAAAGGAGCAGTAGCGCTAAGAGCAGAGCATGAAAACGATATTTTGGATATGTGTGATGAAGGTGATATTTTTGGATTGAGGCCGCTTATAGCCAATGAAAACTACAAAATGGAAGCCCGAACCTATGAAGAAACCATACTTTATGCTATTCCTATTAGTGTTTTCAGACCTTATGCTCTTGAAAACAAATCTGTTGGAAATTTTTTAATAGAAAGTTTTGCATCCAATACATTAAACCCATTTTCTAAAAGTCATCGTGGCAAATTATATGGTGATGAATCTCTTGAAGCTGACACCAAACTCTTGGATTTGCAAGAAGTAAAATATTCAAAAAAAATAATAAGCTGTTTCTCTTCAACTACAGCAAAAGAAGTGGCTGAAATTATGCTTAATAAAAATGTGGGAGCCATTCTAGTTGTCGAAAATTCACTTCCAATTGGAATTATTACTGACAAAGATTTAAGAAACAAAATCGTAACAGGAGCATTCCCAATCACAACTCCAGCATCGGAAATAATGACTTCGCCAGTGATTACTTATCCCACAAAAATGACAGTAACTCAAGCCCAAATGGCTATGATGAAAAGCGATATCAGTCATTTATGCATTACTATTGATGGAACAACAAATTCGAAAGCCGTTGGAATGTTGTCCAAGCACGACGTCATGGTATCTATTGGTAACAATCCAGCAGTTTTGTTAAGAGCCATAAAAAGGGCTAAGAAATTCAAGAAAATCAAACTTATTAGAGCTGGTATTTTGCATTTATTACAAGGTTATTTGGATCAAAATATCCCGATGACGCTAACTTCTAAAATAATTTCAGAACTGAATGATGCGTGTACGAAACAAGTAATTGGAATAGTGTTAAAAAAAATGGATTCACCGCCACCAGTTAAATTTTCGTGGTTGGCAATGGGAAGTCAAGGAAGAAGTGAACAATTATTACAAACTGACCAAGACAATGCATTAATTTATGAAGATGTTCCTGAAGAATTCGAAGCATCAACTAAAAAATATTTTTTAGCCTTGGCAACTCGAATCAATAAAGGTCTTTTTGAAATTGGTTATGAATATTGCCCTGCCGAAATGATGGCATCAAATCCAAATTGGTGTTTAAGTCTTAGTGAATGTAAAAATAAAGTTCACCATTGGATTACCAATACTGGAAAAAATGAAGTACTATTATCGTTCATATTTTTTGATTATAGTTTATCTTATGGAGATAATGATTTAGTCAATAATTTGTCGGATTTTATTTTTGAAGATGTAAAAGCCAATCCAACATTTTATATACATTTAGTTAGCGGTGCGTTACAAAGCCCATCACCAACAGGATTTTTTAGAGAATTTTTATTAGAACAAGATGGTGCTCACAAAGATTTTTTTAATATCAAAAACCGAGCATTAATGCCACTTGCCGATGCAGCTAGAGTTTTGATTCTCTCCCACTCGGTTAAATCCATTAGCAATACTGCTGAACGTTTTGAAAAATTGGCAGAATTAGAACCTTACAACAGTGAGTTGTATTTGGCTTGCGCTTATTCGTACAAGGCCTTACTAAAATTCCGAACCAAACAAGGTCTTTTACACAAAGACTCTGGACAATACATTTCCTTAGAAACCTTGTCAAAATCCGAAAAAATAAAGCTAAAAAGTACGTTTAAAACCATCAAAGAATTACAGGAAATCATCCGAATTCGGTTTAATGCTTCAAACATTTTATAATGAACTTCTTTACTAAAATAAAAACCTTCCTATTAGAACTCTTGGGCAAGTCTGATACTTCATTAGACGATGAAATACAAGGAGATATAGATTCTACACGTTTTGTAGTTTTGGATACTGAAACTACTGGTTTTGATTATGAAAATGACCGAATATTATGCATTGGAGCCATCGTTTTGCAAAATTATAGGATTCCTATTCAGGAAAGTTTGGAGGTTTATATTCAGCAAGAACATTACAACAAAGCAACGGCCCAAATACACGGAATTTTAAGAGCATCTGTATTGAATCGTCCCAACGAAATAGAGGGTTTACAACAATTTATTGATTTTTTAGGCGATTCAATTATTGTGGCTCATCATACCTTTTTTGACGTCTCAATGATTAATAAAGCTTTGGAACGAAATGGTTTGCCAAAATTAAAAAACAAAACCTTGGACACTGCGCATCTTTACAAAAAAACCTTACTCTATTCTCCGCTTCTTGTCCACAAGGAGAGTTATACTTTAGATGACCTTGCCGATAAATTCGACATTTCAAAAAAGGACCGACATACAGCAATGGGAGATGCCTATATTACAGCTATTGCCTTTTTGAAAATCTTGAATAAATTGAAAGAAAAAAAAGATTTTAGCTTACAGCACTTATTCAAATATTGATAATAGAATGGTTTGATTTCTTTTGATGTAAATAAAATAAATTTATTTACTAATAATCACTTCTAAAGAGTTAAAATCCATTGAAAGATTTTTTTAAATCATTTTAATGTCATCTTCTGCCCTATTTCAAACTAGTCGCAAAAAAGGTAAGCTAATTTTAGCTGTCTTAAAGTCTCTATTATGGTTTGTAAATCAATTATTATTACAAAAAAATGAAGTAGAGAGAAAAAAAACTCGTTAAAAAATTGGAATTGAAAAAATAAAACTTAATTTTGTGTAATCGATTACATCAAACGTTTTTTGTTATGACAAATCATAGCTCTAGATATGCTTTCAGTCCACAAGCAGTAAAACAATATAATCCATAACAATTAAGAGAGGAATCCTTGATTGATAATCCAATGAAAGAAGGGAAAATTACATTTACTCATTTCATCACGATAAGTATATTGCAGTTCAGCTGTATATCAACGCCATTAAACTAGAAACTATTGATGTTTTTAAAATAACCGATTTAAAATAAAATAAAATAAAAAAATGTCAATAAACTTATTCGATTTAACTGGAAAAACTGCACTTGTAACTGGAGCTGTTCACGGGCTTGGGATGGCTATGGCTAAAGGGCTTGGTCACGCAGGAGCTAAAATTGTTATTAATGATCGCAGCTCGCGAGAAACAGTAGACAATGCTGTTGCCGAATACAAATCGGTTGGAATTGAAGCCTACGGTTATATATTTGATGTAACAGATGAAGTTGCAGTTATCGAGAACATAAAAAAAATTGAAGCCGAAGTTGGTCCTATCGATATATTAATCAATAATGCAGGAATAATCAAACGAACTCCTATTATTGAGATGGAAGTTAGCGACTTTGCCGAAGTAATCAATGTCGATTTAATTAGTCCATTTATTATGTCAAAAGCCGTTGCTAAAGGAATGATAGGCCGCGGAAATGGGGGGAAAATCATCAATATTTGTTCGATGATGAGCGAGCTAGGAAGAGATTCTGTAAGTGCTTATGCTGCTGCCAAAGGAGGACTAAAAATGCTTACCAAAAATATGGCTACCGAATGGGCTAAATTCAACATTCAAACTAACGGAATTGGACCTGGCTATTTTGCAACAAGCCAAACGGCTCCAATAAGAGTTGACGGACATCCTTTTAATGAGTTCATCATTAGCAGAACACCTGCTGCTCGATGGGGAGAACCTGAAGATTTGCAAGGCGCTGCGGTTTTTTTGTCATCCAAAGCAAGTGATTTTGTAAACGGTCACATTCTTTATGTAGATGGAGGAATTCTTGCCACAATTGGTAAACCATCGAATGAATAACAATATTTAAGAGATTTATAATGAGCACAACATTTATACACGATAACTTTTTATTAGAAAATAAATTTGCTGAAGAATTGTATCATAATTATTCTAAAAATCAGCCAATTATCGATTATCACAATCATTTATCTCCGCAAGCTATCGCCGAAGATAAAATTTTTGACAATGTTACCCAAGTTTGGATCAACGGTGATCACTACAAATGGCGCGCGATGCGAACTTTGGGAATCAACGAACAATTTATTACAGGAAACGGTTCTGATAAAGATAAATTCTTGAATTGGGGAAAAACAGTTCCCTATACCATGCGTAATCCTTTGTACCATTGGACGCATTTAGAATTAGCTCGCTATTTTGATATTACTGGTTTATTAAACGAAAAATCAGCTGATAGAATTTATGAAGAAGCTTCCGCCAAAATAAATTCTCCTGAATACAGCACTCGAAACTTGCTTCGCAAAATAAATGCTGCCTACGTTTGTACTACCGAAGATCCAACGGACACTTTAGAATTTCATCAAAAAATCGCTAAAAGTGACTTCGAAATAAAAGTGGGAACTGCCTTCAGACCTGATAAAGCCATCCTGATTTCTAATGATGGATACAACGACTATGTTGATACATTGGGTCTAGCAGCAGGAATTTCAATTGATACTTATGCTGATTTATGTTCGGCTTTAAGAAATAGAATTGACTATTTTGACAAAAACGGTTGCAAAATATGTGACCACGGTTTAGACCAAGTTTATTTCGAAAACTATACTGAAAACGAAATCAATAGTATTTTCAAAAAGAAAAGAGAAAATGCAGAATTAAGCAATGAAGAAACCTTGAAATTTCAAAGTGCCGTTTTATTCTTTTTATTCGAAACCTATCACGAGTTTGGATGGGTGCAACAACTGCATTTGGGAGCTTTAAGGAATAATAATGCTCGTATGCATAGAATTTTAGGTCCCGATACAGGCTGGGATTCTATTAGTGATTTTCCACAAGCACAAAAATTATCTGCTTTCTTGAATGCATTGGATAGTAAAGATAAATTGGCGAAAACAATTATTTACAATCTAAATCCAGCCGATAATGAGGTTATGGCGACTATGATTGGCAATTTCAACGACGGAAGCGTGAAAGGAAAAGTACAGTTTGGTTCAGGTTGGTGGTTTTTAGATCAAAAAGACGGAATGACAAAACAACTCAACGCACTTTCTAATATGGGATTGATTAGCTGTTTTGTTGGAATGTTGACTGACTCAAGAAGTTTTTTATCATTCCCAAGACACGAATATTTCAGACGCATTCTTTGTAATCTTTTAGGGGATGAAATTAAAAGGGGCGAATTACCCAATGATATGGAATGGATTGGTAAAATGGTTTCGGATATTAGTTATAACAATGCCAAAGAATACTTCAAAATTTAAAAAAAAATGAAAAAATTAAATAGAATAAATACAGGTTTAGAAAAATTACAGCCCATAAAGGTGGTTCAATTTGGTGAAGGAAATTTTTTGAGAGCCTTTGTAGATTATGCTTTTCAAAGACTAAATAAAGAAGTCAATTTCAATGCAGGAATTGCAATTGTTCAACCATTGAAAGAAGGTATGATCAACATGATTAACGATCAAGACGGACTTTACACTTTGTTTATGAATGGAATCAAAAAAGGTGAGAAGATACAAGACATCGAGTTAATTTCTAATATTGTAAAAGCGATAAATCCGTATACTAATTTTGCAGATTATCTTGCGTTAGCCAAAGAACAGGAACTTCAATTTATTGTTTCCAATACTACTGAAGCTGGAATTGAATTTATCGAAACAGATACTCCAGACATGCAACCACCAGTTGCTTTTCCTGCAAAATTGACAGTTTTATTATACGAAAGATTCAAACATTTCAACGGAGATGCTGCTAAAGGATTGACAATCATTCCTTGTGAATTGATTGATTATAACTCAGAAACACTTAAAAAATATATTTTGCAATATTGTGATTTATGGCAATTAGAAGAGGCTTTTAAAACTTGGGCATCCGACGCTTGTACGTATCACAGTACTTTGGTGGACCGAATTGTTCCCGGATATCCAAGAGCTGAAATTGAAGAATACAACAACAAATTAGCCTATCAAGACAATTTAATTGTAGCTGCTGAACCCTTTTTCCTTTGGGCTATTGAAGGTGGCGATGCTTTAAAAGAAAAGCTACCTTTTCATAAAACGAATTTGAATGTGAAGATTGTTGATGATATTCGTCCTTTCAAAATGATAAAAGTTCGTATTTTGAACGGAGCACATACTGCAATGGTTCCTTTTTCTCTTTTGCATGGTAATAAATTAGTAATGGAAACCGTTAACGGAAGTTTTACTGGAAAATTTGTAAACAGCGTTATTGGAGAAATTAGTGAAACCCTTGCTATGGACAAAAATGAAATCCTTGCTTATACCGAAGAAGTAATGGATCGATTCAAAAATCCATTTATCAAACATGCTCTTGCAGATATTGCTTTAAATTCTATCTCAAAATTCAAAGTGAGAGTTTTACCTAGTTTATTGCAATATTATAATGCGAATAAAAATTTACCGACTCATTTAACTTTTTCATTAGCGTGTTTGATCCAATTCTACAAAGGAATTTGGAATAACGAGGTTTTACCGGTAAAAGATTCTCCAGAAATAGTCGAAGCCTTTAAAAAGGCTTGGCAATTAGGATCTTTAGACTTAGTTGTAACTGAAATTTTAGCAAATACTGAATTTTGGGGTGAAGATTTAACAAACGTTGAAGGATTATCGGAAGCCTTAGTAGTAGCTTTGAGCGCAATTGAAACCAATGGTATTGAAGAAGGTTTTTATAATTTTAAAAAATCTTTCAAAGAAATCCACTCTTAATAATTACTATTATGCAAAAGAAATTAATAAAAGTAAATCCTTCGGATAATGTTGCAGTAGCCTTGGTAAACCTTGTTGCTGGCGAAGTTATCGAATTTGAAGGAGAAGTAATTTCAATCGAATCGGATGTAAAAATGAAGCATAAAATTGCCTTACATCCATTTGAAGTGGGACAAAAAATTATTATGTATGGTGTTTTAGTTGGAAAAGCGAGTGCTCGAATTGAAAAAGGAGGATTACTTTCGACAGCAAATGTTAAACACGAAAGCGCTAAAGTAACCGCCAAAACCGAAACTATTGGTTGGACTGTTCCTAATGTCGATAAATGGAAAAACAGAACTTTTCAAGGATATCAGCGCGAAGACGGACAGGTCGGAACCGAGAATGTTTGGTTGTTTTTTCCATTGGTTTTTTGCGAAAATAGAAATATCGAAATCTTGAAAGACATTTTCGAAAAAGAATTGATGAAACCCAAAGAAAACGATTATCAATTATTGCTTCGTTCTCTTATAAGTTCAGAAAATGGTGCTGCGGAAGCTGCTGAAAAATCAGCAGAAGATAATTTATTCAAAAATATTGAAGTAAAATTCATCACTCATCAAGGGGGTTGCGGTGGAATTCGTCAAGATTCTCACAGTTTGGCAAAACTTTTGGCTGGATATGTCAACAATCCAAATGTGGCTGGAGCAACTGTTTTGAGTTTGGGTTGCCAAAATTTACAAATTCAAATTTTCAAAGATGCGATGGATGCCATCAATCCAAATAGCAAAAAACCCGTATTGATTTACGATCAACAATCTATTGGAACTATTGAGGCAATGTTGAATAGCGTTGTAAAAGATACTTTTGCCGCTATAAAAGAAGCGAATAAACTAGAAAGAACTCCATCCCCTTTATCCAAATTAAGAATTGGACTCGAATGTGGTGGTTCTGATGGATTCTCAGGAATTTCGGCAAACCCAACATTAGGTGTTTTATCTGATAAACTTGTTGCTTTGGGTGGAACAACAATTCTTTCGGAATTCCCTGAATTATGTGGTGTTGAACAAGAATTAGTAAACCGCTGTGTGGATGACAATGACGGAAAGCGTTTCTTAGAATTAATGCAATGGTACGAAAAAACGGTGGTTGATGCAGGTTCTGGATTTGATATGAATCCATCGCCAGGTAACATCAAAGACGGTTTGATTACCGATGCTATGAAATCAGCAGGTGCTGCCAAAAAAGGAGGAACTTCACCAATCGTAGGCGTTTTTGATTATGGAGAATACATCAATGAACCAGGATTTACCTTATTATGTACTCCAGGAAATGATGTAGAATGTACTACGGCAATGGTGGGTTCAGGAGCCAATATGGTTTTGTTTACCACCGGTTTAGGAACTCCAACAGGAAACCCAATTGCGCCCGTTGTAAAAGTTTCTTCAAACACACCATTGGCCGAAAAAATGTCGGATATAATTGATATTGATACGGGTGGAATTATCACAGGTGAAAAAACAATTGAAGAAATGGCCGACGAAATGCTTGAATTTATTATCAATGTGGCGAGTGGCGATATCAAAACCAAAGCGGCAATTTTGAACCAGAATGATTTTATTCCTTGGAAAAGAGGAGTTTCATTATAATATTTTTGTTATTGTTTAGGTTTTATTAAAAAAAGGTGGGAAAATTTATTCTTTCACCTTTTTTGTTTGTAGTTGTTTCTGGTACGTTTAATTCTTGTTATTTGTCACGTTGTAAGCGTGTCATTTAATTTGCTATCGTATCTTGAGACGCTTCCGACGCGACAATTGGAGCAGTATAATCTACGTCAATTTTATTTTATTTTTAAAAAGGTGGGAGAATTTATTCTTTCACCTTTTTGTTTGTAAATTAACTATTCCCATTTCTTTTGTCATTTCGACGAAGGAGAAATCACATTTGGTGATCACAATAATTGCTTTCGCTATATGATTTCTCCCTTTGGTCGAAATGACAAGTTGCACTTAATTTCAGAGTATGGTCAAAAAAAAAGGATACTCATTTCTGAATACCCTTTTTAGCATTATAAATTAATCTATTATTATTGTACTATAACTTTTACTGACTTTTCTCCGTCAGCTGATTTTGCATTTACTAAATAAATACCTCTATTGATATCCAAACTTGTATCAGCTTCTGCTTGAGTTGTTTTTACTAATGCACCCAACAGGTTGTAAACATTTATTTGTGTTCTTGATTTTAAGTTTGACAAGAAAATTTTGTTGTTTTTTGCATAAACAGTAATATCCAATTCTTTTTGGAAAACTTTAGTTGCAAGTGCAGGAGTTACAACATTTGCTCCTGTTACTTCAACTTTATAAAGGTTACTTGAAGCTGTATCACCGTAGATATAAATTTTCCCAACAGCTGCTTGAGCTGTAGATATATTAGCAGTGAAAATAACTAAATCTACTGGAGTAGCGCCACCAATTGAAGTACCAGAACCAAGAAGTTCAACACCATTCGTACACATCACTTTACGAGCAGTACCATTAGAACCTGTTTTGAACCATACTTTTACAGTACAGGCTCCATCAACATTGAAATAAATATAACGTTGTGTTGGCAATAAATTACCAGCAGTTCCACCGCCACCACCATTCAACTGAAAACGATTTACTGCTGTAAAACCGTCAGTAAATGTTGCTCCACTTGCAGTAACTGCACCAAAATTTGTATTAGTGGGAATAGGAAACAAACCTAACTGATCTTTTACAATTTCATCATATCCAATACCGGCAGATAAAGGCCAAGTAACAATATCATTACCAAAATCCCAAACTTTTGTTTGTGCATTAACAGATAATGCCGAAAACAGCATAGGAAGAATTAAAAGAAGTAATTTTTTTTTCATAATAAAATTTTTTAGTTGTTAATTTATAATTTGTAATCGATTGCATAAATGTACTATTTATTTTTAAAATAAAAAATAATTTATGATTTTTTTTGATAATTCTAAATCAATCCATTGTTTAACAATCTATTGCTGATAAAAAAAAGACTATGACATTTGCCATCTTCTTCATTATAAAAGAGCAATTATGCCATTTATGACTTTCTATATTTCTGCGGATATTTTTTGGTTTAAAAATCTCCCAATTCAAGAAAAAAAAAGGATAAAAAAAACCCTAATAAAAATATTAGGGCTTTCATATTAAACAAGAATTTTGACTAATAAGTCATCAGTTTGACTGTTTTTTGTCCATCGGCTGCTTTAACAACCACAATCCAAACGCCAGTATTAAAATTGAAATTGGCATCTGAATTCGTTTCAAATGATTTTACCAACGAACCATTTAGCCCATAAACGTAAACTTTGGTATTTGATTTTACGTTAGAAACCACAATGTTGTTTTTGTAAGCAAAAACATTTACAGAGGAATTTGCTTGATAGGGTTTGATTCCGAGTGTATCATCAGTAATTAACTGTGGAATTGGATCCCAGCCATCTGAACCTTTTGTAAATTCGAAGGTAGTAATCGGAGTTCCATCAGTCAAGGTTGGTGTCGATAATAAAGTAGCCCAACTAGCGCGACTTGCTGAATTATTTGCACCTGAATTTTCGATTGAACCATATTCGTACATTTTAGCAGATGTTCCACCCAAGGTGTTTTGCCATCCAAGAGGTGTTATCAAGGATTGATCTACAAATCCAGGGAAATTTGAAGTTTCGATTGTGGTGTTGTAAAAAACAACTTCACTGGTTGTTGCTTCCCAAGGACGACCAAAATAACCTGGTTTAGAACGGTATAATGATGCCGTTTCAGTACCTGGAATGGCTGTAGTAACATTACATTCATACATTAAATATCCTCTTCCTGATGCTTGTTGAGCAGCTGTAAGATAGGATTGGTCAGAAGCATTATCACTGGTGTTCATCGCTAAATCTGTTTGGTAAAAAACAGCATTCATTCCACCAAAAATATAATCAACAGCTCCCATCATTACTCCTTTATAAACCACAACTCTGGAATTTGAACCTCCAAAGAAAGAATCCTGACGTCCTATTACTCTACATTTATTCAAAATTACTTTGTCCACATTGTTGACAATTGAAATTGCTGCTGCTCTTTCTACAAAATTTCTGTCTTGAACCGCAGTACTTCCGATAGTTGTAGGTCTTAAACCCTTGCTTCCCGAAGTCCACATTACCACAACATCCTCAGATTCTTTTTTCGAAATATACTGATTGTAAGAGTTTTCAAAAATAATGTCATCTGCTTGAAAACCATTGGCATAAACCACAACCGTAGCGTTCCAATAAGAACCATTTGTAGTTCCAGACCCTTTGTTTTCATAGGTTAAATACCCATTTTCTTTGTTTACTCTTAAAACATCAGCATCCCATTTCTGGTTGTTTTTCATACTGTAGTAGTTGTAGCCGTGTCCGTAATAGGATGTAATTCGAACTGCACCGTCTTTGATATCGACACCTTTATTCAACAAGTCAATATTTGGTGTAGCCGCTGCATTTTTCAAAGTAACATTAGCTTGAGTTATATCTAACATTTCTTCGTAATTACCAGGATCAATCATAATAGTTACTCGTTCAGTATTGGTTCGAGTCATTTTGGAAACAGCATTAAGTGCTGCATTTATAGTTTGGTAATCTTTATCAACACCAACAGTAATTACTGATTGATAAGCGTTGCTTCCTCCGACAGCGATGTTTGTAAAATAAGTAGTCGCTGCACTTGCTCCAACGGTAATAGTTACAAATCCTGGAACAGAACCTAAATAGGAATATTCAACATTTTCATAAGTACTTGTGCTATTGGTAGTTGTTGTAATTGCTGCTCCTCCTTCGATAGAGAAATCGGCAGTATAGTAATACGTAATAGCCACTTTATCTCCAACATTTACTGGTACTTTGATTGTTGCTCCAGCTTTAGTTGTTAAATGGCCTTTGGCAATTTCATTGGCAACTGTACCTGTAAAGAGCATTCCTTTGTAGGCTGGAGTTCCATTTGCAATCACTTTGTCATCAAACGACCAATTCGTAACTGGTTTAAAATCAAAGTTTTTTGAAGTAGCTGCTCCATTCACATTTAGATTAGAAATCAAGCCTATTTCGACTGGGTATTCGTCTAATCCGCTATAAGCAACAGTGTAAACACCATTTCGTAAAGCAATCCCTGATACGGAACTGAAATTATAAACATAACCTGCTTCATTCAAATTAGTAAAAGTCAATGCTAATTTTGACAATTGAGTTGCATCCAATCCTGTTGTATTAATGGTTACATTATACACTGGTTTTGCAGTAAAGGCAACATCGGCATTAACATTGGCAGTTCCGATTGTAATTTTATTTGAAAGAATTTCATAATCGTTAACACCTTGACCAGAAATAGTGTACTCTACATTAGGTTCTAATTGTACAGTATATGTTGATGCGCCCGAGTTTATAACTGGGTTGGGTACATATATTTTATTGGCAGACGGATCAGGAGTATAGGTTAAAGCAAGGTTTGAAATTCCTGAACCTAAACCCGTAACATTACCCGATACTGTGTACAATTCAACTGCTTGAATTGCAATGTCATAAGTAGTTGTAGTATTTGTTACATCAAGAGAAGTTCCGTTGCTGATAACATATCCATTTGCCCCAGCTAAACTTAATGCATAAGTATATCCCTGAGGAAGGCTTACATTGTAGGTGCCACTTGAAACTGCTGACGACCAAGTTTTACCTGCTTGGTTTGTAAAAACAATTGTGTAACCACTTGGTATTCCAGAAGCTAATGAAACATCTACATTTCCTGTTAACGCTTTATAGACAGCATCTTTTCTCAAAATTCTATAATAACTTGGTTTACCTTGTGTGTCAAATATATGATAGGATCCTGCTTCTTTAGCTACAAAGTGAAGTTCTGTTAAGCCAACTGGAACAGTAACCTGATTCGTCTGCGAAGCTGGATTTGGAACATATTGAAAATTGATGATTCCGCCCGCATCTGTACTAGAAAATACTGTAACTTCATCGTCAGCACTTAAGGTTAAACTCATATATCTTCCTGAAGCAGCAGCGGCATTAACATAAACTCTACCTGTATAACCAACAGCTCCTGCAATATTTTGGTCATAACGGGTAAGATTAGTATTGGTGGTTCTCAATCTATCATTTGAACCTCCAACCCAACTCAATACACCAGCAGTAAATGGTGGTAAAACATTGGCTGAACTACCAACTACAATCGATGAACTATACCAAGAATTGATAATAGATTCTGTTAATTGATTGTTGTATAAATTGGTATCTAATTGTACTGCACCAAAATCCCAAACATCAGTTTTGCCATTTGAAACAATAATTTCCGCTGCATTTTCAATATTCATACCGTGAATATAAAATTCAGCATTTGGAAAACCTGCGCTTTTAAGTGTTGCGGTAATTACGCCTTTAGGTCCAGTATAAGTAAAACTCACTGCAGCACCATCAGCACCTCCAATGTTTTCAGCATTCACAGAACCTATTACATTTGAATTGGCATCTGTAAACTCAAAAACACCGTCAACTCCGCTACCATAAGTACAAACAACAAATGTAACAGTAGCATTACCCGCAACGATTATGTCCATAGAATTTCCAGGGAAGAATACTGCGCCGTGTGCTGCATCGTGATATCCAAATTTAGAAGCATCATTAGTAGTATTGCTTTTTAAATTAAGAATTCCATCACTTGTTAAAAAAGTGTTGTAACGCAATGCTTGGTAACTCGTTTGCGGAAGAACCGTGCCATTTGCAAAATTATAGGAATAGGTTTGTCCCGGAACAGCTTCAACCACTACGCTATTATCTGCAATATTCAACGAATAGGTTGTAGGATTTGATGAAGGACTGGAAAAAGTAAGAGTTAATAGATTTCCATTTGCAGAAACCGAAGCAATATCTCCCGTTAAAGTTGGTGTATATGAAGACAAAGCATTCCCGTTTAAAGGTATTTGTATTGATGCTGTTTCGTTTGTTGCGCTTATAACCGTACCCGTGCTTACTGTAACAGTAGCATTTGAACTAGAATCAGCTCCAGCGGTAAATCCAATTTCGGTACCATTGATGGTGATTGTTCCTGATTTTTGAACCCATTGAGTTAGTGAAACTGGAGTCGTTACCGGAACAACTTCTATGTACGGAACATAGTTTGTGCCTGTAAAATCCAATGTTACAATGCCCGCAGTACCCACATAAAGAAAATCTACTGAAGTTCTATTCGTATCGAAATTGGCTAAAGTAGTAGCTGATTGCGATGACTTATCAAAATTTCCTGTGGCACTTGAAACCGAAATAATTCCACCAGAATAAATACTTCCACCCACTTTGATATAGGAATTACCAAAAACTTGTAGTTTAATTTGATTTCCTGCTTTCAAAATAGAACCGTGTTGAGTTCCATTATAACCATAGGCATTACTCGCACCTGGAACAATTTCAACCAATCCTTTTGTTATTCCAATATTCCCTAGAGTGACTGTTGGAATAATACTTCCGTCTCTAAAGTCAAAGAAATAAGGGATGTTTTTTACAACTGTGCTATAAGCTGCTCCCATTTGAGCAGGTATAACACTTACTGAAGGAAGGTAAATATCAGTTCCAGGAGTAACGGCTTTAAAATTCAAAGCTTTGGAAGCTCCAGAATAAACATAATCATAAGTGTCTGTCAAATCCGTAGTAACTTTTGCAGCTTGAGTACCTAAATCTCCAGATACTGTAGCCGTTCCCAACATACTTAATGAAGAATATTGTGAACCTAGAAACTTTATTGCACTTGTTCCAGCGACAGTTATATTCATTTCCTGATTGGCTTTTAAATTAAGCCCATAAGTTGCACCGTGAAGCGAATAATCCCCACCCAAAGTTAGTAAACCATCAGTACTTTGTTTTGCTGTAATAATTGTTCCGTCTCTAAAATCATATTTTGTGGTTCCATTTAAATAACTATTGTCATATAATTTTATGGTATATGTTTTTGGATCTGTACTGCTGTTAGCATAGGTTATAACCAGATTATTGCCTGTAATCACCGCTGATGCAATATCACCCGAAACAGAAGGCGTAAGTGAAGCCATATTTCCCCCTAAATCAAGGGCAATATATCCAGTATCTTTTAATGAACTTAACACAATGCCACTGCTTAAAGTAATTGTAGCATTATCTGAAGCTGTAGCACCAGAAGCTAAGTTAATTGTAACACCATTCAGGGTTACTGTACCTGATTTTTGAACATAAGTACTTAAAGAAACATTGTAAGGATTAGGAGAAATTTCGATATAAGGCAAGTAGGTTGTTCCTCCACCTATATGATCAAGAACAACAGTTCCTGCTGCACCAACATAAAGAAAATCGACATACAATGGATTTCCATCACTAAAAGTAGCTCCTGTATTATTGCTTTGAGAAACTATATTAAAAGCTCCTGTTGTACTAGATGCAGTGATTGAACCTCCAGAATATTGGTCGGCACCAACTCTTATATAACTATTTCCAGCTACTTTTAGAGTAATTTTATTTCCATCTTTAAAAGTAATTCCGTGTTGAGAACCGTTAAGGCTGAGCCCATTACAACATCCAGCTTCAATTTTAAATAAGCCCACCTCAATATTATTCGGTGGACCTGAAGGTACAATGCTTTGATTTCTCAAATCAAAATAATAAGGAATATTTTTTTCTGCAACTGTAAAGTCCATTCCTAATTGAGCAGGAATCACTTGAATCGTTGGAAGATAGGTATCGCCTCCTGTTCCAGCAACTGTTTTGAAGTTAAGGGTAGCCGCAAGACCTGAATATACAAAATCATAAGTATCTACTTTATCAGCAACTACTTTGGTGACTTGAGTTCCTAAATCTCCTGCAACTGCTCCCGTACCAACCATCTTTAGTCCAGAATAAGCAGATCCGAGAAATCGAATCGTACAACTTCCAGCTACAGCGATGTTGATTTCTTGATTCACTTTTAAATCAAGACCATAACCTGTCCCGTGATAAACATATGCGCCTGCCAATGTAAGCTTACCATCTGTACTTTGTTGAGCCGAAATAATAGTTCCATCCCTAAAGTCATAGGTGACAGAATTTGTAATTTGCCCCTTTACTACTGATGTAAAAAGCATCAGAGTGATAAATAGTAAAATTTTTTCTTTCATAAAATAATTTTTAATGTTGGTTAATAGCTGCAGGTTTTTTAAAAAATTTCGAGTTTTTTTTGGCTATTTGTTTTTCATAATTAGTTCTTTTTGTGTGCGTTAAAAGCTTTATTTACAATGTAATCGATTGCGCAACTATATCGATTGATTTTAATTAAATAATACTAATTTAGTATTTGAAAGTGACTAAATTAGGAGAAATATTAAAAAATGGAGGTTAACATTAACAAACTTGAATAAAAGAAAAATCAATTAGGAAATTATAACTACAATACATTTTTAATTTCTTAGTTTTTAAAATTCAATTTTAATTAAATTTAAATTTCCAAATTTTTGTATTAATTAATTTATCAAGTTGTTGCTAAGAAAGGGACACAAAAACAATTGTTAAAGCATCCCTTATATTCTAATTTACTGGCAAATTTCTATGTAATATAAAAAATTATTCAATTCTTAATACCCATAATCATTTTTCAAAAGTCCATTACTTGAATCTAAAAAATTCTGCCAAATTGGCCAAAATTGTCTGTTATTTGGATCAATTCCTGGTTTGTAAAGTGATGCAGCTTTAGTAACAGCTGTAGTTCCTGTCCAATTCCAACTTACATTCAAAGTATATGCTGCTGGAGGAGTAATTTCGCCACGATTCAACCCAAAAATATCTAAAGTAACATTATCAGTTTGATATTTGTAATACAAAACGGCAGGCACATCAGCATACTCACCAGTTCTATCTTGCAAACGCGTCATTTTTGCTTTTGCTTCATCTAATTTAACTTTTAATAAATTCCAACGAATAAGTGCCATTTTACGTTCCATTTCACCTGTAAATTCAAATTTATGCTCGTCAACAATAGCATTAAACATAGCTTCTTTTGAAGTTAATGCATTGACATAAGCTTCTACTTTTACAGCTCTATCAGCAGGTAAAAATGCTCTATTTCGAATCATTTTCAAATAGGGTGCTGCTCCAGCCGGACCTTCAAGCTCATTAGCTGTTTCAGCTGCAATAAGTACAACTTCCGCAAAACGCATATACATTTTATTGATTCCATCATCATTCGTTGATATAACACGACGTGTCATCCATTCGTATCGGTATTTACCAAAATACCATGTATCTAATTTATCTTTTGTTAATTCTTGTTTGGCAATTGGATATGGTGATGCTGCAACTGCTGCTCCATATTTATAAGGCACACAAGTAATATTTCTTCGAGTATCAGCTTGATCATAATCGTAAAAAACGGTTGGCAAAGGTCCAGCTACTCCTCCTTTATTTGTTCCATTAGCTTGAAATTGGTCAATTGCATCGTGTCTAACAGCAAAAGTAAACAACATTCTTCCTCTACCTTCTGCAAAAGGAATTTCCCACAAAGACTCTCCACCATCTAATAAAATTTCTTTATTGTAGTTTTTCCATAATGTTTCAAAAGAAGATTCTAATCGAGTTTTTCCGCTTGTAATGACTTCTCGAGATTCTTTTAATGCTAAAGCATACATTTTAGCTACAGAAAGTTCTGGGTCGTTACTTCTTCTCACTCCATCAGGATATTGTTGGTATCCACTTGCCACCATGGCTAAACGAGCACGTAATCCTTTAACAAAAGCTCTATTTATTTGTTCAACGCTACCGGTTGTCCAAGGAACTAAAGTAGCCGCTTCGCCTAAATCTGCTATCAGTTGTTTGTAAATTATATCGCGATTTGTTTTAGGTAAATACAAAGTTTCATTAGAAATTGGTTCTAATCGCAAAGGTACATCTCCCCAAGTTTTCAATAAATCTGCATAATAAATTGCTCGCAAAGTAAGAGCAGTTCCTAAATAATACCCTAATTGATTTCCTGGTGCTGGGTTCCCAAATTTGCGCAATCCTCTAATACACAAATTTGCTCGTTCAATTCCAGAATACATCTGAGACCAAACATTATTTGCAGTGTTCATTTCACTATTTATTGGTTTTGCGTCATACACACATAAATCAGATTTGTCTCCTGCCGTTTGCGAAGCAGCGAGCCATTCAGTATCTGAATTTAATCCGTAATAAGGCAAATAACGTCCTCTATACGAGTTCGTTTCTCCAAAAGGAATTTTAATTCCATCTATTGCTGATTTAGCCAAATCGGCTGTCGAAAAAATAACCGATTCATCCAAGGACGATTTATTTTCAACAGTTAAAAAATCATCTGCAGCATCTTGACAAGAACTTAGAAGTCCCATTACGATTATTCCTGTTATTACAATTATTCGTTTCATATTTTGATGTTTTTTTAAATACATTTTTTCAATTAAAAATTAAGATTCAACCCAAAAACTATTTGTCTACTTCTTGGATAAGCTGAATAATCTACAGCAGGGGTAAGTGGTGTTTTTCTCCTTGTAGATGCTTCTGGATCTGGACCTGAATATTTAGTAATTACAAATACATTACTCATTGTTTGATAAAATCTTAATTTAGTAATCCCTAATTTAGAACTTACAGATTCTGGAAGTGTATAACCAAAAGTAAGTGTGTTTAATCTCAAGAATGAAGCGTCCTCAACTGCCCAATCACTAAAAACAAAACGAGGCATATTAGGTGACCACATTGTAGTATTTTCATTCAATTGTTGCAATCTAGTAGGATCGGTAGTTAATAATCCTGTTGTTGGGTCTAGATTAGTCCATCTTTTTCCGTCAGCCATTTCAGTGCTTAAATTTCTATAATTTCCACTTGGATTATCGGCTGAAGTTGTATATTCGATTTTGTTTGCGTTATAAGCATCATTGCCATAACTCCAGTTGAAAGCTGCCATAAAATCGAAACCATAAATGGTACTATTAACCACTAAACCTCCGGTACTTTTTGGATTTGCATTCCCAATAATACTCAGGTCTTTACCATCTACTTTACCATCACCATCTATATCTTTTAATTTCATCATACCAGGTAGAACTGAACCACTTGATACAATTCCTGCTGAATTTGCAACTCCAGTTTTTAGAACATATTTCCCAGCAACATAATCAAAATCAGAAACTTCATATCTTCCATCGTTTTTATAACCATACATTTGCCCTAAAGGTTGTCCCACATTGATTGCATAATCATTACCAATTGAAGACGAAGCCCAACCACTTGATGCTCCGAAATTACTCATAATTCCAAGTGAATTGACTTTGTTTTTATTCATTCCTATATTGAAAGAGAAATTAAGACTATAATCCTCTTTTTGAATAGCAGACCAGTTTACACTTGCTTCAAATCCAACATTTTGATTTTCTCCCATATTTCTATATTGAGTATCATATCCGGTTCCTGCCACAGGAAAATTAAGCAACAAATCCGAAATAACATTTTTGTAATACTCTAATGAGCCATTCAAACGGCCTTTGAATAAACCATAATCAAGACCAATATTTTGTGTTACTGTAGTTTCCCATTTCAAATCAGGATTAGCCATAACTTTGGAGGCAGACAAAATACTATTCACTCCATTTATCCACGCTCCAGGAACAGTAGGAACAAAGTTTTGGAATGTTTGCCCGGTTGGAATATTGTTATTTCCTGCTTCACCATAACTAACTCTAACTTTTAAAGAATTGATCCACGACACTTCTTTCAAAAAGCTTTCTTCCGAAATTTTCCAAGCTGCTGCTACAGAAGGAAAATATCCCCAAACATTATCCCCTAAAAATTTACTGGAACCATCGGCACGGAAAGTACCCGTCAAAAGATATTTATTTTTATAATCATAATTTAATCGACCAAAAAAGGATAATAAATTATCATCTGGTGCATAAAAATTATCTACCGATTGTGGGACTCCCAAAGAAGTAAGATTTTTGGCTTGTGTGAAAGTGAAATCTACCGGATAACCCTGAACTGCACTAGTTACAGTATTTGATTTAAAACCAATCATTTCTTCTCCTAAGAGAAGTTTTAAATTATGATTATCACTTTTAATAATATTTTTGAAATCATAATTCAATGTATTAGCATTTCTAAAACGTGTATTTTTTTCGTCAGTCAATACCAAAGCTGGTTTTGCTTGATAAGCTGGTGGTGGAGTATTATTTACATAATAAGTTGAACGACCATAGAAACGGTAATCTTGATAATAAAAGGTATCTAAACCAAAATCGGATTTGAATTGAAGATTATCAATAATTTTCCAAGAAAAACTACCCAACATATTAAAGTTATTTCTAACCTGATCACGGTCAGTATCAGCAATAGCAACATACGGATTGGTAAGATAGCCCGAAACTGCTTCGTCGGTATCATCGGTAGTTAAAGCAGGGATATCAATTGGCGAATACTGAACAGCATGTTTTAATCGAGAATCGGCAGAAGAAACTTCTTTTTGTTCGTTTGCTCCAGAACCTCCAATTTTAGTATTTGAATAACGCATCGTAAAAGTAAGATCTACTTTATCACTAGCCTTACTTTTTAAGTTCAACGACAAGTTATTTCTTTTAAAATCGGAACCAATTTGAATTGCAGACTCATCATAAAGAGCATAATTAAAACTATAGCTTAATTTATCTGATCCTCCTCTAATTCCTAAGTCATGACTTTGAACTTGACCGGTACGACCATAAATTCTATCCTGCCAATCAATTGCTTCTTGACCTGCATAGGTTTGATATGGAGCAAAATACTTATCATAACTAGAGGTACTTCCGGTAGGACTTTTTAGCATTGAATACTCATATTGCCATTTTGCATAATCCTCAGGGTTTAGAACATCTATTTTATTAGCTATATTTTTAGCGCCTAAAAACAAATTATATGAAACAGTAAGTTTATTGTCTTTTCCACTTTTAGTCGTAATGATAATTACTCCATTTGCGCCTCTAGAACCGTAGATTGCTGTTGATGATGCATCTTTTAAAACGGTAATATTTTCTACATCAGAAGGAGAAATATCACTCATACTATTCACTGGAAAACCATCTACTATATATAAAGGAGAACTATCTTGAGTTAATGAACCACCACCTCGAATTCTAATTTTTATTTCAGCATCAGGCGAACCTTCAGATGCAACTACCTGAACACCTGCAATTCGTCCTGTCATAGATTCGGCCACACTTGAAACCGCTACTTTTTTCAAATCTGATCCTGAAATAGAAGCAATTGAACCGGTTAAATCTGATTTTTTTGCTGTTCCGTATCCGATAACAATAACCTCATCTAGTTTAGACGTGGAGCTTTTTAAAACTACATTAATATTTGTTTTTTGCCCTACCGATTGAGTTAAAGTCTCAAAACCCAAAAATGAAAAAACCAATTCGCTTTTTGTTCCCGAAACCCGAATACTAAACTTCCCATCAAAATCAGTACTAGCTGAATTTTTTGTACCTTTCTCAACAATATTCACCCCAGGAATTGATAATCCTAATTCATCTTTTACCAAACCACTTATAGTCGTAGTTTTATTTTGAGCTTTTATTTCAATAGTAGCAAATAAGCTCAGCAGAAGTAGAATGACAAAACTTATTTTTTTGCCTTTTTTAAGTACTAGTTTAACAATCATTTGATTATGTTTTATTGGTTATTATTTAATTTTAATTGGTTATTTGAGGACTGGATTTAATTCATTTTTCATTTTATTTAATTATGATAATAAACTAATTCCTTTTTTAGCTATTCACAAGAAGAAAACTTGATTTTAAAATTCAAATGCAACTTTGAAAAACAGATTCATTTTTACTATTTTCCTCCATTATGTATTTTTTAAACATCAAAATTTCAAACCTATCGCATCGATTCTAAATCATTGTAATCGATTGCACAAACTTAAATATTAATTTTGAGAAAAAAAAATTTAATTTCCAAAAAAAAATGGTAAGTAAAAAAAAAGGTTGATTATTTGAGTATTGCGCAAAAATATTGGCAAAAAAAAATAATATCAATATTCAATTTGAATTATTAATTTAAAAAAAAATGATTTGACACAAGAACTTGAAACTAATCAAGAAAGAAGAACAAATAATAAAATTAAGTCAACAAAAACGAGATGATATATTGATAAAAATTTGCGTGAATAAATAAAGGTGAATATTCAAGTAAGATTAAAGCATTCAATTGCAATCAATACAATATAGTAAGTGGAAGAAAGTTGGAAAAAGTGAGAAATATGATTTAAAAATAAATCTTAAGACTATTCAATAAAAACAAAATAATCGCAAATTTTAATTTCTTGATGAAGATTTTCTAATGTACAATTCTGGTTTTAAAATCACTTTCTTTTCTATTTTTAAATTTTCGGCGTTATTAATTTGTTCCAAAAATACTTTGGCAGCCATTTTACCCATTTCAAGAGGAGATTGATCTACAGAGGAAATAGATAGCTCCATAAACTTTGTAAAAGGCTCGTTACCAAAACCAAAAACACAAAATTCTTCTGGAATCTTGATGCCATTTTCCTTAAGTACTTGGATTGCACCAAGAGCGGCAAAATCACTTGTAGAAAATAAAGCATCCGGTGGGTTTTCTAAACTCAGTAATTGTTCCATAGCCTGTCTTCCTGAATCTACATTACTTTTTATCGGGAATACATAATTGGGGTCAAATACAATTCCTTTGTCAGCTAAAGCCTTTTTATATCCTTTGGTTCTATTTTGGAAAATTTCTAAAGATTGATCTCCTGTAAAATGCGCAATACGAATACAACCTTCATTTATAAGTTGCTTTGTAGCCAAATATCCTCCTTCAAAGTCATCGATAGTAACCGAACTCACCCCATCAATTTGTTGTTTTCTGTCAAAAAATATTAAGGGTACGTTTTTATCCACGACACGTTTCATAATGTCATTATTTTCATTGACCCCTTTAGAAATTGATATTAAAATTCCATCAACTTGCGCGTTTAAGAGTGTATTTATGTTGTCTGATTCAATTTTCCCATCTTCGTGGGTCTGACATATTATGACGTGATAACCTACTGAATATAATTCCTCTTCAATACCACGGATGATAGAGGCAAAAAAGTTACTATCAATTCGCGGGACAATTACTCCCACATTGTTACTTTTCCCACTACGAAGCGCCAAAGCCAACCTATTTTGTTTATAATTCATTTTGGCTGCCGTTTCCAAAACAAGTTTTCGAGTACTTTCGCTTATTTTTGGATTATTATTTAGCGCTCTTGAAACCGAAGCTGCTGTAATATCAAGTGCTTTAGCAATGTCGTAAATTGTGGTCCTGCGGGTCATATCAAAAATATAGTAAATTTTTTGGTAAATATATATTAAAAAAATTAGAAATACTAAATCATAATGTTATCGATTACATAAATCATATCACTTTTTTAAAATAAGTAGAATGAATTAATAATTGTTGTATTGACGTAATTGCAAATTTAATATTGTGTTACAAGGTAAATAAGTACACATAAGCGATTCCTTTAAAAACTTAAATGGTCCAATATGCCTTAAATGCTTAAAAAAAGTGACACTATTTTTTTCAAATTACTTATATTTACAAGCAACATAAATATTTTATTATGTGTATTATTTCTTATAATTACACATAATGCTTTTTTAGGTATAATATTTGTTTATTTCAAACTTATTCGTATGTTTGCGTAATCGATTACATATACTAAAACTAATATAAAAATAAAAAAATGAAACATTTCAAAATATTTTCTTTCGCTAACAAAACCAATCTAATCATTCGATTCGCAATTGCCATGGTTTTAATTGTTTCTACAGCAGCAAAATCCCAAGAAATTCAGGATACAAAAGAAGTTTGGAACAAAATGGAATCCATAATCAAAAATGTAAAACCAGTTACTTTTCGAAATAAAACCTATAATATAATTAAATACGGTGCAAAATCGGACGGTACTTTCGACAATACACAAGCTATAAAAAAAGCAATTAAAGTTTGTTCAAAAAATGGTGGTGGAGTAGTTCTCATCCCAAAAGGGAAATTTTTATCGGGAGCAATTCACTTAGAAAGCAATGTGAATCTACATTTAGAAGAAGGAGCAGAAATAATCTTTAGTACTAATCCAAAAAATTATCCGGTAGTTCATACCACTTTTGAAGGAACTGAATGCATGAATTATTCTCCTCTAATATATGCGTATCAAAAAACAAATGTTGCCATTACTGGAAAAGGAACAATAAATGGTCAAGCCAATAATGATAATTGGTGGTCTTGGTGCGGAAAAGACACTTACGGTTGGAAAGAAGGAATGCCAAAACAACAAAAAGATATTGAAAATTTGATGAATATGGCTGAAAAAGGCATTGAAGTACCAAAAAGAATTTTTGGTGAAAATCATTATTTGAGACCCAATTTTGTAGAGTTTTTTGAATGTACAAATGTATTAGTTAAAGACATAAAAATCATTAATGCTCCTTTTTGGATTCTTCATCCAATGAAAGCTACTAATGTTACAATAGATGGTGTCGCAATAAATAGTCACGGCCCAAACAATGATGGTTGTGATCCTGAATATTCTAAAAATGTAATAATAAAGAATTGTACTTTCAATACTGGAGATGACTGTATTGCAATAAAAGCAGGCAGAGATGCTGATGGAAGAAGAGTTGGAATAAAAAGTGAAAATATAATTGTTCAAAATTGCAAAATGTATGATGGTCATGGCGGAGTAACCATTGGTAGTGAAATGTCAGCAGGAGTTAGCAATGTTTATGTAGAAAATTGTATTATGAGCAGCCCAAATCTTGATGTGGCAATTCGATTGAAAACCAACTCTAAAAGAGGTGGTTTAATCGAAAATTTTTATGTTAGAAATATAGAAATTGGTGAAGTTAGAGAAGCCGTTTTAAAAGTAGATATGTTTTATAATGTTCATGGCAATCAAGAAGGGAATTTCATTCCCCGCATCGAAAACATTAGCCTTGAAAATGTAAAAGTAAAATATGGCGGAAAATATAGCATTTTAGCTAGTGGTTATAAAGAATCTCCAATTAAAAATATTACTTTCAAAAATGTAATTATAGATAAAGTAGATACTCCGTTTTCTATCGAAAATGTTGAAAATCTTAAATTTGTGAACACCTTTATTAATGGTGAACTTGTAAAAACCAACAATTAATTAAAAGGATGGTAACAAAAATGAATTAAATTAATTATTTAAATTAGCTGAATCAAGAGTTTTCAATTTTACAAGTGGCACTCCTAAATTTTGGCAGAAAGTGTAATTCTTCAAATTAGAAAATGAAAAAAATTGTACTATTCCTATTTTTTTTCTCCAATTTTGTTTTTGCACAAGCGGATTATCCTATTGATACAACATACACCATAAAAAGTGTTTACGATAAAGTTAAAAAAGAATATCCTAACGTTAACCTTGTAGAACCTAGAAAATATAAATATGTAAAGCAAGAAAAAGAAATAGTTTACAAAATAATAAATGACCGTAAACTACATCTTGATGGGTATTTCAATACAACTAATAAACGAAATCCTGCTGTAGTAATTCTGCACGGAGGAGGTTGGAAATCAGGTAACAAATGGCAGATGGAAACATTTGCGATAGAATTGGCATCCAAAGGATATTCTTGCTTCACTATTGAATTCCGATTGTCACCAGAAGCACTATATCCAGCAGCTATTTTTGATGCTAAAAATGCAATACAATATCTAAGAAAAAATGCTATAAAATATAATATTGATGCTAATAAAATAGCTGTATTAGGTTGTTCCTCAGGTGGGCAAATGGCTACATTAATAGGAACAACAAACGGAAATACTAATTTTGAAAATGATGACAAAAACAATAAAACACGCTCAAACGTTCAAGCTATCATAAATATCGACGGGATTTTAGCATTCAAACATCCTGAATCCATCGAAGGAAAAGTAGCGGGTTTATGGTTAGGAGGAAGTTATGACGAAAAACCAACAGTTTGGCAACAAGCCTCTCCGTTAAATCATACTAATAAAAAAACACCTCCCACCCTATTTATAAATAGTAGTATTCCAAGATTTCACGCTGGAAGAGACGATATGATTCAAATTCTAAACAAACATGGAATATACAACGAAGTCAAAACGATTCCAAATTCACCTCATTCCTTTTGGTTTTTAAATCCTTGGTTTGATGAAACCATAAATTATACCACTGCATTTCTTGATAAAGTATTTAAAAAATAATATAAAATGAAAACAATAAAAATTGCTACAGCACTTCTCGTATTAGGTTTAACATCTTGTCAAGCCCAAAATAATAAAACCACAAGTACAAACCCAAAAACCTATGCCGAAATTTCAGTAAAAGAAGGCGGCAAATGGGAAGGTCGCAAATACATTGGTGGTACTTTCAAAAATGTTCAAAGTTTAAAATTGGCCCCAGAGCATACCGATCATTCTTTCGACATTCGATACGAAGGACCTGGTTGGGAAAGCAATAAAATAGGCTATCGTTTGTATCTTGATTGGCGAAATGCCATTGACATTTTTGGAAAAAAAACTGAAGCGATGGTTTTACAAAAAGTAGGAATTGATAATTTTGATTCCTACCATGAAATGAGCGATTGGGGTTCTGATATTCTAAAAGCTGGAAAAGGAATCGGAATTGGCTCCATCGACCGCTACCTAAACAAAGAAAGATTGCATTTTTATGCTGTAGATTCTACTATTGCCAAGGTTCAAAATAAAAGCAATGAATCGGGCGTAAAAATCAATTATTACGGTTGGAAAACCGCTGAAGATAAAATTGATTTTACATCAGAACTCAGCATAAAACCAGACCAAATTTACACTAAACACACTTTTCAAGCTTCGAAAGAAATCAAAGGGATTTGCACCGGAATTGTAAAACAAAAAAATACTGAATTTCTAAAAAAGGAAAGTGCTAACAAAAAATGGGGATACATTGCTACTTATGGACAACAATCCTTGGTTCCAGATAATTTAGGAATGGCTATTTTTTATGAAATCAGTACTGTAGAATCTTTGGAGGATGCTGAATTCGACCATTTATTGGTTTTCAAACCAAGTGCTAAATCAATTTCTTTTTACCTTTTAGGAGCTTGGGAACAACAAATTGGAGGTATTAAATCTAAAGAAGAATTCATTAAATATTTAGATGAAAAATTATCGGTTTTAAATAAAAAGAATAAACTTTAGATTAAAATAAAAGAAGTATTGGCAGTATAATTTTATAAAGAATAGAAAACATCCAAATTATGTTAAAAATAAAAACAAATCTTTTTAAGCTAACAACACTATTTATATCACTTGCTTTTTTTAGTTGTAAATCCAAAGCTCAGGAACCTATAAAAACGGTTGAATCACAAAATACTGAAATTTCAAAAGACGCAAAATGGTCCGATAAAATGGCTTTAACGTTAATGAAACGTCATCCCGAAGCCTATATGATTGACGATGCGAAAGCACCAAAATGGGATTATGTACACGCCTTAGTACTACATTCATTTGCAGAATTATACAAAAAAAATCCAGATCCTAAATATGCTGCTTACATAAAAAATTACGTAGATACTTTTGTTCAAAACGATGGAACGATTAAAACCTATGAATTAGAAAAATACAATATTGATCTTGTTTTACCGGGTCGTTTGTTGTTTAATTTATATGAAACTACCAAAGAAAAACGCTATTTAGCAGCGATGCAAACTCTAAAAAAACAATTGGAAGGACAACCCAGAACTTCAACTGGTGGATTTTGGCATAAACAAATTTATACCAACCAAATGTGGCTCGACGGCCTGTATATGGGAGAACCATTCTATGCACAATACACCGTTACATTTGAAAACGGAAAGAACTTGAATGATGTTGCCAAACAATTTGAAGAAATACAAAAACATGCAACCGATCCAAAAACAGGATTATTATTTCACGGTTGGGACGAAAAAAAATTAATGCCTTGGGCCAATAAAGCAACAGGTACTTCTCCAAATTTTTGGTCAAGATCATTAGGATGGTATGCTATGGCGCTCGTTGATGTCTTAGATTATTTTCCAAAAGACCATCCCAAACAAAAAGAATTAGTAGGTTATTTGAATAACGTTGCGGCTAGTTTAGCCAAATACCAAGACCAATCAGGCTTATGGTATCAAGTAACCGATAAGGGCGGAAAAGAAGGCAATTATTTAGAATCTTCGGGATCTTCAATGTTTGTTTATGCATTTGCGAAAGGTGCCAATAAAGGATATTTACCAGTCAAATATAAAAAATTAGCCAATAAAGCATTTGATGGTTTGACCAAACAATTGATAAAAGTAGATGCCGATGGTACAATTACTTTAACACAAGCTTGCGCGGTTGCTGGACTTGGAGGCAATCCATACCGAGATGGTTCTTATGAATATTATGTCAACGAAAGGAAAAAAGACAATGACCCAAAAGCAACTGGACCATTTATATTGGCTGCTTTAGAATTGAATAGATAAACATCAGATGTTTCAATGAATTTTTTTAAAATCATAGCTTTTATTTTATTCCTTATTTCAATTCAAACGATAAAAGGACAGGAAAATCATTCCCAAGTTTGGGTAGCTGATAACGGAGATGGTACCTATAAAAACCCCATCTTGTATGCTGACTATTCTGATCCGGACGCCATTCGAGTTGGAGATGATTATTATATGACTGCGTCTTCGTTTAATTGCATTCCTGGCTTACCGATTCTTCATTCTAAAGATTTGGCAAACTGGAAATTAATTGGTTATGCGCTTTCCAAACAAAAACCGTTGGAAGTTTTCAACAAACCTCAACACGGAAATGGTGTTTGGGCTCCTTGCATCCGCTATCATAACAATGAATTTTATATTTACTATCCTGATCCAGATTATGGCATTTATATGACAAAAGCAAAAAATGCCGCAGGTCCTTGGTCTGAACCCATTATGGTCAAAGAAGGAAAAGGATTAATCGATCCAACGCCTCTTTGGGACGAAGACGGAAAAATATATCTTGGATATGGTTTTGCTGGAAGCCGTGCTGGAATCAAAAGCCTTTTAGCAGTTTGTACTATGAATGCCGATGGTTCGTTGGCCAATAATAATGATGATGTAATGATTATTGACGGTCATACCGATGAAAATACCATTGAAGGACCAAAATTTTACAAACGCAACGGCTACTATTACATTTTTGCTCCAGCTGGTGGCGTGGCAACAGGATGGCAAACCGTTTTGAGATCTAAAAATGTTTTTGGCCCTTATGAAAAAAGAAAGGTTATGGATCAAGGAAAATCGACTGTAAACGGTCCACATCAAGGCGCTTGGGTACAAACCCAAACAGGAGAAGATTGGTTTATTCATTTTCAAGACCAATTTGCTTACGGAAGAGTGGTGCATTTACAACCTATGAAATGGGAAAAAGATTGGCCAATAATAGGAACTGATGAGGACAAAAATGGCATTGGCGAACCGGTTATGAATTATAAAAAACCTAATGTTGGTAAAAAATCATTCCCAATTGCAACACCTCCAGATAGTGATGAATTCAACGTTCCAAAACTAGGATTACAATGGCAATGGCACGCAAATCCTCAAATTACTTGGGGCTTTCCAACGAGTATTGGATATTACAACTTGAATTGTATTCCTGTGCCAAAGGATTATATTAATTTATTTGACATTCCCAATTTACTTTTGCAAAAATTCCCTGCAAACGAATTTATTGCCACAACTAAACTCACGTTCAATTCTCGATTTGATGGGGAATACACAGGATTGTTAATTATGGGATTGGATTATAGTTTTTTATGTCTGAAACAAGAAGGCGGAAAATTATATGTTTCTCAAAAAACAGCGCTGAAAGCAGATAAAAAAGGAGTAGAAACTGAAAGCAAACCCATTGCAATACAAAATAAAACAGTTTATTTACAAGTAAACGTAAAGGCTGGAGGCATTTGCAATTTCTTCTATAGCGAAGACGGTCAAAAATTCAATTCAATAGGCGAAAGTTTTACTGCTAGAGAAGGAAAATGGATTGGAGCAAAAATAGGACTTTTAGCACTTAGACAAGGAATAATTAACGATGCCGGAAGTGCATCAATCGATTGGTTTAGAATAACAAAATAAATTTTCTACAATGAAAAAATTAAAATTTACAATAGTGCTCACTTTGATATTTGTTTTAAAAACAAGTATTTACGCTCAAGTTCACGACCAAAAATGGGCTTCAATCATAAAAGACAAAGAAAGTACTTGGTTTGCATCCAATGAAGCGAAATTAGTTGCCGAAAATGTATTGTTATACCAACGAAATATTGGAGGTTGGCCAAAAAATATCCAAATGCAAAATCCACTTACTGAGGTAGAAAAGCAAAAATTAATTGCCCTAAAATCAAGCACGAAAGATGTGACTACAGATAATGGAGCAACCTATCAAGAGATGTTGTTTCTTTCAAAAATGTATGCACAAGTACAAGACGAAAGATACAAAAAAGCCTTTTTGTCCGGTTTAGATTATATTTTGGAAGCACAATATAAAAATGGAGGTTGGCCGCAATTTTATCCCCTTAAAAAAGGGTATTACACACACATTACTTATAATGATGATTCAATGGTAAACATTATGAATGTATTAGAAGAGTGCATAAACAAAACCGATTATTATTCCATAAAACCATCCGAAGCCACAATCGAAAGAGCCAAAAAGGCTTTCGATAAAGGAATAGACTGTATATTAAAAACACAATACAAACAAAATGGTGTATTAACGGCTTGGTGTGCACAACACGACGAAGTGACTTTGCTTCCAGCCAATGCTCGTGCTTATGAATTAGCTTCTTTGAGCGGGAAAGAATCAGCTAAAATTGTCTTGCTTTTAATGTCTATTGAAAACCCGTCGCCAGAAATAATTACAGCCGTAAACAGTGCGGTGACTTGGTTCGAAAAAACAAAAATCACGGATCTTAGAGAAGAACGTGTTCCAGTTCCGAATAGCAAAATTGTTGAAAAAGTAATGGTTAAAGATGCGAATGCCACTCCTCTTTGGGCTCGATTTATGGAATTGGAGGATAATAAACCGTTTTTCTGTGATAGAGATGGAATTAAAAAAGCATCCATTGCAGAAATCGGACAAGAACGAAGAACAGGATACGCTTGGTACACCAACGAACCAAAAGAGGTATTGAAAAAGTATCCAGCCTGGAAAAAAAAACTGAAGTTGTAACTGAAAAGCTAATTCCAAAGAAAACGACGGCTCTAAAAGATGAATTTAACATTGTTGTTGACAAAAACGGTAACGGTGATTTTACCACAATTCAAGAAGCTGTTAACGCTGCAAAAGCATACCCTTCGGAACGAATAACTATTTTTATAAAGAATGGCGTTTACTATGAAAAAGTAAAAATTCACTCTTGGAATCCTTACATTTCTTTAATTGGCGAAAGCCGCGAAAAAACAATTATTACCTATGATGACTATTTCAATAAAATAAATATAGGGAGAAATAGTACTTTTTACACTTACACTGTTTTAGTGGAAGGGAATGATTTTATTGCCAAAAATTTGACCATTCAAAACAGTTCGGGCGAAGTGGGTCAAGCTGTGGCGTTGAATGTAAATGCTGATAGAGTAATAATTAGCAACTGTTCTTTATTAGGAAATCAGGATACACTTTACACATCGGGTGAAGGAACCAAGAACTATTTTAAAGATTGTTATATCGAAGGAACGACTGATTTTATTTTTGGAGATGCCACTGTTTTATTCGAAAATTGTACCATTCACAGCAAAAGCAATTCTTATATAACAGCTGCTTCAACACCTCAAAATGCTGCATTTGGCTATGTTTTCAAAAATTGCAAACTCACGGCAAGTGAAAAAGCAACTGAAGTTTATCTGGGAAGACCTTGGCGAATTTATGCCAAAACTGTTTTTATCAATTGCGAAATGAGCAACCATATAAAACCCGAAGGTTGGCACAATTGGTCCAAACCCGAAGCAGAAAAAACAGCTTTTTATGCGGAGTATAATTGTAGTGGCTCAGGATTTCAACCTGAAAAAAGAGTTTCGTGGTCGTACCAATTAAAAAAATCACAGGCAAAAAAATATACTATCGAAAAAATTATGGGATTGAACTTTTCCAATACAATAAATGAATCGCTTTCAAAATAAATTAACCAGAACTAAAATTATGAAATACAAACTCCTCGTTTTCTTGCTGGTTTCCCTAAATTGTTTTGCCCAAAACAGTAGTTTTCCATCAGATTCTGTTGATGCAATTGTCAAACGAATTCAATTGCCTAAAATTCCTTCGTATAAAATTACGGTAACAAAATTGGGAGCAAAAGGGGATTCGATTAGTAATGCTAAACCCGCTTTTGACAAAGCAATGGCACTTTGCAAAAAGAATAACGGCGGAACCATAATTGTCCCTAAAGGCATTTATACTTTGAACGGCCCGATTCATTTTGAAAGCAATGTCAAACTGCATTTGGAAGACGGAGCAAAAATTCGATTTGGCTCCAATCCAAAAGATTATCCGTTGGTTCTAACCAGTTGGGAAGGCACGATGCTTTATAATTATAGTCCAATGATATACGGCAACAACCTGCAAAACATCGCCATTACTGGAAACGGAATCATTGATGGTGAAGCCAAAAATACTTGGATAAAATGGAAGCCTCTCGAAAAGAAAGACCAACTGTTGAGCCGAGAAATGAACCATAAAAACACGCCAATCCAAGAGCGGATTTTTGGAGAAGGCCATTATTTAAGACCTCAACTCATTCAGTTTGTCAACTCCAAAAACATTCTTATCGAAAATGTCAAGATAGAAGATTCTCCTTTTTGGTGTGTTCATTTGCTAAAAAGCAAAAGCATAACCATTCGAGGAGTAAAATACAATGCCCACAACAACAATAATGACGGAATTGACCCAGAATATTCTAGCGATATTTTAATCGAAAATGTCCTCTTTGACAATGCCGATGACAACGTTGCCATCAAAGCAGGAAGAGATGATGAAGGCCGAAGCAATTCAAACACGCCCTCGGAAAATATTGTCATTAGAAATTGTGAATTCAAAGGTTTGCACGCTATTGTCATTGGAAGCGAAATGTCGGCTGGAGTTCGAAATGTATATGTCGAAAACAGTAAATTCCGTGGTTACTTGAAAAGAGGGATTTTTATAAAAACCAATTCTGATCGTGGAGGTTACATCAAAAATATTTATTTCAACAACTTGGCGTTCGGAAAAGTAGAAGACTGTATTTACATCACCGCCAATTATCACGGAGAAGGCGGCGGATTATTCCCTTCGAAAGTTTCCAACATTTCCTTTTCCAATATTAGTTGTAATGAAGCCATAAATACCGGGATTGTAATCGAAGGATTTCCTGATAAAAAAGTGACAAACATAAAACTGGACAACATAACCATACAATCCGCAAAAAACGGAATGACAATTACCAACACCGAAAATGTAACCACAAATGAAGTTGTAATTGGCGAAAAAGCGACAATTCCAACAGCTGCAAAATAAATTCATTAAACTAAAGATTATGATACGGATTTCAATTTTACTACTATTAATTTCCCTAAACTGTTTAGCTCAAAAACCAACAATTTACGGCATTGGCGATTCCACAATGGCTAATAAAGTAAAACCCGAAGAAAACCCGGAACGCGGTTGGGGACAAATGTTGCCGCTGTTTTTTAATGATAATATTACAATCGATAATAGAGCTGTAAATGGCAGAAGTACTAAAAGTTTTATCGACGAAAAACGTTGGGATGCTATTTATAAAATACTAAAACCTGGCGATTACGTTTTTATTCAATTTGGGCATAATGATGGCAAAGTAACCGATTCTGTTCGTTATACAAATCCTCATACTTCCTATCGATATAATTTGATACAATTTGTAACTCAAGCAAGAGAAAAAGGGGCAATGCCAATTTTATTTTCATCCATTACAAGACGAAATTTTAATGAACAAGGGGTCTTAATTAGTACTCACGGTGACTATACATTAGAAATGCGTTTGGTTGCACAAGAATACAAGGTGCCTTTTATTGATATGGAATATTACACGGAATTATTGGAAATGAAATATGGTCCTGAAAAATCAAAAGAATTGCATCTGCATTATAAACCAAGAGAGATTTCCTTTTTCCCTGAAGGAAAAGAAGACAACACTCATTTAAATGTAAAAGGCGCTACCGAAGTTGCTAAAATTGCTGTAGATGAATTAAAGAAAATGAATCTTGATTTAGTAAAATATATCAAAGATTAAAATTTATTTATATATTTGTAATCGATTACATTATTGATTTAAACATAAATTAAATCTGTATGTATACTATGTTTTATGGTCATAAACACATCAAGCACAATAAAAAAATGAAAAAAACAGTTTTACTCGGCACTTTATTACTACTCCTAAACTTTGTTTCAGCTCAAGATTATTATATGGCGAGCCCACAAGGTTTTGGTGCAGCTGCTACAGGAGGAGGTACTCCAACGGTTTCTAATACAGTAACAGTTTCTACCTATAGCGCATTAAAAACAGCCCTTACTTCAACTGCGGTTGCCAATTCTATAATATTAGTTTCTGGAACTATCGATTGTGACTACACCAGTGTTTTGTTGACCAACAAGACTATCATAGGATTGCCGGGAGCAAGACTAAGAAACAACAAGATAACAATCACTACTAATCCTCCATCGGCTAGTGATTCTTCAACATCGGCAGCAAATTCAGGAATTCTATACATAAAAGCAGGTTCCAACAATGTAATTATCAGAAATCTTATTTTTGAAGGTCCCGGTGCTTTTGATTGTGATGGACGAGACAATCTTACTAACGAAGGTAGAAATATTTGGGTAGATCATTGCGAGTTTCAAGACGGAATGGATGGTAATTTTGATATTAAGGGAGAGGCAGACAACACCACAGTTTCTTGGTGTAAATTCACCTATTTAAAACCAGCGATAGCAGGGGGTTCAGGGGGTTCTGCAGACCATCGTTTTTCAAATTTAGTAGGATCAGCAATTGATGATATGCCTTCGTCTGATGGAAGATTCAGTGTGACTTTTCAAAATTGTTATTGGGCACAAGGTTGTAAAGCGCGTATGCCAAGAGCCAGAAACGCCGAATTACACGTGCTAAATTGTTATTTCAAAACCAGCGTTTCAGGAGCTTCGGCTATTGGATTGGGTGCCGGAAACAGTGGAACAAATTGTTATGTTGAGAATTGTAATTTTGAACAAATTACCAATATTTCAAGCCCTGTTACCGAAGGTTCTGGAACTACTTCCGTAAAATTTGATGGTTGTACTAAAGGCATAATACCTACAGCAGTAACCGGTCTGGACAAACTGACAGCTACAAAACCATCTTACACCTACTCAATTCTTCCAGTTTCAGATGTAGCTACTTTTATTCCAAATTCAACTTGTGGAGCTGGAGCAACACTAAACGTTACAGCACAAGGAGTTATTTCGACAGCCTGCCCTAACTTAGGAATTGAAAATCACAATTTGAAATTGGGTGAATTTTATCCAACAGAAATTGACACTGTTTTAAATATAAATTTATCTGACACTGTTTCAGGAGACTCAGTTATAAATATATATTCCATTTCTGGTGAAAAATTAGTGTCTTATTCAAAAAATGTAACTTCCTCTGAAAAATTATCACTCGATGTTTCAAGCCTATCTAAAGGATTGTATTTGTGTAATTTAAAAATTGGAGAAATGGCAACAACTTGGAAATTTATTAAGAAATAAAACTATTTTCGGCACAACTCGTAAGCTAATTGAATCAAAAAAAATATTTTTCATTGTATTTGTAATCATTAAGCAACAAAATATGGTAGAGAAAATTAAAGATTCAATGTGATAATTAAAATTAAGTAAACACCAAATATTAATCATCCAATACTAAAAAAGCCACCTTTCAGTGGCTTTATGTATTTTAAAATAAAGTAATTTGTCCGTCTTCATTGGGTTGAACATCATCAATATCATCATCAGAAATATCAACTTCAGTCTCGCCCTGCACTTCTAATTCTTCTGGAATAACTTCTTCCGGTTCTTCGTAAGGCAACGGTTCTAAAAGATTTACCTGCTTCAACTTTTCCGTAGTCAATTGATTTCCTAATGCTTTAAAGCCTTTCACAGCTATAAAATTCTCAATATCTACTAATTGATTTTCTTTTTGTGCGCCTTTCACTTTCGTAAAAACCAATTCAGCCATCGGACGATAATCCGTCGAGACGATTTCAAGTTGCGATTTGGGATGTTCCGTAATAAAGGTTTCTTCTTTTCCTTCGGTTTCCACCAAAAACCGTTTTACGTAATACCGTTCTTTTTCCCCATCGTAATAAATCGCTGAAATTGGTTTCTTGGGATGCCATTTTTCTAAAACTACCATATCTTCATCGAAATGGGTTGATAATTCTGGAATAATGACTTTCAATTTTCCCGTTTGGGAAATTACCAAAATCTTGTCGTTTGGCCTAAACTCGCCAAGTAATTCTCCTCTGGCATCAACGTTCAATCTTTGAACGGTATCATCAAACCAAATTTTTCTAGGTTTCAATGTAGAGATTCCTTTTTCCTTGATTTCGATTTTCTTGATGGGATATTTACTAACCAAATTCCCTTTGGACGCTCGACCTTTTATTGCAATATTGGCAAAATCAACATCCCATTTCAGCTTTTTGAGGCTTCCTATTTGACGCAATAAAATGGTAATAACTTCAGCTTCACCATTGGGATTACAAGTAAAATACAGAATTTGTGAACCCTTGGTTTCATTGGTCAAATCGTATAATTTATCGCGAGTAACTCCGGAAACATTGAAACGTTTTATATAAGCTGGCCCTGATTTTCCGTCACGGTAAATCATATTATAAATGGTGCGCTTGTCACTTTTGTCAAATATGGCAATGTGAATGATGTCTTTTCCAACGAATTTCTTGTCATCAACTTTGCAAATCATCATTTTCCCATCACGGAGAAAAACAATAACATCATCAATATCGGAACAATCTGTAACATATTCGTCTTTCTTCAATCCGGTTCCAATGAAACCCTCTTCCCTATTCACATAGAGTTTTGTGTTTCGCAAAGCTACTTTGGTCGCCTCGATATTGTCGAAACTGCGCAATTCGGTTTGACGCTCTCTTCCTTTTCCGTATTTCTCTTTTAACTTGGTAAAATAGGCAATCGCAAAATCGGTTAAGTTTGACAAATTATGCTCCACTTCTTTCATTTCGTCTTCCAACTTGGCGATTAAATCATCGGCTTTGTCGGAGTCAAAACGGGTAATACGAATCATTGGAATTTGAGTCAATCGCTGCAAATCATCATCGTTAATTTCTCTGACGAATGATTTTTTGAAAGGCTCAAATCGGTCGTACATATATTTGTAAAGTGCTTCTCTATCGGAATACAATTTGAAATCAATGTACATTTCTTCTCTAATGAAGATTTTCTCCAAGGTAGAAAAATGCCATTTGTTTTTTAATTCCTCTAATTGAATTTCTAATTCTTGTCGAAGCAAATCAACTGTTCGTTCAGTCGAAATTTTCAGCATATGAGAAACCCCTACAAACAAAGGTTTGTTGTCTTCAATCACACAACCTAAAGGTGCTACCGAAGTTTCGCAAGCTGTAAAAGCAAACAAAGCATCGATGGTTTTATCAGGAGAAACGCCTGGGAAAAGATGGATTAATATCTCAACATCCGCAGCGGTATTGTCCTCGATTTTCTTGATTTTGATTTTTCCTTTTTCGTTGGCTTTCAAAATACTGTCAATCAAAGTCGTCGTATTTGTCGAAAACGGAATTTGAGTAATCACCAAAGTATTTTTGTCCAATTGAGCAATTTTGGCTCGAACTCGAACACGACCGCCACGCATTCCGTCATTGTAATTGGATACATCTGCAATTCCTGCTGTTTGAAAATCAGGAAAAAGTGTAAAGGATTTTCCCTTCAATATTTTTATCGAAGCATCTATCAATTCATTAAAATTGTGTGGCAAAACTTTAGTGGAAAGCCCTACGGCAATCCCTTCGGCACCTTGTGCCAAAAGCAACGGGAACTTTACGGGAAGATTATTCGGTTCCGCACGACGACCATCGTAGGAAACGCCCCAATCGGTAATTTTTGGTGAATACAAAACTTCCAAAGCAAATTTCGACAAACGCGCTTCAATATAACGAGAAGCCGCAGCGCCATCTCCCGTGAGGATATTTCCCCAGTTTCCCTGACAATCGATTAGTAATTCTTTTTGGCCAATTTGCACCATCGCATCACCAATACTCTGATCTCCGTGCGGATGGTATTGCATCGTGTGCCCAACTACATTTGCCACTTTGTTGTAACGACCGTCATCCAACTCTTTAAGCGAGTGCATAATTCTTCGCTGAACGGGTTTGAAACCGTCTTCGATGGCAGGAACAGCACGTTCCAGAATTACATAAGAAGCATAATCCAAAAACCAATCTTTGTACATTCCTGTAACTTTGGTAATGGTATCGTTTCCTTCGTCGTTATTTTCGTAAAAATGCTGCATCCCACTTGAAGTTTTTATGTCTTCAAAGCTTTCTTCAATCGTTGACTCGTTTAACTCTTCGTTAGTTTCGTCTTCGTTTGGGATGATGTTATCTTCGTCTTCGTCCATTTTTTTTAACTTGCTTCAATCGTATCAAATTCCACCTTCAAATTCTTGATGATAAATTCTTGTCGGTCCGGCGTATTTTTTCCCATATAGAAAGACAATAATTGCTCCACCGAAGTGTTTTTATCCATCATAATAGGATCCAATCGAATGGTTTCGCCAATAAAATTCTTGAATTCATCTGGCGAAATCTCTCCCAATCCTTTAAATCGGGTGATTTCTGGTTTTGGTTTCAATTTTTCGATGGCCTCTTTTCGCTCTTCATCTGAATAACAATAAATAGTTTCTTTCTTATTTCGAACCCTAAAAAGTGGCGTTTGCAGAATATACAAATGTCCTTCTTTGATTAATTCTGGAAAAAATTGCAAGAAGAATGTAATCAATAACAATCGAATGTGCATTCCATCGACATCAGCATCCGTTGCGATTACAATGTTGTTGTAACGCAGGTTTTCCATATCGTCTTCGATATCCAAAGCCGCTTGCAAGAGGTTGAATTCTTCGTTTTCATACACAATTTTTTTGCTCATTCCATACGAATTCAAAGGCTTTCCACGCAAACTAAAAACCGCTTGTGTATTCACGTCACGAGATTTAGTAATAGAACCCGAAGCTGAATCTCCCTCGGTAATGAAAAGCGTACTTTCGAGATTTCTTGGGTTTTTCGTATCGGTAAGATGTGCTCGACAATCACGCAATTTCTTGTTGTGCAGATTGGCTTTTTTTGCTCTGTCTTTTGCTAATTTTCGAATACCAGAAAGTTCTTTTCGTTCTCGTTCCGCTTGCATAATTTTACGCAAAAGTGCATCGGAAGTTGCTGGATTTTTATGCAAATAACTGTCTAATTTGTTTTTCACAAAATCATTGACAAAAGTACGAACCGAAGGCATTCCCGGTTCTGAACCCATATCTGTCGAACCCAATTTGGTTTTGGTTTGCGATTCGAAAACAGGCTCCATCACTTTGATGCTAATCGCGGTAACAATCGATTTCCGCACATCAGAAGCTTCAAATGGTTTGTTGTAAAATTCTCTTATGGTTTTCACGATGGCTTCGCGATAAGCGGCCAAATGTGTTCCCCCTTGTGTGGTATTTTGTCCATTTACGAAGGAATGATATTCTTCGCTGTATTGGGTTTTACTGTGTGTTAAGGCAATTTCGATATCGCCTTCTTTCAAATGAATAATTGGATATTCTAAATCCTCTACATTGATGGTTTCTTCCAACAAATCCTTTAATCCATTTTCAGAAAAATATTTTTCGCCGTTGAATAAAATAGTCAAACCATTATTTAGATAACAATAGTTTTTGAGCATTTTGATTACATATTCGTAGCGGAATTTATAATTTTTGAAAATCGCTTCGTCTGGAATAAAAGTAACTTTGGTCCCTTTTCGTTTGGTAGTTTCTATAATTTCCTCATCAAGCACTAGGTTTCCTCCGGCGAATTCTGCGGCTTTTTGTTTTTCGTCGCGAACCGATTCTACTCTAAAATAATTAGACAAAGCGTTTACGGCTTTTGTTCCAACACCATTTAAACCAACCGATTTCTTGAATGCAAGTGAATCGTATTTTCCACCAGTATTCATTTTAGAAACCACATCAATCACTTTTCCAAGAGGAATTCCACGACCGTAATCGCGAACGGAAACTGTTTTATCTTTGATGGTTACCTCTATGGTTTTGCCTGCGCCCATAACGAACTCGTCGATACAGTTGTCCAGGACTTCTTTGAGAAGAATGTAAATACCGTCGTCTGGTGAAGAACCGTCACCGAGTTTTCCGATGTACATTCCGGGACGCATTCTGATATGTTCTTTCCAGTCGAGTGAACGAATATTATCTTCGTTGTATTGGGTTTGATCGGACATTTAAATTTGTGGATTTTGCGCTAATATAGTGTAATTTGACAAAATTAAAAAATGTGAAATATCAAAGTTATTGACAAAGTAATTAGCAAATGCAAAAGACACTTATTGATACTGATAAAAAATCCCTGTATCGGTCACTGTCCATAAACTAGCTTTTTGATTTGCTGTTTTCAATGCATTATTAGCCCAAGTATTACAAGTAAAAAACAAGTTATAACTACCATTTGCCTCGTAAAATGCGTCTCTATTTCCATAAGAATTTCCAGAAATCCATTGTACATTTTTAGCTGAATTTAGCTTAAAACTTTCAGAAATATAAGTGATTAATTTTTGATATTCTTCCGAAGAAATTCTGATTTTTTTGCAACTTGCATCTTCTTTCATTCTTTTGTAAAATGTGGTATGCATCGCAGAAGAACTTAAACCAAAAGCGGCATTAAAAGCCGTACTAGCTTTTAAATCGGACCATTCGGGAGTATTGAGATAAAATCCTTTATCTCCCCATCCAAAAGCGAGATAATTGACCAAACTATCTTTTGATTTAGTTTGTTGAAAACGAATTTCTTTGGACCAATCTTTGAATTCGTTTTTTATTGGAACGACAATATCCGTATGAACGCCGTTCGACAAAATGAATATTTCTATTGGCTTATCTTTTTGAGAGACATCTGAATTGACTGATATTTTAGAAATCAGAATTGCTGATACTACATACAAAACCAAGAAACTGATGATTGCCAAAAGGATCCAGCCTACAAATTTAAGGCTCTTTTTTACTGCTTGCATAGGAATAATTTTTAGGTTCAAAAAACTGAAAACAATTTTCGAGCCGAAAAAAATTTTAAAACCCTTTAACAATTTCCTTCAACTTTTCATCCAATTCTTCATTTGAAATTACTCCTTTTTCAACATCAAAATTATCGTTAAAACTAGGTAAAGAAAAAACTGCTTTTATATCTGCTCCATAACGAGGTAAAGCATTTTTGGCTATTCCAAGAACCGATGCTCCTCCTCTACCTCCTGGCGAAGCAGCCATCAACAACATTGGTTTATCTTGAAAAACTTTCGCGCCAATTCTGGAACACCAGTCGAAAACATTTTTGAACGCCACAGAATAATTTCCGTTATTTTCTGCTAGGGAAACTACCAAAATATCGGCTGTAGCAATTTTTTCCAAAAAGGCTTTCGCCAAAGGGTGTTGTCCAATTTCCTTTTCGATATCCACACCAAATATTGGCATTTGAAAATCGTTTAAATCCAACACTTCTACTTCGGCAATTTCGAATAAACTTGCCGCATAAGTTGCTAATTTTTTATTGATAGAATTCTGGCTGTTACTTCCAGCAAAGGCGATGATTTTCATAATAATTTTTTTTTTTAAAAGTAGTAAAAATTGAAATACGAAGTAAATAAAAAAAACCTGCAAAATAGCTTTTGCAGGTTTCTATATCTTACTACTGATACTTAAATCGTAATACTATTTACACGTTAAATCTAAAGTGCATCACATCACCATCCTTAACAATATATTCTTTTCCTTCTACCTTGAATTTTCCGGCTTCTTTACATTTGGCCTCCGAACCATAATGAACGAAATCTTCATAAGCAATTACTTCGGCGCGGATGAACCCTTTTTCGAAATCGGTGTGGATAACTCCCGCAGCTTGTGGCGCAGTGGCTCCAATATTGATTGTCCAAGCACGAACTTCTTTGACACCAGCGGTAAAATAAGTTTGTTGTTTCAATAATTTATAAGCAGCACGAATCAAAACTGAAGCGCCTGGCTCGTGTAATCCCATATCTTCCAAGAAAACTTGTCGCTCTTCGTAGCTTTCTAATTCAGTGATATCAGCCTCTGCTCCAACTGAAAGAATAATTACTTCGGCATCTTCGTCTTTTACCAATTCGCGAACTTGATCAACGTATTTATTACCGTTAACTGCTGAATTTTCATCCACATTACAAACGTATAAAACCGGTTTTGCCGTAATTAATTGAAAACCTTCCATCAAAACTTCTTCGTCGTGGCTTTGAGGAACTATGGTTCTAGCCGATTTTGCTTGAAGCAATGTTTCTCTAATTCTATCCAAAAGCGCTTTCTCAGTTTGTGCTTCTTTGTTACCGGTTTTGGCAGCACGATTTACTTTTTCGAGACGTTTTTCAACATTTTCCAAATCTTTCAATTGCAATTCGATATCGATAGTTTCTTTGTCGCGGATAGGATCTACATTTCCGTCAACGTGAACAATATTATCATTATCAAAACAACGCAAAACGTGAATAATAGCATTACATTCTCTAATATTTCCTAGAAATTGATTCCCTAATCCTTCTCCTTTGCTAGCTCCTTTTACCAAACCTGCAATATCCACAATATCAACAGTTGCCATTTGAACTCGAAGCGGTTTTACTAATTCTTCCAGCTTTGCCATTCTTGCATCGGGCACGTTTACAACTCCTATATTAGGTTCTATGGTACAAAACGGAAAGTTAGCACTTTGCGCTTTGGCATTGGATAAACAATTGAATAATGTTGATTTTCCAACATTTGGTAATCCTACAATTCCTGCTTTCATTTTACGTAATTTGTTTAAAAGTGTGCAAATATAAGATTAAAAAAATGTTTGAAAGCATAATGATGGTATTTCTCATTTAAGAAAATAATTTTAATCCAACTATTGCAAAGCATTTACAGTAGACTTAATCCGAATTATCAATTTGGTAGTTTTTAATAATTCTATCTAAAAATGCAATTTTATTTGAATTTATTTTTAAATAATTCACAAAATTTAGAAAAAAATAATATGATTTTGACTAATTTGTTAAAAATAACTTAAATTGCACCAACTAAAAAACCAAAACAAACAGATTATGAGAAAAATTACATTATTATTTTTTTTACTAAATATTAGTTTTCTTTTTGCCCAAAAAGAAATATCAGGTATTGTAAAAGACCATTCGGGAGCTGCTTTACCAGGAGTAAACGTTTACGAAAAAGGGACTAAAAACGGAGTTTCAACTGATTTTGAGGGAGCTTTCAAGATAAAAGTTCAAGACGGAGCAACTCTTGTTTTTAGTTACATTGGATACAAATCCATTTCAAAAGTTATTACTAGTGCTACAATTGACGTAGTTTTAGATTCAGATGGAGAACAAGAATTAGAAGAAATTCAAATTGTAGGTTCAAGAAATGCCAAAAGAACCGTCGTAAACTCTGCAGTTCCTATTGATATTATTGATGTAAAAACAGTTACAACACAAAGTGGAAAATTAGAAATTAATGAACTACTACAATATGTTGCACCTTCCTTTAATGCTAATAAACAATCAGGTTCAGACGGTGCCGACCACGTTGATCCTGCCTCGTTAAGAGGAATGGGACCTGACCAAACTTTGGTTTTAATTAACGGAAAAAGAAGACATCAATCGTCATTGATAAACCTTTTTGGAACTCGTGGAAGAGGAAATACAGGAACCGATTTGAATGCTATTCCAGCATCTTCTATCAAAAGAATCGAAATTTTGAGAGATGGAGCCGCAGCGCAATATGGCTCAGATGCTATTGCAGGTGTTATTAATATTGTATTAAACGACAATATAAATGAACTTACAGGAGCTGTTTCTTATGGGGTTTATAACACTGATGCTCAAGGCAATTTTCCTTTCGGAACAGCAAACACAGAATTATTTAGATTAGACACCAAGGGAAATGGAAACAGTTTTGGCAAAAGCAAAGAATTTGATGGTGCTTCTACAAAAATCACAGCAAATTACGGAATCGGATTAGGAAAAAAAGGAGGCTATGTAAACCTTACTGGTGAGTTTTTGAACAAAGAAAAAACCTTAAGACCAGGATTCGATTTTAGAAAAGGTTTTGGTGAAGCTAGTATTATTGGAGCTAATTTTATGGCAAATTTATCACTTCCTGTTACTGATAAAATTGACTTTTATGCTTTCGGAGGCAGAAATTACAGAGATACTGATGCTTATGCTTTTACTAGAAACGATGGTGAAAGAGTGGTTGAATCTATTTATCCGGGCGGTTTCACCCCTCGAATTACTTCAATAATTATTGACAATTCAATCGTTGCAGGTTTTAAAACCAAAACTTCTAGTGGATGGAATATCGATTTAAGTAATACTTATGGTAAAAATGTTTTTGATTATACGATCAAAGGAACTTTAAATGCTTCTTTGGAAAGTGCTTCCCCAACCCAGTTTGATGCTGGTGGACACAGTCTTAGTCAAAACACATTAAATTTAGATTTTTCTAAAAACTATGCTTCAATACTCGAAGGAATGAATCTTGCCTTTGGAGCTGAATACAGAACGGAGAACTTCGAAATATTTGCTGGTGAGATTGGATCGTATGCTACATACGATACTAACGGACAACCAATCACTAATCCATTAACGCAAAGCGCACCTATTGACCCAATTTCTGGAGAACCAAGACCAGGAGGATCACAAGGCTTTCCGGGGTACAGTCCAAAAAATGAGGTTGATGAATCACGTTCAAATTTCTCTGCCTATTTAGATACTGAATTTGATATTACTAAAAAATTCCTTGTAAGTGCAGCCGTTCGTTTTGAAAATTACAGCGATTTTGGGAGTACTATCAATGGTAAAATATCTTCGAGATTAAAAATATCTAATGTTATTAATTTGAGAGGTTCTATTAGTACTGGATTTAGAGCCCCTTCGTTAGCTCAAATTTATTACAATACTAGTTTCACCAATTTTAGCAGTTCAGGAGCAACCGAAGTTTTACTTTCTGCCAATGACAGTCCTGTTACAAAAGCATTTGGCATAGAATCATTAAATGAAGAAAAAGCGTTAAATGCCTCATTAGGCTTTACTGTTACCAAAGGAAACTTCACCGCAACAATTGACGGATACTTGATTAATGTAAAAGACAGAATTGTATTGACAGGTTATTTTGATGCAACTTCATTAGGATTGAATGTTGATGCAGCTCAGTTTTTTGTTAATGGAGCCGATACTAAAACAAGAGGTATAGATGTAGTTTTAGCTTGGAAAAAGAAATTTGACGAAAACACTTTCGGTGCTACATTGACAGGAAATATTAATCATATGGAAATTACTAAGGTTAAAAACGGAAATCTTGATGAACAAACTTTCTTTGGAGAACGAGATAAAGCTTTCTTATTGGCCTCAGCTCCCGAAAGTAAATTTGGATTAAACCTAACCTATGACAGAAAATGGTTTAATGCCGGTTTATCATTCACACGATTCAGCGAAGTAAAATTATTAGATTATCAGATGTATGAAGATGTAGCTGATTATGGAAGTTTTGCTGACCAAATTGTAGCAGCAACAGATACTTACAGCGCTAAAATGGTAACCGATTTAACTTTAGGATTCAGACTTTCAAAATCTTTCAAATTAAGTGTGGGTGGTAATAATATTTTCAATATTTATCCAAACCAGCAAGATGACTGGGTTGAAGCTGGAGGATACTGGGATGCTGTTCAAATGGGATTCAGCGGAGCTTATTACTATGCTAGATTAGGATTTAGTTTCTAATTAAAAAATAAAATATATTTCAGGGCTATCATTTTTGATAGCCCTTTTTATTTAAGACTTAGCTTATACCCACAAAAAAAATCCTGAACTCTCATTCAGGATTCTTAATATATTTTCTAAAAATATTTTATTCGTTGTGCAAAAACGCTTGTCTATTCAACAAAGTTTCTTCACTTTCCACATGATTTTCATCGGGAATACAACAATCTACTGGACAAACCGCAGCACATTGTGGTTCATTATGAAATCCTTTACATTCCGTACATTTTCCTGGAACGATATAATAAATATCATCCGAAATGGGAGTTTGTGCAGCATCGGCATCCACTTCTTCGCCAGAAGGTAAAATTACTTTTCCTTTGATTCTAGTTCCATCTTTGTATCTCCAATCATCTGCACCTTCATATATTGCAGTATTTGGACATTCTGGTTCACAGGCACCACAATTGATACATTCATCTGTAATAATAATTGCCATTTTTTTTTATATTAGAAGTTAGATGCTATAAGTAAAAAGTAGTCTGCTTATCGTTTTCTCTTTGGACTTATAACTAATTAAAGCTTATTTTTGCCCAAAAATACAATCAAAACTTTTCATATACAAGTTACTTATGTCACAAAACGATAAAAAAAGAGGTTTTATTGAATTAGGAAAATTTTTAGCACAGTTTTCCGAAGCAGAAAATATAAAAAAATCAGCTGTTTTGTACAACGATTTATTTTTTGATGATTTCGAGAATTTAATACAACTTTCGCAATCGCATAATGGTTGGTACACTCCTGAAAACGTCTATTTTTCGATACAATCTTGGGCAACAGCTTTGACAGAAGAAAATCTGGAAAAATGGCTTTCAACTTATAATTTTCCCTTCGACTTCGCTCAGGGTGACAAACCAACAAATTCTAAAAATGTTGGACTAATATTGGCTGGAAATATTCCGTTAGTTGGGTTTCACGATTTTTTATCAGTTTTAATATCGGGAAATAATGTTTTGATAAAAACATCTTCAAACGACCAATTTTTATTGCCTTTTTTAGCAAAATATCTAATTGCTATTGAACCCGAATTTGGCAAAAAAATTACTTTTGTTGAGGGAAAATTAGAAAATTTTGATGCTGTAATCGCCACCGGAAGTAACAATACAGCGCGTTATTTTGAATATTACTTTAAAGACAAACCGAGTATTATTCGAAAAAACAGGAACTCGGTTGCTGTTTTAAATGGAGAGGAAACAAAGGAACAACTCATAGCTTTAGGGGAAGATATTTTCAGGTATTTTGGTTTGGGTTGTCGCAATGTTTCGAAACTTTTTGTACCAAAAGGCTATTCCTTTAATGCATTTTTTGAAGCAATTTTCGAATTTCAAGATATCATTCACTACGAGAAATACGCTAACAATTACGACTACAACAAGGCTGTTTTCTTGATGAGTAATTTCAAGTTATTGGACAATGGTTTTTTGACGATTAAAGAAGATTCGAGTTATGCTTCTCCCATTTCGAGCGTGTTTTATGAATACTATGAAAATCTAGTTGATTTACAAATTAAACTGCAATCTGATAGTGAAAAGTTACAATGTATCGTTAGTAACAATCTAGTTGAAAACAGCATAGATTTTGGTTGTACTCAAAAGCCAAATCTATGGGATTATGCAGATAATGTTGATACAATATCGTTTTTGTTAACAATATAGAAAAAAAAGAGCGAATTATTTCGAATTATTTAATGCTTATTCAACTCTGATTTCCGAAATTTGCAACTTAATTTTTTGGACATAAATTACACCATGAAAAAACACAACTACAGCGCAGGACCTTGTATTTTACCACAAGAAGTTTTTGAAAAATCAGCACAAGCCATATTAAATTTCAACAATTCCGATTTATCGATTTTAGAAATTTCGCACCGAAGCAAGGATTTCGTTGCCGTAATGGAAGAAGCTCGTGCCTTAGCATTGGAACTTTTAGGATTAGAAGGCAAAGGATATCAAGCTCTTTTTCTTGCTGGCGGAGCGAGTATGGAATTTTTGATGGCTCCCTACAACTTGATGAAAGAAAACGGTAAAGCCGCTTATCTAGATTCTGGAACTTGGGCAAGTGCCGCAATTAAAGAAGCTAAATTTTTTGGAGAAACCGTTGTCGTTGCTTCTTCTAAAAACGAACATTACAACCACGTTCCTAAAGGATATACTGTTCCTGCCGATGCAGATTATTTTCACTGCACGAGCAACAATACCATTTTTGGAACACAAATGAAAGAATTTCCAGATTTAGACATCCCAATGGTTTGTGATATGAGTTCTGATATTTTCTCTAGAAATATTGATTTTTCTAAATTTGGAATTATCTATGCAGGCGCCCAAAAAAATATGGGACCAGCTGGAACCGCTTTGGTAGTTGTTAAAGAAGAAATTCTTGGCAAAAATGGTCGTCATATTCCAAGTATGTTGGATTATGAAAAACATATCAAAGCAGAAAGTATGTACAATACACCACCTGTTTTTCCTGTTTACGCTTCGTTATTGACTTTGCAATGGTTAAAAAATCTTGGAGGAATTGCTGCAATTGAAAAAATAAACAATGCAAAAGCAGATTTACTTTATACAGAAATAGACAGAAACCCATTGTTTGTTGGAACTGCGGCAATTGAAGATCGTTCCACTATGAATGCAACGTTCTTATTAGACACCCCTTTGCACACCGATACTTTCAACGCAATGTTAAAAGAAGCTGGAATTATTGGTTTAGCAGGTCACCGTTCGGTGGGTGGTTATAGAGCTTCAATGTACAACGCAATGCCATTAGAAAGTGTACAGGTTTTAGTTGATGTAATGAAAGATTTAGAAAACAGAGTTTAAGTTAATTGACTAAGTTTTCAGTTTTGAAATACAAAATACAATTTTACAATATTCATTATACAAATTATTAAAAATGAAAGTATTAGCCAATGACGGAATTTCAAAAAGTGGAATTCTAGCTTTAGAAAAAGGTGGATTTGAAGTTATCACTACGAAAGTTGCACAAGAACAAGTGGCTAATTTCGTAAACGAAAACAACATAAGTGTAGTTTTGGTAAGAAGTGCAACCAAAGTCCGCAAAGATATTATTGATGCTTGTCCGGGATTAAAAATCATTGGTCGTGGTGGCGTTGGTATGGACAATATTGATGTTGAATATGCAAAAAGCAAAGGAATCCACGTAATAAACACACCTGCTTCTTCATCAGAATCGGTGGCAGAATTAGTTTTTGCACACTTATTTTCAGGAGTTCGCTTCTTACACGATTCTAATAGAAATATGCCTCTTGAAGGCGATTCTAACTTTGATGGTTTGAAAAAAGCGTATGCAAACGGAATCGAATTGAGAGGAAAAACGCTCGGAATTGTTGGAATTGGACGTATTGGTCAAGCTACTGCAAAAATGGCTTTAGGTCTTGGTATGAAAGTTATCGCTGCCGATATGTTTATCCCAAAAGTGGATGTAAAAGTAGAATTTTTCGACGGGCAATCAGTTACTACAACTATTGTTTCTCAATCATTAGAATCATTGTTCAAAGAAGCCGATTTCATTACCTTACACGTTCCTGCTCAAGACGGTTATATCGTTGATGCAGCTGCATTGTCCACTATGAAAGATGGTGTAGGAATCGTAAACTGTGCTCGTGGCGGAGTTATTGATGAAGTAGCCTTGTTAAAAGCATTGGATTCTGGAAAAGTTTCATTTGCAGGGTTAGACGTTTTCGAAAGCGAACCAAAACCAGAAATGGCCATTCTAATGCACCCGAAAATCTCTTTGACTCCACACATTGGAGCTGCAACAGGAGAAGCTCAAGATAGAATTGGAACTGAATTAGCTTCACAAATTATAAGTTTATTGAGCTAGTTTATAACCATTTAAACATACAAACCTCATCGTAAATTAATTTTACTTTGAGGTTTTTTTTATATATTTGGAATTAAATTTTAAATCCTCACACAATGTTCGAGCAATTAACACAATTAGTACAACAATATGGCAATGATGCTGTTGTAAAAAATGATGCCATACCAAATGAGCAAAATCAAGCAGTAATGGAAGAAGCTGGAGGTTCTATTCTTTCGGGTTTACAAGATATGGCCGCGGGAGGAAATTTTGGAGATTTAGCAGGAATGCTAACAGGAAAATCGTCTATCGATATGAACAATCCTGTAGTTGCAGCATTATCTGAAAAAGTAACTGGAAATTTAGGCTCAAAATTTGGATTATCAACTGAAGCTGCTGGTGGAGTTGCCGAGGGATTAATTCCCCAAATATTGAGTGGATTGGTAAACAAAGCTCAAGACCCTAACCAAACTGGATTTAATATTAGTGATCTAATTGGTTCTATTTCTGGAGGGAATAGTCAAGGTTTAATGGACGCTGTTTCAAAATATGGAGGACAATTTGGATTAGACCAAGATGGTGATGGACAAGTAGGAATGAGTGATGCCATTTCGGCAGTAAGTAAAAATAGTGGTGGATTTGGAGGACTATTAGGAAAACTTTTTGGAAAATAATTGTATAAAATAATTCCAAAAAAAGTCGTTTGTGCCTTGCAAACGGCTTTTTTTTTATGTGATAAACTACTAATCAATCATTAGTTTTCGTAACTTTATCATTCAGATTTAAACAATGAAAAATTATTTCTACATAGTAATTTTAATTTTCTTTCTATTGCTTAGTTGCAATAGTAAAAAGTCAACTGTTTCAAGTCCAGAAAAAAAGTTGACAATCCAAAATGACACCATAAAAATTGTAGAAAACACAGTAAAAGTTACGAATGACACCATAAGAATAGCCAATGATTCGTTACAATATGAAGTGATTATTATTGACCCAGGTTTCAGTACTTGGTTAGCGAGCAGGTCCTTCCCTCGGGGTTATCATTCCCAATCCTATATGGAAAATAAAAACATATTTTATGTAACCGAATGGAATAATCGCGTTTTACAACCTCAACGGTACAACCCTAATTTATATGAAATGTCTATCAATTATGACCAAAATACAAACTATGGGTATGAAGTAAATTATTTAATCTACAACTACATGATTTATTTTCAAAATACCTTTAAACAAAATCTCTATGGTTATGTCCCACAAAGATAAAGTTACTATATTTGTAATTATTTAGAATCATTATGAATAAACTAAAAAAACGTTGGGGAATCACTTCAAATTTTCAGCTTACCATTATATTTATCGTTTTTGCAATAACGGGTTCCGCTTCGGCTTGGCTTTCGAAACCATTTTGTGAATGGTTGGGAATTACAAAAGAAGATATAGGTTTTTGGTTTACTCCCGTTCGATTACTTCTAATTTTTCCGATTTACCAAGTACTTTTAGTGTTGATAGGATTTATTTTTGGGCAATTTAAATTTTTCTGGGCATTCGAAAAGAAGATGCTAAAAAGTATGGGATTAGGATTTGTTTTTAAAGAAGAAAAAAAGTAAATCATTTTTCTTTTTTTATCCAATAATTGTAAATCCAAGCCATTGTAAATGAAGGAATAAAATCCGTAAACGGAATAATTTCTTCCAGAAAAGTAAAAATTCCACCGACTTTTCCAACAGTTCCTTTGTACATCCAAGTCATTAGAAATCCAGCCATTGGAGCCCAAATAACATCTGAAAACTCACCAATTAATGGAACAGAGAAGGACAACATTCCTATAGCGTCGAAAATAATGCCCAAAATAAGATTTCGGTTTTTGTTGCTTTCTTTCTCGATGATAACTTCTTCTGACATTTTTACTGTTTTTCAAAACAAAGATACAAATAGAAGTTAGAGGTTAGAAGTTATAAGGAAATGAAACCATGAAAACTTTTCCTCAATGATAACCAAAATCTTTGTTTCTTTGTAAAAAACTGTTCCAATTCATGATACAAGCAAAAAATATTCATAAATATTACGATCAACTTCACGTGCTCAAAGGAGTTGATTTACATATAAAAAAAGGGGAAATCGTTTCCATTGTTGGCGCTTCGGGTGCTGGAAAAACAACACTTTTGCAAATTCTTGGAACATTAGATAAACCCACCATCGAAAATGGAATAGAATTGCGCATCAACGACCAAGATATTCTGACGATGAATGATAAAGTTTTATCCAAATTCAGAAACTTGAATTTAGGTTTTATTTTCCAATTCCATCAATTATTGCCGGAATTCTCGGCTTTAGAAAATGTTTGTATTCCGGCATACATTGCTAATAAATCGCGACATGAAACGGAAACAGAAGCCAAAAGATTATTGGAATATCTTGGTCTTTCGCATCGAATAAACCACAAACCCAACGAACTTTCGGGTGGAGAACAACAACGTGTGGCAGTCGCCAGAGCCTTAATCAACAAACCATCCATCATTTTTGCCGATGAACCATCGGGAAATCTTGATACCCATTCAGCCGAAAATTTGCACCAATTGTTTTTTAAATTAAGGGATGAGTTTGGACAAACTTTCGTGATTGTAACCCACAACGAGGAGCTAGCCAATATGGCGGACCGAAAATTAGTAATGGTGGATGGATTGATTTCTAAATAATCTTTAAAGTTAATTTAAAAATACTGTCTTCAGTTTTCGAAGTCATTTTATTCTTGTGCATTATATTTTGTTAGATAAATACGACAACGAGTTTTAAATTAACAACTCAAATAAAAAACAGAGAGTAAAAAAATTCAGATAAAATTATTAAACTATAATTTTTGCATTAAATTATTTGCAGTATTAAAAATTTAAGATACATTTGTGTAATCGATTACATTTCTGATCAATTGATCAAAAATTAATTCAACTATCAACCTCACAAATAAGAAAGATGAAAAAAATTATATTTTGTATAGCAATCTTGCTTTTCTCTGGGAATTTCTTCGCACAAAGTATTACTAAATCTTCGGGTTGGCTAGAATCGGCTTTTGTAGAATGGTCACCAGTTCTTGGAGCTGATAGCTATAATGTGTATTATACGGGAGGTGGACAAACAAATAAAATAATTGACAACCAACTTATCCGCAACTATGGAACCTATTTTCGTGCTGATGTTCTTGGTCTTAACGCCGGAAATTACACTATTTCAATAAAACCAGTTATAGCAAGTATAGAAGGTGTGGGAACTACAACTTCAAACTTGACAGTTTTAGCCCAAGATCGTACTGGTTTTGCATTTGCTGGTGGGCGAATTCCTGGAGGTTACAATATAGATGGTACTCTAAAAAGTGGCGCAGTAGTTTTATACATTACTCAAAATACAAAAAACACGGTTTCCTTAAATGTTACTGGCGCTACAACAAACCCTTGTGTGGGGTTACAAACCATTTTAGACGGATTTAAAAAAGGATCTGATACACGTCCATTGGTAGTTCGTTTAATTGGAAACATTACCGATCCTGTTACATTATGGGATGGAGATATTGTCATTGAAAACAAAAATAATGCATCTTCTTCCATCACTTTTGAAGGGGTTGGTACTGACGCAGTGGCTAATGGCTGGGGAATTCGCATCAAAACAGCTTCGAATATCGAAGTGAGAAATCTTGGATTTATGCTTACCAATGCTGGGGAAGGAGACAATATCGGGCTACAACAAGCCAACGATCATATTTGGGTTCACAACTGTGATTTATTTTATGGATCTGCAGGTAGTGACGCCGATCAAGAGAAAGGTGACGGAGCTATGGATTGCAAAAAATCAACCTATGTAACGTTCTCTTACAATCATTTTTGGGATTCTGGAAAATCTAATCTTCTAGGACTAAGCGAAGGAACTACCTCAGGATTATACATTACTTACCACCATAACTGGTACGATCACTCCGATTCTCGTCACCCACGAGTTCGTTATTATTCGGCACACGTTTACAACAATTATTACGATGGCAATTCGAAATACGGAGCTGGATCAACAATGGGATCCTCTGTATTTATGGAAGGAAATTTTTTCCGCAATTGCAAATATCCTATGCTAACTTCTATGCAAGGAACCGATATTTATGGAGGTTCTGGAGGTACTTTTTCTGGTGAAGCTGGCGGTACAATCAAAGCATTTAATAATACAATGAGTGGTCAAACAAGATATGTCCCTTATAACGCAACAACTTATCCAATTGAATTTGATGCGATTGAAACTTTAACAAGAGGAGAAATAATTAGTAGCAGTATCACTTCAAAATTAGGAACCAATGCCTATAATAATTTTGATACTGACCCCGCTTTTTATGTAAAAGACTTAATCATTGATGAACCTACAGTAGCCAAAGACAAAGTGATTCAATATTCAGGACGTGTTTCTGGCGGTGATTTAAAATGGACATTCAATAATGGAATTGATGACAGTTCATCAAGTATAAATACAGCATTAAAGTCGGCATTAACTACTTATGTTACCAGCTTAGTAAATGTTCAGGGTGAAACGCCAGCCGTTGTAAACACTCAAACGCTAACTTCAACTAGCAACACAAATCAAACCGTTGCAAGTGGTAGCGCCATTATCACTATCGTTTTCACTTGGGGTGGAGATGCAACCGATGCTAATGTTCCTGAATTGACAGAATTGAATGCGGCAGGAATTAGTGCTACAAAAGACACAACAGCCAAAACAATCACTATCTCGGGAACTCCAACTGCAGATGTCTCTTTCTCCGTTGTCACTAGCGGAATTTCGGGTACGCCAGTAACTTTAACAGGAACAATCACTGTTGCAATCGCAACTCCAAGTGACGAAATACATAATTTCACCACTTCAAGCCTTAGTAGTACTTTTTATAATTTCTTACCAACAGGAACATCAGTAGCCAATCTTTCGACTAGCAAAGGAACTATTTCGTATAATGGTTTAACTTTAACACAGTGTTTGAAAATGGAAACCGCAACCAGTATAACATTCACTACAACGCATCCAAGTACATTGACTCTTGTAATGAATACATCTGCCACAGATGCAACTGCACAAATAAAAGTTGACGGAACAAATCGAACCGATGCTTCTGGAATAATTACAGTATCTCTCGCTGCAGGGAGTCATACGCTTGCAAAATCGAATTCAGCCAATTTATTTTACATAAAAACTGCTTTTGGTACTTTAGGATTGGTGCAAAACGCTGAAACTCCAAAACTGACTTTGCATCCGAATCCAGTTACTAATAACTTGTATCTCTCCTCTGATAGTCAAAAAATTAAAAATGTTATGATATACAGCCTAACTGGTGCTTTAGTAAAAAACATCTCAAATACTATTGAAAGCATTGATGTAAGCTATCTTAATGCGGGAAGTTATTTGGTAAAAGTAACTACCGACCAAGGTTCATTTACCCAAAAAATAATCAAAAAATAGAATCTAATAAATTGAATAATCGGACCTCGCTTAAAAACAATTAAGCGAGGTTTTTGTTTTCAAAAAGCTAAAAGAAGTTCAAATACATTTGCCTTTAAAACGAGTATATTTGCAACCATTAGATTCAGAATATATTTTCAATGCAATTTCAATGACTCAATCCGAACTCAAATCTTTCCTTGACGAAAAAGTCATTCAATACAACACGCTTGATTTCATCGAAAGTGATCCGGTACAAATTCCGCATTTGTTTTCGCAAAAAGAAGATATTGAAATTGCCGGATTTTTGAGCGCTACCATCGCTTGGGGCAATCGCAAAATGATCATCAAAAACGCCCACAAGATGATGGACTTGATGGGGAATTCGCCTTATGATTTCGTGATTTCGCATTCCGAAGAGGATTTGGAAAGATTGGAATCCTTTGTTCACCGAACCTTCAACGGTCAAGATTTCGCCAGTTTTATAAAAGGTTTGCAACACATTTACAAAAATCACGAAGGATTAGAAGCTGTTTTTGCCAAGCATCAAGAATCGAATTCGATGCAAAAAAGTATTTCAGAATTCAAGAAAGAATTCTTCGAAATTCCACATCAAAACCGAACCCAAAAACACATATCAGATCCGCTGAATAATTCCGCAGCAAAACGCATTAATATGTACTTGAGATGGATGTGTCGCCAAGACAACAAAGGTGTCGATTTGGGCATTTGGAAAAGTATTTCTCCATCAAAATTGTCCTGTCCTTTGGATGTGCATTCAGGCAATGTAGCCCGAAAATTAGGTTTACTCACCCGAAAACAAAACGATGGAAAGGCCTTGGCAGAACTCGATTCAAAACTCCGTGAACTCGACCCAAATGATCCTGTAAAATATGATTTTGCTTTATTTGGATTAGGCGTTTTTGAGGGATTTTAAGATTGTTTTATTTTTGAAAAACAAGTTAATTTCCTTTAAAATTTGTTCAAAATTAATTATCTTTAATGGTTATTTCCATAATTCAATTCCATAAAAGATGAAGCCTTCCATCAAGTTTATACATTGGGCGCCAAGGATTATAGGTGTTTTATCTATCATTTTTATAAGTATGTTTGCAGCCGATTCTTTTGAGTCAGGTCATACTATTTGGCAACAACTCACTAGCTTTACTTTGCATCTCATCCCCTCTTTCGTTTTGACTACTTTGCTCTTTATAGCCTGGAAATGGGAATATCTCGGAGGACTTCTTTTTATGCTAGTAGGTATAGCTTCGAGCCCTTTTATTTTTATGCTCAATCACAACAGAAATCATTTTTCGATTGGTCAATGTATCGGTATAATAGCAATGATTAATCTACCATTTGTAATAGTAGGCATCCTTTTCTTAATAAGTCATTATATGAAGAAAAAAGAGACTGAACCTTCCTGAATTTTTCATTAGTATTAAATAACGTACCTTTGCACAAAATTTACGTTTTATGACCACTTTCGAACAATTCAATCTTCCTAAATCTGTACAAAAAGCAATCGATGATTTGGGTTTTGTAACACCAACTCCCATTCAGGAAAAAACTTTTTCTGTGATAATGTCAGGACGTGATATGATGGGAATTGCACAAACCGGAACAGGTAAAACATTTGCTTATTTGTTGCCTTTATTAAAACTATATAAATTCAGTCCGGGACATACTCCAAAGATTGTAATCTTGGTTCCAACCCGTGAATTGGTGGTTCAGGTAGCTGAAGAAGTAGAAAAATTGACCAAATATATGTCCGTTCGTACCATTGCCATTTTTGGTGGTGTGAACATCAATACACAAAAAACGCTAGTTTATCAAGGTTGTGATATTCTAGTAGGAACGCCTGGTCGTGTAATGGATTTAACATTAGACAATGTAATCCGTTTTGAAGATATGCAAAAATTGGTCATCGATGAGTTTGACGAAATGCTGAATTTAGGTTTCCGCACACAGTTGACAGCTATCTTGGCGATGATGCCTAAAAAACGTCAAAACATTCTATTTTCGGCTACGATGACGGATGAAGTTGATGCCATTTTGAATGATTATTTCGATTATCCTGAAGAAGTTACGCTTTCGGCATCGGGAACACCCTTAGAAAACATTACACAAGTTACCTATCAGGTTCCTAATTTCAATACCAAAATTAACTTATTGAAACATTTATTAGAAACCAACGATGATATGAGTCGTGTTTTGGTTTTTGTGAATAATAAGAAGATTTCTGATTTGGTTCACACTCGAATTGAAGAAGATTTTGAAGGTCAATTTGGCGTAATTCACTCGAATAAATCTCAAAATTATCGTTTGAGTACGATGGCTGAATTTCAAGAAGGCAATCTTCGTGGATTAATCACCACCGATATTATGGCTAGAGGTTTGGATATTTCGAATATTACGCACGTCGTCAATTTTGAAATGCCAGAACTTCCTGAATTATATATGCACCGTATTGGTCGAACCGGTCGTGCCGATGCAACAGGAACCGCCATCAGTTTGATTACGCCTCGCGAAGAAGAATCTAAATTTGCCATTGAATTATTGATGGATATGGAATTGCCAATCGAAATTTTCCCAGAAACAGTTGAAGTATCCTTAAAACTAATCGAACCTGAAAAAGACCGTCAGCCGATGAAATTTATGATGAAAAAGGTAAAATTAGAGGGAGATGGTGCTTTTCACGAAAAAAGCAAAAAGAATAAAAAAGTCAATCTGGGAGGTCCTGGTGTAACCAAGAAAAAAACACACGGTTCAGTCAATAGAAATATGCTGAAAAACCAAGCCAAAAAACGCAAGGATAAAAAATAAAATTGCCACGAATTCACGAATTAAATTTTAGTTTGAAATTCGTGAATTCGTGGCAAAATAATTAAATTTTAGTAAAAACCAAACAAACTGGAGAGCACAACTCAATCTTTTTACCAGTATCGGTAAGCATTCCCGTTGTTGAATCTCTTTTAAAAATCACTACAGTATTGGTATATTGATGTCCAACCAAAAGAAAATTTCCAGTTGGGTCAATCGTAAAATTTCGAGGTCCTTTTCCTAAAGTACTCGTTCTTTGCACGAATTCCAATTTTCCGTTTTTCAAAATTTTGAAAGCCGAAATATCATTGGCAGTTCCGCGATTAGTGGCGTATAAAAATTTTCCGTCAGGCGAAATATGAATGTCGGCTGCGCCGATATCTCCTTTAAAATCTGTTGAAACAACTGTAGTTTCACTCACTTTTTTTAACATTCCATCGGCATAACTAAATGAAGTTATGGTTCCATCTAATTCCTGCAAAACATAAACGTATTTTCCGTCTTTGCTAAAGATCAAATGTCGCGGTCCACTTCCGAGTTTAACATCAAAACTGTTTTTGAGTTTTAAAACTTCTGTTGCTGAATTGGGATTGTATTGGTAAACATACACTTTGTCGGTTCCTAAATCATTGGCCAAAACATACTTTTTATCTGGCGAAAAATACACCATATGGGCGTGAGGTGCTTCTTGTCGGCTGGCATTGATGCTTTTTCCAACGTGTTGCACCACTTGTTTCACTTCGCCAATACTTCCATCATTATTTTTACCCAAAACCGAAATGTTTCCACTAGAATAATTGGCTGTAATTACGTTTTTTTCATCATTGATTACATAACAAGGATTCAATCCGTTTGGATTTTGATAATTAATAAAATCCAATTTTCCGCTTTCCGAATTATATCCAAAAGCACTTACAGAACTTTTTTTATCATTTTCACTTACCGAATAGACAAATTTATTATCACTAGAAACCGTTAAATAACTAGGATTAATAATATTTTCAGTATTATTTTTAAGACTGAATTCACCAGTTTTGGAATCGAATTCATAAACATAAATCCCTTTGCTATCACAAGGTTTGGTGTAGGTTCCAACAACCAAATTGAATTTATTTTCCTGTGCTTGAGCTGTTGTTAAGGCTATAATAATCATAAGGATTGTAACAGTTTTTTTCATTAGTTTTTGAATTTGATATTGTTATTGAAATTGAAATTGTTATTATTTTTTAGTTGATAAAAGTGTCTTAGCTGAAATACTTGTTACCACTTTTTTACCTGTTTTGGCTTCCAATTCTTTCAAGGCGACTTTGGCAACATTTCCGCCTTGTTGGGCTACTTTTTGACTTTCTTCAAAACTTTTGGGATTTACTGCTTGCGAAATATCTTTGGTCGAGGCTTCCGCCAACATATTCAAAATCAATTCGGTATTACTCATATTATCCCGAAGATTTTCTTTCTTCAAACCTTTCAAAATTTTATATTCTTTGGTTGTTTTTTCAGACCAAGCCTTGGTAATAATATCAGTTAAAATGGCAAATTGTGCGCCTTCTTTCAACCCTTTGCTTTTCCATTCGTCAGTGAGTTCTTTTCGGATTTCGATGCTTTTTAAACGCTGATTAATCCAATTTTCAGAATAACCCAATTGCAAATAATTTTGCAAAGCCCTGTCGATTCCTATTTCTGGATCTTGCATTTCGTCTAGCCTTTCGCTACCAACTTTCGCTAACCAAAGTTTGAAAGGTTCTGCTTTTGGTGATGGGATGGATTGGATTAAACGGAATAAATGAGTTGTGTTTAAACAATCAGTAGCATATTTTTTGCCATCGGCTGCAGTAAATTTCAGTTGTACGATATTATCGTACAACTGACTTCCTTCCTTGGTTAGTTTCTTTTTTAAATCAGTCCAATATCTTTTTGGAATAGAACTTCCTGTTAAAACTTCTATTACATCTACAACCGAAAAATACCATTGTTCTTCTTTTTCATCCCAATGGGAACGCATTCTTTTACTTTCAAATAATTTTATGTCGCTCATAATTATTTTATTTTAATAAGTTCTAAATGTAAAACTAGTGACCTAATAACATCTCTAAATTAAATATCTATTCTACACTATTAGATTTCCCAAGTACTATAAAACAATTCTCATTAGCTTTTTCACTTATAGTTAATTCATCAAAACTATCATTAAATTTAAAAATGTATAATTTAGAAATTACAAACAAACTACTTTCCTGCTCTTTATTAGAATTTAAAAAAGATAAATTCTGATTTTCAATTTTCCAAATCAGATTCTCTTTCCGGCCCGGAAAAGTAATAAGTAAACTTTGATCAGATTTGAATTCAACTTTAGTACAAACATTTTTATTTATTTGCATTCCGTCACAGGAAGAAACACAATTTATCCATTTACCTATTACTTTTTCGCTTTGTGAATACGAATCAAAAGAAAGTATCATTAAGAATATAAAAACAACTTTTTTCAAAATATTGAATTTAAAATATTGTTAAACATAAAATACAACCACTTCTCAATATCGTTTAATTGATAAATAAGCTTTTGTAAATTCCATCCCTCAAATATAATCTAAATTCCAACAAAATCTGAAATCCAATTTCTGAAATATAAAATCAAAATACTATCTTTGAAAAATGCAATTCAAACACCCAGAAATCCTCTATTTTTTTTTCTTGTTGGTGATACCAATTCTGGTTCATTTGTTTCAATTACGACGTTTTAAAAAGGAATATTTCACCAATGTTCGATTCCTTACAGCTCTTTCCATTCAAACCCGTAAGAGTTCTAAAATCAAAAAATGGTTGCTTTTAGCAACACGATTATTATTGTTAACCTTTATTATTATTGCCTTTGCACAGCCTTTTTTCAAAGCCAAAGACAGCAAAAACAGTTCCAACGAAATGTATATCATTTTGGACAATTCTTTTTCGATGCAAGCCAAAGGTCAAAAAGGAGAATTGCTCAAAAGAGCAGTTCAGGAATTACTAGAAAACACTCCCAATAATCAAACTTTTTCTTTGATTACCAATTCTGAAACTTTTTGGAATACAGATATAAAATCCATTCGAGCCGAATTGCAAAACCTAAAATACAGTGCGTTGCCCTTTCAATTGGAAAGTGCAATGGCAAAAATAAAATCCCGAAAATCAACTTTCAACAAAGATGTTATTGTGATTACCGACGCAGTTGGTTTGGAAACCAAACAATTGAAAAGCATCGACAGCAATTTCAATACTTATTTCATTATTCCCGAAGCGGAACAAAAAAACAACGTTTCCATTGACAGTGTTTTCATTCATCAAAATCTAGATGATTTTTATGAAATTGGTTTAAATTTAGCTGCTTTTGGCGAAAAAGACAAAGACATTCCTGTGGCTTTATACAATCAAAACAAGCTGATTGCCAAAACTGTAACCAAACTAGAATCGAATAAAAAAACAATTTATTTCACGATTCCAAAAAAGGATTTCCACGGTTATGCTTCCATCACCGACAATGGATTAGAATACGATAACAATTTCTATTTCAGCATTTCGAAGCCTAAAAAAAACAATGTAATCAGCATTGGAACATCTGAAAAATCGAACTTCTTATCTCGAATTTTTACCAATGACGAATTCAATTATAACAATTTTACGATTGAAACTTTGGATTACAACGCCCTTGAAAAGCAGAATGCCATCGTATTGAATGAATTAGAAGAAATTCCGCAAGCTTTGCAAACTACTTTAAAATCATTTGTAGAAAAAGGTGGGAATTTGGTTTTTATTCCATCAGCAAAAGCCTCAACAACCAATGCAAATTCGTTTTTGAAAATCTTTGGAAACATCCAGTTCAAATCTTTAGAAAACAAGGAGAAATTGGTAACCAAAATCAACTTCAATCATCCTTTGTTTAGTAGTGTTTTCGAAAGTAAAGTCAATAATTTTCAATATCCAAAAACAAAAACTTCCTTTGGAATTAACAGTTCAAATCCTGCGGTTTTATATTATGAAGACCAAACTGCATTTTTGACTTCGATCAATAATCCTATTTCTGCCGTTTATATTTTTGCAGCTCCAATTAATTTGGAAAATTCTAATTTTCAACAATCTCCGTTAATCGTTCCTACCTTTTACAAAATGGGAATCAATAATCAAAATAATGGCGTGAATGCAATAGCAATTGGCAACAACAATCCATTTTTGACTGAAGCTACTTTGTCAAAAGATGAAATTCTAAAAGTCAAAAATGATGCAGAAACCTTTATTCCAGTGCAACAAATCCTGAACGACAAAGTAAAATTGACTTTCAACGATTTTCCAGAACAAGCTGGAAATTTTGGAATTTACAACCAAAATGAACGTCTGCAAAACATCAGTTTCAATTATAATAGAACCGAAAGTGATTTGGCTCAAGCCAATGAAGATGCGCTATCTGATTATAAAACAATCGATTCTATTGAAACGGTTATTAACACATTACAAACCGACCGAATCGACAATCAAATTTGGAAATGGTTTGTTATATTTGCATTGCTTTTTCTGGTAACCGAAATGGCTATAATACGATTTGTGAAATAAAAAAGTTAGACACAAAATTTTACCGCAAATTCGCAAACTATTCAATTTTTAAGCCTTTTTGAAAATTTGCGAATTTGCGGTGTGAAAAAATAAAAAACAATTCAAATAATTAAATAATTATTATGAACACAATCATTCGAAGTGCCAAAATTATTGATTCCGAAAGTCCTTTTCACAATCAGATTGTAGATATTTTAATTGTAGATGGAAGTATCAAAAAAATAGGAACTTCGCTTCCCAATACAGAAAAATTCAACGAAGTAAAACTCGACAATTTACATATTTCTCAAGGATGGTTTGACTCTAGTGTTTCGCTTGGAGAACCTGGTTTTGAAGATAGAGAGACTATTGCCAACGGGTTAAATGTGGCTGCCAAAAGCGGTTTCACAGCTATTGCTTTGCAACCCAACTCCTACCCGATTATCGATAATCAATCGCAAATAAATTTTGTAAAAAACAAAGCCAATGGTTTTGCTACCGAACTTTTCCCAATTGGTGCTTTGACCAAAGGAAGCGAAGGAAAAGATATGGCGGAATTATTCGATATGAAAAATTCTGGTGCTGTTGCTTTTGGAGATTATACCAAAAACTTAGACAATGCCAATTTGCTAAAAATTGCCTTACAATACGTTCAGGATTTTGATGGATTAATCATTGCTTTCTCCCAAGATTCGAACATCAAAGGAAATGGAGTTGCCAATGAAGGAATCGTTTCTACTAGATTGGGATTGAAAGGAATTCCAAACCTAGCCGAAGAATTACAAATCTCCAGAAACTTATTTCTATTGGAATATACTGGCGGGAAACTACATATTCCAACGATTTCAACAGCAAAATCAGTACAATTAATTAAAGAAGCGAAAGCCAAAGGATTAAGCGTGACTTGTAGTGTTGCTGTACATCATTTGGTTTTAACCGATGAAAAACTGGAAAATTTTGATACTCGCTGCAAAGTTTCACCACCGTTACGAACAGAAATTGACAGACAAGCCTTATTAGCAGGAATTCTGGACAACACAATTGATATGATTACAACCGATCATAATCCAATTGACATTGAACACAAAAAGATGGAATTTGATGGTGCGAAAAGCGGAACAATTGGTTTAGAAAGTGCCTTTGGAGCATTGTTGTCCGTATTGCCTTTGGAAAAAGTAATCGAAAAATTGACTGCAGGAAAAACCACTTTTGGCATTGAAAACACACCTATTGCCGAAGGTCAAAAAGCCAATATCAGCTTATTTTCTCCTGAAGGAAAAAGCATTTTTACAAACGAAAATATCTTATCAAAATCTAAAAACTCAGCTTTTCTAGGAACAGAGATAAAAGGGAAAGCTTATGGAATTTACAATCAAGAAAAATTAGTTTTGTAATTACAAAACCTCAATGGTTTGAAAAAAAACCTTTGAGGCTTAAATCTAAAATATGGAAAATAACAACATTGAACAAGGAAAAAGCACAGCAATTGTGAGTTATATCACCATTATCGGAGCGATTGCAGCCATTTTTATGAACCAAGAAAATAAAAATGAATTTGCTGCTTTTCATATTCGTCAGGCACTCGGTATATTTGTTTCCTTTTTCTTAATCGGCTACTTTATAGGTTATTTTGATAGTTGGATGATTTCTTCTGCCTTTTATATTTTTTATTTTATACTTTGGATTTATGGATTTCTTGGAGCATTACAAGGTCAGACAAAACTAATTCCTTTATTGGGAGAACAATTTCAAAAAATATTTAAAAATATCTAGAACTCAATGAATTTATCTTTAGAATATAAAATTAGAGACCCGAAAATAAAGTTGAACAAAAATCCGCTTTTACTCTTAATTCACGGTTACGGCAGCAACGAAGAAGATTTATTTTCGTTTGCAACAGAACTTCCAGATGAATATTATATTGTTTCGGCTCGAGCTCCTTACGATATTCAATACGGAAGTTATGCTTGGTATGCCATTAATTTTGATGCCGACCAAAACAAGTTTTCCGACAATGAACAAGCCAAAACTTCGAGAGATTTAATTGCAAAATTTATAGAAGAATTGACTGCAAGTTATCCAATTGATGCTAAAAACGTAACTTTAATTGGGTTTAGTCAAGGTACAATTTTGAGTTATGCCGTAGCACTTTCATATCCTGAAAAAGTGCAAAAAGTAGTAGCAATGAGTGGTTATTTGAATACTGAAATCCTGGAAGAAAATTATTTGAAAAATTCATTTTCCAATCTTAAAATATTTGCTGCTCACGGAACTGTTGACCAAGTAATCCCTATAGAATGGGCACGAAAAGCTAAACCGTTTTTGGATAATTTAGGCATCAATTCGACATACAAGGAATACCCAATTGGTCACGGAGTTTCTCCACAGGAATTTAATGATTTTAAGAATTGGTTGAAGGAATAAAAAATACCGCAGATTCGTAGATTTCATATCATAATTGGAAATGAAAAAACTGCGAATCTGTGGTAAAATTATTTATTTCTGATACAATAAAGTTTGGAATGTTTCAAAAGAAACTGTTTCGTCGTCATTAATGAAATACTTTATTAATACTTCTCCCCAATATTCTCCGTCACTAAAATCGGCAATAATCCAACGGTGATTCAAGATTCGGACTTTGTTAATGATAAATTTATTAGCTCCTATTTGATCTTGACCAATATAGGGATTCCCTTTAGGATTGGCATTTAAATCCATTAATTTTTCGGTTACAACTGGAATCAACTTTTCGACTTGTATCGTTTTTGTGGCAGTATCAGGATTGAAATAATTCTGGGCATTTTCATTTTTTTCCAATGAAAAATAGTTAGCATCAACAAGTTTGGCATTGATAACCTCAATATCTTTTTTAAGCTTTGCTTCAGTTTTAGCCAATTTATCTTTTTCAAAAGCCAATTGTTTACTGAAATACATATAAGTAAAAACATTTAAGAGCAAAACAATAATAATCAGATAAAGTAATAATGAGTTTTTCATTTGAAAGTGATATTAAATAGTAATTTGTAAATTATCATAAGCCAAATAAACGTTTTTCGGCAGTTTTTGTTGTACTTCTTCGTGAAAACCCATAATGTGACTAATGTGTGTGAGATAGGCTTTTTTAGGTTGAATCAAATCAATAAAATCCAAGGCTTCTTGCAAACTGAAATGACTATGATGTGGTTCTTCACGCAAAGCATTTATAACCAATACTTTTAAATTTTGCAATTTAGCTATTTCGCTTTCATCAATTGTTTTCACATCGGTCAAATAAGCAAAATCATCAATTCTGTACCCAAAAACTTGAAGATTTCCGTGAATCACATTAATAGGAATTGCTATTTTATTACCAATGGAAAAAGGTTGATTATTAACTACTTCAAATGATTTCACAGAAGGTGCTCCTGGATATTTATTTTCAGTTTCAAAAATATAATCAAATCTCTTTTTCAAATTTTCAATGACACGTTGATGCGCATAAATTGGAATATCTCCTTGTTTAAAAAAAAACGGGCGTATGTCATCTAATCCTGCTGTATGATCGGAATGTTCGTGAGTGTAGAGAATTCCATCCACTTTTTGACAATTTGATTTGAGCATTTGTTGCCTAAAGTCTGGACCACAATCAATAATATAAGAATAATTCTCCCAATGAACCCAAACTGAAACCCGAAGCCTTTTATCTTTTAAATCTGTACTTTGACAAACCGAATGATTACTACCAATTACCGGAATTCCTTGAGAAGTACCAGTTCCTAAAAAATACAAATTCATTTTTGAACAGTTGTTAATTATTATACAAAAATAGCAATAAATCTCTGCAATTTGAAACATTTTTTACTAACTTTGCACCAAAACAGCGATTTCTTTATGAAAAGAGACACCGAAATTAAGTTGAAAG
>Ga0116157_10000074_pt1 | contig 109228 bp, 97 predicted proteins | sample AD_UKC048_MetaG_FD_89882 | JGI IMG/M metagenome (GOLD analysis project Ga0116157, IMG submission 89882) | Active sludge microbial communities of municipal wastewater-treating anaerobic digesters from USA - AD_UKC048_MetaG | ecosystem: Engineered > Bioreactor > Anaerobic > Digestate | place... | reverse complement strand
TATGCGTGGTGTCGGTCTGCGCAGTAAAGACTTCTCAGTCTTGAATGATTCTTTCGTCTTCTATACTGGGGGAGAAATTTGTAAGATTACCGGAGTTTCGGTTTCACCGGAGAAGTATTATTTCAATGTTCCATATAGTACCACGGACTTGCATCTCGAAGTGATCTCGGACAATGACGAACAACAGATCGTGGGAATCCCTGGTATTTATGATTGGACATATGATTGGAATCCAAAGAAAAATAATTTAATTGATGTTCCGGTGACGGGAGGCTTCACCGATTTGCCGGACATTTCTATCGCCGCGCGTAATGTCGAAGGTCAATTGGGGTTGGCCGGAATGGTGAATGTCACCGTAGATACTGATGCGACCAATAATCAAACTGGTAAGTTCTTCGCCGCCGGCGCACAGTTGTATGTGAATTTCTGTGAAAATCCATGGCCAATCAGGAAGTATTATCCTTTCGAAGATGGAATTCCTTTTGGTGGTACAGTCAATCACAGTGGTTTCGTGGATGGGTTTTTCAACGGTGCATCTCTGCCGACTTTGAATGGTGAATATTTCAATTATTCTTTACGTTATTGTGCGGATGATGGTGCAAGTGGTGACATCACTGATGATCTGCCATATTTCAAACCGTACCTGTATTTGAAGCAGGGCGCCTCCGCAGATACCGTGAAGAAATGTCAGATTGGGAGGAATGTTTGTGCTTCGGATGCGGATTGTTCTGGGGGTGATAATTATGTGGTAGGGTTCAATCCGCCATTTGCCTTACCGACAGGTCAGGGTGTGTGTTTGAATTTTGGTGGGGGGTTATTCAAGGACGATAGTGGTTCCGGTAAGATTTGTTCAAGAGAAGCTGATTGTGCCGAGGCGCTGAGTTCGATGGTTTCTGAAACAATTTCTCAAAACCAGAGACGGATTACTGAGCCAGCTAGTAGCACGGCCTATGGTCGCCTGATCACATTTGCTGATTATGTTCTGACTAAATATCGTAGTAATGATGAAAATTTTGAGTTTGAGGGAGTGTATTCTTATGATCCGGCAACCGTATCTGCTATTTCCGAACATACTGATTATTTCACTCAATTTAGTGAGGGGTGGGGAATTGTGGCCGATTTCGATACTGATGCTCTGGAAAACATTTTCACACTGACAGTGGATGGTAAATTACTAAAAAATAATTTGGATAGTGAAAATGTGGTTTGTCAAAATATTGTTTCTGATAATTATAAGTATAATAGTGATGATTCATTTAAATACGTAAAATATTCTGACGGATTGGTGTATGTCGGGGCAATAAATCTAGACAAGTTCATTCTGACTGTATTTGATGCTGACGACTGTCTTATTGTTCCTGAGAAGAGTAGGAAGTTTGGTCTATCATTTGGTGGTGCGGCGGTGGATATGCAAGTGAGAGATGGGATTATATATGTGTTGGATGAGAAATCAAATATTCACAGGATCGATCCGACATCAGAACAGATTCCTCTGTTGTCAGGTGTTATCAGTCAAGCCGAGGGAGAGGTTTTGTCGGAAACTGATTCCAACTCATATCCAAATGGCCTATACTTTGATGGCGATAAAGCATATGTTTCGCGTATCGATTTAGAAAATAAAGCGATCTATGTGTTGGATGTCGGTGAGGTGAGCAAGCTAGTCATAACACCCGCCAGCGAAGGGCGATCTCCTGTGATAGTTAAAAAAATAATCGGAGCGACTGATATCGGTCAATTCAAAATTAGAAACGGAAAATTATTTATAGTCGCGAGATTTGCATCGAATGACGCGCGTTTATTGGTGTATGATTTGTCGCAAAATAAAGAATTATTAGCAATTCCCGTTGATCCAGAAAATTACCAAACGGTTGGATTCGATGTGTATGGTAATAATTTGTATGTCAACAGTCTGAATGCTTCTGACTCGGGTGTTTTGCGGGTCAATCTACAAATGTGCGATACTACCCCTCTCACATATGCAGATTCTTGTGTCGCGACAGACGGCTTTGCTTTCCAAAACACCAAATCAATCCAAAATGATGTCTTGAAGAGAATTCTCATGTTCAATGATCGAAACGACGATGTGGTCGGTATTCAGATATTGAAAAATACCGAACGTGTGTCTGCGGCCGATTGGTATGCAAAGAAATTCCCAGGTACGAGCGGGGTGAAGGCTTTCTCTCTCGGTGGCTATAGCGGTGTCTCCGATGAGTTCAGTTTCTATATCAATGCTCTGAATATCGATTCGCAGTCGAATATTTGGAGTAATATTTATGCTTTCAGTCTGAATCCGAACGCGCAGGCTAATACCAAGAAAGCTTTCGAGACGCTTGTAAATAGTATCCAATTCAATATCAATTTGAGTGATTTTGGTTATTGTCTGAAAGCTGAGGTAGGTGATAACTATTATGGCCGTATGCCGTTTAGTGATAGCGAGCTCGCGATGATTAGTGATTTAGCGTGTTCGAGTGATATGGACTGCCGAGATGGATCCACTGGTCTGCCGCTCGATGATACGAATGGTATTTGTTCCAACGAGAAGACGAAACTTTTCCGCGATTTGAATGAGACAATGCCGGCGATCAACTCAATTCAATTCAAACTGGCTAATTATCGCCTCAATAATGGTGGTGCATATCCGAAACTAGAATCAGGGACATATATTCCGGGGTATTCAGTATCGAAGTGGCCATCCTGGGGTCTCCTCGGGAAAGATATGGGTGGACTACCGGTGTCACCACTCAACACTTGGGCCGGCTGTGAAGCGGACGATACAAATACTTGTTGGAATGTGGCGAGCTCCTCGTATTCTTGCCCGGAATATTCGAATGTTTTCGAATATCGCTATTTGAAGAATGCGAACGATTATAAACTTTTCGGTAAACTTGAATATTTCACATCATCTAGTATCATCGCTCAGAAGTTCGTTGATTTCACCCATTTCAATAGTCAGCCTTGGTGTTATCCGCCGAAGAGTGTGAGACGCCTGATCGGCGGTACTTGTGGGGACGGTGTGGTGAATGTCGGGTTGACCGAAGATACCGGCGAACAATGTGATCCGCCGGGGACAGTGGTGAAATCAAATATCGGGTGGGTGGGGGAAGTTCATGGGGTGTGTGACGATGGTTCGAAAAATATTGTTCCACGCAGTTGTCTTTCGGATGCGGATTGCCCATATACTCAAATATGGTCTAGTTGGTCGGGTGGTGAGGGTAATAGTACTATTAATGTTTTATCAACTTCTCCTGTTTGTACATATGATGGTCGGGTGGTTGGTGTTGAGATTGGGCAGAGTAGAGACTTCAGAGTTTTTCCCTGTGGTCAGCATAGTGATTGTCAAAATCCTGAAAAATACGGTAATGAAGATAGGGTTGTTGTGATCAAAACAGGTCAAGTTTTGGATCTGTACAATCAGGCTGACCCGCTAGAGGGGGAATTTCTCTGTGATGTAATAGAGGAGAGCCTCGATGGTGCAGAACTGGCAAGTTCTGGTAACAATAGAACATGTTTTGGCTACGAAGATGCAACTATCAAAGAATGTGGCACTGGTAAAGTGGGGGCTTTGGTGTGTAACAGTAGTTGTCGGTATGACTATCGCATGTGCCAGACCCCATTTGAGTGTGGTAATGGGAAAGTAGAAGGAAGTGAAATCTGTGATGATGGCGCGCTAAATGGTACTTATGGTAAATGCGCTGAAGGTTGCAAAGGGTACACTGCGGCGAAGTGTCATAATTATACCGTCGATATGGCGGGTGGCAAGCCGCTCGAAAAGTGTGATTTCACGGAATTGCAAAATGCCAATAATTTGTATGTTTCGGTAGAATTTAGCTCTTCGAGTGTCTCCGGGCTTTATCGTTGGCAAGCCAAATGCGGAGCACAGATGCCGGTGGTGGATACGGAATCATATTATGAGCATTTACTACGTAAAGTCACAGATGTGGATAACGAAAATACCAGAACGGTAGAAAGTGGTCAAATGGGTGGTGGGTATTATACAGATTTAGATGACGATGGTTTCCAAAATATAATACCTCGCATTGGTAGTTATGATCTTTGCCCAAAAATTCCAACCAACCTAAATACGGTTTGTGATAAAAAATTGGAAGAAAGCATAGATACCGACAATGATGGTATTATAAATATCAACGACAACTGTCCGATTGTTGCGAATAAACGTCAAACCGATACAGATGGTGATGGGATTGGGGATGTCTGTGATCCGTGTATAAATAGCGCGAAAAAAGTGTGGGGTACGGAAGTGGATCCGGACAATGACCAGTATTGTGAAGTGGGCGGAGAGGAAACAGTGAATAGCGACATTGATGTGGTGCCAACTGATTTTGCTCCAGCAGATAATTGTCCTGACACATACAATCCTAGCCAGCACGATATGAATAATAATGGTACTGGTGACGCTTGTGCTAGTGATTTTGAAAAGTTTTTTGTGGGTTTTTATGGCGCTGTGTTGGAGTTGTTAGAAGAAAAAAGAGATAAGGTATGTGGCTCCGCGATTGGCTGGTGTTCGAATTTGCCGAGCCAAGCTTGTTCCAGTAATAGTGACTGTGCAAATATCCCTGATCCAGCCAAAACTCCGAAAGTGGAAAATTGGCCAAGCAATTTGTTTGATCCGTCTCTCACCAGTTTGATGTTGGCGAGCAAGGATCCGAGTATTACAAATGTCAACGGTGGAACATGTATTCCATTCATCACATCATACAATTTGAAAAAAGAAAACTCCTGTTCATGGGATTGCCAGAACTATGGCGAATATTGTGGCGATGGTAAATTACATACTCCGGAAGAAGAGTGCGACGATGGCAACAATATCAATGGCGATGGCTGTAGTTCGGATTGTAAATATGGAACACTTCCGGAAGTGGATGATTCGTATGCTGAGACAGACACAGCACAAACTTGCGGTAATGGCATAATTGAGACATATGAGCAGGAGGGTGGCGCGAAAGTGGTGGAACTCTGTGATGAGGGTGTGAACAATGGTAAGATTTGTACACCATCGTACAATAAATCCTGCGTGTATTGTTCGGCTGATTGTACGAAGATATTTACGAAGGATTCACCGCTGTATTGTGGCAATGGCAAAGTAGATTTCGATGATAAGAATGGAGACAAAGTGTGGCAAGAGGGGGAAAACAAATTTGAACAGTGTGATTATGTCGGATTGACGACCAATGTGGTGACGAGTACTGTGACAGGTGGTTCATATTTGCAATGTTCCGACAAAGGTTATGTCGAATGTCGAAACGGTTGCAAACTAGAATCTTTCTGCGTGAATTGTGGTGTCAAGCCAGAAGGCGGTGCCATTCCGAAAATCACTTTCCTCAATGTGGTGACTGGGTCGGATAAGCCGTATTTGAACTCTGGAAATTTTGATTTGACTGGTTCTGTGGCACCAAAAAGTGATGAGGAAAAAGTCGAAGCTTTGGGACTTACTGCTTGTGAACGGTGCGAAGATGTTGATGGGTGTGGAAGTATACCGAGGGATTCAATGTTTTGTTGGAGCAAGAATGTTCCTCAGACACAATTATTGTGCAACCCACTAACTTCAGAAATAAAGTCGAACTCAATACTAAACTTGTTTTATACCGAATATGCTGGTTCTGGGTTTTATTGTCCGAAAGATCAGGCAGTGATAGCTAGTGTATTAGATAATCCAGGCGATAGTGATGGGTTTGTTTGGTCGGTAAATCAGACATTATCGTTTAAACAGGTTTTACGTTTTGCTTATGTCCAATGGTGGCAGATGTTTTTACCTAATCCGTCTGAATTCCTTAGTGCTTCTTCGAGTAGTGTCAGATTTGCTGTTTCTCCGAATGATCAGACAATAAGTCTCGCTAGTAGCACTGCTCCAGGTGGTGGAAAAATAGAAACCGACAATTTGTGTAGCCAGCCAAAGATTGGTGAGAATGGCTTCTTTAGAAAAGGTTACTGGTTCACATTTGGCGATGAGGGTGGTAGTTTCAATCGGGTGTTCCAATACGAAGTCGATGATAGTAAGGTAAATGAAAAAAACGAAATTATCAATGAGTATTTATATTCACCGCCCGTAGCTCCAGGTCAGATTCGTGTCGTCGTGCGTTGGACAGAGAAAAATAAAGCCGTTAAATTCGTCGGAATTTGGCAGAACGATAATCTAAATAATGGTAAGCAGGTGGGTTATACTGACTATTTCTTGGGAGATGGAGATTTCCTGTGTCGGAAAATGGATCTATCTCTATGCTCCTATGGTGATAAATATGGTTTTTATGCTCACCCGATCGTTGGCTCTACCCTGAAGACGGTCTTCGCTCAAGCCTACACAATCATTCCGTCATCGACGATATCGACAGCTTCGGAGAAGTATCGTTTCTTCGTGGACGCTATTGCTACCCCGATCCTCCCTTTCCAGTATGATGATATTCGGGTTGAAATTTATCGGTTTAATCCATCTCAATCAAATTCACGCGTGAACATGTATCAGCCGGATCAAGTATTCCAAATTCAAAATTCAGCCGGCACATCAGATAATGCCTCGGCGCAGTATTGGCATGTATTCAATCTCGTGAAAAGTGTCGGCAGTCAGGTCTTCAAAATCGAGCCGGTGAACAAAATCAGAACGGATTATTCACAAATTCTCAATGATGAATAATATGAGAAAGAAATTTTTCTTAGAATTTGGTATAATAATAGTGATCATGTTGATCGCCACAGGTTGTGGTACGAAAAAATCTCCTGTGCCGGTAGGTGGAGGGTCGGTGTCGCCCACAAATGACCAGGTAGAACAAAACTCCGCGCCGAAAGTTGAGCGATTCCCGAACGATCTGGATCGAGACGGTATCGATAATGCGACGGAGAAACAACTTGGTCTGTCAGAAACAGAGTTTGATACGGATGGCGATGGGCTCAGTGATTATACTGAAGTCAATACCTACAAAACTAATCCAAAGAGCATGGATACCGATGGTGATGGTTATACGGACGCGGATGAGATAATGAATGGGTATAATCCAAACGGATCCGGTAAAATGCCTAAAACACAATAATTATAAATTAAATTGAAAATATGTTTGACGACCAACCAAATCAGCCGTCCGCCAACGTTCCGCCCAATTTGCCAATTGGCGAGCCGGAGGATATTTTCGCCAATGCGGACAAAAATAGTGGAGAATCAATCCGGGCAACCGGGGATGGTGTCATGGATCAGACATCGGCACTCGAAGCGGGGATTCTGCGTCCGAAGACCGCGGTCAATAATCCGTCAAACATGGGTGCTCCTGTTTCACCTCGATCAGTGATGAATGTTCCAACACCACCGATGCCGCAAGCGCAAGAAAATTACGACTTGAAAGAGCCGGGGATTGGAAAGTTTTTGTTCAAGCTTTTTGGTATTCTGATCGTGGTTGCGGTGCTTGGTGGTGGGGGTTGGTTCCTGTACTCGAGATTTTTTCAACAAAACAACACTGATATCAATACGGGGGCGATTATTGAAGAGTCTGAATCACCATCGGCAATAATAACATCCACTACCGAGGAAGAGCAGGTTGCCACACCAAATGGGGGGAGTCAGGGTGAGAAAATCGACGCGATGGCTGAGGATATTCAGGATGATGAAATATTGTTTGGTGCGCCAGTCGATAGAGATGGCGATAATATAGACGATACGCGGGAAACGCAAATTGGCACCAATCCAAATAATTGGGATACGGATGGTGACGGTTTGAGCGATGGTGATGAAATTCTTATCTGGAAGACTGATCCATTGAAAAGTGACACAGATGGAGATAGTTATCCGGATGGTTCAGAAGTGAAGAATGGCTACAGTCCGCTTGGTCCGGGTAAATTGTTTAATCCTCCGACCACGACTACATCTTCGGTTGAGGTTTCGGCTTTGGCTGTGCCGAGTGTTACAGCTGGTATGTCTACCGGTACTGTGGTCAGCATGCCTCAATCTGGTAGTATGGCGTCATCTTCGGTCACTACCACTAGCAATGTAAAAAAATAAACAAATAATTTGGAGGAATTATGTTTGGGAGAAAGAAAAAAGAATTTGGACAAAAAAGTCAGAATGGGGCGATAAAACGGATTCGAGTAATTCCGGATGAGTTTTACGGTGGTAAAGATCCTGTGATCTATTCACCACATACCGCCACCAAAAGTTCGGCCACGAAAGATGTGCGGGCTCAGGATATAAAAAAAACCGTGCAGGTGGGGCAGGTGAGTCGTTTCGCTGGGCGTAAATTCATGATTATTGCCGCCGGTGGGGTGTTTTTGATTGGGGTTATTGGTGGGTCGGTGTATTATTTACGTCCGACTTCGAATCCTGTGCCAGAAAATGGATTGCCTGCTGTAGTGGATATCGTACCTCCGACAGCCGAAGTGCCTACCACCACTCCTATAGTAGAAGTGGCAGAAGTTGTTCCGACTTCTACTCTCGTTGTATCAATATCGCAACCGGGGCGGTTGGAGTTCCCAAATTTACAAATTACTGATGCGGCCGATATGGATAGTGATGCTCTCACAGATTTTGAAGAAGATTCTTTCGGTACAGACCCAGGGAAATGGGATACTGATAGCGATGGATATTATGATGGCCAGGAATTAGTTAATTTGTATAACCCACTTGGCTTCGCTCCTGTAAAGCTGATTGATTCCGGGTTGGTAGCGGAATATGTCAATCCGGTTTTACAATATCGTCTGTATTATCCGATAAATTGGCAGATCGGCGAAGTAGATAGCGCCGCTAATCAAGTGTTATTTAGTACGATCTCGGGGGACTTCATTGAAGTGGCTGTTTTCGAAAAAAATTCCACCGATACTTTCGCCGATTGGTTTGCACGTTCGGCTGCAGGGCAACAGTTCACGGACGTGGTGCCTTTTACCAATCGTTTCCAAGAATCTGGTTATCGTCGTAAAGACGGCCTTGTGGCATATTTCATGAACACGAACCGTGTCTATGTGTTCATCTATCATCCTGGGTCAGCTAATATTGTTTCGTATCGTCACATCGTTCAGATGATGTATAGCAGTTTTCGTCCTGGTCGGACGATAGTGGAGATTCCTGATCAGAAAATTCTACCGGGGGTGATCAATCCGGAAATAAAAATAGTGAGCACGACGATGTTTGAGTCGGCGGTTAACAGTACGACTTTGGAAATTACGACCTCATCATCAGTTTTGCTTGAAAATACTTCGGGAGGATCGGCTAGTGAGTCTGCGGGCAGTATCGGTGGGGTAGGTTAATTGTGTTTATGGATATTTGTTTGAATCTAAATTCCAAAATGCGTGGTGGTAAGGTTTTGGCATCAGAAATAAAAAATTTTGTTGGTTTTGTTTTGCTTTATTTACATTTGGAGGCCGCTTGTTTAAGCATTAACTTCGTTTCGGAGAAAAAAATCAGATCAATGAATAAATTTTTTCGCAAAAAAGATAAAGTGACTGATGTGCTCTCTTTTTCGGTGTGTGATGGAGAGCATGCTGAATTTTCGGGTGTGAACGACCTGGGAGATATTTTTATTTGTTTGCCAGTGATTCGTCGTCAGGCCGTAGATTATGGAGTCGGTTTCGAGTCAGAACTGCGCCGTATGGTGGCACATGGTATTTTGCATTTGGCCGGGTATGATCATGAATGTAGTCGGGCCGAAGAAATAAAGATGTTTTCGTTACAGGAAAAAATTTTATTGAAGTATGGGCAAGAGAAAAATTAGTGATAGTTTTCAAAATGCGTTTTGTGGGTTGAAATATGCTTGGCAACATGAACAGAATTTCCGAATTCAGATTTTTGGCGCTATCGTGGTTTTATTATTCGCTTTATTTTTTGATTTGCGTAAATATGAGATTGTCACGATTGGCTTACTGATTACTCTGGTGCTGATTTTGGAATTGGTGAATAGTGCGATTGAACATTTTTTGGATGTGATTTCTCCGCGTCTATCGGATCAGGTGCGCGCGATCAAGGATATTATGGCAGGGGCGGTCGTTGTGGCCTCCTGCGGAGCGATTGTGATTGGAATTGCCATCTTTTGGCCTTATATTTTTGAATTTATTGGTATAAAATGGTAAAATAGCGGTGTATATTTATTATGTTTAGGCAAAAACAACAAATTGAACTCGTGACGGGTCTCGATATTGGTTCGACAGCGGTACGAATTGCTTTGGGACAAGTGACTTATTCAGTGAACAATCCACCTGAATTACAGCTGATCGCGGCAGTGGAGGTGCCCTCTGAGGGGGTGCATCGTGGCATTGTCACGAGTATTGAGGAGACGGTCTCTTCGGTTTCGAATACATTAGAGCAGTTGGAGCGTTTGTCTGGTGTTCAACCGGAGCATGTTTGGGTAGGAATTTCTGGTTCGCAGATTGTTTCCCAGATGAATAGAGGGGTGGTGGCTGTTGCCAAATCAAACGGTGAAATTGGTCCGGAAGATGTGGATCGTGTGGTATCGGCCGCAAAAAATATTGCTCTTCCCCTGAACTATGAGCTGGTTCATGTTTTACCTCGCACATATACGGTCGATGGGCAGACTGGCATCAAAGATCCGATCGGCATGACTGGTATTCGTCTCGAAGTCGATACGCAGATCATTATGGCAACTTCAGCGCAGATTAAGAATTTAACGAGAGCGATTTATCGTACGGGCGTAGATATTGATGATCTCGTGTTGTCGGCTCTCGCCGCTGGGGATTTGGTCGCGACACCTCGACAGAAAGATTTGGGGGTGGCGGTGGTGAATTTGGGCGGTTCCACGACCAGTCTGATTGTCTATGAAGAGGGAGATATTTTACATAGCACTATTTTGCCAGTGGGAAGTGAACACATCACCAATGATTTGGCAATTGGTTTACGGACGTCGATTGATATCGCGGAGAAAATAAAATTACAGTATGGTGATTGTTATCCGGCGGGTGTGAACAAAAAAGATGTAGTGGATTTGATTGATGTGGGTAATGAAGTGAGTGATGTGGTGTCGCGAAAATATATTGCCGAAATTATCAACGCTCGGGTGGAGGAAATAATGGAAAAAATTGAAAAAGAATTGTCGAGTATTGGGCGTAACGGACTTTTGCCTGCGGGTATAATTTATACCGGCGGTGGAGCGAAATTGCGCGGGCTCACGGAATTGTCCAAGGATAAAATGCGTTTGCCGGCCTCACTTGGTTTCCCGATAGATGTAGCAAGTGCGACGGATAGGATCAACGATCTCGCTTTCACGACTGCAATTGGTCTCGTGCGTTGGGGAGCGAACGTGAATCCGGCCGGAAAAACTGTTCCGGGGTTGAAAAATTTCGGTAAAGTGTCTGATCAGGTGAAAAAATGGTTTAAATCATTGGTGCCTTAGCTGGTCTAATTTGTGGACCTTAACGGTTTTTGGCCGGAGGTCTTTTTTAGTTATACACAATCTTATATACTGTGCTTGACTAGGAGTGTATAAAAATTATACACTATATACACAGTTTTCTCTCTATTAAGCCAAAATGAATACAAAAAGTGTTCAGTAATGAAAAAACAAAATATGCCACAAGTAAAACCAGAAATTGAAACATTTGCTAAAATAAAAGTTGTTGGGATCGGTGGCTCCGGATCTTCGGCTGTAGATCGAATGGTGCGTTCCGGAATCAAGGGCGTCGAGTTTGTGATCATGAATACTGATGTCCAGGCTCTTCATCATAATAGCGCCAACCACAAACTTCATATCGGTAAGACCGTCACACGCGGTCTCGGTGCTGGCATGGATCCGGAAATGGGTAAACGTTCTGCGGAGGAAGCGCAAAACGAAATTAGAGAAATTCTGAAAGATACTGACATGATATTTTTGACTTGCGGGCTCGGTGGCGGTACTGGTTCGGGGGCGTCTCCGGTCGTTGCGGCGATTGCGAAGGATTTGGGAATTTTGACGGTGGCGGTTGTCACCAAACCATTTATTTTCGAAGGTCCGCAGAGGACATCAATCGCGGAGCGTGCTCATCGTGAATTATCCAAGAATGTCGATACAATTATTACCATACCAAACGATCGAATTTTGAAAATTATTGACAAAAAAACTTCACTTGTTGAAGCTTTCAAAATCGTGGACGATGTTTTGCGTCAGGGTGTGCAGGGGATTTCCGAAATTATTACTATCCCGCAGTTGATCAATGTCGATTTCGCTGATGTGAAGACGATCATGAAGAGTGCGGGTTCGGCGCTCATGGGAATTGGTATTTCAAAAGGTGAAAACCGCGCTATTGACGCCGCCAAGGCGGCGATTTCGAGTCCGCTCCTCGATGTATCAATCGATGGAGCACGTGGAATCTTGTTCACTATTACGGCCTCGAACACTTTGGGCATGCAAGAAGTATCTGATGCGGCACAATTGATCACGTCCTCCGCCGGTGAAAATGTCAAAGTTATTTTTGGTGCGAATATTGATGAGAGTTTGGGCGAAGATCTGCGTATCACTGTGGTCGCGACCGGTTTCGATAGGGGTGAAGCGGTTGATGATGCGAGTGGGGACGAGAAAGAAGTAGATGATGATCGTCCACCGCGACCAATCCGTTCGCCGATCGCGGAGACCAGACGTTTTGCGTCCAGTATTTTTTCTTCAGAAAAAAAGAACATTGAACCAGCTGTATCATCTCAGGCGGTGGAGGATCGAGTGGATCAGAATTCATCTCCCAAAAAACAGTCTGAAGAAATATCGCCGGCACCTCGGCAGAATTTCGTGTCTCGACCTGTCTCCGTTTCTCCCCAGGTACCATCTCAATCTCCTCGGCCGATCAATAACCCACCTCCTTCCAGTAGGCCGATTTTACCAGTTTCGCCTTCGGTAGATGATATAGAAGAAATCGAATCACAAATTCCGGCTTTTCTGCGTCGTAAAATGGACTCCTAGTTGGGTTGTTCGCACTCTGCCCGCTGTGAATTATAGGTAGTCGTATGAGTATTTCCACCCCACTTTTTGTGAGTTGTGGGGGTTTTGTTTTTTTAGGTTGATAGTTTTTTCATTTTGTTGTATAATAGGGCCGTTCTAATTCATGTTTTATGCAGTGTCCGATTTGTCGTCATTCCGATACCAAAGTGGCGGATTCGCGCGTCATGGCTGATGGTTTGAGCGTGCGCCGGCGGCGTGAGTGTGAGAAATGTAATTATCGTTTTTCTACGATTGAAGAATTGGAATTACTCGATATTGTGGTTGTGAAAAACGATGGCCAGCGTGAAGCCTACTCTCGCGCGAAAGTTCGACAGGGAATTTTACGTTCGCTCGCGAAGCGTCCGTATACTCAGGAAAAGTTCGATACCATTATTCATGCGATCGAGCGGGATATCCAGAAGAAACGCAAGCGCGAAGTGAGGAGTTCGGAAATTGGTGAGATTGTGATGAAACATTTGGCGAAATTCGACAAAATCGCTTATATTCGTTTTGCTTCCATCTATCGAGATTTCGAAGATGTGGGCAAATTTCATAGTGTTCTCCGGACACTAGAAAAAGTTGATGAAAAAAATATTAAAAAAGATAAATAGTCTATGTTCAAGAAACACACAAAAATAATTTGCACTCTCGGACCGGCATGCGACAGCGTCGAGATGATTACAAAAATGGTTCACGCTGGCATGAATATAGCGCGTTTGAATTTTTCACACGGCAGTTATGATTCCCATAAAAATATTATCAATAATATCCGCACCGTAGAGCGCGAAACCGGCAGGCCGATCGCTATTATGCAGGATTTGCAAGGGCCGAAAATTCGCGTGGGTAATTTGCCGGCAGAAGGTATAGCTCTCGAAGATGGGAAGACGTATTTGTATGACACTCGAGTGAAGGAATATAAAAACAATATTATCCCGATTGATTATGAGGACATGCACAAATTGCTAAAAAAGGGTGATCGTTTTCTCATGGATGACGGCAAGATTGAGGGCGTGGTGGAGAAGGTCGTTGGTACCCGTATTTCTATCAAGATTATCATGGGGGGTGTCCTCGGGGGGCATAAAGGTATAAATATTCCAGACTCGGATGAAAACGTGCGCGCGATGACTGATAAAGATCGCGAAGATGCGCGTTTTGGTGTTGCGAACGATGTCGATTTCATCGCTTTGTCTTTTGTGACGAACGCGGCCGATATTTTGGATTTACGATTCTTGATCGAAGAATACGAGAAAAAATTAAAAATAAAAAAAGACAAGCGTCAGCCAATTGGTATTGTGGCAAAAATTGAGCGCGATGACGCGGTCGATAATATCGAGGAGATTATCGATGTGGCGGACGGTATTATGGTGGCGCGGGGTGACCTCGGTGTGGAAATGCCGGCGGCGGATGTCCCACTTATCCAAAAACATGTGATTGACTTGTGTCTGTCAGCGGGTAAACCGGTAATAGTCGCGACACAGATGCTCGATTCAATGCAAAAAAGTATGCGCCCAACTCGCGCGGAAGTTTCTGATGTGGCCAATGCGGTAATTGATCATACCGACGCGGTGATGTTGTCGAATGAGACAGCGACGGGTAAATTTCCATTGCAAGCAGTGAAGACGATGGCGGAAATTGTCAGCGAGACAGAGAAGTCGGTCTATAACGACCTGACCGTGGAGGAGCCTTCAATAAAAAAATCAAGACCAGTTGACGATGTGATGTGCCAATTATCGCGCGAACTAGCCGAGCGAGTGCATGCGAAAGTAATTTTGACGGCCTCGATCACAGGAGATACAGCTCGTTTGATTGGTCGCTATCGTCCGGAATTGCCGATTCTGGTCGGCGTGATGAATGAGAGGGTGCGACGACAGCTTTGTATGTCCTGGGGTATTATTCCTTTCATGCTCGAGCCGTGTAATTCAATTGAAGAATTGGTCAGTCGTTCGCTTGTGTATTTGAAAGATGAAAAATTTGTGGACAAGGGCGACTCCATAATTGTGGTCGCGGGTGAACCCGTCGGTCACGCCGGTCATGTCAACCTCCTCGAAGTCAGGAAAATCTAACAATTTCTCAGGGAAATCAAATCTATATGTATGTGACTTGTCCCCACCCCTTGCGAGAGGTGGGGACAAGTTTTTCATCATGCGAAAAGTGTGGTATAATATGTCAAAATAGATATGGTAAAAACCAAGACAACTGAAAAAACAGATCTCCGTGCAGATAAACGGGTGCTTTGGTTTAAAGAGATTACGATTGTTGATGTACCTCTCGTCGGAGGCAAAAATGCTTCGCTCGGGGAAATGTATAGTAAAATAAATAATAAAAATGGAGTGAAAATTCCGAATGGTTTTGCGATTACTTCGACGGCTTATTGGTACTTTCTCCACGCGAGCGGTCTGCGAGAAAAAATTAAATTAGCTTTGCGTGATTTGGACGTGTCGGATGTTCGCTCACTCGCTTCGGTCGGTGCGAAAATTCGCGGGCATATTATGGGTGCGGAATTACCAAGTGATTTGAAAAAAGAAATTTTGTCCGCGTACGCGAAATTATCCACTGAAGCAAAAATGAAAAATTTGTCCGTGGCTGTGCGTTCGAGTGCGACGGCGGAGGATTTGCCAGATGCGAGTTTCGCGGGTCAGCAGGAAAGTTATTTGAATGTGACGGGTGACAAACAAATTCTCGAAGCAGTGAAAAAATGTTTTGCTTCGCTTTTTACTGATCGGGCAATTTCATATCGTGAGACAAAAGGCTTCGATCATATGGATGTGGCGCTCTCGGTGTCAGTCCAGCGGATGGTGCGATCAGATCTCGCGACGAGTGGTGTGATGTTCACACTCGATACAGAATCGGGGTTCGAAGGAGTGATCCTCATCAATGCTAGTTATGGTCTCGGTGAATATGTCGTGAAGGGTCGGGTGAATCCGGATCAATTTTTCGTATACAAAGATGGTTTGCGTCGTGGTAAAAAAGCGATTTTGAGTAGAATTACCGGTTCGAAGGAAGTGAAATTGATTTATTCCAAAAATGGCGGGACGGAACAATTGATGGTGAAGAAAGAAGCGCGTGATAGTTTTTCTATCACAGATGATGAAGTTCTGGCTTTGGCCAAATGTGGGCTCGCAATTGAAGATCACTACAAACGTCCACAGGATATCGAATGGGCCAAAGATGGTCGCACAGGGGAGCTGTTCATCGTCCAAGCACGTCCAGAGACAGTGAAAGCGAAGTCCAACCACGCTGTGATTGAAAATTATATTTTGAAATCAAAAGGAAAAGTTTTGCAAACTGGTATTGCAATTGGTCAAAGAATTGGTGCAGGTAAGGTTCGAGTGATTGAGAATCCGCGTGAAATGAAAAATTTCAAAAAAGGCGATGTGCTCGTCACTCGTCTCACTGATCCGGACTGGGAACCGATTATGCGGATGGCGTCAGCCATTATTACTGAGCAAGGTGGTAAGACTAGTCATGCGGCCATTGTTTCGCGCGAATTGGGTGTACCATGTATTGTCGGGGCGGCCAATGCGCGTCGGGTTTTGAAAACTGGTCAACCGGTGACAGTATCGTGTGCCGAGGGTGAGGCTGGATATATCTATGAAGGTATTTTACCATTCGAAGTGAAGAAGACTGAGATCGCCCATGTACCGAAGACGAAAACAAAAATCATGATGAATGTCGGTGATCCAGACAATGCTTTTGCTCTATCATTTTTACCGAATGACGGTGTTGGTCTCGCCCGCGAGGAATTTATTTTCACCAATTTTATTAGAATTCATCCGTTGGCTTTGATTCATTTCAACAAATTGCGTGATAAAGTGGCGAAGAAAAAAATTGAAGAAATGACACATGGGTACAAAAACAAAGCTGACTATTGTGTCGATAAATTAGCCGAAGGAATTGGGCGAATTGCGGCGGCGATGCACGGCAAAGATGTAATTGTGCGCTTGTCAGATTTCAAAACAAATGAATATGCGACTTTGATCGGTGGTAAAGAATTCGAACCGCATGAAGAAAATCCGATGCTCGGATGGCGTGGTGCGAGTCGTTATTATTCTCCAGAATACAAAGAAGCCTTTCGGCTCGAATGTCTAGCAATAAAAAAAGTGCGTGAGACTTGGGGGTTAGAAAACGTGATTGTAATGGTGCCTTTCTGTCGCACACCAGAAGAAGGCGAGCTCGTATTACGGACGATGGCGGAGTTCGGTTTGAAGCGAGGTGAGAATGGTTTGAAAGTTTATGTGATGTGTGAGATTCCATCGAACGTAATTCTGGCGGAGGATTTCGCGAGGATTTTCGATGGGTTTAGTATCGGTTCGAATGATTTGACGCAGTTGACTCTCGGTGTGGATCGCGATTCGGCACTCGTCGCGCATGTCTACGATGAAAAAAATAAAGCCGTAATTAGTTTGATCAAATCCGTGATCAGGACAGCGCACCAACATGGTCGCAAAGTTGGTATTTGTGGACAAGCACCGAGTGACTATCCAGAATTTGCGGAGATGCTCGTGCGTGAAGGTATTGATAGTATTTCTCTGAATCCGGATACGGTAGTGGCGACACGTGAGCGGATCGCTTATGTCGAAAAAACCGTCGGTCGTACTGGCAAACGTACCAATGTGAAATTTGTTGGTTTGGTATTTGCTCTCGCTTTTCTCGCCGCTGGTTTTATCTTGGCGGGTACAGGGTGTGGACGAGTGGGTGGTGTCGCTGAGACGAATAAAGCGAAAGAGGCCTGGGGTGATGTATCACCGATGCAATTGCGTGACATGCTCATGAGGAAGTCGAACGCGGAAAAAGATGCTTTGACTGTGGGTTATACTGAGAGAGAATTTGATAATTTTAATTTAAACTATCCCGCTTCGTGGCAAAGTGAACATTCCTATGGTGGGGTGAAATTTATTAGCCCAAGTAGTAGCTATGTCAGCATTTTTAGGCAGATTGTGGATCATCCTGTGGCGGTAGAGAATAAAGAATTGATCAAAATTGGTGAAATTCCCGCCTATCGTTATACTGTAAACAGTGGAAAAGGTTTACTGACCATTATCGAAATCCAGCGCAAAGATTCGGTAATCGAAATTAATTCTAACGATCAAGAAACATTGGACAGAGTTATCGCTAGTATGGCATTTGGCGAGGGGGAAACAATGACAAACCCGACACATTGGGACGTGCGCGGCGGTAAGGTCTGCACACAGATGATCGTCTATGCTCGCCATTTCAAAGATTCCTCATGTGAAGTGTTTCCGACACCGTGTGAAGTTCCGGACGGTTGGGAAGTCTGTGATTCGGGAAATATTCCCAAATGAATAATTTGAAAAAGCAAGGAGAAATCCTTGCTTTTTTATAGGGTTCATTTGATCGTCCTTTTCAACTGAGGGGGTATGCCATGGAAAGAAAAATGATTTTGACTCACGGGGATTATTTGCGTTTGAGGAGCAGGGGTGGTCTCGTAGTTGTGGCTGGTCCGATGTGTGCAGGCAAATCAACCGTGCTTGCTGACATTGTCTTTTTTGCCGCCAACACAGATACGATTTTCAACCGTCACCTACTCTGCTGTCCAGAGACAGACACACGGACCAAGGATGTGTTGAATCCGCGGGAGGATTCGAGGAAATATTCTATTCGTAAATTCAAGAGTCTCTCGGAGATTGTCAACGTTGTCGAAAGAGAAACTGATCATCCTTACGGCATTGTGTTGGTGGATGAGAGTCATTTTCCAAATTCAGACGAGGTAATTAGTATGGTCGCATCTCTGTTGCGTATCCGTCCGAGAATGTTGTTGGTACTTGGCATGTTGAATCAGCGGGCAGATGGTAAGTATTGGCCGGTATATAGAGATTTGGTGACGATATTTCGTCTCAATCATGAAGATGGGAATTTAATTTTACTCACAGCTCGTTGTGATGTGGATGATAAGACGTGTCCAACACCGGCAACGCATACATATTTCGAGGGCAAATTGCCGGCTGATGGAATTTGTCCTGGGGCGAGTCTATATCACCCGATGTGCGAAGCTCATTGGAGAATGGCACAAAAACTTGGCTGGTCTCCAGAGACCGGATTTAGCGTAGCGAATGTAATTTCAATCGGGCGGTAATTTTTCACGGGTTTTGGCGTCTTTGGCGGGTTCGATTGAGCCCGCCTTTTTTAAATTTTTTATAAAAAATACCCACCCGAGATTTCAGACTGAATAGTCATTTTCTCGTGGTGGGTGTGTTCGAATTGGAAAACCTAATCTATCTCAGGGTGTTTCCAATAGGGGCAGTAGTAGCCAACTTCTTGACCGTCAATCTGTTCCGGCAAAATTTTGTTCGGATGGATTCCGAAAGCTTTCTTCGGGGCTCCTCCTATTGCCATACAGTCAGGTTCTTTCTTACGAGCATCTGCATCGTTTCGATAGAAACAGCTATCGCAAGTACGGTGTGTCGGCGATTTTCCGAAGGCGCTATCTTTCGGATTAGTCACCTCGAAGTATGTTCCAATGAACGGATTTCCACGCAATGTGATCGGGCGACGTTGCCCGGAAGTAAAAAGCTGTCTTTTCTTTTCGTATTCCGCAAGTACTTGGAGGTGCTTCGCTTTGCGTTTCTCGTTACGCTTGTCGCGGAAATGTGCGGCTATTTTCAGGATCATCGCCCCTTCGGTGGTGATGTTCAATATTCGGCAACTCTTTTCCGATGTACTGAACCCTAGCTCGCAAGCCATATCCCAGCCCGGCCGTTTCGTGTAGAGACTTTGGCTGATTGGACGTGAATTGTGAGCACGGGGTCTCGTGTCGTAGGCGGTGAGTGGTGCGCGACTGTTTTGGTCCTTGCGATCGGTCTCCACGATCGGTGTGACGAGGTCGTCGGTGAGCATGGCTGAGAAAAGTTCCCGAACGAGTGTGCGCATGTTGACCATCCTATTGATCGTATCATGGGCATCTTTCCAAAAATTACGGGTCTCGTCCCATGCTCGGCGAAAGTCTCTCCGAGTAATGTAATAGCGGACATTCAACATGAGGTATTCATCGGCAAGTTTTCGATACACTTCGCCGGTGTCGCTCTCAACCCAATTTTCTTCGGGAATCTCAGTGGTGATTTCACGGAGAAACATGGGGTAGGTAGGAGTTTCTCTGAGTGCTCCCACCAGCCGGTAAATCAATTCTCCTGCGAATTCGAAGTGGAAGATTCTGCTGACCACTTCTTTGGGGGGCATTTGGATCTCAAAAAAAAGAACCTCTACAGCTTCCCAACCGTCATCGATTGTTCGAATCATCTCGAAGGCGTCCGGGCTGTCGATCAGAAATCGACGAAATGCTTTATGCATGGCACTTCCTCCTGTCACAAACGGTGACAATTTGAGGGGTTTTGCTGGTTCGGTGAACTGTTCACCGGATCAGTGCGTAATTTATACCTAATTCGGGGTGTTTTGTCAATGGTTGACAAAACATGATAATTTTGTTACCCCTAGAGTAGTGTTTATTTGATCTTTTGGTTAAAATTTGGAGGTTTCCTATGAGTGAGCCTGTGAAACAGATGGTCGAGTGTCTTCTCGAAGGTGATTGGACTGGATGGCGTATTGAGAAGGTCGTAGAGGTCTACAATACGAATGATGATGGTCAGCGGACCTCGGTTGTGGGCTATTTCAGGGACCAAACAATCGCATGGGCGTTTGTGATGGAAGATGCCGGTAATCATAGAAAATCTAAATTGGTGTCGATTTTCACAAACGGCATACGAGCCTACATCTTGGGCGATCCTCAAGATGTCAAGTTTTTCGATGAGAAAGCTGAATCCACCAGACTGAAAAAACGCGCTCTCGCAAAGCTGACTGAGTCGGAGAAGGAGTTACTTGGTCTGGCCTAGTTGGAGTAGTGGGAACAGTATTGTTCCACATGCGGATCCGTGAGGGTTCGCTATTTTTTTAGGCAAAAAATTTAATGGTATGTTGAAGGGCATGCTAAGGTTGACAAAACACGATAATTTTGATACCTTTAGAGTAGTATTAATTTGGTCTTTTGGTTAAAATTTGGAGGTTATCAATGCTTGCACAAACTAAAGTTCGGGATTGGCTTGGTTGCGAAATGAAAGGGTTTTTCGTCAGGGAGCTGTATGCGGTCTATGACATGAATAAAGAGGGGATGAAAACCGGGATTGTGCGGTATTTTTTGCGAGACGAAGTTGCGACAAGATTTATGGGAGAAAATACATCTTCTGGTTATAGAGAGAAACATACGGTGACTGCGCTCACGGACGGCAAGCGGGTGTTCGTCTTTGATAATGCTGTGATTGCTACAGGATTTCTCCTTGATGAAGAAGCCGAAGTAAATTCACTGCGACAGAGTGGTCTCGAAAAACTGTCTAAGGGGGAGAAGGAAGCATTGGGTGTTGGATTAGGAAGCGCCGGTTCAAATTGGAAAGAGGGACTGTCTGTTGAGGATATTTATCGGGTCGAAACAGTGTTTGGGAACCTCTCGCCATTTGACAGAAGTGAGGCCATACGGATTCTTGAGAATTTGCACCGTGAAGGAAAGTGAGTGGGACTCCCTGTTTGCAGAATATGCAGTGGAGGGTGTAATTAGAATGTCGTTGTTCCGTGGGCGGATCCGTGAGGGTCCGCATTTTTTTAGGCAAAAAATTTGTTGGTAATATTTTTCAATTTCGTTTTTCCAGTTGCGAAACTAAGGAAATAAAAAAGAAAAGCCCCGCACGGTGTTTGGAGCTTTTCCAAAACCGTGAAGGGCTTGTGTGCTATGCGTTTCGGGCAGACCATTCGATCATTTCTTTGGCGCGTCTGTGAAGTTCTTCGGGGGTCACCACTTCACCAGGGCGATCTGGATTTGCGCTCGGCGTGTCGGTGTACAGTTCCCACTCATCGTAAGGATCTTGATCCTCGTTGCGGATGCTGATTACCAGACATGATCCACTGAGGCCGTTGCGAAGATACGCTAGGTCATAGACTTTTCCGTTGAACTCGACGGTTGTGTGGCTGACCGTGATGTCGTCTCGAACACAGAGCGTGTTCCTAACGATGGCGGTTCCTGTGATAGGAATGTGGAAGTTCTGGATTCCTTTCCCATCATTTCTCTTTGTAACACACAGCACGTTGTAGGTTCTGGGTATTTGGGTCTCGGTTGGGACGAACCCTTTTCTCTCCAGAAACGCGATCGTGATAATAGGATTCTTTGATTTGTCCATGAAACACCTCTTTTGTTGGACAGGTTTTTGGAAATGAACCACGAACACTCTTCGAGTGTGACCGTGCATATTACCATAAAAAGAGGGTTTTGTCAACCCCCCCCTCTCTCTCTTTGTGGCTCTTTCAATAAAAATACCCACCCGAGGTAATAGGACACAGTGTCTACTCTCTCTGGGTGGGTGCGGGTGGCGGAGTGCTGTAACTAGTCTGCATAGTATGGTGCGAAGAATGTGCAGTAAGGTGCGACAGGTGTGTGGTCTATTTCGGTCGGCATGGGGCCTTCCTGTCGGATGCCGAAGGCGATCTTTCTGTCCTTTGCGTGTTGACAGTCTTCGGTTGGTACGCCATCATTGTTTCGGAACAAACAGTTATGGCAGGTGCGTCCCATTGGGTACACAGTCTTACCGCTTTCACCTACTGTTATGAAAGAGATGAATGGGTGTCCGTTTAGTTCGATTGAATAGCCTAGTTTAGGCATGCAACCCTCCCTTGTTTTGTTGTTTTGGATCGCAAGATTTCCATGTGAATATTAGTACTAATTGAGGAGTTTGTCAATTTCGAGCCCCGTCCGGCCCACTCAAAAAATCTGCCTTATGGGCAGATTTTATTTGCGGACCGGACGGGGCTCGAACCCGCAACTTCCGCCGTGACAGGGCGGTGCTCTAACCAGTTGAACTACCGGTCCAATAACCCCCGTTTCGATAGGGGGATTTCGTGTGGATTTCGATTATTTTGCCGCCTGTGTTTTGATTGCTAGTTTGGCAATTCGCTTCAGTTTGCTTTTATCGCGACGAATTTTCGCTTTGGCGCGTTCGTTCTTCAAATAAGCGTTGTGTACTTTTCTCATTCCCATATAGTTTTCTGGATTATTATAAGCACCAATATGATACTAAATTTAGATGGTAAAGTCAAGGATGGTGAAAATAGCTTGGGGATAGAAAAAGACCCTTGAAGTGTTCGGCGCTAGTATGGGATCGAAGGAGGGGCCGATCACCACTATGCCAAACACTGCAAAGGCCCTTGATTTGTACCAGTATAGAATAGCATATTTTACGGCTTTTGTCAAGAGGGTGTTCCATATAATAATACGAAACAAAACCGCCGATTATTTCATCGACGGTTTTGGAAGTAGTTTGATTATTTCGCCATTTCAATCAGCTTGGCAAATACTTGCGGGTAGAAAGCGGCGATATCGGCCATCAATTTGCGATTTACTTTGATGCCTTTCTTGTTCAAAGCGCCGATAAATTTACTATAACTCATGCCGGCTTCACGTACCGCGGCGTTGATGCGGATTTCCCAGACGCGGCGAGCTTCGCCTTTTTTCTTCCGACGACTTGCGCGGGCATAATCGCCAGCTTTGGTCTCGGCGGTCTTCGCCATTTTGATGAGGTTGCGACGTCCGCCCTCGAAGCCTTTGACGCGTTCGCGCAGATTGCGACGCTTCTTCATGTGGTTCATTGCACCTTTTACTCTTGGCATATATTTATGTTTGAAACGCCCGAATTAGCCGTTCGGCATGGCGTGTTTAATAATTCGATAAGTATTTTTGGCCAACGTGATATCAGATCTTTTGTTGCGCTTGGTGTTGCCAGATTCACGTGAATTGAAGTGCCCCTGTCCGCAGGTGCGTTGTAGAATCTTCAAACCTTTTTTGGATTTTTTGATCAAAAATCTCTTGGCGGTTGCTTGGTGTGTTTTAGCTTTCGGCATATAAAAATTATTAGGGTTCTTGTTTTTGGCCGTTATTATAGCGTAATAATAGAGATTAGTCAAGCTGGGGAGAGTGGATTATTTTTTGGCGACCATTGAGGTGATTTTATTACCCTGTCTTTCCATGGCTTGTTCATAGCGAATTGGCACCTTTTCCTCGAGCATTTTGTTGAATCGCCTGATCACATCTTCGGCCAGATTGATTCTCGTGAAGTCGCGTCCATGCAAGGTGATTTCCGCTTTCACTTTGTCGCCTCGTTCGAGGAAATCGACAGCCTGGGTGCGCCTGATTTCGAGGTCGTGATCGGAAATTGTGATAGAGAGGCGCAAACATTTGGTCTCACTCATATGGAGACGGGCTTTTTGTTTGCGGGCTTCTTTTTCTTTGCGGTATTTGAACTGTTTGAAATCAATCAGTTGGGCGACTGGTGGAATGGCTTTTGGATTGATTTCTACTAAATCTTTTTCTTCGGATGCGGCCATTTCGATCGCGCGCGCCGTCGGGAAAACACCGAGGTTGCCCCCCATGGAATCGAGGACGCGTACTTCCGGATCAGTGATGGCTCCGTTCACGCGGTAGTTCGCGATGAGTGGTTTGTCCGGTCTTTTTTTTCGTGAGATTCTCATAAATAAATTTTTGTTTCTAATTTTTTTAGTTTGATCGTAGTTCGCCCTTTTTCGTGGAGATGCCGGGAATTGAACCCGGGTCTAGATCGGGCATCGGCCCCTGTCTACGCGTGTAGCCGATTCTCGTACGGATCATTGGTCAGAGAGTCGGCAAAATGCCAATGATCGCGCTTACTGAATTGTCTCACATGGTCGGCAAGCGGGCGGTCATGTGATGAGCCCTATGGGTTTGCACCACCTTGGGACTATGGGGCGTCATCCTGGTGATGGCCGTGGCTGTTAAGCGACGACTGAAGAGAATGCAGGAACAGTGAAAGCGTTAGCAATCATGTTCTTGACCCTCGAGATTACGTTATCACGTAACTTTACCGCACCGATTGCAAACGACAATGATTATCGTCTCCAAACGGTGCGGGTTGTCCCAAGTGTACGAGCTGGGACCCTCGACGCGCTAGAGGAAGATGCTTATCCGTCTATCGATACCTAGCATCCCCATATATAATGTACTCAGTTCTTCAGGGCGCGCCTGATTTCACGATCCGTATCGCGTTTTTTGAGGGAGGCGCGTTTGTCGTATTGCTTTTTTCCTTTGGCTAAGCCAATTTCGAGCTTAATTCGACGGCCTTTATTATACACGGAGAGGGGGACGATTGTCAAGCCCTTTTCCTGTATTTTTCCTCTCAAATAATTGATTTCTCGCTTTTTCAGGAGGATTTTGCGACTCCTATCAGGATCATCTGGGATATTGCTGAATTTGTAGTGGGGGATATGGACATTGATTATTTCCGGTGTGTCGCCGTGAAATACCACAAAACCGCCCGATAATTTGATGTTATTCGCGCGGATGGATTTGGTTTCAGCGCCTGTGAGGACGAGTCCGACTTCGAATTTTTCGAGGATTTCGTAGTCGAAATATGCCTTTTTATTCACTATGTTGACCATATCTTTATTTTTTTCTATGTTTAGTGTATACTAAAAGCAAATTATTATCAAGATTATGGCGGAAATTAAGGTCAATATCACGGCTGGAAGTATTGCCAAGTTTTTTGTCTCGGCGATTTTGATGTATTTGGTTTATCTTTTATCGGATGTTTTGGTGTTTTTGTTTGTGGCGATTGTCCTATCTACACTGATCGAACCGTTCGCTAATGCTTTCGAGAGACGGCGAATCCCTAGAGCGATTGCAGTGCTCGTAGTCTATATTTTGTTTTTTGGCATAATTACCGCTGTGGTTTCATTGCTCGCGCCGATCATTATTGAGGACACTCCCCAGCTCATTGCCAATCTCCAGAACACTTGGGGTAAATTCATTGATAGCGCTTGGTGGGATCGGATTACTGGATTTGGCGTTAGCGGACTTGCGGATTATGATCTCACTTCTGCCGGCGCGAATACTTTGACTAGTGTCTATGCTCGTATCGTGCATATTTTCGGTGGTCTCGTGTCAATGATTATTGTTCTCGTAATGACTTTTTATTTATCAATTCAGCGTGATCCAATCAAAAAAATTCTGACCACAGTTCTGCCAGAGTCAATTCTACCGCGTTGGCTCGATGTGGCTGAAAAAATGAAAGAGAAAATGGGACGGTGGATTCGCGGTCAGCTGATTTTGTCTCTGATCATGGGCGTTCTGGTGTTTTGTGGATTGAAAATTTTGGGAATCAAATATGCTCTGGTGCTCGGTCTGTTTATTGCTATTCTCGAATTTATTCCGTATGTCGGTCCGATTTTGGCGTCACTCCCAGCGATGTTTATCGCTTTTTCTGATCGGGGGATTACCGGACTGCTTACGGTCATGGTGTTGTATGTGGTGATTCAACAATCCGAAAATCATTTAATTGTGCCCAAAGTCATGCAAAAAGCAGTTGGATTGAATCCGATTGTGAGCATTGTGGCTGTCCTCTCCGGCGCGAAGCTGGCAGGGGTTCTGGGTGCGCTGGTGGCGATTCCGGTCGCGACCGCGTTAAGCGTATTATTGCAACATGTTTTGGAAAAAAAATCCGACAATTGATTGGGTTCGTTTGACTTTTTGGGCGGCGCTTTTTATTGCTGTAATGTCGGCGGTCGCGCTCGTTGTCTTGTACGGTGCGTCGGTGCTCGCAGGTGACTGGCTTGTTTCATTTGGCTCGAATTCGGGCGAAAAGTCTGTTCGAGTCTCAGCGACATTGCCCGGGGTGGCAGTTGTCGCCGCGAATTATGAGAGAGAGATTGGCGATCTAGTGAATTATGTCAGTTCGACTACTGATGCTGATGAGACGGTTCGGAAAAATGTGAAAAACAAAATGAATGAATTGCGTGTGCCAACCGAACGTCGTGATGCGCATTTGAATTTGTATTTGCAATTTGAAAAAGAATTTGCCGGAGGAATTTTGGATCGGAAAGCATTGATGGAAAAACTCAATAGTCTTTTGGTAAAATAAAGCAATTATGAAATTATTTCGCGGTTACATTTTCCCCCTGATCATCGGTCTCTTCCAGTCGGCCGCGATGATTTCGGTTTTGTTCGTTCCTAGCCGGTCAGTTTTTTTCAGTGTCAACGGAGCTTGGTTGGCGCTTCTCAGCCTCCTGCATTGGCATATCGCCAAAGTGACTCGGCAACGTTGGCCAAATGAATTGCCATTGGCTTTTATTTCTTATGTTGGGATTTTGGGTTTGATGATTTTAGCAGAAGATAATTTCATGCGAATTTTTTTGACGGTTTTGTCTGGGTTCACGGCCGGTTTTTTGGTTTATAAAGCGATCACCAAAAATCTCGAAGAATCCTCAGTCTATCGGATCATCATGAAACCATCTCGTCGTCTGTCGCTCATACTTTGGACGATTACCGTGTTGGCGAGTAGTATTTCCTTGTTTTCAGCGGGAATATTTTTTGCGCAAATACCGAGTTGGTGTCTCTCGCTTTTGATTGCGCTCGTCTGTGGTGGCGCGGCGATCGGCGTATGGCGGATGTATTTCAATGAGTCAGGGCACAAATTTATGTTATGGGCATTGCTCGTTGGCGTGGGAATGTTTGAATGCGCTTGGGTATTGATGATGTTGCCTCTCGGATATTTGGTGTTGGGTTTTGTTTTGTCATGGGTTTGGTACTTGTCAGTTTTGTTTGTGCGTTTTCATTTCGGTCCTCAGGGTATTGTCTGGCGATATCAGGGTTGGTTTATTTTGACAAATTTAATTTTACTGGTCTGCCTCTTAATATTTTTTGTACGTTGGATATGACAAATAATAATAAAAAACTTCCACCACACTTACCACCTCCGAGTTGTAATATCGACTTGTTTCATAAATTAGAAAAAATCAAATTAGTCTTGTATGCCGCTCTGGTCGCGCTTGTCGCTGGGGTTGCAGGAGCTTTGTCTGCTTTCGCTTGGCTCACGCCTGATTTCTATACAATACAGGGTGCTTGGCAGGCGGGCGGTGTTCGTTCGGCCGGTGGCGGAGAATTAGATCCGGTCTATGTTCGTCAGGTGAGACAAAAACTGCTTGCGGTGTATGACACGCGCCGTTTGCCGGGAAATTTTTTGGTAGACAGTGCTCGGGTCGCTGAAGCCGTATTTTTGAGTTCGGATGGTTGGGCGGCCGCCTATCACCCGACATATGTCGCGGGTGAAGAGAGAAATTGGGAAATTATCGGCGATCAAGGAGAGGTTCTGCATACCAGTAATGTGGTTTATGATAAAATATCGAAAATAATTTTTTTCAAAGTTCAAGGTCAAGGATTTAGATTTGCGGCCGTGGCGGATTGGCGCAATCTCGATCGTTCGCGTGAGCTCGGTGTCTTCGAAAGAAAGAAAGATTTTTCCGCTCGTTTAGCAGAGCGTAAATATATCGGTGACGGTCGGGCATTTTCTGCGTATATTCCGCAGTACGCGGATCTTTTGAATGTTTCGGCCTTGCCGGGGGCTTGTATTTTTGATTCAAATGGAAATTTACTTGGTTTTGTGATTGGTGGCGGACAAGTGTTGCCAGGTTCGGTGGTGGATTTCTCACTTTCACAAATTTTGTCGGGCAAAAATTCAATCAATTCCGTATTTGTTTGGCGCGGACTATTTGTGACTGGAGAGAAGGCCAATGGAGCGGCGCGTGAGGTGGGTGGTTTCTTGTTGACTGAAATTCCACCGCTCGGGAGTGTCTTGAAAAAGGGCGATTTAATCACTGCGATTGGTGGGCGTGAATTGGTGGAAGAGTTTTTGGCATGGGATACACTGCTTGCCTCCGATCCGGCCGAGGTGACTGTTCTGCGTGGTGGCAAACAGGAAGTTTTGTCTGTGAAAAAAAATATCTTACCTTAAATTAAAATAATCTAAATATGGAGAACTCAATTGGTGGTGCTCTCCGCGCATATTGGTTTCGCGCGGTAGTGGTTGGTTTTATATCAGGTGCCGTTTTCGTCGGTGTAGCGTTTCTTTTTCCGTTCCAGTATCGGGCGGATGCGGATATTTTGGTGATCTCTCGATCGCGTACAGGTACGGATCCGTATACCGCCGCGAAATCCACCGAGAGGGTGGCGGAGAATTTGGCGGAGGTGATTGGCAGTTCTGATTTTTATGCCAAAGTCAAAATGCAGTCAGGGTATGGTTTGGATTTTTCCAAGTATGATTCTGGCACCGCTCTCGAGAAAAGGCGGGCGTGGCAGAAGGCTGTGTCGGCTGAGGTCGTTTATGGCACCGGGGTTTTGCGTGTTTCCGCTTTCGAATCATCTCCTGTCAAAGCAGAGAAAATGGTCGCCGCCATCTCGGACACGATTGTGAATCGTGGTCTCGAATATACATCCGGTGAAATGGCTTTGAAGATTATCAACGAACCGACGGTTGGCCGTCTGCCGGCACGACCAAATTTATTTTTTGTGTTTGGTGCCGGGATTGTCTTGGGTTTTGCTTTGGTGATAATTTTGGCTCTCAAAACTCGTAAAAATTATGTCTAAATATGACAATGGAAAAAGTGGGGGCAATTTCGATCCAACTGTTTTGCGGGATTTAGCGCCGATTGCCGCCGAAATTAAACCGGACAATGGGCGAGTTTCGTCGCCTGAAACCAACAAAGAAAAAGAAGTCGGACTAAAACTCGAAGCGGGGTTAGTCAGTGTTCCGGGCAAGTATCATGAGCGTGAAGCACGTCCGGATGATCGTCCACGTGGTAATCAAGATCGTGGTTTTTGTGATGTGAAAAATGGTGTTTTTGCGGCTTTCGATGGTGTAGGTAGTTTGATCGGTTCGGAACGAGCCTCGCAGACAGCGGTGGAGACTTTGGGAATGTATATCCGACGCAATCCTCTGAAAGGTTCTCCGGAAGAGTCGATGCATTTCAGTGCGGAGAGGTGGTTGCACCAATATTTTGTCGAAGCTAATGAGAGAGTGTTTGAAATTACCGAGACTTCCCAGAGAGCGGCCATGATGTTGAGTGGATACAGAAATGATGTGGAAATTGAGGGGTGTCAAACTGTGGGTGTGGTGGCGATAACATATTTTGAGAACGGCTTGCCGTATTTAGCGTGGGGTGTGGTGGGGGATTGTCGAGCATATCTCATTGAAAACGATACGAGTGGGAAAATTAAGCGATTGACAGATGATAACTTTGGAATCGGCATGTTTGACAAACGTGAAATAGAAAGAATTGAAACTCTGGATAAGATTAGCGTGGTGGATGTTGACGAAATCGTGAAGGATTCTGGTGAAGATAGTCAAAAAGTTTTGGATTTACACGGATTAATTTCTCGAGGGAGTATTATTTTGCAGGCGATTGGAACTGGCGACTATTTAACATATCCAGCGGAATTGCACTCCGGTCTGGCTTTACGCCAGGGGATGAAGATTGTTCTCTGTTCAGATGGAATTTATGATAATTTATCACGCGACGAGATTTGCGGAGTAATCCAGAAAAGCGGAAGTGCGAAAATTGGGGTAAAAGCATTGGTGGAAAAAGCGCAGACAGTAGCGTCTACTGGAGCGCTTCGTTCCAAAGATGACGATATGACAGCGGTTGTCATTGATGTGGTCGAAGCGGCGTCGGATGTTACGAAGAGGAAAAATTCTCCGAAAGTTGACGATCATGTGGGAGAAATGTTCGTGGACACAAATGATGATGGAACGTCAGCCTTTGAACATACCAGTGAATACGGTATCGTGGACGATGAAAAAAATCCGGGAATGTGATATAATAGGGATATATTTTTTGTATTTAATTAAGCTATTATGTTCGATTTTTTGAAGAAGAAACCAGCCGCCAACACCCCTCCTAAATTTGATTTTTTGTCGGCCTATGTGGAGAAGGTTTTACACGATATAGGGTTTATTGGTTTATCTGAAGAAAATAAAAAAATGTTTTTGCCGCAGTTTGTCGCTCAGGTACAAGTCCGAATCGGCGCGGCTGTCATGCCTCTCCTCGATGAAAGTGCGGGATCAGAATTAGATCGTCTCATGAATAAAGAGGGGGTGAGTGAAGCGGACTGGCTCAAATTTTGGCAAACCAATGTGCCAAATTTTCAAGAAGTGGTAGATGGTGTTTTGGGGAAATTCGCCGGCGAGATGAAAATGTTCGCGGATAAAATATAATTTTTTGTATGGATAATAGGCGAAAAACAAACGGAGAAAGTGTTGAGCCGTTGTTTGATTTCGGGGGTAAGGGGCGGGCGCGAGATAATACAAAAGGTGGGGGAAAGGGTAAAGATGATGAAGGTAGTGTGAAGAGTGATCGGTCAGATAGGGAAAAAAATCCAAAAGAAAAAAAGCAAAAAGTAAAAAACCCTTTGCCTGTTTTTGAAGCAGATAACTCGGTCGTGTTCTCAGAAGATGAAGATGTTTTGACAAACTTTTTCTCACGTTTAGAGACTCCTGATGGTTTGGAAAAATTTGTGGAAGAGGTGGTGGTTGAGGTGACTGCGCGGTATACGGAGAGTATCAGAATTGGAGATGATAATGTTACAAATGCAGGCGTGCTGGGTGAAGCCCTGAGTAAAACTAAACCGAAAGAATCATCATTGGTAACGAAGTCTGAAGAAACACCGTCAATAGAACCCGTTTTGAATGCTGAGGCTGTTGCAGAAAAACCGGTGAAAGTGGATTCTCCTGTCGAAAAAGTTAAACCAAAAGTGGCAGAGAGGCGGGAATTTCTCCCTAGCCAGATGGAATTTTATGAAAATTTGGCGACGAGAGAATCGTTAGACAGTCCAGATGTTTTCTCAAAACTGATTCGTGAGGTCGGAGTTATGATGGATCGGGAAGAAGCGGGGAGGCGTAAATCGATTGTAGAATTATCGGAAAACAAGCCGGTATTGGTAATTTCCGCATTGAATGGCAACCGAGAAGCGTTGGTGAAATTTTTGACACAAAAGCCGATCGAGTCGCATTCGGTTGATGGTCTGTCTGGTAGTTACTTCGACCTACTAAAACAGGATAAGATAAACATTGTCTTTGGTGGTAATTATACACATCGTGCGGGGAGCGAGGCTGTAGTGGAGAGACAGAGAGCGGCCAACTTGGCGGTAGATGGGGACAAGGACTATCTCAGTACCGGAGAAATGTTGGATAATGAATATCAGAACAGTGTCATGTCGGATGCCTTGAATTCTTTGCAGTTGATTTTCAATTTGAAAAAACAATTTCCCAAAAATGTCACCCTGCTTGCTGGTCGTTACGAATTGCTCATTGATGGGTGGAAAAGAGATATAGATACCAAATTAGACGAAAACACAAACGAAGATATTGCCTATGTCGAATGGCTCAAGTCATATTTTGGTCCGAAAGAAGATGTGGTACGAGAGGATGTTGACGCGATGAGTTTTGCTAAATTACGTTTTCCTGTGGGTGCGCGTCGTGGCGATATGATCTTCATGCCAGCTCTGCCGAATTCTTTCCGTGGAGTAGACAGACGAGTGACTAGTCCGGTAGAGGTCATTAGGGCTCTCGAGGTGGCTGAGCCTGATGCCGTAGCATCGATGGGTGAGAATGAAAAAATAGATCCGAAGCGGGCATCAGAGTACGCGCGATTGTTGGGGGTGGGTGATAGAGAGAGTATTTGGATTTTGACATGTGGGGGTATTTTCCCGGACTCTCAGTTGGGTGGAGATGAGGATTCTTTTCAGACTAGAGTCGGAGAAAATGTTCAGGTCTATCGATTGAATAACTATCCCAATTCGGTGAGTGGGTTTTTTTGTGCGGAGAAAAGTGTGGAAGAGGGTGTTGAGATGTTTGCGGATTATGCTACAGCCAAATCTCCAGTGCGAGAAAAAGTACCGCGAAGTAAATTAAGTGCATGAAGAAGAGTAAAAAATTAGAAAAAATTCAGGAAAAACTTGAAAATTTGCGCGATATTTATCGAAGCCTGGTTTCAGCGTTGAGTGATGCCGAGAGAGAGCGGAAAATGCTCGAGAGAGAATTGAATGACGTGGAAAATGGTTTGAAAATTCAAAGTTTGAAGAAAAAATTACAAAATTTATAAACTCTTTTATGCCCAAAAAATCACAATCAGAAAATCCGGTAGCGGAGGCGGGGAATCGATACCAAACTCTCATGCGTGCGGCTGAATTGTCTGTGGAGAGGTTACTGGGATCGGCAAAGTCTGTTTCGGAATTGGGCTCGGCCGAAAAGTTGGCGGATAAAGTCATGGATCAAATCAAGCTTTCTGCTCAGAGTGGGGGTGTGACGGGTGATATCTGGGATCAGTTAGGGCGGGATTTTGAAAATAAGTTCCATTCTGAATTGGTAGGTAAAATTAAAACTAAACAAGGAGAAGATGTGTCTGGGGAGGATTCGAACGTGGTCGATAAGGAGCTTCGAGTTTTGTCGGCAGAAGGGATGGAGAAATTAAATAAAATCGAGAAGGTGATCGATCGGGCGGAAAAATTATTTGAGATTATTTCTGGTAGGGGGAAGAAAATCAAAATTCCCCAGACACAAATAAATAGTGTTTATGATGAACTAGTAGAAGTTGGGAATGGGTTGGAAGAATTGAAAGGGGAATTAGATTTTGACATCTACTCAAATATGGTGTCGCGATTCGATCGTGTGATGCGTGAATTCGAATTGAGGAAGACTACTGAAGCCAAAGCGAGTACATCAGAAAACCGCCCTGAATTGGAAGCGATTGAAAGTTTGAACAAAGCCGCTGATGAAGTGCTGAGAAAAATTGAGAAAGGCGAATCGAAAGCGCAAGAAGCTATTGTCCATCTCCTCACAATAAAAGAGCGGTGCCGAGTTTTGGTTATGGGAGATTCGGCGGGATTGCTCACAGATGATCAAAAAGCAAAGTTGAAAGAAATTTCTGAAAAAATAGATATTGTTATAGAAAAACTACGAGCGGAAATTGCTAGGGTTCCAAAAATTGATGACGCGGCGCCCGGAAAAGAGGATTTTTTGAATGATATGTTTCCGCCAATTTCGAAGTCAGTCACTCCACCAGAAAATGTTTTTCCACCGCCACCTCCGGATATTACGCCTCCGGTTCCGGGATCGACTCTTCCGACCGAAACTGTTCCGCCAATTACTTCTTTTTCGGAGCCGCTCCCTACGACACCTCCGCCAGAAAATATTCCGCCGATTTTCCCAGATCCAACCCCAGAGACCGATCGTGAAAAGAAAACTGGTCATTTCGAGATTCCGATGTTTTTGATGGCGGAAATTTTCAATGAACCAGAAAGACGGGAACAATTTCGGGATTTTTATCGAATTCTTTTTGAGGGTGCTGTCACGAAACAATTGAGCGGCGTGGAATTGGATAATGATGCTGTGATGCGGGCTTTTATTGATTTACTAAATGTCGAAGCGGGAGATCGTGTTATGGGACAAGTGAAGATGTTTGCAAAAAATGCGGGTGTGGATGTCGACGATTGGCAGGATGTCAAAAAAGTGATTTTTGATAAAAGTGAGGAATTTTTACGGATCGCTCGTCTGGACGTGGAGGAACGTGCTCGAGCGGCTATACTCGAAGAAATGCCGAAAGAGTGGGGCCGGATAGCCGGGAGGACAGGGGTTGTATTTGGCGCGGCTTTTGCCGCCTCGGCTTTGACTGGTGTAGGGCTGTCTCATTTCGAATGTTTCAAAGATGGTGACAATTCTCTGGGTAGAGGAGCAATCACCGGCGCAGTAGGTGGCGCGACGCGTGGTGTCATACAGCAATTCGGTTTCAGAACGGAAAAAGCTGAAGAGAAACAAGCTCTGCGAAATAAAGAAACGATGGCAAAAGTTGGTCAGAAAATAATAGACAGAGTGACAGCACAAATAGTGAGAGATGATCCGAGATATTACAATACCACTTCGATCGATTTGGCGACTCGTTTCGGTGTGATGTATGAGATTGCCGGTCGAGATTTGGATAGTCGGGTAGCGGCCGAAGATGAAGCGGTGCGTGAAATTTTGGAAAAAATGGATGATGAGAGTGTGGTACAGTTCTACGAATATAAAAAACTTTTGACGGAGTCTGGAGTCGAGGTCGATACGGCGGAGGGTGCTCAGTTAGCCCAGTTGCTCATGCTGACGCAGGCCATGACGGTCGAGGAAATCAAGGAAAAGGTAGCAAGCTCTGATTCAGTTGTGAAGAAAATTTTGGATAAAGTGTCAGGTGGAATTTTGAAAGCAGGAGAGTGGTTGTCCGGTCGAAGTGCGACAGCGAAGAATAAAATGTTGAGTAAAGTAGAAGGTATCACGAAGTCTTCCGTCCTCGGCTCTCTGCTCGTAATGGCTTTCGGTGCGGCGAATGGTTTGGCGGACAAGACCTATCTATCAGTTTTGCAAGCTACGGTCGGCGGTACTTTTGCCGCGGCCGGATTATATAAATTTGCTGAGGGAAAAATGGACAAAGAGGAGGTGGCCTCGACACGTTGGAGATTCAAACAAGATTTTTTCACAACCAAATCCGGTACTAGAGATACCCCCGCTTACACCCTCGGACTTATCAGTGAATTTTTGAGTTTTCCGGAAGAATTAAAAGTTCTAAATTCAAATCAGCTATCCGGAATCATTGGTGATGAAAAATTGAAGAATGTAATACATTTTTGGTCAGCGGCACTACGAGATGTGAATAGAGAGACGAAAATTTTGCTGGACGATAAGATTTTCCGCAAACAAATAGAAATGTTTTGTAATACGTTCTACCGAGCGGAAAGTTGGCTGGAGATGAAAAACGCTGAGGATGCGCGTCGTTTGTCAAGTTTGTTGGATTTGGAAAATAAACGAGTGGAGGAAGTCTCGAAATCAAGTGTTGTTTTGAATAAAAATAGAAAATGGCGAGATGTTCTAAGGGTTAGCACCTTTGCGGCCGGCGGTGCCATAGGTGCGGTGCTCGGTCTGACAGTTGGTAGATATGCGCCAGAAATTCTGCGTAAATTAGGGATTGTATCTGGTAATTCCCCAGCATCAGAAAGCGTTTCTCCGGATAATTCCAATGCGGGGACAGAAACTGTCGCAGGTGACGATGTGTCACCACCAATCGTACCATCTGGCAAAACAGCCGCATTGGCTGGCTCGATGGCATCGTCTGGTACGTCGGGTAGTTCTGCTAGTGAATTGCCCGTCTCAGCCCCTCGTTCTAGCGGATTAGCCTCAGAAATCGTACCAAGTCGTACGCCGGTGGGGTCGAAATTAGCAGAGGCAACGCTCGATCATCCGCCGACTTCAGCGCGAACGAATTTGGCTGCGGAATTAGCTCCCGCGCCGGAAGTCCGTCCGCCGAATTTTTTGGATTTGAATCATCCGACCGCCGTCGAACAGCATTTCGGTTTCACACACAAATTGAATGTGACGGTCGATGGCTATTTCAAACAATTACAGGAAAATCTGCCTTCATTACGCAATACAGACACGATGGAGCGTCTCCTCGAAGCGGCGAAATTTTCCAAAGGTCGTCAAGCGATGTTTCCTGAATTGCAAGGTAGAAATGGAATAAATACCGCAGATGAAGCTGGCGGTCAATTCAAACTCCAAGTCGTGGACGAACTCATGAAACAGCCGGGTGGGGTAGATGAGGCGGCGAAATTTTTGACCATGCAGAGATTTAGCGGGCATGGACTCAGTAATATGGGCATAGATCAGCATAGTTTGCCGGGTACGCCGGGATCTTCACAGTACAATGACGCCCTGACGCAGAAATTCAAAGGTATATTGTCCGGATACTCGAACATGGAGACACATTCCGGTGTGGTGAGGAAATTATTTTCCGGCCTTCAACATAATTCTTCGCGCGAGTTGGCCAACCAAGAAATTGCTTCGATCAAACCGGCCAAAGGCGAAGCGGCACAGTTTTTTGGAAAAAATGAATTCGAGCTACGCGGTGAACCGGTGATTGGTAATGCTGAAGGTTGGCGAGTTGGTGGACATAAAGTTATTCCACAGATGCCGACGGTTGAGAAAATTCCAGAAGCAGTTGTACCACCCAAAGAAATTATTTTACCCGAAGGTGATATGCCGAGAAGAGTGTTGCCTGGGTATTTTACGGAGGAGCCTACGGGCGTCGGTGAGGAAATGTTGAAAAAAATATCAGGTAACGATTTGCAAGCGAACTCTGTTCCGAGAAGTGGTGGTTCAACTGGTGGATTATTGGGTGTGGAAAATCCGGCCACTGTCCGTGGTAGTGGTATGTCGTCGGTGAGTGGTCATCACGATTTCGGTTTGACGGATCGCGGAACAAGTGTTGGACACGGGGATAGTGTTATTGACACTACCATGCACGGTCATTCGGATATTGCTGGTAATTTGAAAGTAGGCGGTGGGAGTGTTGCAGAAAATCTGGCCGCTATAGATTCTGTAATTCAACAGAGAGGAGCACCCAGTCTCAGAGGATTTGTCCATGATAGTCCGACTGGTGAGTCGACTGGTTCCGCTACTCCGGCGGAGACGGGTACTTCTGCCAATACGGTCAATGTAATCGAAAATAATACCGCCAGCCACTTCGTGAAAGCACCGCCGCTTGCTTATGAACATGATGCCACTACCGTATCTCCTCCACCACCGGAGACACCGAAAACCGGTAATGCAGTCAACACAAACGAAGCCGTTGTGAGTGAAGTCGGGACACCGGAAACATATGTAGCGGATTTATCGAAAGCGGTCAATTCGCTGGATTTGGGATATCGGAGTATTTTGGGTCGAGGAGATTATGCTGGATTGGTCAGAGATCTCTTGCATCCGAAAGTTGATTTTTTGGAGAAGGTTCTAGAGGAAGCTGGTCTGAGCGCGGATGACTATTTTGCAAATGGACAGCTGAAGTCAGGATCGGCCGAGAAATTACTCAACGATGTCATGGGTTCGAATGAAGTGGGTATGTCTAGAAATGAAATTGATTTCGTCCTCGGTGAGAGAGGCAATGCGGATTTCGTCGGGGTCGGGGATGTATTCGTGCGCGCCAATGTCGGACTTGACAATGGTACCGCCTGTTTCGAAATTGTCTCTCCAGAGGGTACTATGAATTTGGCATTTGATCCGGATTATAAATTTTTTGTGGAAAATGGCGTACTGTACCGCCTCCCGACAGAAGGTGAAAGCGCGGTTAGCCAGTTCACGGAGGCCTCGGCGGATGGGGCGCTCGCCCCGAATGGCGCAGAGGAAGTGACACGGATAAAATTATAAGGTCGGTGGATAAGCCGAAAAAAGCCCTTAAAATAGGGCTTTTTTGGTATGTGGATAGGGGGCTTGACATATTTCGCTATTTGTGCTAATATAGGCTGTTCGCAAATTGGGCGAATTGTAGATGATTTTTGTCTACGCATTCGTACTTTAAAATTTTGGAAGGAATACAAAAAGTGTCTTCCGTTTTTTTGTTTCTGAATACCGAACAGTGTGGCTGTCGAAGCTGTTTTGTTCGGTATTCAGAGGCACTTTCAAAGCGCGATGCAAGGTGCATTAGCGGATGAGAGATTGTTTCTACTAAGATAGGAGGATACCATGGCTGCTACTACTGGAACTGATGATCCGACCACTACTTCTACTTCTTCCAACAAGGGGAAGAAAGTAGGAAAGGTGCTTATGTGGATTCTGGCGCTCATCGTGGCTGTCGCTTCCATTTGGGGGTGGTTCAGAGCCGGTGACGCGCAGGAGGGTGTCACCGCGTTGACTGAGAAGGTCGACGAGGGAGCGGAGGCGTATGCCGAAGCGATGACCGCCGTCAAGGGGCTGGCAGAGGGGGCCGACACCAAGGCGACGGAGGCAGGGGAGGGTCTCGCGACCCTCGGGAAGAAGGTCACAGAGAACGAGGGGGTGCTCAACACCACCTCGAAGAATGTGGCCACCCTGGCCACCGGGTTCAAGTCCATCGATGGCCGTGTCGGGAGTGTCGAGGGTCTGGCTGGTGAGACTAGAGATCTTGCCAATCAGACCGCGTCTGATCTGATCTCTCTTGGTAGTCGTGTCGCCGACACCGAGAACGATGTCGGGAAGATCGTCCTCGCCATGGACGACGTCCAGACCGATCTGGAAGCCGTCAAGGAAGAGTCGAAGAAGACCAATAAAAAGGTCTCTTCGTTCTACCGGCGGGTGACGACCACTGAGGGGGAGGTCGTCTTCCTCAAGACGAGTGTTGGGGCACTCGAAAAAAAGGTGGGCACCGTCGATACCGGGTTGGGCGAGGCCAAGAATCTGGCCAAGTCTGCCAAGGAAACGGCGGACCAGACCGCCACGGATCTGAAAGAACTTCGTACCCTCACCCATGCCAAGAATGAGGAGAAAGAGGGTGGGGGAATTGATGGAGTCATCAGAGGAACCATAGAAGACGGCGAAATGAAGTTGGACTTCCAGCCCACCACCCCACCGAAGAAGACAGTACCTAAATCGGGCGATTAGCCCACTTGCTCCTTCCGTTTACCGAGCGCTTTTCTCTTCGGAGAAATAGCGCTCCCATTTAGTGATCATTTCTGTTTTGCAGAAGTGGTCAGTAATAGGACTGTACATTATATATAGTGTGTTAATTTCACCCCGTCTCTCGTGAGAAGTGGGGTCAACCTTTGGAGGTGTTCAGTGAGGAATTTTTGGAATTTACTGGTATTGTTTATCGCGGCCGTGGCTGTTATGTTCATCTCTCTCGCCTCGGCCGAGGCAGAAGAGAAAAACAGCATCTCGAAGAGGTGCGAGAGGGGGAAGAAGTGCGAGATTCGTCTCGGTATAAAATTGAAGTTGCCGGAGACGAAACAGGTTCCACCCTCTGGACGTGGCTTCGATTTCGCTCTCGGTCTCGGCGGTTGGGGCGGGCTGACCGACTCCAGTGGCGGAGTTGGGTCATGGGGGATGGACGCTAGACTCATCCTGAGTCTGGCAATGTTTTCCGACACTTACCTTCGTCTGATGGTCGCCCCAGGGGTGGGGTGGCGTCAGCACCAGGTGCTCGGGGCACCCGGGAAGGAGAAGTGGGAATTGCAGAGACTCCTGATCTCCTACGAAGCCGTGGGGATTGAATTCCGTGGGGACAGTGGTTCGGTGTGGGTAGGCCCTGCCCATCGGATTATGTCATCTACAGAGGGGGTTTGGGCAAATGAGGCTCTCGCCACCCTTGGCTTCTCGGTCAAATTGTGGGCCGGGTTAGCCCTGAATATCGAATTCTCCGGTGGTTGGTCTTGGTTCACGACTGAGACCTTCGATTGGAAGAACCCCTTGTTGGGTGCCGACAGTGTTCCCCCGAGGGATGTTGGTTCGGGGAACGGTTTTGTCTTCGAAGGTGGTCTGGGTGTCGTCTACACTTTCTGACGTTTATTCCAGCCTGCCCTGACGTTCGATCGCCCGTCGAGCGTCAGAAACAAATGGGCACAGTCGCGGTCCTGGAGCGTGAGCTCCTGGACCGCATCCTTTCCAAGTTCATGAGATTTCATGGATTTAGAAGGGAGGAAATGAACTTTACAATTTGAGATGTGAAAATTAGGATCTATCCTGAGTAAGTCGTGTGACCGAAAAGGTTTAGATACATCTACTCGTTGATTGTTTTTCGATCGGCCGGTAGATAAGTATGGTTTTAGAGGCCGCTTCGCCACGATGGTGAGGTGGTACGAAATTGCGCAACTGTGGAGGAAAACCATGCGCAAAATCAATCTGTTGGTAGTAGCAATCGTGTTCTGTTTCTGTGGCGTTCTCAGCTCCTGCGCGGTGGACAGCACCATACAGGTCCAGGAACCCTCGGGTGAGTCCGGGGAGTTCGCTCTGGCGGATGAGGATGGAAATCTCATCCCGGATCAGTTCGACAACTGTCCTGGGTGGGGTGACATGACGAGGGTCGAGCTCGGAATTACCTGCGAATTCGCGGCCGACTGTGCCCATCCGACCGACCCGACCAAGCTGGCCGACGGGACTACGTGGCCTGTTGCCACGAATGGCAACGGCTCGTCCAAAGTCTGGATCGGCTGTATCGCGGGCGAATGCGTCCTCCAGCCGGACTTCGACTTGGACGGCCTCGGCGATGTGTGCGACATGGACGCTGACAACGATGGCGTCATGAACTGTGTGACATGGCCGGGAGATGCCGAGCCGGACTGTCCCGATCTCGTGGACAACTGCCCCGTCATTCCGAACCCGGATCAGGCCAACGCCGATGGTGATACTATGGGCGATACCTGCGACGATGACGATGACGATGACGGCTTCCTCGATGTCGATGACAACTGCCCGCTCGTGCCGAACGACCAGGTCGATTCGGACCACGACGGCATCGGCGACGCCTGCGAAGAAGACACTGATGGTGATGGCATCGAAAACGCCGACGACAATTGCCCGACCATCTCGAATCCGCTCCAGGAAAATCTGGACGGGGATGAATTCGGCGACGTCTGCGACGACGACGATGATGATGATGACGTTCTCGACACGGCCGACAACTGCCCTCTGATTCCGAATCTGGACCAGGCCAATGCCGATGGTGATACCATGGGCGACGCCTGCGATGATGACGATGATGATGATGGCGTTCTCGACACGGCCGACAACTGCCCGCTCATCCCCAACGCCAACCAGGCCAACATCGATGGAGATGCCCTGGGAAACGTCTGCGACCCGGACATGGACGGCGACGGCGATCTCAATACCGCCGACAACTGTCCGACCATCCCGAACGCCGATCAGGCCGACCTCGACACAGATCTCACGGGCGATCTGTGTGACCCCGACATGGACGGAGATACCGTCCCGAACACCAACGACAACTGCCCGTCCGTGTCCAACCTTGATCAGGCCAACGCCGACGCCGATGAATTCGGGGATGCGTGCGATACTTGCACGGACTCGGATGCTGATGGCTTCGGCACCGGAGCTGATTGCGATGGACCGGACAACTGCCCGCTCGTCTCCAACCCCAACCAGGCCGATCAGGATGCTGACGGCCTCGGCAATGTCTGCGACCCCGACTGTGATGGGAATAACACTCCCGATGGCCCCGGTGCTGACTGGTGTGGCGACTTCGACTGGAAGGATGCCGATGCGGACGGTGATGGATTCTCCACCAACCAGGGTGACTGCAACGACGGAAACGCCGCGGTAAATCCCGATGAACTGGAGAACTGCCTGACCAAACTGGTCGACGACAACTGCGACGGCGAGATCAATGAGGGCTGTCAGCCCCCATGTCAGACCAACGCAGAGTGTGTCGACACCAATGCCTGCACCGACGACACCTGCTCCGTGGGGGAATGTGTTCACTTGCCGACGTCCTGCGACGACAGCAACCCCAACACCACCGACACCTGCAATACCGCGACCGGGTGTATCCACACCTGCGTACCGAACTGCGGTACGAAGGAGTGTGGTGACAACGGCTGTGGTGGTACCTGTGGTACATGCACGACCGGTGAACAGTGCGACGCGACGGGACAGTGTATCGTCCCGCCGACGCCGGATCAGATCGTGGTAACGTGGACGGCTTCGAGTACGTCCTTCTCGGCAGATGTGGTGCGTGTGATGGTCGTCATGTACTGCACCAACGGCTCCGGTTCTGGTGTCGTGCCGTGGGTCGATAACCCATCTTCGCCGTCCGCGGTCATCGTGGACGTGAAGGATTGGCAGGGGTCGATTACTGGAGTGTATTCTGCCGCCGGTATCGCCGAATGCAAGGCGAACATCGCAGGTGTGAATGCGTCTGGTACCAAGGTCTGGTGGGCCGTCAAGGACAACCCGATTGTCGTGGTCGGAACGCTTTCCTATTCATGGAACACCATCTCGGTGGGCTCCGTCGGTACGACAAGCAATGGTCAAGGGGGGGGAGACTTCAAGTTCTTCCCGGGAACCAACAACGATGGGGACACCTGCCTGAATGGCGCTGACAACGCCATCAACCACGCGGACCTCGTCTGTCTTCCCACCCCGTAGCACATCTCAAACCCTCTCAGAGGAAAGTAGCCGAGCACGCAAGTGTGAAGCGAACTCCTCTGGGAGCGGCATAATTCCCGAGCAGTATCGCTACTGCTCGGATCCCATTTCTAGAACATGATGAATCGTGTCCCGAAAATGAGAAAACAGAAACCACTCGAAAGAGTGGATTTTTGTTTGGAGAAATGATATAGTATGTGTAAATGTCAAAGTTCAAATTACAAATGACAAATAAATGTCAAAATTAAAATATCAAAGGCACACTAACAAATTTTGCAGTTATTTGAACTTCGGATTTTGTCATTGATTTGTAATTTGGAATTTGACATTCACTTTTCCCCCATGATCCTCTTCCTCCTCACAATCCTCACGCTTCTCTACATATTCTATTCTCGCCCTTTTTGGGGTGTTTCTTTGGTCACCGCGCTTGCTTTTTTCCATGAATGGCAGTTGGATCTCAGTCAATTTTCTGGCACGCGTTCGATTCCTTTTCTTTCATCACTCAATGCGCCAGTCGTCGATTTCGTCGCCCTGGTCGCCATCATTGCTTTGGTGATTTCATATCTCACGGGTAAAATTAATTGGCGTCGTTTGCCCCGTAGCTATTTTTATATTTTCGGTGCATATTTCCTCTATTTAATTTTTGCCGGTATTTCCGCTCTCGGCGCTTTCGATCATGAAGTCTCTACTTCTCTGAAATTTCTCGCTCGGGCAGAAGTCTTCGTCTTCCTCGCGTATCTCGCTTATCCGCTCGCGCTGATTGATTCGGAGATGAAAATGCAGAAAATTTCTCGGATTATGATTGGGGTTGGTCTTTTTTCGGCCTTGTTTGGGGTCGTTTCTGTTTTGGTGAATTATTTTTCCGGAATAGATTTGCCACTGTGGCGAATTACCCCGATTAGTTTTTGGGGGTTCGCGCCATTTGGTTCAAATCATAATTTACTCGCCGAAGCACTCATTGTCACTTTTCCATTTGCACTCTGGCCGGCACTGCGAACACGTGTGCGTCTGATACAATTCGTCGCTATTGTGATTGCGCTCGTCGCTCTACTCACGCTGTCACGGGCGGCTTGGCTCGCGTTTTTTGTGATTTGTGCTTTTGCAATTTATGAGTTTCGTTTTTCTTTGCGTGATTATTATCTCTCTCGTCGACGTGGTGCGAATGTTGTGATTGCGGTGGTCGCGGTCGTTGTCGGTCTGTATATGGCATATTTTCTCACCACTTCGTCTATTGTTTCGAGTTCCAATTTCGCGCGTTTCGAGGTGACGCGGATTGCTCTATTTTATACCGCTCGCGCTCCGCTCATCGGTCATGGTCCGGGCATGTTCATTCCGATTTTGACAGACACGGCGGCCTATGGTCTCGAATTTGGCGACCCGCTCGAGTCGCATGGTTTCATGCAGAAAATTTTATTAGAGAACGGCATCCTCGGTCTCGCATTATTTCTGATTTTTATTTACCTGGCTTTTCGGGCGGTACGGCGGGACAATTTCCATAATTGGTATTTGTCAGCCGCGCGAGCATCGGCGGCAGGAATCGTCGTTTTCGAATTATTTAATACGTCATATTTCACGAGCGTGATGTTTTTGCCTCTCGGGCTCATGCTTGCGGCCGGATTATTGTATGAAAAAAATTAAAATTTTACACATCATTCCGACTCTTTCACGCGGTGGTGCCGAGCGTTGTGTCGTCGATCTCGTGAATCATTCGAGCGCGGATTTTTCTGCGGAGATTTTGTTATTGAAAAATATCATGCCTCGGTCGGAGGAATTGCATACTGAGCCGCATGTATGTGAAAAACACAGTTTGTTTGATTTTGGATATACGAAAAGACTTGCAGACATGATTCGAGAAATCAATCCGGATATCGTACACACTCATCTCTGGGGCGCGGATGTATATGGGCGACGAGCGGCGCAGATCGTAGGCGTACCGATCGTCACGACGGAACATAATTTAGATTATGGTGAGAGCTGGCTCAGGCATTTTTTGAAGAGGCGCACCGCGCGTTTGGCTCGATTGCACGTGGCGGCATCGCGCGCGATCGCGCGTTATGCGGCAGAAGTTTATCATGTGAAAAATGCCGAAGTGATCCGCTACGGTATTGAATTAAATAAATTTACTGGTCTATTGGTGGCGGAATTCAGTGGGGTAATGCAAGTGCTCATGCTCGGCAGACTGGTGCCGCAGAAAGGCCATGTGGTCGGCTTGACAGCGCTCGCGCAGTCGGGGATTGATTTTCACTTGCGTGTGGTGGGTGATGGTGAATTGAGAAATGATTTAGAAAAAAAAGCGCGCCGGCTCGGTATTTCTGACAGGGTGGCTTTTTTGCCGGCGACGGGAGATGTTGTGTCCGAATTGGTACAGGCAGATATTTTACTCATGCCGTCGATGTGGGAAGGTCTCGGAATTGTCGCCGAAGAGGCAATGGCGGCTGGTCGGGTCGTGATTGCGTCAGAGGTGGACGGTCTCGCTGAGCTCATGCAGAGTGGTGTCACCGGATATTATTTCCCGCGGGGTGATGTCGCACGAGCCGCTAGGGCTTTGCAGTTTGTCGCGAGTCATCCGAGTGAGGCGCGACAAGTCGCGTTTCGAGCGCGTGAGTTCGCAGAGAATAATTTCGCGGTGGGAGAAATGGTCGCGAGTTATGAAGCGGTGTATCGGCGGGTTTTGGGAATATAAATTTTATGAAAAAAATTCTATACATAATTCCTCGTTTTGTGGTGGGTGGGGCGGAAATGCTTTTGTTGCACACGGTGACAGAATTACAAAAAATCGGTGAATATGAAATTGTTGTGGCGGCAGTGCGGGCCGGCGGGGAACTCGAAGCGAAATTTATTTCGGCAGGAGTGAGGACTTTTGTGGCTAGTCGGGGTGGAATTATCTTTGGAGCATTTTTCACTTGGTTGCGTCTGCGACGTTTCACGCGTGATTTTGCGCCAGATATCATTCACTCGCATGTTTTCTCGGCTGATTTCATGACGCGATTTTTGCCTCGGGGGCGGGCGCGTTGGATTTCTACTCAGCACAATGGTCGTGAATTGTATTCCTCTCTACGTCGTTTGGTTTTGCGACACATTTTGCGTCGCGCGGATCGAGTGATTGCGGTTTCTGGGGGTGTTCGTGATTTCTGTGTCACAGATTTACATATTCTCGCTTCACGAATCCTGCTCGTCATCAATGGCGTGCCGACGGAGAAATATCGCTGTCTGGCGCAAGCTCGACTCACGGCACCGTTCAATCTGATCAGTGTGGGTCGTCTCTCAGCGCAAAAAAATCATTCTCTACTTTTACACGCTCTCGCGAAATTGAGGAATTATGATTGGACACTGAACATATATGGCGAGGGCGATATGCGTTTGGAGTTGGAATTTATGGCACAGTCTTTGAAAATTGCCGATCGAGTGTTTTTCCCGGGCAATGTGATGAATGTGGCAGAGGTGTATTGCGCGGCGGATTTTGTCGTGCAGACTTCGTATTTCGAGGGAATGTCACTCGTCATTATGGAGGCGATGGCGGCTGGACGAACAATCGTCGCGACGCGAGCGGCTGGGGAGGGTATAATCACAGACGGAGTAGATGGTATTTTGGTCGGGGATGAGGACTGCGATGGTCTCGGCGAAGTACTCGCGGATCTGTTCGGGAATCCAGTACGAGCTCGAACACTCGCGGAACGGGCGGCCAGCAATGCTGATAATTTTTCTTTTTCGCACACACTGGCGGTTTTGCGGAAAATCTATGAAGATGAATAAAAAAATATTGATACTTTCGATTTTTATTTTGGTATTTTTCACCCAAATTTTTTTTGTTGAACGTGTTTCATCGGCGACCAATAATTTTCCGCGTCGCGCCAATTATTTTTTGAAGTGGCAGATCAGTGAAGCCGAAGTACGGGAATTGGCGCGATATGATTTGCTTGTGCTCGATATGGAAATTCAGGCGCGTCAGCCGGAAGTTTTACGCAAACTGCGAGTATTGAATAGAGATATAATTATTTTGGCATATATTACCGCGCAGGAAATTCGGACTGATGCGCGCGGTGGTTGGAGCATCATGCGTGATCGTCTCGTATCTCTCATGAATGATGGAATGTATCTGCACGCGAGTCGGGGCGGACATCTGTCGTGGTGGAATGGAACGGAACTTTTGAATGTGACAAATATTTCACCGAGCGGTGTTTTGTGTTGGAATGAATATCTTCCCAATTTTGTCGCGACTGAAATTCTCGCTACCAAACTTTGGGATGGGGTGTTTTTTGATAATGCTTGGGACAGTATCACTCATTTCGCCGGGGCGGATATTGATCTCGATGGGGATGGTTCGCCGAATAACAATCTGGATGCTTCGTGGCGTGAAGGTATGCGTCGAATCTATACCGAAACACGTCGGCTTTCTAATAATAAATATATTATCGTCGCAAATGGCAATACACGTGAGTACACCGAGGAGTTGAATGGAAAAATGATTGAAAATTTTCTCCCGATTGGTTGGCAAAACACGATGAATACTTATGTGGCTAATTTCAATACAACTTTTCGACCGCAAATAAATATCATCAACGCGAATACCGGCAATTCCGGCAAATCGGATGATTATCGGCGGATGCGTTTTGGCCTCGCGAGCGCATTGCTCTCGGATGGGTATTATTCTTTTGATCATGGTGATACCGATCATGGTCAGACATGGTGGTATGATGAATACAATGTAGATCTGGGTAAGCCTCTGCGGGCGACAGCCGTGGCGGCCGAGGGTGGTCAGACGACAGCACAGTATGTGCCGGGTGTTTGGCGGCGTGATTTCGAAAACGGTCTCGCGGTGGTCAATAGCGGTGATGAGAGTGAAGTGGTGAACTTGGGTAAAGATTATGAAAAAATTAATGGCACACAGGATAAAAGCGTGAACGATGGCGCGATTGTGTCAGAATTAGAATTATCGGCGGATGATGGTGTCGTCCTATTGAAGACGATTTCATCTCTTCAGGATGTCATTTTCCGCAATGGCGATTTCGTGCGTTTTTATCGCTCGGATGGTTCGCGGGCGCGCAACGGTTTTTATGTATTTGCGGAGAAATATCGTGGTGGAGATTTCATCGGATATGTGGACATGAATGGCGATGGTGAGCGTGAGACTATCGTCGCTTCGCGCAATAAAATTACGATTTGGCGGTCAAACGGACGTCTCTATGCGAAGATTTATCCGTACACCGGTAATTACACCGGCACATTGCGTATTGCGGTTGGCGATTTGAATGGTGATTCGCGGGCGGAAATTTATGTGGCGCCCTCAGCTGGACGGGCTGGTGCTCTCAAAGTTTTCTCTATATATGGTGAGACAATTCGCGAGGATTGGTATCCGAAAGGTGAGAAATATCGTGGTGGTATGAGTATCGCCGTGGCGCGCCAGTCCAATGGAGAGAAATTTCTGGTCGTGGGGGCAGGGGAAAATTCCGAATCGCGGGTTTCAATTTTTGATTCGGAATATAATTTGATTAATGAATGGCTGGCTTTTGATAAAAAATTCGTTGGCGGAATAAATGTGGCGGTTGGCAATATTGATGGGGTTGGGAATGACGAAGTGGTTGTTTCTGCTGGTCGAGGCCTCGCTCCTATTGTTAAAATATTTTCTCTGGATGGAGAGAAGCTGATGGGAGAATTTAGACCGGGCGCGGTGACACCTGACGGCCTGAATGTGTTGGATGTTGATTTCGATGGTCGTGCCGAAATTCTGACTTCGGGGAACGGTTTTTAGTATAATTTGCCAAAAATTTCGCAAAGCGGTATAATCCACAAGGATAGACTGTTTATTCGTTTATCGAGCGAAGCTGATGTGGGTAATTATATCCATAAGCGAGCGCAGATAAAAGAGCTTGGGCTCTTAATTTTTTGTCTCTATGTCAATTTTTGGCGGTGCTTGTGAAAAGTATTCTCAGGACAGGAAACAGATTTCTACCGAGTACTTGCGCAGACATTTGATTGTCCGTTCTCATATTCCCAACTTGAAAGAATCAGAATGCGAAGCGGTTTGTACGGAAATTTTGGGTGCGCGTGATCTCAAAGGAGAAATTTCCATGCGTCGCGTGTGCGAAATTTTGGGTCATTTGAAAACAGGCACGCATGAGATTGGTGGTGAGGACAAACGTAGAATAATGGAAAGAATGGAAAAATATTTTGCGGAGGGAGTATAAATACTATTCAATGCCAATTGCCTATGAAAAAAGTTATTATCTTGCTCGGTGTTCCAGGTTCGGGCAAAGGTACGCAAGCGCGTAAAATCGCCACGCGAAATAATTATGCGCACATTTCCACTGGTGAACTTTGTCGCGCGCTGGCTTTGGATAGCCATGTCACGCCAGAGGAATTGGCCGAGCTTGCGCTCATGAAAGAGGGTAGGTTGGTTTCGGATAAAATTGTTTTTCCGCTCGCATATACTGCCATGGAGAAGGCTTGGCGAGAGAGAGATGGAATTGTCCTCGATGGTGCGCCACGTAATGTCGCTCAGGCGGAGAAACTAGAAGAATATTTCAAGGAGAAAAAATTGACTGACGAGGTTGTGGTGATAGAGATCAGATTGACGGATAAAAGCAGTTTTGAACGTATGACGAAACGTAAAGTTTGTCCGCAATGTAAATATATTTTGCCGTATAGTCCACAAAATGAAAAAATTTCACTATGTCCGCAGTGTGGAGGTGAGCTGATGGTTCGGCCAGACGACAACCCAGAGACTGTGCAAAAGAGAATTAAGGAACAGGGGAATAGTGTGGTTGGTCCGATTGCGCAGTATTATGCAGATCGAGGTGTTTTGAATTCAATCGATGGTGAAATGCCAATCGCCCAGGTCGAAGAAAAAATAAAGAAAATTTTGGGAGAATAATTATGGGGTATATAAAATCAGCCGAAGCTGTAAAATATATTTTGGAAGGTGGAAAAATATTGGGAGAAATTTTGGAAAAACTGGGCGACATGGTCGCGCCGGGTGTCTCGGCATATGAGATCGATTTGAAGGCGTTCGAGATGATTAAGCGGGCTGGTGGTCGGGCCGCGTTTTTGGGATATCGGGCTGGTAAAAATAGCAAGCCATTTCCAAATACGATTTGCGCATCAGTGAATGATGAGGTAGTGCATGGTTTTGCAGACAAAGAAAAAATTTTGAAAAGTGGTGATATTATTAGTATTGATATCGGAATGGAATATCCGTACGGTGTGGTCGGCAAACGGGGGTATTTCACGGATACGGCTATCACTGTACCGGTCGGAAAAATTGATAAAAAGTATTTGAAATTGCTAGATGTCACGCGTGATTCACTAGAGCGCGGTATTGAGGCTTGTGTATCCGGTAATTCAGTGGCCGATGTCGGTAAAGCGGTAGAAAGTTCCGTCAAGAAGGCAGGTAATTATGGTATTGTACGTGATTTGTGTGGGCACGGGGTGGGTGATTCGGTACACGAGGATCCGGAAGTGTTGAACTATTTCGCGAAATATTTGAAGAAGTGGGATTTGCGTCCGGGTGTGGTCATCGCGATCGAGCCGATGATCACGACTGGAGGGGAAGATGTGCGGACAGATATTGATGGCTGGACCGTGCGGACGGCGGACGGGAGTTGGTGCGGTCATTTCGAACATACGGTAATAATTACAGCAGATGGTCCGATTGTGGCGACGCGTCGGCCGAGTGAATTATAATATGAAAGTATTAGCTCTCGACTATGGTAAGAAGAGGATTGGTCTCGCGATGGGGGACGATGTCTTACGCATTGTTTTGCCTTATGGTGTCATCGAATCAGATTCAGATGATATTGCGATCGAACGAATTTCCAAATTAGTGAAGGTGGAGAATTTTTCTTTGTTAATTTTTGGGTTGCCGATCGGCTTGGATGGACATGAGGGAGTGAATGCGATGCGGGTGCGGAAGTTCGGTGATTGTTTGGTCAAACAGGGTTTCGAAATTAAATACATCGACGAGAGATTCACTTCGCGCGAAGCTGATCGGATGGGTGGGCAGGCAACACGTGATGAAAAAGCGGCCATGTTGATTTTGGAAAGCTATTTCGGAAGTAAATAATATGTTAGCGGTCGTATTGGGTCAAAGGATTTGGCGCGAACATGATGCGATCGTGAGCGTACTCGCTGAAAACGGTGAGAGAATTGACGCGCTCGCCCAAGGTTTACGCAAAATTACTGCGAAAAATGCCGCCGCGCTCAATGCACCGTCACTTGTCATGATCGAGATTGTACCCGGACGAGAAATTTCTCGGGTCGGGTCAGTGCAAATTGTGGATGTGTATTCGAAAATAAAAGGCGATCCCAAAAGGCTCGCGCTCGTGGCTGTTTTTTTATCTGCGGTAAATATGCTGGTCGTCGAACGAGATCCACAGCCAATTATTTTTGATATAATTTTTTCTTTTCAAAAGATCCTTTCTGAATCCAATCGAGTGAATTTACGTTTTGCGGACATTGCAACTTTGCGTCTGTTTTCTGTGATCGGATTTGCGCCGACTGCTGACAGTCCTGAATTACGCAAGGTCTCTCCGGAAATGAAGCGTGATATCCTGAGTGCTTCTGGTGCGGAATGGGCACGGAATTTGATTGGTGGGCGGGATTTTGGAGTTAAATTTAGCGATTTTGTCTATAAATATATCAGCTATCACTCACCTAGGCCAATTCCTGATTGGCGATCATTACTTGACATTTTTTGGAAGTAGTGATAGTATTGTGTTGAGTTGGCCGCCTCCTCTAAGGGGCCAGTTCCGCTGAAGGGGTTCAAACCCCTCTTTCCTCCAACAGGCTATCAGTCTAGTTCCTCTATACCAGTGGAGGCAGATAGTCCTGTTGGGGGTCTTTTTTTATCTGTGGACAACTCTTTGACACGCCGGTATATGGTGCGGTATATTAAATACATATGAAGTTTCAATCCGTCCAATTGAATAATAACAATAATAACCCTCTATAAGTGGGCGCAGTTTGATTTACCTTAAACTCCCGTCCACTGTGGCGGGTTTTTTGTTTGAGATGTTTATATTAAAATTCCCAGATAGTTCAATTGGTAGAACGATGCACTGTTAATGCATTGGTTCCAGGTTCAAGTCCTGGTCTGGGAGCAGGCTGATTAATCCTATGTTTAATTTTTAGATTAAGAAGGCCCAGCATCATAATTTTGATGCTGGGCAACACGCTCCTTTCAAGCCTCGTGTAGTGGCCCTCCACTAAACCATAGCCGTTTAGATTCTTTGGGGAGTCTATTTACACAAACTTTTACATGGCTAGCTAGAACCTGTGCCAGGTTACTCATGTCCGTATCGGGGGGTGGTTTAAGCTGATAAAAACTGATTGCCATTCCTAGTATGCAGTGCATTATGTCTGTTGGTAGATTTAAGAGAGACAATTCATCTGTCAAGGCTTTGTAGAGCTCTATTTCACTCTTAAAATTCCGAGACTCTTTAATGCATTCCACCATCTTTTCAAGATGGTCAGACCGTTTTTCCATGGAATCCTCCGCGGTTATTTATAAAAGGAGCCTTGGTATATTATCTAAAAATAAGACAAAAGTCAATGGTTGAGTACAAGCTAAATTTTAATTATATGTGTATAAAAACTTGCTAAAACAAGCGGAAAATGATAAAATTTTAACGGTCATTCCGCCTGATCTCGACGAAGTCTTGGGGGGGTGGAGAAATCCCCATCTATGATGGGTCGTTCGAGATGATAATGCTAAAATGTATGCAAAAAATAATTATTGCGTCGGGGCCAGTGATTGTGGAGGACGGGAAGGTTCTTCTCAATAAACATGGTGATACGGAATTTTGGAAATTTTGTGGAGGGAAGGTAGAAGATAGTTCGGAATCGCTCATCGATGCGGCGAAACGTGAATTACGGGAAGAAATGGGTGTCGAGTGTAATATCACAAATCAGGATCCGTTCATAATGTATACGAAAAAGACGACGGCCGATGGTGATATTGATGTGATTCTCGTGCATTTCCTCGGTGAGCGGGTGGGCGAGGTTCGGCCAGGTACGGATATTCGCGAATGGCGCTGGGTCGAATTTTCGGAATTAAATAAAGAGGATTTGGCACCAAACATTTTGCCAGCGTTAAAATATTTTGGATTTATAAAATAGCCCTCCTTCGCTCCTGCGGAGCTTCGGCGGGCGCAGCCCTCTTTTTTGAGTGGTGATCGATAATTAACAAATAGTATGAAACAAACATTTATCAAAGATTTCTCGAAACATGTCGATGAAAAAGTCGTTGTGAAAGGTTGGGTTTCACATTTACGTTCTTCTGGTTCAATTGCTTTTGTTGAAATTCGTGATGGTTCAGGATTTGTTCAGGCCGTGATTGCGAAAAATGCAATTTCCACTGAGGTTTGGGCAGAAGCAGAAAAACTCACTCAAGAATCAGCTGTCGAATTCAGTGGTACGGTATCACGTCATCCAAAAAAAGCTGATGTTTTTGAATTACAGGTCGATGATCTCAAAATTGTCGGTGGGGCGGCAGACTATCCGATTGGTAATAAAGAACATGGGCCAGATTTTCTCATGGATGTGAGACATCTTTGGTTGCGTTCCAAAAAACAATGGGCGATATTGCGTATTCGCGATGTGGTCATCTCGGCCATGAATGAGTATTTGCACGAAAATAATTATATAAAAACTGATTCACCGATTTTTACACCAAACGCTTGTGAAGGGACGACGACGCTTTTTGCGGTTGACTATTTCGATCTCGGACAAGCATATTTGTCACAATCTGGACAATTATACATCGAAGCCGCGATTGCCTCAGTCGGGCGTTGTTATGATTTCGGACCGGTATTTCGTGCCGAGAAATCGAAAACAAAGCGCCATCTCACTGAGTTTTGGATGATGGATGCCGAAGCCGCCTTCATGGAACATGACGAGAATTTGGCAGTGCAGGAAGGTCTCGTGAAACATATTATCAAACGCTGTATCGAGAAGTGCGCTGTCGAATTGGAAATTTTGGAACGTAAAATCGAACCACTTCAAGCGGTCGTCGATAAACCATTCACACGCTATACCTACAAAGAAGCAATCGATAAATTGCAGGAGCTCGGTTCCGATATCAAATACGGTGAAGATTTGGGAAATGATGACGAAGGATTACTCACGAAGGGTAGCGAGGTGCCAGTATTCATCGAGAAATGGGATAAGAAAATCAAACCGTTCTACATGAAAATAGATCCGACTGATCCGACACGTGTTTTGAATGATGATCTAATTGCGACGGAAGGCGCAGGCGAAATTATCGGCGGATCCGAACGTGAAAGGAATTATGATATTTTACTCGAACGCATTCGCGAAGACGGTTTGGATGAGAAAGACTATGATTGGTATTTGGATTTGCGCAAATACGGTGGTGTGCCACACTCAGGATTTGGAATCGGACTCGAGCGCATGGTGCGCTGGGTCGCTGGTGTCGAACATATTCGCGAATGTATTCCTTTCCCGCGCACGATCAATCGTTTGCGTCCTTAATTTATGTCTTCGCTCGGTGCGCGCAAAGCCACTTTATCGGAAGATTTTGTAGTACGTCTAAAAGAAATATTTGGGTCGGATTTCGCGCGCGTGGAAAAAACATTTATTAATCGGTCGACGACTTTTAGGTTGAATCCGATAAATAAAGGTGATCAGGAGGTATTGAGCAGTTTGCGATCAAATGGTTTTAAATTGAAAAATGTCCCTTGGTCGCGCGAAGCATATATTGTCGAAAACAAATCATTGCTCGATTTACAAAAAACCGAAGCATACGAAGCGGGTAAAATTTATGTGCAAAGTCTCGCGAGTATGTTACCTGCCATCATTTTGTCTCCACGAGAAGGGGAAAGGGTACTCGATCTCGCGGCGGCTCCGGGTGGTAAGACTTCACTTGTGGCGGCTGTTATGAAGTGTCGCGGTGAATTGGTAGCTTGTGATAATAATCCCATTCGAGCGGAGCGGTTGAAGTATAATTTGAAAAAATTAGGAGTTCTCGAAGAAAAAACCAGCTGGAAATGTAGGGTCGAGGAAGGCGATGGGGTAGATACAATCAAAAAATATCAGAACTATTTCGATCGGGTTTTGCTCGACGCACCCTGTGGGGCAGAATCGAGAATCGTGCTCGGGGATAAGCGGACATATGGATTTTGGAATGAGAGAAATATAAAAGACAATGCTTTTTTCCAGCGACGTCTCTTGTTTGCCGCATGGTCAGCCCTTCGTCCGGGTGGTACGCTGGTTTATTCTACCTGTACATTTGCGCCCGAAGAAAATGAATTGCAAATAGAGCGTTTTCTCGAAGAAGCACCAGATGCGGAGGTTATTCCAGTCGGTGAAATTCGCGGTATTGCTCGCGCCAATATTGTTTCTAGATGGAAGGATAAAAAAATTCGAGAGTCTATTCGAAAAAATGCCTTGCGGATCATCCCGACGGGGGAGATGGAGGGGTTTTTCGTGTGTAAAATTAGGAAGGCGGAAGCGGGTTAATTGGGGGGTAATTTCTTGCCAAAAGGGAATTTTATTGGTAGAATACCGGTGGTTTTGCTCTGCTCTCAATAGCCAAATTATTGGAGTTTTTTTATCGTAATCCTCAAAAATTATGGAAAATCCCATAGAAAAACTATCTCTCGAAGAGTTGACTGCTCTCGCAGTCAAAGGAACGAGAAAATCTTCGGCCGATCAGAAGGTTGAAAGGGACTTTCGCAAAATGGTAGATGATATGGGCGATCGTCCTCCGGAGGTGTCTCAGACGGATTTAGTCGAAAAAATGAAGACGGGTGAAGATAGGGGTAATACTGTGGATAGTTTTAGAAAACGCCCAAAAGTAAAAACACTTTCTGGTAGAAGAAATATCGAAGAAATTGAATTACCAAAAGATTTAGGTTTGCCTGGGTTTAGGCCGAAATTATCGTTTGATGAAGCTACTATTGCGCATGTTCCAGACTCAGAAAATAAATAAATATATTTTATGTACAGAACACACACTTGTGGTGAATTGACCAAAAAACACGTCGGGGGTACTGTCACTCTTTCCGGTTGGGTGCACAAACGCCGAAATTTGGGTGGTTTGATTTTTATTGATTTGCGCGATCGATATGGCTTGACGCAAATTATGGTGGATCCGGCGAAAACTTCCGACTATGCTGTCGCCGAAGAATTGAAATATGAATATGTAATCAAAGTGACGGGTGAAGTGGCCGCGCGTGATCCAAAAAATATTAATTCTGAAATTGCGACTGGTGAAGTCGAGATTGTGGCGAAAAATGTCGAAGTTCTGAGTAAGGCGAAGACTATGCCATTCGAGATTTTCGATGCGAGAAAAGAAGAAGAGGATGAAGATTTGCGCCTCAAGTATCGCTATCTCGAATTACGTCGAGAAAAATTGAAAAACAGTCTTTTGTTTCGTGCAAAAATTACGAAATACATGCGCGACTACATGGACAGAAATAATTTTGTTGAAATTGCGACGCCGATTTTGACGGTCTCATCTCCTGAGGGTGCGCGTGATTTTCTAGTACCGAGCCGTCTGCATCCGGGTAAGTTTTACGCCTTGCCACAGGCTCCACAGCAATACAAACAGCTCCTCATGGTCGGTGGATTGGACAGGTATTATCAGATCGCACCTTGTATGCGTGATGAGGATCCACGTGCTGATCGCTCGCCGGGTGAATTCTACCAAATGGATTGTGAGACCAGCTTTCTCGAACAAGACGAATTTTTGAATTTGATTGAGCCGCTGTATATCGGTCTCGCGAAAGATGTGGCTGAGAAAAAAGTTTTACAAACCCCGTTCCCACGTATTTCGCACCATGATGCGATGGAAAAATACGGTACGGATAAGCCAGATTTGCGTTTCGGTTTGGAAATTAACGACATTACTGAGTGGGCAAATAAAACAGGTTTCAAAGTTTTTGCGGAAGCAAAAAAAGTTAAAGTTTTGGTAGTGGAGGGTGGTCAGGATTTTTCTCGTCAAATGATTGATGGAGAATTCACAGACAAAGCGAAGCGTGCTGGCGCGAAGGGGCTCGCATGGATGAAGTACAATGAAAATAAATTGGATGGTACAATCGTGAAGTTTTTTAAAGAGGAAGAACTAGATTCGCTTAAAAAACAGCTTAGTTTGGCTAAAAACGCTATCCTGTTTTTTGTGGCAGATAAATGGGAGGTTGCCTGTAAGGCGTTGGGTGAGATTCGCAATTTGTCAGCCGATAAGCTGAACTTGAAAGATCCGAATGTGATGGCGTTCGCTTGGATTGTGGATTTCCCAATGTTCGAGTATGATGAGAAGAATCAAAAAATTGATTTCGGACATAATCCATTCTCGATGCCACAGGGAGGTCTCGAAGCCTTGAAGACTTTGGAACCTCTCGAAGTGAAGGCGTTTCAATATGATTTGGCGTGTAATGGTTATGAATTAACTTCGGGCGGGGTCAGAAATCGAGACCGTGAGACAATGTATAAGGCTTTTGAAATCGCCGGTTATACTCATGATGTGGTTGATAAGAAGTTTGGTCATATGCTCGAGGCATTTGAGTATGGTGCGCCACCACATTGCGGATGTGCAATTGGTCTCGAACGCATGGTCATGACACTTTTGAATGAGAAAAATATTCGGACAGTGATCGCGTTCCCGAAAAATCAGCGTGCGGAAGAAGTGATGATGGGATCACCGTCGGAAGTATCGGCGGAGCAGTTGAAGGAATTGCATATTGGGGTAGTGGGGGGGGAGATATGACATTAAGTCCGTTGCAAAAATATATTCTGGTGCGCTGTCTCGAGCGAAATACAAAAGTTGATCGCAAAGTTTTTTGCGCGTTTTATGCTAATCGGGAAAAGAAGCCGAAAGAAAAATATTTGCAAAATGTAATCACAAACAGTCTCGAAAGTCTGATTGATCGTGAGTATCTGGTCGGTTATGGCAAGCGGACACCGCATAAATGGTTCATGACGCATGTAGAGTTGACTGCTCGTGGTTTCGATGCGGCAGAGGAAGTTTTACGCGAAAAACAAAATAAATTACCATTACGTTGAAATTATGAGGTCGCTCACTCTATACATTCCACTTTATGATGCGGCCGAATATTTGGAGAATTCAATCAAATCACTTGGTGAGTTTTTTTTGGCCAATGTTGTTTTTGTGGATGACGGTAGTCGAGATTCGACACTGGAAATTCTGGCGAAAAGTCTCACCGGTGTGAAATTTTCGTATCAAATCGTACGTATAAAAAAAAATTCTGGTAAAGGGTCAGCCTTGAAACAGGCGATGGGAGAAATGGTGCCACAAACGGAATTTGTAGCTTTTACTGATGGAGAATTACCGTATGGTCTCGACGTGTTGCGGGATGCTTTGAATTTGGCAGTTGAAAAACAGGCCGATTTGGTAGTAGGAGAGAGGGTGTCGAGAGTAGGGCAGTATACGAGGTATCGGGGTGTTGCGAGTAAATTGTTTCGAATATTTTTGCCGAGGAAATTGCGTTTCGTGAACGATACGCAGTGTGGTTTGAAGCTATTTCGTCGTGATGTGGCTGAGAAAATTTTCACGCATTTGAAAACAGATCGCTGGGTGTTCGATGCGGAAATTTTTTTGTTGGCCATTGAAAATAATTTCTCGATAGTGCGAATACCAGTCAATGTTCGTCCGGAACTAGTCAGAAATGGTCGTTTGCGTTTTTTCTCGAATGGTTTCCAAATTCTTTTTGATTTGTTTCGGGTTAGGTATTATGATAAAAAAGGTGATTACAAAATTTCATGATTTTTTTGCCGCTGATTGGTCGGTGTTTTTGGTGTACGCGATTTCAGTTTTAGCTGTGTACGCACGCACTCTCGGGGTCGGTTTTTTTTCCGATGATTATCACATGTTGTCGGTATTTTCTTCGGGGATAAATCCATTTAGGTATATTTTTTCGAATATCGTCGGTGAGCTCGGTTCAGGGAGCTATGGTCCATTATTTGCGCTTTTTCATTATTTGGAATTCAAACTGTTCGACTTGAATGCTCTCTTATATCATCTCGTTGCTCTTATTTTACATAGCGTAAATGCTTTTTTAGTTTATGTTTTGGTGAGGAAATTGTCCGGTCGTCGAGGTATTTCGGTTGCCTCGGGACTCATGTTTGCTCTCGCCGCTCATCAGGTATCGGCGGTCGTTTGGATTGCTGTTTTACCGCACTTGCTCGCGACTTTGTTAGCCCTGGCTAGTATAATAGTATTTGTAAATTATGTTCGTGGTTCTGATCGGGGGAATTACTGGCTGTCGATTTTGTTTTATACGCTCTCATTGTGCGCGAAGGAAAATGCAATGTTTTTACCGATCGTATTATTGTTAGTATTTTTATTTGAAAAAAGACAAGATTGGCAGAAAAAATTTATTTTGGCTTTTGTTCATATTTTACCGTTTGTCATAGTAGTTTTTTTATTTTTTCTGGCTCGTCGTGCGGTCACGGGTACAGTGGCGGGGTTTTATGCGCAATCCATGATTATCCTTGATTTGGCGCATTATCGCAGTATGTTCTTTGATTTGTTGGCTGATTTATTTACCGATCACCCTCTGCGTGCCATCTGGCATGATCGACTTTTTCGACATTGGGTGATTGGTGCATTATTTTTTGCGTCTCCTCTGCTCGTCACGCTCGCTTGTTGGCGAGAAAAATCACGCGCGGCAGTCTTATATTTTTTCGCATTTCTCTTCGGCACAATTCCGTTTTTACCTTTACTTCTGTCACACTGGGATGATGGGGGGGAGCGCTACACATATTTCATTTCGGCATTTTTTTGGCCATATTTTTTTCTCGGTGGAGTGGCCATATGGCGTTGTTTTGGTAATTTGTGGCGGGATAGAATTTTTGCGCGTCGATTCGGTATTTTTCTGTTTGCGGTTTTTCTCGGTGTGAATTTGGTGACAATCTGTCGAAAACAGGATCGTTGGATTGAATCTGGAGAAATTGTGCGTCGATTGATCGGCTCTGCCCGAGATTTGAATTTCGAAAACAAATACACCGTGTTCGTGGGCTTACCGGATAATCTGAGCGGTGCGGAAGCGTCACGTAATGCCATCATTGAAGCTATAAAACTGGAAACGAGAATTACCGTCGTGGGAGAGAGAATTCCTTTGTATGGGGCTTTACGGATTGGTCAAAATCCGCTTTATCTAGCCAAAAAAGATGCTGAAAATGGCATGATAGAAATTGTGTCTAATAAGGCCGGTAAAACAGATTTTACCGGTTTCAAAGAATATTCACGACCGTTTGCGGATTTTTCTCTCGGAGATTACGTGAAACCAGATATGGGCGCGAAAATTCAAATCAAGCCGACAAATGATGTCTATTGGTATGGTGGGCACCGTTTGTTGGTGATGTATGTGTATTTTGATGGTCGGAAATTGGTGCAAATCGACAAGTAGTTATCCTATCGACTGGCATTGCGCTAGGGATGAAAATGGTGTAAAATGTGTAAGAAAGTATGTTAAAAAATGTGACTCACGAAGTTAATTTGACACAATTTAGCGGACCGTTAGACCTGCTTCTGTCGCTTGTCGAAGAGCAGAAAATGGATATTACTGAGATTTCTCTATCGGCTGTGACTGAACAGTATCTGAAATATCTCGAAGAAATGTCTGAAGCAGATGTAGATGAGTTGGCGGATTTTTTGGTCATCGCCGCGCGTCTGCTTCTCCTCAAATCGCGGAGCATCTTGCCACAATTACAACCGATTGACGATAATGCGGCGAATTTGGCGGATCAGTTGCGGGTGTATAAAGCGTTTGTTGAGGCGGCGAGAGGGATCAATCGTCTCTGGCTCCGCCCTGAGCGGTCATATTTCCGGATTGAGTCACCGCGTCGACCGAAAGAGTTTTCCTCTCCAGCGAATTTTTTGTCAGGTAATTTGCGAGCGTTCATGGTGCAATTATTACACCGTCTCGAACCACCTCGTCCGCTTCCTTCTACGAGTATCGACAGACGGGTCACCTTGAAAGAAAAAATCGCCGAATTGCGCGCGATGTTGAACAAGAAAAATAAATATTCTTTTCGAGAAATTTTATCGGAGGCGGCAAATCGTACGGAGGTGATTATTGGCTTCCTCGCTCTCCTCGAACTTGTGAAACAGGCCGATATTACACTCCATCAGGAGGATAATTATTCTGATATTTTTATCAAACGCCACTCCATCAAATAACCATATGGAAATATTACAACAAATTGAAGCAATTTTATTCGTCGCGAGTAAGCCAGTCGGCATTAACGATCTCGCCAAAACTTTTGCCAAAGATCGTGGTGATATTGTGAATATGATCGATACTTTGCGTTTCAAGTATTCCGCCGAAAATTCTGGTATTGTGATTTTACTCGAAAATGACATAGTCCAAATGGCCGCCAATTCGGCTTGTGCGGAGGTGACGGATAAATTTGTGAAGAGTGAACTTCTCGGTGAACTCACCAAAGCTCAGCTCGAGACCATGACGGTCGTGGCTTATCAGGGGCCGATCACTCGTCCAGAGTTGGAACAGATCCGTGGTGTGAATTGTGCTCTCATTATCCGTAATCTTCTCATGCGTGGTCTGATCGAAGAGTCGGATTCGAAAGAAAAACCCTTACCAGTTTATACTTTGTCTATGAATGCCTTGGCGGCTCTCGGGATTACGAATGTTTCTGAGTTGCCGGATTTCGCCACTCTGCATGATCATGATTTCGTCGCCAAAGCTCTCGGTCATGTGGTCGTGGGTGGCGACAGCGAAGCGGCTCCGTCAAATGTTTTGGAAAATATTAATGTCACGCAGGAAGATGAACAATTATGATCGGAGAGATAGAAAAAGCTGAAAAAGAAATCAATGTAGGGGCAAACGAAATAAATGATCGCGCTGGGCAGTGGCGGGCGATTTTGGTTGTGGTGATTTTTGTTTTGGCAGGTGTGGGATTTTTATTCTCGGAAATTTTTAGAATTGTGAATGTCGATGCCGATCGGGGTGTGAAGGAAATTGTGTCAAATCTCGCAAATTGGCCACAGTCTGCCGTCCAAAAAACCGAAGCTGGAAAAAAGGTAGAAATTCCGCACCAGACTGCGCCGAAATTACCACGCCTCGTAGGGTCTATGCCTGATCCGGCTCGTTTTGGTGCGGCGGCAGTCATGATTCGAGATGTCAGTACAGGGGCAGTGTTATTTGGTAAAAATCAATATGAGTCTCGTCCGCTCGCGAGTGTGAGTAAACTCATGACAGCTCTCGTCGCACTTGATATGGGGCCGAATTGGACGGCGACTACGAGTGTAGTTTCGGCGGAGGTATCCGACAAACATTTGGATTCTGGTGGTGTGTACACTTTGCATGAGTTTTGGCAGGCCAGTCTCGTGCCATCATCCAATCGGGCGGTTCTCTCGCTGGTGCAGGGGTTGGGTATCGACCAGACCGATTTTGTGGCGCGGATGAATGCCAAAGCGCGCGAGCTCGGTATGATGTCGACAAGTTTTGAAGAGCCGACTGGATTGTCAGAGAATAATTTATCCACCGCTTCCGATGTTGTTCAATTATTATCTGAGGCACTTCGTCACGACGAAATTCGTGAAACACTGCTCATGAAATCAGTGACGCTGGGTGATGGTGAAAATGCCAAAAAATTAATTAGTACGGATTTGATTTTACTCGGCTGGATACCGACAGATTTCAAATTTTTGGGTGGAAAGACTGGATTCACAAATGCGGCGGGGTATAATTTCACAATGAGGGTGGAAAACAAAGCTGGACGTGTAGTCGATGTGGTCGTGCTCGGAGCAATGGCGCACGAAGATCGTTTCACGGAAGCGAAAGATGCGGCCGAATGGGCATTTCGTAATTATGTTTGGCCGGATGATCCTGGCTATTCTTCTACCACACTAAATAGTAGATGATAAAATTTTATTTATGAATTTGGTACAAATTTTCAGTAGTATTCCACATGAGCTCGCGACAATGCTGATTGCAATGCTGCCGATTGCTGAATTGCGTGTTTCAATCCCTGTTGCGCTCGAAGTATATAAATTACCAATTTTTTCTTCCGTGTTTTTTTCAGTTTTGGGGAATATGGTGCCAGTGACTTTTATATTGTGGCTTTTACCGTATGTGCATGAATGGATTTTGCGTCAGAAATATTTGGGAGAAATTTTTGGAAAATTACTAAAACGCGCCGAAGGAAAAATCTCCGGCGATTTGGCGAAATATGGTTTCTCAATTGCCCTCATCGTATTTATTAGTATTCCACTGCCGATGACAGGTGCGTGGACAGGTTCACTTATTTGTTTTATTTTCAATTTACCTTTTCGTAAATCTTGGCCACTTGTTTTCGCCGGTGTTTGCCTCGCGGCCACTATCGTCACTCTCGTGACACTTTTCGCTGGGGCAGGGCTCAGGTGGGTGATTAGTTTATAGTCAAAATCACAATTTCTGGCGGATTGAAAAGTCTCGCTCGTGCGCCAGTTTCACCGACACCGCTTGTGACGAATAGTTTGGAATTTCCGACTTGTCGTAATCCCTGGTACCAGTCGATCGGTGTGACGTCATCGACGCGTCCGAGTGGGCCGATGAAAGGCAGGCGAATTTGTCCGCCATGCGTGTGTCCTGCGAGAATCAAATCGATATTGTCATAAGAAGAAATCGTTTCGGCGGCGTATGGATTGTGCACAACGACAATCGTCGGTAGATTTTCGGTGCGATCATTTTTTAGTGGTCGCAAATTTTGTTTGTGCGCCATCCACTCATCGACACCGAAGAGATAAAAAGGTGATGGGGTAGATGTGACAATGATTAATTCATTTCGGAGTACGCGAATACCGAGTGAGGTCAAATATTTATTCACATCATCAGCGACGTTTGGTGTTCGATACTTATCGAAAGTCACGGACAATCCGCTACCAATGCCGTATTCATGATTACCGAGCACAGCGTATGTCGGATATTTTTTGGTAATTGTACCAAGCGGAGCTAATTCTAAATACTCATTCGGCTCGCTCGCGAAATTTTCGACGAAATCTCCGCCGAGAATAATTATGTCAGGATTGTAAAAGGCGAGGCGATCCGTAATTTTTTGAATATAATCAAATTTGCGGTATTGTCCGACTTGCATGTCGGCAAGGAAGGCAATTTTCACCGTTTTTGGCATTTTTTCTGTATTGACCAAGACTTCGTTCAGTGTGAGGATATATGGTTCAATGAAGCTTCCATAAACAACGATTATCGTGCAGATAAGTAAGATTGTAGAAATCAGGTAGGTGGTTTTTTTGTATTTTGCTTCAAACGATGTCGGGCGAGATTTCACCGAATACAATAAAATAATCGCTGGTATGAATGTAGCAAAAATCAGGATGGTAATTATGATGTCGAAGAATGTGTGCATAATCAATCGTATTTTATTACAAATTTGGCTAAAAATCAAGCCCATATAACAAAATCCCTCAAATGAGGGATTTGTCTCGTGCTGCGGGAGAGAATCGAACTCTCATGGTATTGCTACCGCTGGATTTTGAGTCCAGTGCGTCTACCAATTCCGCCACCACAGCGCTTGAATTTGTGAATATTATACAAAATCGGGTCTTTTCTGTCAATCTGGGTTATGGAAATTGTCGGTACCTCAATAGATACATTTGCATCTATTGAGGTACCTCTCGTCGTGATCTAGCGGGTGTAGTTGCCTCCCACCGCTCTGAGTCGAGCTAGAAATCTGGGTGGTGGGGGGTCGTCGCTCCTCCTTCTGGGGTGAGAGAATGTCTCAACCGGTTCTTTTTTGTTGGTTACCACGACAGTCACTTGTTGTGGATGTGCCACTCTCCTGATCATGTCATCCAAATCGTCGGTCGGTTCTGGGGGGGTGTTTTTTGGTAATGCGGGCACACTACCACTTTCACAAGACTTAATGAACTCATCGGCCATCGCGATATCCTCCTAGTTTTTAGATCACTTAACGTGGATAATAATAGCATAATTTAGCGATTTTGTCAAGTTGTCTCAAAATATGGTAAAATATGTGGATAAAAAAACAGGAATAGTGTATAATAAGGACAAAATTTGTATGTCAAAAATAATTTCCATTGTTAATCAAAAGGGTGGAGTTGGGAAGACTACGACGGCCATGAATTTGGCGGCGTATTTATCCGAACAGGGCAAATTTGTTTTACTTGTCGATATGGATCCGCAGGGCAACGCCTCGAGTGGTCTCGGTCTGACACGAGCTTCGGTGGAGAGCGGTATTTATGAGGCTTTGGCCAAACAGAAACGTATTCACGATGTGGTTCGCAATACCGCCCATGAGGGTTTGCGGGTTGTGCCGAGTACCGCCAATTTGGCTGGTGCCAATATCGAACTGATTGATGTGGAGAGGCGTGAACATCAGCTGGCTGATTTGTTGGTTGAATTAGGTCATGCTTATGATTATATTATCATTGATTGCCCACCATCTCTCGGGCTACTCACTCTGAATTCTCTCGTCGCGGCGGATGAGATTTTGATCCCAGTACAAGCGGAATACTATGCGCTCGAGGGTTTGAGCCAATTGCTCGAGACGATCAATCTCGTAAAAGAAAATTTGAAACCAAATCTGACTGTGCTCGGGGCGGTCATCACGATGTTCGACAAACGCACCCGATTATCCGAAGAAATTATGGCCGAATTGTATAAATATTTTCCGGATTCGATTTTTCGCTCAGTGATTCCACGCAATATCAAATTAGCCGAAGCGCCAAGTTTTGGTAAATCAATTGCGCACTATGATCCGTATGGCAAAGGTGCGACAGCCTATGAGCGCCTCGCTCGTGAGCTCATCGAGAAACATGCGGCGATGGCGGTGGAAGTACAAATAAGTAATAACCAGAATTAATATGGCATTAGGCAAAGGTTTGGGATCTCTAATTTCATCCGGCGCACCGAAATTCGTCGCTGTACCGCTACCACCAAAACGCGAAGAGGTGCGTGAGAAAAATGACGGGCAGAGGGTTTGGTTAATTCCGATTACGGAAATAATTCCGAATCCAGAACAGCCGCGACAGGTCTTCCAGTCTGAGGAGTTGGCGGATTTGGTCAGCTCAATCAAAGTGTATGGTGTCATCCAGCCTCTAATCGTCACGGAGAGGGCGGAGGGTGGCTATGAGCTCATCGCTGGTGAGAGACGCCTACGTGCTTCGGGGATGGCGGGACTCACGCATGTGCCGGCTCTCATCCGGACAGCTACCCAGCAACAGAAACTCGAGTTGGCTTTGATTGAGAACATTCAGCGTCAGGATTTGAATCCAATCGAAGAGGCGACCGCTTATGCGAAATTGGCCAATGAATTCAATTTGACCCAAAACGAAATTGCGGATCGGGTTGGGAAAGGGCGATCGACGGTGACGAACATTATGCGTCTCCTCGATTTGCCAGATGTGATTCGACAGGCGTTGACGGATCGTAAAATTAGCATGGGTCAGGCACGGGCGATATTGAGTTTGCGTAGTCCGGAGGAACAAATCAAATTGTTTGAAAAAATGCAAAATGGAAAAATGACTGTGCGTGACGTCGAAGCGAATGTCGCGCGTCGCGGACAAATTGCGCGTAAGGGTACCCTGAGGCGAGATCCGAATTTGACTGCCCAAGAACAAATTCTCGAAGAGCGATTTGGTACGAAAGTTCACTTGACCCAGAAGGGCGAGCGGGGGCAGATTATTATTGAGTATTATACACGCGATGATTTACGTCGATTGATGCAAGAATTGAGTTAAGTAAACAAAAACTGATCAGGGCGATCAGTTTTTTTGTAGGTAAATTATTTTTTTCCACCTGGTAAAACATTTCTGATCCAATCAGTCAGGCGATTTTTTTGGGTTCTCTGGATGCGGTTCTTGGCGGTTTGGGTTTTCACGAAATTCAACCAATCGCGATTGGGCGACTTACGGCTTTTGTCTACAATGATTTCTACCATGTCACCATTTTTTAATTCTGCGTTGAGGGGTGCGATTTGGCTGTTTATTTTCGATCCGGAACAGCGGTCTCCGATATCAGTGTGAATGTGGTAAGCGAAATCCACCACTGTCGAACCCTCGGGCAGATCAATCACGTCTCCCTTCGGAGTGAAAACAAAAATTCTTGATTGGAGGAAATCGACTTTGATTGCTTCGAGATCAGATAAATTATTCAAAATATCTTTCTGAATATCTGCCAGTTCTTTGGCCCAGGTCACTTCGCGCGCCGGCCGTTGTGCGCCGTGCTCGTCATAATGCCAGTGTGCGGCGATGCCGTACTCGGCCTCGTCATGCATATCATCGGTACGGATTTGGAATTCGATCGCTTCGCCTGCTTCGTCGAGGATGGTGGTGTGGAGAGATTGGTAGCCGTTTGGTTTTGGTTGGCTAATATAATCTTTGATGCGACCGCGAATTGGTTTCCAAATTTTATGCAATATGCCGAGGGTGGCATAACAATCAGCGACTGACGGCACAATGACACGGATTGCCATGAGGTCGTAGATTTGGGGCTCGTTATTTTTTTTCAGCAATTTTTGGTAGCAACTGTATAGTCGCTTGTTTCGACCATTGATTGTTAGGATTTTAATTCCAGAATTAGTGAGTTCTGCCTGTGCTTGTTGAATGATTTTTTCGATGTAAGTTTCGTGTCCGGAAAGTCTTTTTTCACGTAGTTCTTTTACATTGGCGTACTCTTTTGGGTTGATGTATTTGAAGGCGAGGTCTTCGAGACGGCCTTTCATTTCTTCGATGCCGAGACGGCCAGCAATTGGCGCATAGATTTCGAGAGATTCGAGGGCGATACGATAACGTTTGGGTGGGGGTAGGGCATCAAGGGTCGTGAGATTGTGGATTCGATCGGCGAATTTGATAATCATGACGCGGATATCTTCGGCCATGGCGATGAACATCTTGCGCAAGTTCTCTATGTAACGTTCAACACCGCGGTATTTCAATTTACCAAGTTTGGTGATACCGCGCACGAGAGAAGTGATCTCAGAACCGAAGTTTTTTTCGATTTCATCGAGGGTGACGGCAGTATCTTCTGGTACATCATGGAGCAGAGTGGCGGTGACGATTGTGGGGTCGATGCGCATATCAGCGAGGATTTGAGCGGCGGCGAGGGGGTGAATAATATAAGGTTCCCCTGATTTGCGTAATTGTCCTCCGTGGGCTTTTTCTGCGAATTCATAAGCCAAGCGGATCATTGTGAGATCAGCCTTAGGGGCATAGGATTGGACGGTTGACAGGAGTGTGTCGATTGTTGGGTTGTTGTATTCTTCCATAAATTATTCATTCGATACTATCATATTACCATTGAAAGGGTTTTTTTGGCAAGGTGTAGGCAAAACAAACCCCACTTTTCAGTAGGGTTTGGTATAAATTGAGGGTATTATGTTTTTTTCTTTTTTCGGAAAAATCGTTTCTTCTTCTCAGGTGCCGCTTTGATCAGTTCGGCACATTGTTCGAGGGTGAGTGCTTCGATGGTGGTGTCGGTTGGTATTTTGGCATTTTTCGTACCATCTGAGATATATGATCCATATCGTCCACTCAGTACTTTTATTTCCGAACCAGGGAAATCTTTGAGGACTTTTTTCCCCTGATTCTCCTGTAGTTCTTTGACGACAAATAGGGCTTTTTCCAGATTGATTGTGTATGGATCTTCAGTCTTGATTGAGAAAAATTTTCCATCAATTTTCACATACGGTCCGAAACGACCAATACCGACCAAGACGTCGTGTCCTTCGGGGTCTTTTCCGAGGATGCGTGGCAAGGAGAGGAGCTCGAGTGCTTCGGCGAGTGTGATGGTGTCGATTGATTGAGTTTTTTTGAGGGAAGCAAATTGTGGTTTTTCAGCATTAGTTTTACCTTCAGCATCTTTGCTCTCACCGCGTTGGACATATGGTCCGAAACGGCCGATTTTGGCAAAAATTTGTTTACCCGTCGTCGGATCGGTACCGACAATGCGAGCCGAAGTGGTCTCTGATTTGGAAATTCCTTCGGTTTTGTTCATGATATTTTCGTGGAATGGTCCATAGAATGTCGCAATGATTGGTTGCCAGTCTTTTGTGCCGAGAGCGATCGCGTCTAGATTTTCTTCCATTTGGGCGGTGAATTGGTAATCCACAATCTGTGGGAAATGCTCGACGAGCAAGTCATTTACGACAAAAGCAATATCGGTCGGTTTTAGTTTTTTATTTTCATCACGTTCCACATAATGACGGTCTTCGATGGTGGCAATTGTCGGTGCGTAGGTGGACGGTCGACCGATGCCATATTCTTCGAGTGCTTTCACGATCGTGGCGTCAGAATATCGTGCCGGCGGTTCGGTGAAGTGTTGGGCTTTTTCAATTTTTTCACAATTTAATTTTTCCCCGACTTTCATTTCCGGAAGAATTTCTTCTTTCATACTTTCCGGATAGAGTCGGAGCCAGCCATCGAACACCATTGTCTGTCCATTGGCGCGAAAAGCATATTTTCCTCCCGTAATATCCACCGCCGTTTTCATGAGGCGTGCTTCGGCCATTTGGGTGGCGAGAGCACGACGCCAGATGAGGGAGTATAATTTCAATTGTTGTGGGGTGACAAAACTAGCGATACTTTCAGGTGTGCGTGTCGGGTCGGTCGGGCGAATAGCTTCATGGGCTTCCTCGGCGTTTTTCCCACTTTTGAAGACACGAAATTTTTCCAGCGAGTATTTTTCACCGAAAGTTTTTTTGACGTAAGTAGAAGTTTCGCTGAGGAATTTTGACGATAGGTTCACTGAATCGGTACGCATGTAGGTGATGAGGCCGATCGATCCCTCATTTCCGATTTCAATACCTTCGTATAAGTCCTGGGCGAGACGCATTACTTGCTTGGCAGAAAAGCCAAACTTTTGATTGGCTGATTGTTGAAGGGTGGAAGTGGTGAATGGGGGAGCCGGAGATCGTTTGGTCTCTTTGGATTCGAGATTGGTGATAGTATAATTTTGTGTTAGAATTTCTTTTTCCAAATTTTCTGCCTGGGTCTGGTTTTTTATTTCGAGCTTATCGGTTTTTTTACCATCAATCGCGTGTAAGCTCGCTCGGAATTTTTCTTTTTGTCCGAGGAGTCTCTGGAAGTCAGCTTCGATGGACCAATATTCTTCAGGTACGAATTTTTTGATTTCACGCTCACGTTCCACGACGAGACGGACAGCGACTGATTGGACGCGTCCAGCGGATAGACCTTTGGCAACTTTTTTCCAAAGTAGAGGGGAGAGTTCATAACCGACGAGACGATCTAATATGCGACGCGCCTGTTGGGCGTTCACCAATTTCTCATCCAATGCTCGTGGATTATTCAGAGCTTCGTTGATCGCGTGTTTGGTGATTTCATGAAAAGCGATTCTTTTGATGTTTTTTTTCTTCAAACTCAATACTTCGGCGAGATGCCAAGAAATTGCTTCTCCTTCACGGTCTTCATCAGTCGCGAGGATGGTTTCATCAGCGGATTTCGCCAGTGCTTTCAATTTTTTGACGCGTTCAGCTTTATCGCGCGGGACTACGTATTCCGGTAGGAAAGTTCCACCTTTGATATCTACACCCATTTTGGTCCTCGGGAGATCTCGGATATGGCCGAAAGATGATTCCACAATATATCCAGAACCCAAAAAACGGCTAATCGTCTTGGCCTTGGTTGGAGACTCCACAATGACTAATTTGGACATAATTTCAGCTTATTTTAGGTAATTTTTAGGTTTCAATTACGGAAGTATAGCTATATTTAGCCAAAATGTCAAATAGGGTCCATTTACTTCACTAGAATATAGTTCATACCGCCGAGATTGCGTACGGTATTATTTAGTTCGAGGATGGTGAGCCGTGTGCTTATTTTGGCGGCGGGTAGTCCGGTTTCTTTGATTAAAACGTCGATATTTTTTGGTAGCTGTGAAAGTCGGGTGAGAATTTCCGTGTCGGTCGGATCCTTCGAGGTGGAGACTGATAGGCTCAATTGCTTTGGTCCGGTGATTTTTGCGATTGAGAGGGTTTCGATGATATCTTCGGCGGTGGTGCAGACATGGGCACCGTTTTTCAGTAAATTATTTGTCCCGACCGATGCTGGTGAAAACATGTTTCCCGGCACAGCAAAAACTTCTCGAGCGTTGTCGAGGGCGTAGTTCGCGGTGATGAGTGATCCGGAATCAGCGGCCGCTTCGATCACGACGACGGCGCGAGATAGACCGGCGATAATTCGATTGCGTAGTGGAAAAGAAAATTTTGTCGGCTCGACTCCGGGCGGGTATTCAGAAATAAGCGCCCCACCCGATTCGATTATTTGATCAGCCAAGCGGCGATTGCGTGTGGGGAATACGGACGCGGTATCGACGCCAGATCCGAGTACGGCATAGGTGCGGGCATGATAGCGGAGGGCGGATTCGTGGGCGAGGGCGTCAATACCATAGGCGAGACCAGAAATAATATCTACACCGTGTGGTGCCAAATCACGCACGATTTGGTCAGTCACCTGTTGTCCGTAAGTAGTAAAACGACGTGAACCGACAACCGCAATTGGGTTTTCACTTTTTTCCAGATGACCGCGCACAAAAATAGCGAGCGGGGGGTCGAATATGGTGCGTAAGTTTTCGGGATATGTTGGGTCGTTGATAGAGACAGCGCTGACTTGATTCTTTTCAAGTTCTCCCTTGATCAGGTTAACGTCTACGTGGTCTCGCCAAGTGAGGAATTCCCCGATGAGTGTGTTGTCCCATCCGATTGGCTTGAATTCATCGAATTCAGCTTGCCAGACCGCTTCAGCATTTCCGAAAACAGCCATAATTTCTCGTACTCTTTTGGGAGTTAGTTTGGGAAAATATGACAGTAATATTTCCGGCTTCATTTATTTTTTATTTATGAAAGTGAGGGTTTCTTTCAAGGCTTCATCTGTGGCTTGACGGACTGTACCGCGTTCGAGTAGACCGAATTTGTCGAGGACGAAATCAGCTGTGTCGGCCATTTTTTTCAAATTGTTTGGGGCTATTCCGAGACGTACACGCGCGAAAGCCTGGGTGTGTAATCGTTCGATGATCGAGCGTACACCATTGTGTCCGGCGTGTCCACGGTCGAATTGTACTTTGACGAGACCGAGCTGGAGGTCTTTGTCGTCATGGATGATGAGGATATCGGCAGGGAGAATTTTGTAGTAGTGAGCCAGGAGTTGGACGGAGAGACCGGATTCGTTCATGAAAGTCATCGGTTTGGCGAGAATGACTCTCTCGCCTCCGTAATTTGTGCCACAAATTTCAGCGTTGAATTTGCGACTGAGTTCCCATTTGCCAGCACCGTGAGAGGATAGACGTTCACGCAAAGCGTCAAGCACCATGAAACCATAATTATGTCTAGTCTTTTCGTATTGTTTCCCTGGGTTGCCCAACCCGACAATCAGTTTCATATGACTTTGGTTAAAAACTAGCGCTTCATTTTGGTTAATTTGATAATGATTGGTGTGCCGAGAAAATTAAATTCTTCGCGCATGTGTTTCTCGATGAAATTCAAGTATGATCGATGGAGTGATGTCTTTTCTTTTATGAGCATTTCGAAGACGGGTGGATTGGTCGCGATTTGTTGCATGCCGAGAATTTCGGGCATTCGCGAACCTTTGCCTTTGACTGGTTTGTGGAGACGGATCATTCGGAGCATGAATTTGCGAATTGCTTCGTCCGGTACCATCGTGCGGCGCGCTTCGGCGACTTGTTCGAGGAGTGGTAGTGTCTGGTGGGTGCGATAGCCAGAGAGTCCGGAAACAAACAAGATTGGGGCGAAGTAGAGATGAGGGTAATATGAATATATTTGTTTTTTGAGTTCATTGCGCGCGAGATCGGAATTATCAATTGCAAGATCCCATTTGTTGACGAGGATAATGACACTTTTGGCGTGTTTTTCGAATAGTCCGCCGAGTTGGCGGTCTTGGATTGAAAATGGGTCGGTCAAATCGATGACGAATAACACAATCTCTGAATCAGCAATTGCTTGAATAGATCGGGAAATTCCGGTTCTCTCTAAATCACCAGAAACTTTTGTTTTCCGCCTAATTCCAGCCGTGTCAATAAAGTTGAAAAGTATTTTTTTGGTTTTGTCTCCGGATTCACTCGTGTAGGTGACTAGAGTATCGTATGGTTCACGTGTAGTGTGGGCCATATCACTCACGATGGCGCGTGGCTCGCCGATAATTTGGTTGAAGATGGAGGATTTGCCGACGTTCGGTTTTCCAATGATGGTGACATTAATTTTTTCCTTGTCAGTCTCTTTGAAAAGCTGTGGTTTTCGATCGGTTTTTTTCAGGTTGCGGAATACGACGTCGATGATGTCGCCGACATTGCGACCGTTCACTGCCGAGCAAGGTATTGGTTTGCCGAGACCCATACGAAGCCATTCGGGATCATCGAGCCTTTTTTCGATTCTTTCATTATCGACTTTATTGGCGAGGAAAATCACCGGCACACGTCTTTTCATTTTGCGTACTGTGGAAATAAGTTCTTTTTCTTGGGGCATGAGTCCGGTGGTGGCATCGACTACGAATAGAAGCACGTCGGCAATTTCCGCAATCTCTTTTGTCTGGGTGAGAATTTCTTGTTCGAGTGGGACTTTTTCGTCGAAAGACAATCCGCCAGTATCAACGAGGCGGAATTCACGACCACGCCAGAGTACAATACCAGAATTAGCCGTCCGGGTCGTGCCGGCGACAGGCGAGGTCATGGCTTTTTTTTCTTCGATGAAGCGATTGAAGAGGGTGGATTTACCAACGTTGGTTCGACCAATAATCGCGACGATCGGTAAATGTTTGAGTGAAATTTCTACGGGTGTAGCCATATGATTATTGTTCGTGAATATCTTCTCCTAGTATGATTAGGATATCGGTGGTGGTAGAAGGAGTGACGCCTGTGGGTAGGGCTTGTCTGATTGGAATACTCAAATCGTTTTGCAACGAAGAAGCGTCCTTTGTCGGTGGTGTGGTGGTAATGACATAGATTGCGCTCATTGGTTGTGGGCGGATTTCAGTGTTACCGATGGTCGAAACTTTATAGTTCTTGTCGGATAACCTTTTCTCATAACGAGCGGCCAGCCCAGCTTGCCATGTACCGTTCTGGATTTCAATATGTGCTGTGGAAGTGGTGAATATTTCAGTCTTTTGTTCGGGGGTATTTTGGTTTGTTGGTGTGATGACGGTAAAAATGTTTTGGATTATTTTGGAAATGTCGGAGTAATTTCCGGATTTTGGTAAAAGTAAATAGGAACCATCTGCCCCGTAGGTTTCTTTGAGAAGTCCGTCTGGGGAATTATCTAGGACAAGCGTGGCGACATCTTCGCGATTGAGTTCGCGACCATAGTTTGCGAGAGCCATCATTTCGGAAAAATCCATGTTGGTGAGGATGTGTTTGTCGAGCGTTTTATAGAGGTTGTAAATTTTTATTGGATTGGCGAGTGTACCAGCGGAGAAGAATTTTTGTTTTGCGGCCATGATAATTTTTTGTTGACGATAGGCTCGGGCGAAATCAGAGCCTTCGCCATTATTACCATGGCGTGAACGCGCAAATTTCAGAGCGGTGTCTCCGTTCATGGTAGTTGTGCCTTTCTCAAATGAGATGGTTTGGAATTCATAATTAGCGGCCGGGTAGGTATAATCAGAAAATGATCGTTCGACATTGACCGTGACACCACCCATCGCGTCGATCATCTCTGAGAAGGCCGCGAAATCAATGCGGATAAAATAGTCGATTTTTATGTTGAAGATTTTTTCGATGATTTTTTGAGTGGCGGCCGGTCCGGATCCGGGATTTTCTTTCTCAGCCAAGGCGTTGGCGGAGTTAATTTTTCTTGGGCCGTCTCCATTTATCTCTACGCCCAGGTCACGTGGTACGGAGACCATAGCAATTTGTTTTGTGGATGGTTTGATACTGAGGATCATGATTGTGTCGGTCAGTTGTGGCCCATCATGCCCTTCGCCTCCGACACCGAGTAGGAGAATATTGACGCGGTCGTTTTTTTGGCCCTTCAGAGTGACGTCTCCGGAGAAAACAAAACGGCCGATTTTTTTGAAGAAACTGGTTGGTTTTTTGGGTAAGAGTGTAATTGGATCGTAGTCGGTCGGATTTTCGGATGGTTTTTCGTTGACACCGAGCAATTTGAAACAGCCTCCAATCAAGAGAATAAAAACAAGGAGGGCAATCAGCCATCTTTTGGTATTATTTTGCTTGGGTATGAAAGCGTGGCTTGAGATCGGTGGTGTATGGTGTCTGGAATCGGTTCCTCCGCCAAACTTGTCAGATTCGGAATTTTTTGAGTTAGGGTTCATAGCGGCAATAGTATACTAAAAAAAGCGGAAAAATGCAACTTTTTGTGCATTTTGGCTTAAAATTTGATTTTTTTGCGAGGTCGTGCTATAATTTTCTCAAATTGTTAGATTGAATGCGCCGATGGACAATTAGCTCAGATGGTTAGAGCGCTTGATTCACATTCAAGAGGTCGCAGGTTCGATTCCTGCATTGTCCACATTTTAATGCTTGTAAAACAACTATATGTCCAAGCCTGTCAGCCAAAGCGCTATCGGCGATGTCCATTTGGAGTGGACTGTGTCTGAGTACGAACAGTACTCACGTGGGCCTTATTGGTATATTATTATGGGTTCGATCGGACTCTTTTTGGTGATTTACGCGGTTTTTACCGGGAATTTCATGTTTGCTCTCGTGATCATTTTGTCAGCAATCATATTGTTCCTCCAGTCACATCAAATGCCAAATCAGATCAAATTTCAGATCACTGATACGGGTGTTGTGCTTGGGCGCAAGTTTTATGCTTATAGCGAGTTCAAAGATTTTTATTTATTTTACAATCCGCCAGAAGTGAAGACTTTGTTTTTACAGCCGATTTCGGTCATGCAACCGACATTGCGCGTGCCTCTCCTCGATCAAGATCCGACAGAAGTGAAGTTTGCTCTGCGTCAGTATTTGGCTGAGGATGCAGAGAGATCCGAAGAACCGACGAGTGATACACTCTCACGGAGATTCAAGATTCAATAATTAAGTGAATGGAGTCAACGGATATTGACTCCATTCTTTTTTTGTGTTATACTAGCGGTCGTGAAATGACGTCCTCGTCGTTCAATGGATAGGACACTGGCCTGCGAAGCCGGAAATCCAGGTTCGACTCCTGGCGGGGACACAAAAATAATACCTCCAATTTTGGAGGTATTATTTTTGTGTTTGTTATCGCTTTATCACCATGTGGATAATTACTTTGTGGTATTTTGTTAAATGTGGTTTAATTAAACCAAAGCCAAGTTTGGTTTGACATCTGGGTTTGTCATATCGGACGAGGCTATGGCTCTTTGTAATTTGATTACAAACAAAAAGGAAGGTGAACCATGGGATTTTGGGACGAAATTGAAGAAGCCATTTTTGGTGGCGAAAAGGAAACTCACGCTGACGGAACGGTGACGGAACGTTATTCGGGGGGTGATTCCAGAACACTTGATGCTGATGGTAACTTGCGGGAATACGTTACTTACAAAACTGTTGGTGGAACTGTTTATGCAGTGACCACTGATGGTGATGGTAATGAAGTCAATCGGCAAGAGACCAAAATTGGTAAGTAGTAGCTTTTCGTTTTAACGGCTCGAAGCTATTATGTAAAATTGTTTGTTTATCAATTTTAGCTGAAAGCCGGTCCTTTGATCGGTTTTTTTGTTTAACAGAGAATATGAACATTTTTCATTCTGTAATAAAGATTAACGGAATAGGCGACACGTTATCTAAGAAACTAAAAAAAATGGGAATTGAAACAATTCGCGATCTTTTATATTATTTTCCATTTCGGCATGAGGATTGGAGTCGGGTGAAACCGATTGCAGAATTACAGGACGGCGACAATGTGACAGTGTGTGGGCGAATTGAAGTGATCGCGAACAAACGCAGTTTTCGTACGAAGAAGACAATTACGGAAGCGGTGATTTCTGAAAACGATGAACGGATGAAAGTGGTTTGGTTCAACCAGCCGTTCATAATTAAAAATCTTCACGCGGGGGATGAAGTTTTTTTTTCCGGCAAAGTGACTTTTGATTATGTGGGGATGAAAATGGCGTCACCGGTGTATGAAAAGGCTAATCGGGGGGCAATTCATACGGCTAGAATTGTGCCAATTTACCCACTCACTGCGGGTATCACAGCAAAACAAATTCGCCACATAATTGAATTAGCCTTGTCACAGGTTGGTGAATTGCCAGATTGGGTACCTGAGTATATTTTGGATAAATATGATCTCGTTTCAATTACGGGCGCTCTGCGGGACATCCATTTTCCAGAGAATTTCACCGAACTTGGTGTCGCGGAAAAACGTCTCAAATTTGAGGAGCTTTTTCTATTGCAACTGAGGGCGGAAAAATTGCGTTTAGCTTTACGCGAAACACCGGCGCCGATAATTAAATTTCAAGAAGAAGAAACACGTGATTTCGTCCAGCGTCTCTCATTCACGCTGACCAAAAAACAAAAAATTTCCGCTTGGGAAATACTGCGCGATCTCGAAAAAAATACACCCATGAATCGTCTCCTCATGGGAGATGTGGGCAGTGGAAAAACGGTCGTGGCGGCGATCGCGGCACATAGTGCACTCGTGAACGGCTGTTCAGTCGCCGTGATGGCACCGACAGAGATTTTGGCGGAACAACATTTCGAATCATTCGCAAGACTTTTTTCACACACGGATTTCGTCGTGGGGATTTTGACCAATACTGGTGCGCGGATATTATCAGCCGGCGGTGAAGCTGAAAAGATTTCAAAGAAAAAATTTACCGAGCAATTACAGGCAGGCGAAATCCAATTTGTCGTCGGGACGCACGCTTTACTTTTTGGTGATCTGAGATTTTCTCGTCTGGGTCTCGCCGTGGTCGATGAACAGCATCGTTTCGGAGTAGAGCAGAGGAAAAAATTACGCGATCTCAACTCTGATTCGTTCATGCCGCATTTTCTCAGTATGACCGCGACCCCGATTCCACGCTCACTGGCTCTCACTATTTATGGCGATCTAGATATTTCCATTCTCGATGAAATGCCTCAGGGGCGCAAGCCGGTCATGACCAAGGTGGTAGAGGAGTCAGCTCGATCGCGCGCCTATGATTTCATTCGTACAGAGGTGAAAAAAGGCCGACAGATTTTTGTAATTTGTCCGCTTGTGGAAGTGGTGGAAAAAACAGGTGGAGATGAAGAGATGTCTATAAAAGAAGATGATAAGTTTGGCCTCGGACTAATGGGCGTCTCTGGTGGAGATGATTTGGAGCGGAAAAGTGTAATGGCAGAATACGAAAAATTAAGCAAAGAAATATTTTCAGATTTGAAAGTTGGATTTTTACATGGGCGATTGAAAGGGGTTGAAAAACAAGCTGTGATGGATAGTTTCGCGCGTAACGAAATCAAAATTCTCGTTTCCACTTCGGTCGTCGAAGTGGGTGTCGATATTCCGAATGCGACTGTAATGGTGATCGAAGACGCGGAACGATTTGGTCTCGCCCAACTTCATCAATTTCGTGGACGTGTCGGACGGGGAGCGGACAGTTCGTATTGTTTGCTTTTTTCCAAATCTCGTGCGGAGAGCGCAGTTCGTCGTTTGAGATTTTTCTCAGAAAATACCAATGGTTTTCGCGTGGCGGAATATGATCTCGCGGAACGTGGTCCGGGCGAAGTTTATGGGCGGGTGCAGAGCGGTCTCATGAATTTACGCCTCGCGAGCCTTCTGGATACAGAAATTATTCGCATGGCGCGTTCAGCGGCGCGAGATTTTGATTTTGAGAAGTATCCGGCGGTGGCAACACATGTTTCTGAAACAGAAACAATCGATCATCTCGAGTAATCAGTCGACCAGCTTTTTTATGGATCCATTGACAAATGGTGTGGTTTTATATTACTATATTTTCGCTGTCTTTCCGACGCGGTGTCGGATGGATGGCATTTGTCAGGTAGTTCTTTCCAACTTCTTTTAGGAGAATGCATGGGAAAAGGTGGGGTACTGCATAAAAACTTCTCTGTTTTCCAAGCGGGTCAGGTTGTGGTTGGCTTGGTGACACAAAAAGGGGACCATGTTTGGGTTAATTTGGAGGCGTTGATTCGGAAGTGTCGCATGTGCACAAAACAGACGTGCGTGACGACATGTAATTCTCCAGGAGGACCGCAAACACCTCTGTTTAATTCTCCCGTGGCCGCTCGGAGAAATGACGGTAAAGGCCGGACTGGTGGTACTTGCGGTGTCACCGCACTCAAGAGGGCAGTGAGTAAGATGCCGATCCAAGAAGTGGGGGATCTGGACGAGAGTCGAGTTGGGGTTGATCGTGGAGTTGGAAACAGCTACGATAATCTCGTTCAAATCAGCTCCGTACAGAAAGGAAGTGAAGACAGTCTTCACCATAGAAAGTCGCGGAAGAAAAAGCCAAGCAAAAAAGGAAGCGGAAAACCGCTTTCTATCGTCAAGAAACCTGAGCGCATTCGAAGTTTTGCGGAGTTTCAACGACGTTTTTCGTAGGTCGTTTCATTTTTACCCCTTCGGGGGCTGGGGCGCTTGAAAGGGCGCCTTTTTTATTCAGTTGTGTTTTTTTTGTGGTGTGTTATTATATGAGTGGTTTTAAATATATTTATAATTATGCTGGATGTCAAAAGAAAGTGGGATTGGTTCACAAAAGAAAAGAAAGCGGGGCTGGTGAGAGAAATAGTCACATATTACGAAACCAAGAGGGGTGAAGAAATTGGCGTACTCGCGGCGGAAGATTTGCTTGATTTCTTTTTGGAACTGGTCAGCAGAGATATTCACAATAAAACCATCGACGATGCGAGAAATGTCGTACGACAGAATTTAGAAAATTTGGATGTGGATTTGGACTTATTGCGCGATAAATAATTTAATCAAAAAACTCGCGAAAGTGTCGCGAGTTTTTTGATTCTGGTAGTATTTAAGCGTGCTTCACTAATTCCACAATATTTCCCACTGATAGTAAGTTTATTTTTCCCGCAGAATATCTTTTTGATGTTTGGGGTAGGATGATTCTCTTGAGGCCGAGAATTTCACATTCCTTGATCCTTTTTTCAGTTTGCGAAACAGATCGGATTTCTCCACCGAGTCCGACCTCACCAAATACCGCGAGATCGGTGCCGAGCGCTTTGTCTTTGTAGGCAGAGGCGATGGCGAGACAGACCGCGAGATCGACTGCGGGTTCGGTGGCCTCGATTCCGCCCGCTACATTGAGGTATATATCTGATTGGGCGAGATTGAGATTGGCTCGGCGCTGGAGGATAGCGGCGAGTACGTGGAGGCGGTTCAAGTCAAACCCACTGGCTTTGCGTACCGGATAGCCGAAAACGGTTTTATTCACGAGCGCTTGTACTTCGACGATAATTGGTCGAGTACCTTCGATGAGTACCGTCAAAATATTTCCCGGAGCATTTTCACCGCGCTCAGAAAGAAACGCGGCTGACGGATTCTTCACTTCATTGAGTCCTGATTCGCGCATTTCGAAGACGCCAACTTCATCGGTCGCACCGAAGCGGTTTTTCACAGCACGCAAGACGCGATAGGTGTGATATCTCTCACCCTCCAAATACAAAACCGTATCGACCATGTGTTCGAGTGTTTTCGGTCCGGCCACCGCGCCGTCTTTTGTCACGTGCCCGATAATTATGACGGCGGTGTTGGTTGTTTTCGCGACTTCGAGTAATTTGGCCGTCGCGGCGCGGATTTGTCCGGTGCCACCCGCTTCGCCGTTTGCTTCGTCCGTACGGATTGTCTGGATGGAATCAATAATTGCGAGGCAGGGTTTCGTAGAAATTATCGTGGAAGCAATTTTGTCCACATTAGTTTCAGACGCGAATTCTAGTCCAGTTGTTTTTATTTTCAATCGATCCGCGCGCATTTTCACTTGACTGCCGGATTCTTCGCCAGATACATAGAGTGTCCGGTCAATCAGTCCGGATAGTTGCATGGCGAGCGTGGATTTACCGATACCTGGCTCGCCGCCAAGCAGGATGAGAGATCCAGGCACGATTCCACCACCGAGTACGCGATCTAGTTCCGCGATGTTTGTCGGAATTCGATCGACTGGTTGTGATTTTATTTCCGAAAATTTAGTTGTTTCGGCAGGGGAGAATTTCGTGGTTTCTTTCTTTTCGGAATTTTCAAGCATTCCTTCTTTCACGCTTCCCCATGCGCCACATTCCAAACATCGCCCGGTCCATTTTTGGAATTGAGCGCCGCATTTGGAACAGGCGAAGATGGTTTTTGGCATATTAAGGGTTTGGGTTGGAGATAAAGCCAAATTTTCTTTTACCACCATTGTTTCCTGTAATGTTTGAAATCTGTACACATTGTCTTTCAACACAATGATCCTTTGCTTCTTCCTCGGCCATTCGTCTTTGAAACTTGTTGCAGTAATTACACATCGCTCCACCGTATGGAAGAGTTGGTGGACACACCCCAACTGAAGCCACGCATTCATTGTAGCTTGCAATTTGTTGACCGCCGAGAGCTCCGGGTTGAGCGTCCGCGTAGACCTGCTTTCTGGCTTGGTCGCCTTTGTATGTTTTCCCGTTGCTTGTGTATGAGCACTTTGCGTAGACTTCTTCTTTTTTGTTTCCCCAACAGGTGGAGATGTTCACATTAGAGTCGATCATCCGCATTGGGTTTGTGTTTGGATCATATACAATACCGACGTGAGTGATATTGCTTCTCTCTGTATAAAAATACACAATATCTCCTGCCTTTGGTTTAGCGCTTCCGATGTCTTTCCATCCGTTTCCATTGGTTCCTTGTGTGAGTAAGTTGGCGACCATAGTATCGGCATCGGAATTGAAATATGGTATGTCTTTTCCGTCTGGTGTTTTATTCGGGCAACCGCTGATTTCGAGCATTGTTGAGACAAACCATGCGCAAGAGCAGGAACGATTGCAGATAGGTCCTTGTTCTACGGCGGTTTTTGCTATTTGGGCTAAATTTTTTCCACACGAAGGGTTTGGAATTACCGGCTTCTGGTAGGGAGTGCCAAGCACCGTTCCAGGACCAGTCAAATTCATACCTGTCATATTTACTCCATCCTGGAAGCTGTCTGGTAGCCAGGTATTCAATTCAACCGTATCGACTATATAGACTTTCAAATTTTTTAATTTCACAAGTTCTGGATTGATAGTGTAGAGAATTACATATGAAGAGACGGCGATGATGAGCCCGATGATAGCTTGGGTGATACGGGTCTTGGCGGTGCCGACCTTGTCACTACTGCCACCGGAAAATGTGATCATGAAACCATAAAAAATAATCATACAGACAGCAATAGCAGAGGCGACAGCGATAGCGTATTGATACACCGCACCAATGTATTCAGACAGGAAAGGAAAGAAAGCGTACTTCAAACCATTTTCTTCACCGATCGTTGGATCGCTGAAACTAACGCCAGGTATCTCAATCTTTATGGATGGTTTTGTCACCATCTTCAATATTTCTTCGTCAGACATTTCTTTCAGTGTCATACCTCCCCAAAAATCCAGACCGCCACTTGCTCCTCCAGATGATGTACCGCCTGATCCACCTACCCACCCTGTGCTAGAAGGAGCGGTACCGCCTTTGCCGACGATGTCGCCAGCTTGTCCAGCTGAACTAATTATTCTTTTGTTACATTCCGTCTTTGACAGGAATTCCCAAGCGCAGTTTGCAGGGACATCTCCATGGGCTCCGCTTATGATGGCGACATATACATTGTCTTGTGAAATACTGAGGAGATTTTTTGTGGCGGCTTGATTTTTTATGGAGTTTTCGTTCCCAAACGGACCGTTTCCTGGCTGTGTCGATGAGGTGGAAACATAAGCCAGCATCGCGCCTCGCCTCGACGATCCGAGTCCGGCTACGAACTCGCACTGATCACCGTAGCATGAATCGAAGAAAAGAGTTTTTACTATGGAGACATTTGCTGGGATTTTTGATTTTTTGAAAGTGTTTGTGATTGCCGCCCCACCTCGACTATAAGAACCGAGAATTGTGTTGTTCGGCAAGGATTTTCCCAAACTTTGCATCACACCTTGTACCTCACTGTAGTAACAGGGGAAATTATATTCTGCGGACCAAGGCCCTCCTTTGTATTGTGCGGATATGGAGAAACCAATGAAAACATAATCTTTTGCTGTTTTATTGATTTTTGATGCGCTCAAACTAATGTAACGGCTCGTGGTCCATACTACATCGCCGTGTTGGAAAAAATATGCAGTACTGAATGATGTCACCTTGTTATTGAACATGATAGTCTGCTTTTCACCGGATAAGGAATCGCAGGCGGAGGTGTATTGATAAATATCCACATCGGCCAAGCCTTCCTGGGGGGAAAGTTTCACGGCTGTTGGAGCCGCTTTGGCGGGTGGTGCCCAAAACAGTAGTGTGGCAAAAACCATTATATACAAAATTCTTTTCATACTATAATCCTAAAACCGCCTCCCACTCTTCGATAAGTTGCGGTGTTTTAATTTGTTTATTGTTATAGAAAAAAGTGGGCACAGATTGGATGTTCAGCATCATGCCGAGCTCCACGTTGCGCGCGAGGAATTGAGCGGCACGACCGCTTTTCATACAGGTCTCGAGTTTGGTGAGGTCGATTTCTGCCTTTTCGACTAGGGTGTCGAGCATTTTGTCGGTGAGAATATTGTAATTGGTGAAAGTCAATTCAGCGAGTGTCTCAAATTTCTTCTGTTCGTTCGCGCAGTATAGGTATTGGATAGCTTTATCGGTCGGATAAGGGAATTTTGTCACCGGAATCATTTTGAAAACAATTCGAATTTTCTCGGGGTATTTAGCAAGCAGTGTCCGTACTAGATCAAAACTATTGGAGCAACCTTCACAGCCCGGATCTTCGAAAGCGATGACGGTGACGGGAGCTTTTTTCGATCCGATGTATGGATCATCGGCCAGTACGGGGAGGGATTTTATTTGGGCGAGTTTTTCTTGGATCTGTTTTTCGCTCGGCCGCAGTGGGGCATACTGAACAATCCGGATGGTCAAGGCCAATCCAGCGACGATGATAGCAGGAATGAAAATGTAAAGAAGGTATTTTATTTTCATATAGCAAGTTGTAATATACCGCTCGAATTATTGGTCGTGAAATAAAGAGTTTCCTGGTCTTCGGAGACGAAAAGTGTTCGAATTGTGTAATCAACAGATAGATCGATTTCTGTTTTTATTCCCGTTTCGAGGTCAACTTTGTAAATTCTATCCGGTGTGTCTTCGGCGGTGGCAGGAATGAAACCAGCTCCGGTCGCGAGTGTAGTTGGGACGGCACAATATACATAACGTTCTGTTCCGAATGTGCATTTATCCACCCAAGTGTTGAGTCCGAGCATTTTTCGCCCTGTTCCAATGGCATCTCCGGAACCGTTCACAATCCACAATTCTGGTTTGAAGTCGTTGCGTGCTGTATATACGCTATAAAGCAATTTATCACCAGAAGGCGACCACGTACCTTTGTAGCCGCGGCCTTCGACGATCATCGAGGGGAAGTTTTCTTCATTTTGGCCGACAAATAGTATTCTCTCACGATCATCGCTTATGGAATCGGCAGTTTGTGAAGTCGCGACGATTTGATTATTCGGTGACCAATTCACTTGGACACGTCGGGCGTTAGCGCCGAGATCCTCGATCATTTTTATGTTTTGTCCGTTTGGGTCAGAGGTGATGAGCCAGCGGTTTTCTGGCGATAGGCCGATACTTTTCGCGATGATTTTATTTCCTGTCGGAGCGAAATTGAATTCTTCCCAATGTCTTGGCAGTGTGGCTTTCTCTTTCGTGTCGAAATTATAAAAAATATTTGATCCATCCGGATACTCGATGATGGAGGCGTCGCTGGTTTTTGACCAGACGACATTTTTCACATTATAAAAGACTTCATCGCTCAGAGATTTTGTATTTCCGTTTTTATCGACACGATAGAACTTGCCATCGACATCGTTGTAGAATCTAGCGATGCCGCCCTGCGTATCTGGGGTGGGGCTGATGATCGGTAAATCAATCGCTTTATTAGGGATTCCGGGTATGGTTTGCTCCTGTCCGATTGTCACGGACGAAGGTTGGGTCACTCCACTACCGCCAGTAGATGGGATTTCACCAGTCGTTGACAATCCTCCGGTTGGTGCCACCACCGTACCAGCTTGTCCGGTGCCGGCAGTTGGGAATCCTGTCGTAGTTTCATCAGTGGTGATGCCAATTTCTCCTGTGCTGGGAGCAGGTTTTTTCTTGAAAAAGACGGTGTAGATAGCATAACCAATCAGAATACACAGAATGAGAAAAAGAATTAGGTAGAGGATGCGTTTTTTGTCCATAGGGAGATGTTTAATAAAATGTTAATTGAATTATTGATTTTGAGGGGAAGGTCGGTTCTGTTCGGATCCGTAAATTTCTTGATTGAGCTGTTCAATCCGAGCTTTGATCTGGGCAGTTTCCTTTTTGTAGGTTTCGTTGGAAATTTTTTGTGCTGTCATAATTTGTTTTTGGAGCCCCGCGATTTCTTTTTCGATTGTTTTGATTTGCTCTTTTGTCGTAGAAATTTGTTTTTGTAGACTGTATAGACGAGACGTAAATTGTCTTACACCCCACCACATTACATTCAGGGCGACTTCCATGAGGGGTAATCCGATTACGGCCAGAAATATGGTGATTGTCAGTAGTGCGCCGATTACTAATAAAACAAATCCAACCACTATTACGATCGTATAAAGAACTCCTTCGGCGATCATTTGTAGTCGTAGGACCAGCAGTTTAGATTTCAGAGGTGACAAAAGTTTTCGCTTGGCATTGATCAGTTTTTGGATCGGGGCGGTTATTTTTTTGAGAGCCTCAGCCGTTCTTTTTTGGATTGCTTCCACCTGTTTAATCAGTTTTTGGAGCTCTTTGATTTTTTTTCTTTTCCAAATTCTTTCAATTAGAGAAAGTTCTCGAGGGTTTGTATCTTCTGTTTCTTTTGTTGGTTGAGTTTCGACAGGAGTTTGCTCTTCAGCATTTTTTGTCTCGGTGTTTTCTGGGTTTTCTTCTTTTGGCTTATTATTTTTTTCAGCATCTGGCTCTTTTTGAGATTCTTCTGTCCTTTTTTCATTTCCATAGTGATCGCCAAACTCTTCATTGAGCCTTTTATATTCTTCAGAATTCGGATCATAGGTACCGTCATCCGCTTTTGGACCTGTTGATTCGGGATCATTTTCTGTAGGTTCTTCGGTCGGTGGGGTGATATCGTCGTCAGTTTGATCAGCTTGTTCATCGTCGGGGGTGGAATTTCCAGACATGGTCGCATCGCGCGCTTGTTCGGATTGTTTTCCGGCTTGCGCCCATTTATCCGCTTTGGTTTGACCGTCTCCTCCAGTGTCTGGTGTTGGGGCACCAGGGGGTGGATTGGCATTTTTTGGAGTATTCGGGGCGGAAGTGGGCGTCTGATTTTGATTACGGGCAGAGGTTTGTGTCTGATTTTGTACTCCGACCGCATTCGCGGCTTGGATCGCGGCTTCTTCGGCGGCGTTTTGCTTCAGAATATCTCCAGCATATTTCTCGATCTCTTCTTGCACTTCCATCGCCATTAGTTTGGCGGCCGTACTCGCTTCATTGGTCGGGAGGAAAATCGCGAGCGTGTCGAGTGAGTTTTTGAAAATACCAAATAGCTTCGGTGATTGTGTTGCCACAGCTTTTTTGGCTTGTTGAGGTATGTTTTGCGCACCGGCATTGGCCATAATTAGGGTTGTAGGATTTGATTGATAGCGAGTGTGAGCGTATAACACTCTTTGACAAAATTTTTGGTTTCAATTTTTACCGCGCTTTCACTCAAACGGCCGAATTGCTCTTGCCCGCGTTTCAGATTGTTAATCGCGATGCGAGCGCGCAGATTGCAGATAATTTCGAAATATTTGACGATTTTTTCTTTATCTCGATTTTTGATTGCTTCTACCAGTCGTGGTCTGAAATATGTAAGCTCTTCAAAAAGTTGGGTGTATTCCTGGGCAGTCGACAAGCTGGAGTTTTTTAGGACTTTTTCGGTTTGTAGATTCTTTTTCAATTTGAGTGCCCAAGCGGATTCTCTCTGAGCTTGAGTCATGTCATTGTTCATAGGATGTCGAATTTTCCACCCGTGTGCGTTAAAACAATTTTTTTATTTTTCATCTCAGTGAGAGCGGGGGAGATGGTATCGAGTAATATGTCAGAAATACGTTTCTCGATATGACGCGCGCCAGTGTCTGGGTCGAGAGAGAGCTGAATGAGGGCGTCAATGGCGGTCCGGTCGATCGCGACAGAAATCTCTCGCGCCGCGGAGATTTCTCGGGAAAGTTTCTCTACTTCGCGGCGAACGATTTTTTCCACTTCCGTCCGGGTGATTGGGCGATAAATCAAAACCTCGGAAATTCTCGAAATCACATTCGCACCCAACTCTTCGCGAATTTTTGTTTTGATATTTTCTTCGGTGTCCGATTTATTTTTTTCGGCATTGCCGCCGAAGCCGATGCCGTTGCTTTTGAAGTATTCCGTGCCAATATTCGCGGTGAGTACCACGATAGCGTGTTTGAAAATGGTTTTTTTGCCGGCACTGTCGGTCATTTCTCCGGAATCGAGAATTTGGAGGAGGAGTTTGCGCACATCCGGATGAGCTTTGTCGATCTCGTCGAACAGGACGATAGAATAAGGGCGGGCGCGCAAATCATCGAGGAAACGGTTGCGTTCGCGGTAGCCGACATATCCAGCCGGCGATCCGAGAAGTTTGGAGACGGAATGTTGTTCGCTGAATTCACCCATATCGAGACGAATGAAGGCCTTTTCATCATGAAAAAATTCACGAGCGAGGATTTTGGCTGTTTCGGTCTTGCCTGTGCCGGATGGGCCGACGATTAGAATTGAAGCGAGCGGTTTTGCGCCGGAATTTTTGAGAATGGTGGATTTGGTGAGTACTCGTTCGAGTCGCATCAATGCTTGGTCTTGGCCGAAAATATAAGTAGAAAGTCGATGTGAGAGGTTTTGGGCGGTTTTGAGATCGTCTTCGAGCAGGGTATTGGCCGCGATGCCGAGTTTGTGCGCCAAGACTTTTGCGATATCGACCATGTTCACTCGTGTGCGCTCTGAGCGAGGAGTATCATTGATTTTTTTTTGGCAAACAGCCATTTGTTTTTTCAGGCTGGTGATCTGTTTCGCGAGTTTGGTGGCAGAATTGAGGTCTTCTTGTCCGATTGCTTTGGCTTTTTCTATTTCGGCTTTCGTCATTTCTGTTTCGAGCTTGCTTAATTTTTTCTCTTGGAGATTCAGAGGGCGGCGAGTGCGCACGGCCGCGGCGGCTTCGTCGATGAGATCGATCGCTTTGTCTGGTAGGAAATTATCATGCACATATTTGGTCGACAATTCAACCGCTGTTTTCACGGCTTCTGGTGTGATTTGTACGATGTGAAAATTTTCGTAATATTTTTTGATGCCGTTTATAATTTCAATCGTTTCTTCGGTGGATGGTTCGTCTATGTGGATCATTTGGAAACGGCGCTCTAGCGCCGGATCGGAACCGATATGACGTTTGAATTCATCAATCGTCGTCGCGCCAATACAGCGCAAATCGCCGCGCGCGAGCGCGGGTTTCAAAATGTTGGCGGCATCCATCGTGCCCTGTCCAGAGCCGGCGCCGATGATGTTGTGTAGTTCGTCAATAAACAGAACACAATCATGACGTTCGCGCATTTCATCTGTAATTTGTTTCAGACGGGACTCAAACTCACCGCGATAGATCGTGCCCGAGAGAAGTAGAGGTAGATCGAGAGAGAGAATTTTTTTCTTTTTCAGGATTTCCGGGACACTGCCTTCGGCTATTCGGCGGGCGAGTCCTTCGACGATAGCCGTTTTACCGACACCTGGTTCGCCGACAAGTACAGGATTGTTTTTGTTGCGACGTGCGAGGATATGAATGATTCGTTCAATCTCTCGTTCGCGACCGACGACAGGGTCGCTTTTCTCTGCGTTTTGGGTCAGATCACGAGTGAAAAAATCCAGAGCAGTTTCTTTTGGTCTAGAGGAACTGGGAATTTTTTTGTTCTGTGCGGGCGAGTCGGCAACCAGTTCTTCGATTTTGGCGCCGATTTCTTGGAGATTATCAGTTGATTGAAATTTGGAAATAGAATTGAGGATAGTTTCACAATGATGGGTGATTGTTTTTTGATTGATTTCGAGGGCGGCGAAAATTTGTTCAACATTTGTGGATGTGCTCATCTTCGCGATCGCATAGAGCAGGTGCTCGGTGCCGACATAATTATGTTTGCGTTCATATGCCGTGAGCATGGCTTTCTCGAGAGCGGTTTTGGCATCTAGATTCATTTCCGGTATGGTCGCAGTTGTGATTTCGGAGTTCAGCCCTTTTCTCACTTCTGGGAGGGAAACAAGTAATTGAAAAACGCCATCGATTTTGGCTTTGGATTTGAGAAGAATCTCTGCTCCCACTGAGCCTTTTTCTTCGGCGAGAAATATAACAAAATGTTCTAGTCCCACGTAGGAGTGACCAGATGAGGCGGCAAAAGAGATACTTTTCGCGATTACGTCTTTGAGATGCGTCGAAAATCGATCCAGGAGTTCCTTAGGATTCATACCGTTTTACTTGCTAAATTACGATGTATATTATATACTTTTTTTATCAAATTGGCAAAATATTTATTCTTCATTATTTATACCCCTTATGAAATACCCCGCCCATGTGTTCAAAGCCTATGATATTCGCGGTCTATCAGATGTCGAAATCACCCCCGAAATGGCCCGCGATCTCGGTCGGGCTTTTGTGCTTTTTTTGCGAGAGAAAATGGGCTATGTATTCACATCAGGACAGAGACTCGTGATTGGGCGCGATATGCGGACATCTTCACCAGCACTCGTTGCTGAACTCATCGAAGGAATTTTGGAGAGCGGTGTCGGAGTGGCCGATATCGGATTATGTACCACACCGTTATTTAATTTCACCTGCGCCCACTACAATGATTTCATGGGTGGAATCATGGTGACAGCGAGTCATAATCCGGGGGAATTCAATGGTTTCAAAATTACCATGAAAGATGGTTTGCCGGTGGGGGAGACGACGGGGCTGCCAGAAATATATTTTCTCATGGAAAGAGGTTCACATGTGCCAGCCGATACACGAGGTGATCGAGTTGAATTCAATCCGTGCGAAGACTATTATGCTCGAATTTTTGCGCTCGTCGATCCGAAAGAGATCAAACCATTGAAAGTGGTGTTCGATGCGGGAAACGGAATGGCCTCGACCACATTCGATGAATTGCTCGCCAAATTGCCAGTGCAGGTAGAAAAAATGTATTTCAATCCAGATGGAAATTTCCCGAATCACGAAGCGAATCCTCTGAAAACTGAAACATTGCGCGATTTGCAGAGAAAAGTGCGCGAGACGGGTGCTGATTTCGGTTTTGCGACCGATGGTGATGCGGACCGGATCGGGCTCGTGGATGAGACAGGGGAGATCGTGCCGGCGAGTTTTGCGGGTGCGATGGTGGGAATGGAAATTTTGAAACAAAAAAAGAGCGGTCTCATGCTGTATGATCCGCGTGTCAGTCACGCAGTGCGCGAGCTGTGGGAAAAAAATGGTGCGACGACCGATATGTGTAAAGTCGGACACGCGAATATAAAAAAGATGATGAAAGAACGAAAAGCGATTTTTGCGGCTGAACTGTCATTACATCTGTATTATAGCGACGTGTATGATCTCGAATCGTCTGATTTGTCTTTTCTATATTTCGCGCATATTCTGTCGACAAGTGGCAAGAAATTAAGCGAATTGTGGAAACCAATTCAAACTAAATTTCACTCTGGAGAAATTAATTTTCGGGTCGAAGATCGCGAAGCCGTCATGGAGAGACTCCGTGAGAAATTTTCAGACGCGAAAACTTCCACCCTCGATGGATTCCTATTCGAATATACAGATTGCTGGATCAGCATGCGCATGAGTAACACCGAACCACTAGTGCGCCTCGTCGCCGAAGCTGACACTGCTGAAATGCTAGCAGAAAAAATCGCGGAGGTGGAAGGGGTGATTAAGGGGGTTTAATTATCCTTCCAAATAAGTCAAATCCATACCTGTCATCGAAAGTGGACGAGGAATTTGCATTTGGTCGAGAATGGTCGGAGTGATGTCGGCCAGGGTGCCGTGTGGGCGGAGGATGACATTTTTCTGGGTGATAATTAGTGGCACGGGGTTCAAGGTGTGGGCAGTGTGTTTTTCACCTGTCATTGGATCAACGTTTACCTCCGCATTGCCATGGTCTGCGGTGATGTAGGCGGTGCCACCTTTCGCGATAATCGCGTCCACAAAACGTCCCATTTCAGTATCGACGGTTTCGATCGCGCGAATAATTGCGGGGACATTGGCAGTATGACCGACCATATCGGGGTTGGCGTAATTTATGAAAATGAAATCTGTACCGCGTTCGATTTCTTCAATCGCTTTGTCAGTAATTTCTCGCGCGCGCATTTCTGGGGCTTCATCATGCGTCTTTACGTCTTTTCGACTTTCGATGAGAATATGTTTTTCTTCCTTGTGCGGTTCCGTGCGTCCACCATTCAGGAAATACGTCGCATGTGCGAATTTTTCTGTTTCCGCGATATGGGCTTGTGAATAATTATGTGCAGAAATTTCGCCTGCCAAAGTGGCTTCGATATTTTCTGGTGGGTAGGCAACCAGAGCGGATAAATTTTTATCGTATTCAGTCATCGTCGCGAAAAAGACATTTTTGTTGAGTGTACGTTCAAGAATTTTTTGGGAAATCATTTTTGCGCGATCGGCGCGAAAGTTAAAAAAGAACACAGCGTCATTTTCACGAATTGGAAACGTTTTGCCGGAGCCGTCAGCGAAGACGACCGGTTCGATATGTTCGTCGAAAATATCATTATTATACATTTCGGCAATAATTTCAGAAGGTTTACGTGTCGTCGTAATTTTTTCGTGCGGAGCGAATAAGGCCTCTTCGGCGCGGGCGAGTCGGTCCCAATTTTGATCACGATCCATCGCATAGAATCGACCGGAAACTGTGGCGATGAAACCGATGCCAATTTCCGCGAGAGTGTTTTCGAGAGTGGTCAAATAGTCGCGCGCGCTGGTCGGTGAAGTATCACGTCCATCGGTGAAAGCATGAATCGCGATTTGTTTCACTCCTTGTGCTTGAGCGACACGGAGAAAGGCGATAAGATGATCTGTGTGACTATGAATTCCGCCCGGACTGACGAGTCCTTGTACATGAAGTGTGGAATTGTGATTTTTGACATGATTGAACATGTCGAGAAAAATTTGGTTTTTGGCGAAATCACCCGTTTTTATGGCATTAGAAATCCGGACGAGATCTGCATAAATTTGCCGGCCGGCACCGATCGTCATGTGACCAATTTCGGAGTTGCCCATTTGCCCCTCGGGTAGTCCGACACTCTCACCGCTGGCTTCGAGTAGGGTATGAGGGTATTCCGCCCACAGACGGTCGAAATTAGGGGTTTTGGCGATATGAATAGCGTTATTGGTCGGATCTTCACGATATCCCCAGCCGTCGAGGATTATGAGAGCAATTGGTGGGTTATTTGTGTGCATATTTTTTGTGTTAAAACATATCGATTTTACTCTGTTTTTGGTAGGTTGGCAAGGTGGTTTCGGCTTGACAGGGGGGTGTTTTGGTGTTATCGTGACATCGTGCAATTGTGCACATTGTGTTCTTTTCATCATGGCTGCGTAATGCGGCAACAAAACAGAGAGGTGTCTCATGGTTACAGAAAGAAAGAAGGTTGGAGATCAGGTCTCGACAGGCGAAGGTCGTGTGGAGGTCGCAAAAAAAGTACCTCCTCGACATATCGCACCGAGGTCGGGAGACGCGCTTTTGTCCGAACTGTTTAGGACTCGGAGTTTTGGTGAGGGTTCACCAATTGATTGCCCTAGAGCAGTTTCGGAATTTAATACCTTGATGGGTTTTGGTAAAGCGGGTGATTTGTTGATTTCGCCAATGGATCAAATGCTGGCCGACAGTCTTTCGTACAAGCGGTTTCTCGAGATGTTTCTCGAGGGAAGGGTTTTGGAAGGGAAGATCGTTAAATGGATAAGGCTCTTCGGCTTTGAGCGTTTTTCTGCAGTTCTCTATGATCGCATGATTGAGCAGGTGGCGGAAATAAATATCGGGAATTTATTTTTGCCTTATGAGATTGGAAGTCGGGAATATTTGAGGTATACAATCGAGGATCGTAGAGAGGTATTGATCAAGAAGAGTTGGCTCCATTTTCTTTTCTCGTCCGATCGCCAACGTTTCAACCTCTTGCACGAGAAGGCTATCGAGAAAGGGGTTCTGCCGTCTTGGGATGTGTATTTTTTGGCAGTAGAATTCCTCATGTGGTCGGAGAAAGTTTCGGCCACAGCACTTTATCGACAGATGTCCTTCATTGGTCATTTGTTGAAAAAATGCAATTTCGCTGGTCTCAAAGTGAATGGTCGAGAACATCAGGCGTGTCTTTTTGCTTCGGAACACTTCGTCCATTTGGATGAGTCTGTCCGGTCGTGGCGGTACAAGCTGAATGTTGATTCTGTGAATGTTTCGGTGAAATCAATTATGATGATTTCTGCTTCTTCTTGTGATGAGAATGTCCCGTTCAACCCATGGCATACTGTTTTGCTCAGCAGGATCCGTGGGGAAATTGAGTCTATCGTACGAAAAATGATAGACTTCCCCGCGATTGAGCAAGAGGTCGCGCCGGCTGTGGCTGGTGTCATCATCCATCTTTGTGAGGTGCAACCGGGTTTCTTCACTGCTTACCATAGTAGCTTTCTGGACTATTTAATGATGCGTCCGGATTCGGTATTCTGGCGGGAACAGAGCCTATTGGAAAAACTGTATAATGGGTTAGGCATGCGTCTCGTCCGGGATAAAAAAACCCTGATCAAACAGGTGGCGATGGGGAGTTTCAATTCGATTTATCTTCTACCCGAGAAATTCAATAGAGCGCTCCTGCGTAAGTTTCTGGAAGAATGTGTTGTTGATGAAAATAATATGCATGTTATGAATATCTGGTGGGTGGAGAGTATGATGGTGGCTGATCGGTTTGGCGATTCCACGTGCGATCACTCCAAGCGGGTTGCGCTTGCTAGAGAAGTAAAAGTGTTGATTGAGGATGAGGTATTACGATCTCCTGACCGAAGAAGGGTAGATCTGTCAAATTTTTGTGGTTCGGGTTATAGTTGTTTGCTGACAGGAAATGTCGATGCGGTGGGTAAGGCTAGTATTGCCCATCTTGATTCGAACCGTTATTCGGCGCTTCCTGTGTATTTGCTTGAACGTAGAAATCGGGGTACCTATGTTCGACGTCTACTACAGAAGTTCTTGGTCGATCCTCGTTTAGATTTTGAATTTGCTTTGCAGGTTTTCAGTAATGATCGGTGGCAACCAATTTGCATCTCTCGTTCACATGCTGAATTCAAAAAAGGACATGTGACGCACTTTGATCCTTTGCAGGATCCCGACGTCGTGCAGGCTTTCGAGGAAAGATTTATGGAGCTTAGTAAGGTGGTCGAGAAAATCAATATCTTTGATTCCTCGGTCGACTCCATTGTGGGGCTTTTTCCTGTGTTTGAGGGCTGTGTCTTCGCGAGTCGTTTCATATCGTTGTGGCAGGATAAGATTGAGAGCGCTATTATGGATATGCCGTCGAGGAAGTCTCACAGGTTCGAAGGTTATGTGAGATTCCTCTGTCGTCTCATCAAAGGTTTGGCGGAAACGAAGATCACTACTCTCAAGAAGGACAATCGTCAGTCCGCAACGACGATTGATCATCTCACCAAGCTTGTTTTGTGGCGCTATCTGAGTCTTTTCCCTGTCCAGCTGGAAGATAGTGGAACCAAACCGCAGGGCGAAAACACCGTCGAAACAGCCGAGAAATAGCTGGTTAGACAGGTATTTGCGGTAGAGTTGTTTTTTTGGCTTATTTCGGCCGTTGTCTCATGACATCGGCCGTATTTTTTTGGAAAAACAATAAAAGGTCAATCAAATTTTCTTGCTATTGACATTTGCCCATTTTCTGGATATAATTGTCTTCGTTCGTCATGGATCAGCTCAATTGGTAGATGGAGTCGAGCATGGCGGGTTATAATAATAATCTTTTTTTATATGTCGTTAGAGCGAGAAAACATGATAAAGTTCGAGTGTTCAGTGTGTAAATACACCAACTATTTTTCCCGTAAAAATAAAAAGATTTTGAAAAATCGGTTGGAACTCAGTAAATATTGCCGACACTGTCGCAAACACACGAAGCACAAAGAAACAAAATAAGACAAATCGAGATTTTATAGCCCCTCTTTCAGAAAAAGAGGGGTTTGTGTATAAAAAAGCCACCTCTAGCTTTATTACTGATTTCAGTAAAAAATTGTAGGTGGCAGAAAGTGTGATGAAACTTCGCCTGGTCTAGATTAGGATGTCGCGACTTGAATTTCCATCAGCCATGTTGGGGGTACTCTCGATTCGTGTTGGTGAAAATTCTGAGGTGACTGATTTGGGTCGTTAGTGGGGGAATAGAATTTTTCTATCGCCCCACACTCTGAACAGACCAGCTCAATTAGGTAGCAAGGTGTTTGCGTGTTGGGATAGAAAGTTGGGATGAAGGCCTTTTGCTCGGTTTGTGTGACGAACTTACGATTGCATTGACAACCGAGACAGTAGAGGTTTTCTCCGGGTTTTTTACGGAGGAGATCGAGCGTTGTTTTACCATGTATATAATTAACCATGTAATTCTCCCTACCAGTTCATTGTTGTTTGTTATGTATCTTTGGCGCGTTCGCTTGTCTCGTGCGAGGTCTGTGGGCGTGATTGTGCTTGTTGCCCGTGGTGAGAGCCTCTGACAAAATTTCCGCAAACATCGTATTTTCTTTGCGATAAGAGATTGATCTGCAGATGGAACAGCGCATTTGGTAGTATTTGGTGCTGGTTGGTAGGATTTCGACCGTTTGAGATTGCCCTGTGTTTTCATGGGGTGTGGTTTTGTTGCATCTTCCCATACACATCAGATTGAATAAATTATCAGCAATGTATAGTTTGAAGAATTCTGATACGGTCGGAATCAAGACGTTTTTGGCTTTTTTCCCCATTCGTGTCCCCCTCAAGATTTAAAGGTTCAAAAGAGCTTTTTCGCACAATATAAGAGTGGAAGTATTACATTCCACTACTCGTGTCAGAGGGCGGAGTCGAACCGCCGACCTAGGGGTTATGAATCCCTCGCTCTTACCAACTGAGCTACCCTGACATAAAAACAGGTTTGATTATACATCGATTGGTAGATTTTGTAAAGGGAATTTTCCCCAGAAAGAAAAACAACCGTGGTTATCCCGCGATTGTTTTTGGTAATAATTTTCGGGTCGATTACGCCTTTTTCTTCAGAGCATCTTTGAGACCCTTGCCAGCCTTGAATTTCGGGACTGTGACTGGTGGGATTTGGATTTTTTGGGTTGGGTTTTGTGGGTTCACACCGACGCGGCCGGCGCGAGTTTTCGCGCTGAAAGCACCGAATCCGGCGATTGTCACTTCACCGCCCGAAGCGAGAGTGGTTGTCACGATATCTACGAATGTCTCGACCATGTTTTCAGCGTCTTTTTTGGAGGCGTTGATTTTTTCGGCGATTTTCTGCGCCAATTCTGCTTTGTTCATAAAATTTTCTTTTTGCGAATGTCGAATATTACATTCGCGAATTAATTTAACTTACAACGATATTCTATCACTTCTGTCAATTTGTGTCAATGTAGGCAAATTTTTTATCCACATCTCTCGTTTAAATCAAAACCCCGCACTTTTTGAGCGCAGGGTTCGGAATTTTTTGCCTTATCTCGCGTATTCGATCACGCGCGCTTCGCGGATGACCATTACCTTGATTTCACCCGGATATTGCAGTTCACCTTCGATCTTGCGAGCAATGTCTTTGGCGAGGTTGTAGGCTTGGTAGTCATCGACTTCATTTGGTTTCACGAATACTCGAATTTCACGACCGGCTTGAATAGCATAGACTTTTTCAATACCGGGGAATTCTTTGGCGGTTTTTTCGAGCTCATCGAGGCGGGCGACATATTGTTCATAGGTGTCGCGTCTCGCACCGACACGTGCGCCAGAGATCGCGTCAGCCGATTTGACCACTTGAGAAATTAGTTTTTCCGGTTTGTCGAGGTGGTGGGTGAGAGCGGCATCTTGGCAGTCTTCGTCCATGTTGAATTTTTTCAAAATCATGGCGCCAATCTCCGGATGAGTTCCTTGGGTGTCCTGATCCACCGCTTTGCCGATATCGTGGAAGAAGCCAGCGCGTTTCGCTTTGGCGACATCGAGGCCGAGTTCTTCGGCCATGAGACCAGAGAGGTAGGCGACTTCCATCGAATGATTGAGAATGTTCTGACCATAACTGGTACGATATTTGAGACGTCCTGCGATTGAGACTAGTTTCGGATCAATACCGGTAATGCCGAGTTTGTAGAGAGCTTCCTCGCCGGCTTTTTTGATGTCCACAGCTAGTTCTTTTTTGGATTCTTCGATGAATTCTTCGATGCGAGCTGGTTGGATGCGACCGTCTTTGATGAGTTTCTCGAGCGCGAGTTGGCAGATACGGCGGCGAATAGGGGAGAATGAAGAAATCAGAATAATATCAGGGGTTTCATCGATGATTAGTTCACAGCCTGTCATTTTTTCAATTGTTTTGATATTACGCCCATCTTTGCCGATGATACGCCCTTTCATTTCGTCGCTCGGCAGATTGACGACCGATGAAGTCGTTTCGGAAGAATGGTCGGTCGCGCAACGTTGGATAGCGTCGAGGACAATTTCGCGAGCTTTGTTGTCGATAGCTTCACTATTTTCTCTTTCGAGTTTCATGATTCGTACGGACAAGTCTTCGTGGATCGATTTTTCTACGTTATTGAAAAGCACTTCCTTGGCCTCATCTTTGGAGTAGCCAGAAATTGTTTGTAGTTTTTCTTCAGCGATTTGGTAGGCTTCGTCTACGCGTTTTTTGACGGCTTGCACCTCTTCGACTTTTTGTTGAAGTTTGGTTTTGCGTTCGTCGAAGTCGAGCATTTGTTTATCGAACATTGTTTCGCGCTGTTCGAGACGCTGTTGCATTTGGCGTAAATCTTGGTGACGCACATCTTCTTCTTTTTTGGCGTCATCGATGATTTTGATTGCTTTTTCTTTGGCATGGAGAAGTAATTCTTGTTCCTTGGTCTTGGCTTCGGCGATGATTTTTTCAATCTTGGACTCAGCCGAGTTCATCTTGGCTTGGGCGACCTGCTTACGCAGATACCAGCCGACCGCGACACCTGCGCCGATACCAGCGAGGATGCCGAGGATGGTTAAAACTTCCGACATATTAAAAATTCTTATGTCAGTCACAAGAATCACGGTTTTACCGCTTTACAGAAGAAAAAATGCTTAATTATGCCAAAATTACCCAATCAGGTGGGTAGAAATAGCCAGAAAAGAGAAGTTGTTTTTGACCGCCAAATTACGCATAAATTTTGCTAAAACTTCGTCTTTTTCATTACTTTCGCATTTGAATTCTGTAACATCCGGATTCTATGGACTGATCTGTTGTTGAATGAATATGGGGGGATTATAGCACATTTGGGGGTGTCTGTCAATCGACGAGAAAATTGCTAGTATTGTTCATGTTTGGAACAGTAGTTGTTGGATGTTTTCCTTATTGACTTTATCCACAGGGCTGGCCGATTCGACACTGTACTCACCAATCTTGGTGCGCCGCAGTACATCACAGTATGCGCCACAGCCCAATTCCTTCCCAATATCCTCAGCCAGAGTGCGGATATATGTGCCGACGGAACAGCGGACGGTAATTTTCAGGTTCGGCCAGGTGTATTCATTTATTTTGATTTCATATATTTCGATCTCGTTTGGCTGTCTCTCGATTTCAATCCCGCGTCGGGCGAGGTCGTAGAGTTTTTGGCCGTTGACCTTTTTCGCAGAATACATAGGCGGGGTTTGGAGTTGTTTGCCGACAAATTTTTTGAGAACTTTGGTGACTGTGTCGAGGTTGAGAATTTCACTTTCGAGAATTGATTTTTCGGTGATTGTGCCAGTATTATCTCCGGTGTCAGAAGTCGCCCCGAGGCGAATTGTGGCCTCGTAGGTCTTCGGCATATCGCGAAATGTGTCGATGTCGCGGGTCGCTTCGCGTCCGATGGCGACAATGAGGAGGCCAGTCGCAAACGGGTCGAGGGTGCCAGCATGCCCCACCTTCACTCTATGAGCTTCGGCGGGCAAGCCGATATTTTTGGCGGAGACAATTTTTCGGATGAAAGCCACAACATCAAAAGATGTCCAGTCGATGGGTTTGTCGATGAGGATGAATCCGGTCATAGGAATTATTATGATCCCATGATATAATATTTTCGTATGTTGGGCAAGGATGTATCCGATTTTTCTTTTTGGGGCGGACAATTACCAGAACGGGATGTCTCAATTGATTTGCCCCAAGCATATTTCAAAAATGAAGTCGCCACCCGAGAGGAATGGCGTGCCTTGCGTTTGCGTCCTCTTCGGTATTTTTTGTATCGCGAATTAGTGAAGATTTTGCGTCCCGGTAAATTTGAACATTTGCCGCGTCTGTTGTTCATCGGTGCGGAGGCGATTGGTATGGCGATGGATGCGAAAAAAATGTTTGGTCGCGGTGTGAGTGTGGTCGCGCTCGAAGAGACGGCGATTGCCGCGGATCTCGCGCGTAGTGCGGTGCGCAATAATGGTCTCTGGCTCGATGTGGTCGTGGGTGATTTGCATGAATTGCCTTTTGAAGATGAAGAATTTGATGTTGTGGTCGCGAACTTGTCGTATGGCGAAGATAATTTCGAAGTGGTTCGGGCGGAAATTCATCGCGTGCTCGCATATCAGGGCGAAGTCCTGTTGCGTGTTTTCGATTCAGACAAAATTTTTCCTTGGCGCAAAAATGATCTCGAAAAATGGCGCGAACATGGTGGATTTTATTCGGCGCGTAAATATGGAGTGGTGTTTTCCGGTGCAGGTCTCGGGCTCGACGACATGCGTGGTGGGATGTTTGTTTATTGGGTGAAACGATTATTGCGATTTGCGCGCGCGCGGAATGTGATTGTTAAATTAATAAAATAAAACGTGAGATTAGCGAGCCTTATATACACCTTAGAACACCCCAATTTGTTTCTGGCGCAACTCGGCGAGTTCGCGGGCATGGTTTTTTCACGATAGTGAAAAAGAGCGAACGAAGTCCGAATTAGCGCCGAGAGCCCCGCTGGGGCGAACAAGCGGCGACGGAAACAAATTGGGGTGTTTTAAATGATGGGGGTATGTATAACGCTTGGTTTTCTAACAAATAAAATTAATTATGTTAAAAATTTTTCCTTCGTCGAAGGTCGCGAAGCATGTGAAAATAAAATCCGCGAAAATTGCGCGAGAAGACCGTGAAGCGCGTGAGAAACTGGCGCGAATTTTGCGCGGCTATATTTTCGCAAGCGTGTCTAGTGCGAATTCCGGTCATCCGGGTGGTTCGAGCAGTAAAGCCGATTTGGCTCTCGGTTGGATTCTGTCTGGTCAAGTCGCTTTCGATCCGCTTCGTCCGAAATATCCGACACATGATCGTGTGGTCTGGTCAGCTGGGCATTGTACGCCACTGCTTCATTCTTTGCAGGTGTTAATTTATGAATCTTTGCGCCGAACAGGAGTAAAAATTGACGCGCGTGAAGTTGTGGCTTTTTCTCCGGAAGATTTATTGAAATTTCGTCGTCCGGATGGTCCACCAGGCCACGCCGAGAATTATTATCCACTTTCTGATATGGCGACTGGCCCGTCAGGGCACGGTCTTTCGGGTGCGGTTGGACTAGCGACACTGCATCATTCGACCGATTCGGGGGCGAAAGTTTGGGTGTTCATGGGCGATGCCGAGAGTGAAGAGGGTATGAGTTACGAAGCGCGTAATTTGGCTGTCTCACTCGGGCTTGATAATTTAATCGTCACTTTGGACTATAATCATTTCGGAATTGATGGTCCAATTGAAGAAGTCGTGAGTTCAGATTATCTGAATCATTGGCTTGGTCTCGGTTGGAATGTGATTGAAATTGATGGACATGATGTCGCCGCTGTCGCGGAGGCGTATGCGCAGGCTGGTCGCGGTTTTGGAAATAAAAGACCAACTGTGATTTTGGCGCACACCTTGAAAGGAAAAGATTATGGTGCAATGGAAAATACAGCGACATCACATGGGACTGTGGCGAAGCTCGGGGATTATAAAAAAATTATTGCGAAACTCGGTTTTGGTGACGCTCACAAAGAGACTGAGATTGGTGAAGATATAAAAATGATTACGGAAGCGATTACTCCTTCACTCGCCAAATACATCGGCGGGAAATTGCGCATTGCGACAAAAAAATTAGTTGACGAGCAGAAATCTGTCGCGAGAATTGTGAAGGCGAATAAAAATCGTCCGCTCGTTTCGGCGACAGAGATTCGTCGGCCCAATAATTTGCCTGCGGAGTTGGTTTTTCCACCGGGAGAAAAAGTCTCGACACGTGCGGCCGCGCAAGCGTTTTTCGCTTGGCTCATGCGTGAGAGTGGTTTCGTCTGGGCAGGGGCAGGGGATCTCGCGAAATCAGTGCTGACGAACAAGGCGGAAGAAGTGTACGGAATTATTAATGCAAAAAATAAATACGGGCGCGGAATTCGCTACGGAATTGCGGAGCAGAATATGGCGATGATGGGGGCAATGCTCGCGACGGATCGCTTGCCGGGCGGATACCGTCCGACGTCGATTTTTTCGACCTATGCTGTATTCACGACGATGACAGGAAATTGTATTCGTCTCGCCGCAATAAATAATTTTTTGAATCCAGACAAGGCGGGATTTTTCATCTATCTCGCGTCACATGATGGGCTCGATGTGGGTGAGGATGGTCCGACGCATCACGGTTTGTATTGGGATAATTTCTATGCGAATTTACCGGGGGTCACGGTGATGAGGCCGTTCGATGCAAATGAGACTATCGAAATGTTATTCAGCGCCCTCGAAAAAGCCGAGCCGATTGTGCTCTCGGTCGGTCGTCCGAACGTGCCAGTGATTGATCGGCGGAATCATGCGAGCGCGCGTGAGGCGGTGAATGGTGCATATATTTATCGAGATTATGATTCTGGTCGCGGTCGGAAATTATGTCTGGTGGTCTCTGGTTTGATCATGCTCGAAAATACGGAAAAAATAATTGGTGAATTGGAAGCGCGTGATTTGAATATGAAAATTGTCGCGGTGACGTCGGCACAATTATTTGCGAAATACAAAAATACAAATCCTGAAAAAGCACAAAGAGTTTTTTCGGAAGAAGATGCCCGAATCGCTGTGACGGTGCATGCCGGATCGAGAATGTATTTGCGTGATTTCTTGTCTGGGGAAAATATTGAGAGTCGATCGATCGCGCTCGATTCGTACTATCCGTCTGGTCGGGTGGAGGAGGTGTATGAGGAGGCAGGGATGGATTCGTTGCAACTTCTGGATAAAATATTGAACGTGATTGGTTGATGAAAAATATAAACAAAAATACCTTGAAATGAATCAAGGTATTTTTTTCTTCCCGGCGTTTCTAAATAGTTTTGCATTAAAACTGCTTAGAAACGGGCGCCGGGAAGTAATGAATATGTTTGTTGTCGGCGACCGTTTGGTGTGTGTTACTTATCGTCACACACCATGTACCCTTGGGTGACCCACCCTGCGGCCCATTCACCCTTCTTCTGTTCCAGGGGGTGGGATTTTGGTAGCAAATCCTCCGGTAAGAACCGAACAAATTCGCACCTCTGCATATCCTCTGTGGTGTCTCTATTCACCACCTTACATATAGTAATATTACTATATGCAGAGTAACATTCTACAAACCAGTCGTCCGTCGGCGCCTCTGCAGCCTTTGCCTCTCCTGTCCCACGGTTCAACGGTTGTGGGCGATCACACCCAATCACACCGGCAACGACGAAACAGCAAACAACAGCAATGATAGAAATCTTCTTCATGATTTTATCCTCCGTGAAAAGTGAGCCACCCATTGGCCCACCCATGTTGTGTCAGACGTCTTGTCTTGACACCAGTTTTAACTGTAAATACAGCCAAAACTGGTGTCAAGACGGTGTTTTAACGAACAAATTAACAAGCCAGTATAGCATATTTTTCCGGTTTTGTCAATACATCACTATGTACACCTCATTTTTTTGTTTTTAATTAGCCAAAATTACTCCTTATCCACAGCGAATCTTTTGCTCGTTTGGGGTTTTGTGATAAATTAAATACATATGGCATTTAACCTATCCAGTAAACTCATTATTTCAATTATCCCTCTTGTGACGGGTTTGGTTTGATGTTGAGAATATCAATTCAGCCCCGTCGAAAGACGGGTTTTTTGTTTCTCAAAAAGGAGGGTTGATATGTTTTGTAAGGTGAAACTCTTGGTACCTTATGACAAGGTTAGGGATTCTGGTTTCATGGTGCAGAAATTGCAAAATGAGGGCTATGATATTGCTAGTGTCCTGAATGTCGTCTCTGTCGGTGAACCTACCTTTGCGAATGGCGTCGTAATGGAGGTGGCTTGCCTCGTCCGCAATCCCATCATTACTGAGTGAAACGTAGGTGTGTTCTTTGCCTCGCTCTTTTCTCTTTGCCCGCTACTGTACCTGAGCGGGCTTTTTTGTTGACTTTTCCATATGTATAGTGTACAATTCTGAACATGCGTTTTAGCGCAATTTTTGTGAATAAATTATGAACGTTACCGAATTAGCCAGAACACTTAGAACTAACGCCAAAGAACTACTCGAGATTCTCCCACAGTATGGTTTTGATGTTGGTTTGAAGGCTGTGAAAATTGACGACAAAGTGGCACAGAAAATCACTCGTCAGTGGAAATATATTAAGAAGAATTTAGATGATCGTCGTCGTCAAGAGGCGGAATTGAAAAAACAAAAAGAAAAAGAATTACGTCGTCAGATGGGGCAGAAAATTACTCTGCCGAATCTCATCACCGTCCGTGATTTTGCTGAAAAAATGAACCTCCCGCTCGTCCAAGTGATCATGGAACTCATGAAGAATGGAATTTTGGCCAATCAGAATCAGAGTTTGGATTTCGAGACGGCGAGTATTATCGCGAATGAACTCGGTTTCACAGCCGAGCGCGAAGCAGTGTCGAAAGAAGATGTGAAGAAAGAACAGAAGCGCGAGCAAGCGCTCGAAGTGGCTTTTTCAGACAAAGAACACAAACACCCTCGCTCTCCCGTCATTGTGGTCATGGGGCATGTCGATCACGGTAAGACGAAATTACTTGATACGATTCGTGAAACCAATGTGATCGATACCGAATCCGGTGGAATTACCCAACATATCGGTGCGTATCAGACGATTTGGAAAGATCCGAAAAACGGCTCGACGCGCGCCCTTACATTTATTGATACTCCGGGTCATGAAGCTTTTTCGGTCATGCGCAGTCGTGGTGCGAAAGTTGCAGACATTGCGATCATGCTCGTCGCGGCGGATGACGGTGTGAAACCACAGACTGAGGAAGTAATCAGTATTATCAAAGCGGCCAAATTGCCGTTCGTGGTGGCGATCAATAAAATCGACAAAGAAGGTGCCGATGTCGCGCGGGTGAAAAGCGATTTGTCGGCGCGTGGAATTATCTGTGAAGAATGGGGCGGTGATGTGCCGATGGTAGAGGTCTCTGCGAAACAAAAGCTCAATATTGATAAATTGCTCGATGTGATCCTCCTCGTCGCGGATATGAATGCAGATAAAATCATGGCTGATCCAGAAGCGCCAGCGGTCGGTACAATTATCGAGTCTCATGTGGACAAGGGTATGGGTCCGGTCGCGACCGTGCTCGTGCAATCCGGCACACTTCGTCGTGGCGAACCGCTCGTCGTGAACGGGGAAATCTATGGCAAGGTGCGGGTAATGAAAGATTATCGTGGTCGTACCATCGAATCTGCTCCACCATCGACGCCGGCGCAGATTGTCGGCTTCAAGGTTGCTCCGGAAGTTGGTGATATTTTGGATGTCGGTCGCGCGGCGACTTCGGAAGATATCAATATCAAAGAAAAGAAATTGAAACAGACAGGTGCGGAGCGCCACACTATCATCACGACCACGAAAGAAAATGAAGACGAGGAAGATAAAAAGACAATCAATTTACTTATCAAAGCAGATGTGCTCGGATCGCTCGAAGCGATTGTCGGATCACTCGAAAAAATCAAACACGATGAGGTGGGTGTGCGGATCATCGGCAAGGGTCTCGGCAATATTACCGAAGACGATGTGAAGAAAGCCGAAGCCGGACATGGTATTGTGATTGGTTTCCACGTGAACGCGACTCCGGTGGCGGAACAGTTTTTGCGCGAGCGTGGTGTGGAATTTCGCAAATACGATATCATTTATGATTTGTTGAATTGGGTGAAGGCAGATCTAGAAAAAATGCTCGAGTCCGAAAAGATTGTCACCGAACTCGGTCGTCTCAAAGTGATGGGAATTTTCCGCACAGAAAAAGGCAGTATGACCGTCGGCGGTCGGGTGGAAGCGGGCAAATTGAAACGCGATGCGTTCGTTCGGATTATGCATGATGGAGTGAATATTGGTGTAGGCAAAGTCGTGTCTTGCCAGAGTGGCAAACAGGATGTGAAAGAGATACCGGAGGGTTCCGAAGGTGGTTTGAGAGTCGAGACCAAAGTGAAAATCATGATGGATGATGTGTTAGAAATATATACGGAAGAAAGCAAGGCTCGTAAAATCGTTTTCCTATAATTTAATCTTAATTTTGTAAATTTATGGCAGAAGTCAATTTGACCGATGCGAATTTCGCATCTGAAATCGTGAAATTTAAAACTCCGGTACTCGTGGATTTCTGGGCACCATGGTGCGGACCTTGTCAGATGATGCTCCCGATTGTCGAGGAATTGGCTAATGAATTTTCTAGTGATAAGGCATCAGTTGTGAAAGTAAATATTGATGAAAATCCAGAGACTGCTGGTAAATACAATGTGATGAGCATCCCGACATTTCTCGTATTGAAGAATGGTCAGGTGGTGGATCAGATGGTCGGTGGTGTGCCGAAGGAGAGGCTGAAAGCCATGCTCGAAAAACATATTTAATATCCGCACTGAAACACTCACTTTATGGTGGGTGTTTTCGATTGAGTAATTCTATTTATGTCTATTGCAACAATTTCAGTTATAGTTGGATTTCTCACTGTCGCTCTAGGGGTGCTCGTGAAAATTGTCGGGTTTCCTGATCAAATTCGGAAAAATTATCAAAAAAAATCAACCGAAGGAATTTCTGCCACTTTTTATATTTTGTCGTTTTGCGCATATTTAGCGTGGACATTGCACGGTATTTTGATTAAAGATACGGTGGTGATCGTCGGACAAGGGCTTGGCATTATTACGACTGGGGTAGTGCTTTATCAGATATATATTTACAAAAAACCAAAACAGTAATATGAAAAGCGCTTCTGGCTGTTTCATCGAGTACGAAAATAAAATTTTAATTCTCCACCGACCACCCACAAAAGATCATGGCAGTGAGTGGGGTCTTGTGGCTGGTAAAATTGATCCGGGTGAGTCACGAGAACAGGCTTTGCTCCGAGAAATAAAAGAAGAAACTGGTTTCGACGCGTCTCGTGAGAGGTTGGAATTTTTGGGTGCCTATGTTTTATCATACCCCGACGCCGATTGGGAATTTCATACATATCGCATTAAACTAGAAAAATCATTTACACCTCGCCTCGACCCAGCAGAAAGCACCGAATATCGGTGGGTGACACCAGAAGAATGTTTCGCGATGCCAGATCTGATGTCGGGATTGTATTTTTTGTTGAAGGAGTGCGGGTATATTCAAGTATGATAGTAAAAGAAATTCAAGCCAGCTCGATAATTACGAAATCCAATCTGCCTGATGCGGATTTCGTGGTGAATCCGTATGTGGGATGTATGCACGCGTGTATTTATTGTTATGCGCGTTTTATGAAACGTTTCACTGGTCACGATGAGCCGTGGGGAGATTTCGTCGACGTGAAAATAAATGCCGTTGATCTAGTTCCGAGCGGAACAATGAAGTATAAAAATAAATCAATGCGGAACAATGAAGTATAAAAATAAATCAATATTTTTTTCGTCGGTGACGGATCCGTATTTGCCGTTGGAGAGGAAATATGAATTAACTCGTAAAGTTCTAGAGAGATTGATCCCTCTACAGCCGAAGTTGGGGATACAAACAAAATCGAATTTAATTATTCGCGACATTGATCTTCTGAAACAGTTTGAAAATTGCGAGGTAGGCCTGACTATTACTACCGTGGATGATGTTGTGCGTAGGGAAATTGAACCGTGCACGTCTTCTGTGTCGGAAAGAATTTCCGCTTTGAAAAAAATGAAAGAGGCGGGATTAGTGACCTACGTATTCATCGGTCCAATTTTGCCATTTGTGACAGACTGGAAGGAGATAATATTGCAGACAAGAGAATATGCTAATTTCTACATGTTAGAAAATTTAAATGTAAAGGGGGATATTTGGTCAGATATAAAAAATTGGCTGAAAAATAAACACCCAGAACTTCTCAGTGAGTATGAGAAAATTTACTTTACAAAAAACGATTTTTGGGATAATGTGGAGAAGGAGGTAAAAGGATTTTGTGCGGAAAACAATATTGATTGTCGGGTATATTTTCATCATGGTAAATAAATATTTGTCGGTATGAATATAGATAAAAAATTTCTCAAACAGGCGGTTAAGCAGGCAGAACTGTCTTTGCAAAAAGGTGGTTTTCCCGCCGGTGCGGTATTAGTCAAGGATGGCAAAGTAATTTCTCGGGGAGTCAGTTTGGGTGGAATCCTCCACGATCCGACCGAGCATTCCGAAACATCCAGCATAAAAAAAGCTTGTAAAAAATTAAAAACAACAGATTTGTCCGGTTGTACACTGTATGCCTCACTCGAACCATGTCTCATGTGTTTTTCCGTAGCTAATTGGTCGGGTGTTTCAAAAATAGTATATGGGTGCAGGAAAACTCAACATATGATTGGTATGGGATGCTACGAAGGCGAAAACTCTTCGACTGAGATCAATAAACTAAATCGTCGTAAAATTACGATTGAGTACCTTGGGGATTTTGAGGTGGATAGTTTACGCCTCGTGGGGGATTGGGAGAAAGGGTTGGTTAAATAGGATTAAATATTTTTTATTTTTAAAATAATTTATGGAGATCCCTAAAAAAAATAATATTCGAATTGCTCTTTTTAAAGGTAAGGCAATCAGAAAGACTATTTTTCGGGGAGAGTGGTGGTTTGTGGTGGAGGATGTAATTTTTGCGCTCACAGATAGTGTTAATGTTAAGGATTATATAAACAAAATGCGTCGTAGGGATCAAGAGCTGGCTAAAGGGTATGGACAAATTGTCCATACCCTTAGTATTCCTACTGAGGGGGGTGATCAGAAAATGAATTGTGCAAACACGGAAGGGGTTTTTCGCATAATTCAGTCCATATCCTCACCAAAGGCCGAGCCTTTTAAGCGGTGGTTGGCAATGGTTGGGTATGAGAGGGTTCAGGAGATTGAAGATCCTGAGTTGGCCACAAAAAGGACAAGGGTATTGTATAAGTTAAAAGGATATACCGATGAGTGGGTTGAAAAACGTATGCGGGGTATTGCTGTTCGCGAAGAGCTAACTGATGAGTGGCACAAAAGAGGGGTAAAAGAGAGTGCTGATTTTGCAATTTTAACTGCCGAAATATCCAAGGCAGCGTTTGGTATGACACCGAGTCAGTACAAAAAGTTTAAGGGTTTGAAGAGAGAGAATTTACGTGATCATATGAATGATCTTGAACTAATTTTTTCGTTATTGGGTGAAGCTTCGGCTACAAAAATAACGCGTGGTAAAAATGCCATTGGTTTTACAGAGAACAAAATCGCCGCTCGGAAAGGTGGAGAAATTGCGGGAGATGCTAGGAGGAGGCTGGAAATTGAATCAAAGGAGGATGTTGTTTCGGAGGAAAATTATTTAAGTACTCCGCAGAATCGTAAGAAAATAAAAAAATGAAATTGTGGTATTATGAAAAAAGTAATTCTATTCGACGTCGATGGTGTGCTGGTTCATTCTGAAATGTTCAGTGACCACTACCAAAAAGTCTATGGTATTTCGCGCGAAGAAATGTCACCGTTTTATTCAGGTGTGTTTCAAGATTGTCTCGTGGGTAAGGAGGATTTGAAGGAAGTGGTAAAGCCGTGGCTTGTGAAGTGGAAATGGAGAGGAAATGTTGAGAGTTTTTTGAAGGAGTGGTTTGACTTTGAAAATAAGGTCGATTCCAGAATGATCGATTTAGTAGAGAAACTGCGTAAAAATTCAATCAGTTGTTATTTGGTGACTAATCAAGAAAAGTATCGAACCGAGTATGTGCGCGATGTTATGATGTTTGGAAAAATATTTGATGGCATTTTTTCATCAGCTGAAATTGGTTGTAAAAAGCCGCAACCAGAATTTTATGATGCGGTTATTAGTAAATTGGGTGTGCCGAAGGCAGATGTGTTGTATGTGGATGATACTGTTTCAAATGTAGAAAATGCTAAACG